>Ga0228702_1000387_pt1 | contig 35162 bp, 28 predicted proteins | sample McNCre217_Aug_MG_2_FD_178018 | JGI IMG/M metagenome (GOLD analysis project Ga0228702, IMG submission 178018) | Freshwater microbial communities from McNutts Creek, Athens, Georgia, United States - 20-17_Aug_MG | ecosystem: Environmental > Aquatic > Freshwater > Creek | place: USA: Georgia...
CTTTCATGGGCAATAAACTGTACGTCGGCAACTTGCCGTACTCTGTACGCGACAGCGATCTTGAGCAGTCTTTTGGACAGTTCGGTGCTGTGACCAGCGCCAAAGTCATGATGGAGCGCGATACCGGCCGTTCCAAAGGTTTTGGTTTTGTGGAAATGGGCAGCGATGCCGAAGCACAAGCTGCCATCGAAGGCATGAACGGCGCACCTTTGGGTGGTCGTAGCTTGGTGGTGAACGAAGCACGTCCGATGGAGCCACGTCCTCCACGTACGGGCGGCGGCGGCTACGGTGGTGGCGGTCGTGAAGGTGGCGGCGGCGGTTTCCGTAGCCCCTACGGCGGCGGTGGCCGCAGCGGTGGTGGTGGCGGCGGCGGCTACGGTGGTGGCGGTCGCGAAGGCGGCGGCGGCCGTGGTGGTTTCGGTGGTGGCAGCAGCTACTGATCGATCTGCTTCACCGCAAATCAAAAGGCTCCCATGGGAGCCTTTTTTATTGTCTGTCTCTCTTTTGGATGGCGTTGTTCTTGGCGATCCGTACGCTATGGTTTGGTTTGACGTGCGGCCAACGAACCGCGTACCCTGCCACTGAGCAGCAGGGTTCGGTCAAGGTTGTCATAGGTCATGCGCTCTGCGGTGAAACGATCACGAGCGCCGCGCATCAACTCCACGGGCAAGTGCGTGCGCACCATCTCTGTGTTGGCAAAAAGATGCAAAAACTCGCTGCGCAATTCGCTGCGCGGCAGCGTGATGCCTTGCGCCGTCTGGATGGCCTCGCGCACAATCACGGCCTTGTCAAACAGCTGAGCTTCTGAACCATCGGCGTTGATGAGACCGCGCGCGCTTTGGGCGGTCGTCAAGCGGCCTTCGGCGCTGTAGGCGCGGATGCGGATCTGATCGATCTCCAAGGTGTCGGTATCTGGGTAGTGACGCCCCTCGGTGCCGACAATTTCGCTTTTGAGTTTGCCTTGTGCATCAAACACTTTGACTGAGAAATCACGCATGAAGTAATCGGGTACGTGACGAGGTGCGGCCTCAAGCCCCGTCTCGCTGCCCAGCGGTGTGTTGCGCACCAACCAATAAGTGGCCATGGCCATCACACCCATGAGCACAATGGGCAAGTACACCGCCATGTGGTCCCACACGCGGCGCACACGCAACAGCAAGGAACGCGCCATCAGAGGTAACGCCGCCACAAATCGGCATAGCGTCCGGAGGCCACGAGCAACACATCGCAGAACTCGCGCGCCGCGCCGTGACCGCCCTCACGCTCGGTCACATGATGTGCGATCGCCTTGACCTCGACATGCGCATTCGACGGGGCACATGCAAACGCCACCCGCGTCATGACAGCCAAGTCTGGCCAGTCGTCGCCCATGTGTGCCGCCTGAGTCCAGTCCAGTCCCAGGGTTTTCAAAATTTCAGCCGCCGCAGGCGCCTTGTCTTCGGTGCCATAGCGCACATGTTCAATACCCAAGGCATTGAGGCGTGTGCGCAAGGCGGCGCTGTCACGGCCCGTGATCACGGCTGGGGTGATGCCCACTTCCTTGAGTAACTTCAACCCTTGACCGTCGAGGGTGGAAAAACGCTTCATGGTTTCACCCGCTTCGGTGAAGTGCAAGCCACCGTCGGTGAGCACGCCGTCCACATCAAAGAAAGCCACGCGCACACCTTGGGCGCGCAACAATAGGGCAGGGTCAATGTGCAGGGCAGGCGTGGTGTGGGTGTGGGGCGTCATCAAATCACCTTCGCGCGCATCAGGTCGTTGGTGTTGAGCGCGCCGCACAGCACACCTTGCGCGTCCACCACCAAGACGCTGGTGATGCGGTGCAGCTCCATCAGTTCCGCTGCTTCGGCTGCCAAGGCTGTGGCACGTACCGTGCGCGGTGAGGTGTGCATGACATCGTGGGCCGTGAGTTGTCGCATGTCGGTGCCTTTTTCGATCAAGCGACGCAAGTCACCATCGGTGAACACGCCCAACACATGGCGATGCGCATCCACGATGGCCGATGCGCCCAAGCCTTTGGCGCTCATCTCGCGCATCAATTCGCTGAAGCTGGCGGTGGGCAACACATGGGGCACGGCATCGCCGCTGCGCATGACGTCGCTCACATGTGTCAGCAAACGTCGACCCAAAGAACCTCCGGGGTGCGAGCGTGCAAAGTCTTCGGCTCTGAAGCCGCGTGCGTCGAGCAAGGCCACGGCCAGCGCATCACCCAGCGCCATTTGTGCGGTGGTGCTGGCCGTCGGTGCCAAGTTCAAGGGGCACGCTTCTTTGGCGACACCGCTGTCGAGCACGATGTCGGCATGGTTGGCCAGCGTCGATTGGGCGCCGCCCGTGATCGCCACCAAAGGCACCCCTTGGCGTTTGAGGACAGGCAAGATGGCGGCGAGCTCGTCGCTTTCGCCGCTGTTGGAAATGGCAATCACCAAGTCGCTGTCTTTGACCATGCCCAAGTCACCATGGCTGGCTTCTGCAGGGTGCACAAACATGGCCGGTGTTCCGGTGGACGCCAAGGTCGCCGTGATCTTGCGGCCCACGTGACCGCTTTTGCCCATGCCCATGACCACCACGCGCCCCTTGACGTTGAGAATGGCACGAACCGCCTGCACAAAGGTCGGGGATAAACGGTGTTGCAAATGGCGAACCGCGTCGGCTTCAATGTCGAGGGTTTCGTGGGCCAGCTGCAGGATGCGCTGGTCGTCCACCTGCGCAACTGCGTGGGTGGCCTGTGCATGGGTTTGGGTCATGCCCACATTTTATCGACCAGGGCGACTTTCACTTGCCAATGCAGAAACTGGAAAAGATCACACCCAACAAATCGTCTGAGCTGAACTCGCCAGTGATGCTGTTGAGCGCGTTTTGCGACAAGCGCAATTCTTCGGCCAACAAGTCCAATGCAGGGATCTTGGCCTGCAAGCAAGCGTTGGCTTGCATGAGATGGGTGTCAACCTGGTGCAAGGCCTGTACGTGGCGCTCTCGAGCCATGAAGAGCCCTTCTGAGCCGCCGCCTTGCCAGCCCACCACGTCGAGCAGCTGTTGGCGCAGCGCAGACAAGCCTTCACCGGTTTTGGCAGACAGTGTCAATGCATGCGCTTGGTTAGCTTGAGTGAGGTGCTCGGTTCCTTGTGTGGGGGTTGTCGCATCGGCTTTGTTCCACAGATGCAGCACAGGCACATGCGTCGCTACCCGGTCTTGCAAGGTGGCTTGAATGAGTGCGTCCGCATCACGGTACCCCGCCTCGCCTTGACGTGTGAGGTCGTGCAAGAACAGCACGGCATCGGCCTGACCAATTTGGTCCCAGGCGCGGGCAATGCCAATGCGCTCGACTTCGTCAACGTCGGGATGGTCACGCAAACCCGCTGTGTCCACCACGTGCAAGGGCACGCCCTCAATTTGAATGGTTTGCTGCACCACGTCACGGGTGGTGCCTGCAATCGGTGTCACGATGGCCAACTCTGCACCGGCCAAGGCATTGAGCAATGAGCTTTTGCCCGCATTAGGTTGACCGGCAATGACCACGCGAATGCCTTCGCGCAGCAACGCGCCCTGCCTTGTTTTTTGCATCACGCGCGCAAGGTGTTCTTGCAAACGGGTGAGCTGGCCTTGTGCATCGGCTTGTTTGAGAAAGTCGATGTCTTCTTCTGGAAAATCCAAGGTCGCTTCAACCAGCATGCGCAGATGTATCAAGGCGTCGCGCAATTGGTGAATTTCGTGCGAGAACGCCCCCGCCAAAGAACGGCTCGCGCTACGGGCCGCCGCTTCCGTGCTGGCATCTATCAAGTCAGCCACGGCTTCGGCTTGTGCTAAATCGAGCTTGTGGTTCAAAAAAGCGCGTTGCGTGAATTCACCGGGTTGCGCCAAACGCAGCCCCGGCAACAAGGCCGGTGTTTGTGCATCTTGCGTTGTGGCGACAGCCAAGCAACGTGCAAGCAACAGTTGCAACACCACCGGGCCGCCGTGTGCTTGCAGCTCCAACACGTCTTCGCCTGTGTAGCTGTGGGGGCCTGGGAAGTGCAGGGCCAGTACATGGTCAATCGGCGCACCATGCGCGTCGGCAATGGGCAAGTAAGTGGCCTCACGCGGCTTGAGGTCTCGGCCACACAAGGCCAGCACCAAGGGTGCAAGTTTTTTACCGCTCACGCGCACAATGCCGACCGCACCTCGACCTGGCGCGGTGGCAATGGCAATGATGGGCGCGTCGTGTTGTGAAAGCATGGGGAGATTGTCCAGAAAAAAACCCGCCAACCTCTCGGTCTGCGGGTTTTCTTGATCAGGCGCCTCGGTTTAGAACTTGGGCAAATTGAACTGGGGTGGCACACCCATGCGGGTGTTGATGAGCCACTGCTGAGCAATCGACAACACGTTGTTCGTGATCCAGTACAGCACCAAGCCGGCGGGGAAGAAGAAGAACATCACGCTGAAGGCCAGCGGCATGATCCACATCATCTTGGCTTGCATCGGATCGGGCGGCGCGGGGTTCAATGCGGTTTGCAACAAGGTTGTGGCCGTCATCACCAAGGGCAAGATAAAGAACGGATCGGGTGCAGCCAAGTCGTGAATCCAACCCACCCACGGTGCGTTACGCATTTCAACCGTGGACAGCAAGACCCAGTACAAGGCAATGAACACAGGGATCTGAATCATGATGGGCAAGCATCCACCCATCGGGTTGACCTTTTCTTCACGGTAGATCTTCATCATCTCCATTTGCATTTGCTGTGGGTTGTCCTTGAGGCGTTCGCGCATTTCCATGATGCGGGGATTGACCGCTTTCATCTTGGCCATGCTTTGGTAAGCATGTGCATTCAGCCAATAAAAACCCGCTTTGAGTAAAACCACCAAGGCGACGATGGACCAGCCCCAGTTGTGCAAGATGCTGTTGAGTTGGTCTACCAACCAGTACAGGGGTTTGGCCATGATGGTGAGCCAGCCGTAGTCTTTGACCAACTCCAAACCGGGATACAGCGCTTCGAGTTTTTTCTCTTCTTGCGGGCCTGCGAAAAAACGTGATTCAACGGTTTTCGTTGTGCCTGCCGCAATGCTCTCGAGAGGCGTGATCATGCCAACCGAGAATAAATTGGTATCCACCTTGCGCATGAAGTTCTCACGCGGTGTGCTGTCAGGCAACAGCCAGGCACTGGCAAAGTAATGCTGCACCATGGCCACATAGCCATCGTTGGTTTGCTTTTGGAATTCGGCTTTGTCTTTTTCAATGTCTTTGAATTCGACTTTTTGGTATTTCTTTTCACCCGTGAAGACCGCAGGGCCAGTGAAGGTGGAATAGAAAGAAGACTCGCCATCCGGCTTGTTGCCGTCACGCACCAGCTGGTAGTACAGCTGTGGTGCAACCTCTTGGTTGCTGGTGTTGACAATGTCATGTTTGACCGCAATGTCGTAGACGCCTGGCTTGACGGTGTAGGACTTGACCAATTTCACGCCGTTTTGCACGGGCGATTCAAAGGTGATCGACAGCTCTTTGTCGTCGGCCTTCAAGGTGCGTGGACCAGGACGAACGGTCATCACCGTTTTGTGCGTGGGAAAGCTTGCACCAGGCACGCCTGCAATCAACCCTGTTTGAGCCAAGTACACACGTTCTTTGCTGTCGTCCAGCAAGACTTCGTTTTGACCCGGATGATGTACGTCAATGTGCTTGAGCAACTCCACCCGTGACAAGGTACCGCCTTCGGTCTCAAACGTGAGCTTGAACACATCGGTGGTGACTTCCACTTTTTCTTTAGGTGTGTCAACACGTGGCTCGTTCACAGGCACGCTGCTGGTTGTATTGGCTGCCGTGGCCACGGGCGCGGGAACGCCTGCGGATGCGCCCGCGCTTGCCCCCGCTTGCGACACCACCGCCTTTTGTGGCGCCGGCGCAGGGAAGAAGGTGGCTTTTTGCCCGTTGTGAATCTGCCATTGGTCCCACAACAAGACCATGGAGAACCCAAAAATCACCCACAAAATGGTGCGGCGAATATCGTTCATGAAGTTTTCTTTCCGGGGTTGGAAGGTGTCAAAGAAGTAAAAAGTGACGAATGTGCAGGAACAGGATCATGCCCTCCCACACACCAAGGATGGCAGCGGCCCAAACGCCTGAGTGTGAGATAGCCCCCCTGTGCCGCACCATGCATGGTCAAGGCCTCTAAGGCATAGGCTGAACAGGTCGGTTCGAAACGACAGGCGGAGCCCAACCACGGACTGAGCAACAAGCGATAAGCCTGAACGCAGCGAATCAAAATAGTCTGCATCATGGTGTCACGATCTTGCCAAACAATTGTGTCAGCTCTGTTTTCACCGCTTGTTTCAAAGCCAAAGAAGACGCGCTCACAAAGTGTTTGTTGTCAAATCCGGTTCTCAGTCGAACCACATAGGCGGTTGGACTGATCTGGGCACCAAACGATGCGGCTACGCTGTAAATCTGCCGTTTGATGAGATTGCGTGTGACCGCACGCTTGGCCCACCGTTTAGGTGTCAAAGCGCCAAGTATCAAAACGCCTTCAGCAAACAGGGCCGGGGTTTTTTCAAACCCAGGCCCTGCGGAGGCTTTATCAGCGTCTTGCCATTGGTGCAGCACAAAGTGTGGTGTTCTTGCCACTGTGCTTGCTGCCATGACAGCCTGAAACTCTGACCACTGCTTCAGACGCTCCACGGCGTACAGCTCGCGGGTCTTCTCAAGCAGCAAAGAATTAGACAGCCAGACGTTTGCGACCTTTGGCGCGACGGGCATTGATCACAGCGCGGCCACCACGTGTTTTCATACGGACCAAAAAGCCGTGGGTACGGGCACGACGGGTTTTAGAGGGTTGGTAAGTGCGTTTCATGATGATTCCAAATAGCTAGGCCCTGAAGATCAGGGAAACCAACGATTATCTCAAAAAAATCGGGCTTCGGCAACTTTTACGCTTCAGGTTTTTGGATCGTGATTTTCAAGTGCATAAAAAAATCTCTAGGCTGTGGATAAATTTTTGATAAAGTCCTTGTTTGCTGATCTTTTTTGAACAGCTATCCACAGAAAAATAGTCATGATCCAGGGTCTTCCTTCTTCCGCCAACGATGGCTTGCCGCCAGGCTCTGGCGATGGTTTATGGCAAGCCTGCATCGATCAATTGGCGCAAGAATTGCCCGAACAGCAGTTCAATACATGGATCAAACCCCTTCAAGCCACGGTAGCTGAAGACTTCAGCCGTGTGCTTATCATGGTGGGAAATCGCTTCAAATTGGATTGGATCCGGGCTCAATATGCACAGCGCATCGCCGCCTTGTTGCATCAGTTTTATGGCCAAACCATTCAGGTTGAGTTAGCGATCACTCCCAAAGAGGCCCCTGTAAAAACAAGGATTGTTTCTTTTACGCATGAACTTGAGGCACTTCCTGAGAGTTTTGTAGGAATTGAAGAAAACACCCCCAGTGGCCCGCGTACGCGATTAAACACAGCGCTGACCTTTGACAGCTTGGTCGAGGGCACTGCCAACCGTATGGCACGTGCGGCCGCCATGCATGTGGCCACCATGCCCGGCCAGCTTTACAACCCGCTGTTTATTTACGGTGGTGTGGGCTTGGGTAAAACACATTTGGTCCACGCTGTGGGTAATAAGTTGCTGGCCGACCGTCCAGACGCCAAAGTTCTCTACATCCATGCGGAACAATTTGTTTCTGATGTGGTTAAAGCCTACCAACGCAAAACTTTTGATGAGTTCAAGGAACGCTATCACTCGTTGGACTTGTTGCTGATTGATGACGTGCAGTTCTTTGCCAACAAAGAAAGAACACAAGAAGAGTTCTTCAATGCCTTTGAAGCCTTGTTGGCCAAAAAATCTCACATCGTGATGACCAGCGACACCTATCCCAAAGGGTTGACTGATATCCATGAACGGTTGGTCTCTCGTTTTGATGCAGGTTTAACCGTCGCCATCGAGCCCCCAGAGCTCGAAATGCGAGTGGCCATTCTGATCAGCAAAGCGCGCAACGAAGGCACAGAAATGCCTGAAGAAGTTGCTTTCTTTGTCGCCAAAAACGTGCGCTCTAACGTGCGTGAGCTCGAAGGCGCGCTGCGAAAAATTCTGGCTTATTCGCGCTTCAACCAGAAAGAAATCTCCATTCAATTGGCACGCGATGCTTTGCGGGATTTGCTATCGATTCAAAACCGTCAAATCTCAGTTGAAAACATTCAAAAAACCGTGGCCGACTATTACAAGATCAAGGTGGCGGACATGTATTCCAAGAAGCGTCCTGCTTCGATTGCACGTCCGCGCCAGATTGCGATGTACTTGGCCAAAGAACTGACCCAAAAAAGTCTGCCTGAGATTGGCGAGCTGTTTGGTGGCCGTGATCACACCACGGTGTTGCACGCCGTGCGAAAAATCACTGCAGAGCGTCAACAGTTGGCTGAACTCAATCAACAATTGCACGTGCTTGAACAAACACTAAAAGGTTAATTTTCCAAAAACAACAACCCTGTGGATGGTTTTTGCATAACCCCACAGTTATCCACACAAGACCACACCATCAAAAAGTTATCCAGTTTTGAAAGACATCTGAAAAGCGCACTTGCAAACATGTTTCAAGGCATCACAAGTACTTGAAAAAAAAGAGGAAAATGCTGTTTTCCACAGAAACCTGCTGTGCTTATCTATTACTACTAATTTAAATAAAGAAAACAAGAGGAAGAGATGATCGTTCTGAAAGCCACACAAGACAAGGTGCTGTCCGTTCTGCAATCCGTTGCAGGCATTGTTGAACGTCGTCACACATTGCCGATCTTGGCCAATGTGTTGATTCGCAAAACCGGCAGTTCATTGCAACTGACCACCAGTGATTTAGAAATTCAAATCCGCACCACAGCAGAACTCGATGGTGATGCAGGTAACTTCACCACCACGGTCGGCGCGCGCAAATTGATCGACATCTTGCGCACGATGCCGTCCGATCAAACTGTGAGTTTGGAATCAAGCCAAAACAAATTGATCTTGAAAGGCGGCAAGAGCCGCTTTACCTTGCAAAGCCTGCCTGCTGAAGACTTCCCTTTGGTGCAAGAAGCAGCGAACTTTGGTCCCTCATTCAGCGTGCCACAAAAAACATTGAAAGAGCTGTTGCATCAAGTCTCGTTTGCCATGGCTGTGCATGACATCCGTTACTACCTCAATGGCATTTTGTTTGTGGCCGAAGGCAAACAACTGAGTTTGGTGGCTACCGACGGCCATCGATTGGCATTTGCCTCTGCCACACTCGATGTGGAAGTCCCCCGTCAAGAAGTTATCTTGCCGCGTAAGACAGTGCTCGAGATGCAACGCTTGTTGAGCGACAAAGAAGGCGCCATCGACATGCAATTCGCCAACAACCAAGCCAAGTTCAGTTTTGAAGGCATGGAGTTTGTGACGAAGTTGGTCGAAGGCAAGTTTCCTGACTACAACCGTGTGATTCCAAAGAATCACAAAAACACCATCACCTTGGGTCGTACTGCTTTGCTGGCTACCTTGCAGCGCACCGCAATTTTGACCAGCGAAAAGTTCAAAGGTGTTCGCTTGAACTTGGAGCCTGGTACCTTGCGCGTGGCATCTAGCAATGCCGAGCAAGAAGAGGCTGTGGACGAGCTTGAAATTGATTACAACGGTGACACCATCGAAATTGGTTTCAACGTCACATACCTGATCGATGCGCTGACCAATATGGACCAAGACATGGTTCAAGTGGACTTGGCAGATTCCAACAGTTCAGCACTCATCACCATCCCTGACAACACCACATTCAAATATGTGGTGATGCCAATGCGCATTTGAGTTTTTTGATATCCCTTTTGACAGATCCCGCAGCGCGCTTGTGCGCTGCGTATGAAGACTTGCTATGACCGAACCCACCCAAAACCCTGAAACTCCAATCCCACCAGCTGCCGGCGAAGGCTATGGTGAAGGATCGATCCAGATTCTGGAAGGACTTGAAGCGGTTCGCAAACGCCCTGGTATGTACATTGGCGATACCTCCGATGGCACTGGCTTGCACCACTTGGTGTTTGAGGTGGTGGACAACTCAATTGACGAAGCTTTGGCAGGCCATTGCGATGACATCGTGGTCACCATCCACAGTGATAACTCCATCAGCGTCACCGACAACGGTCGTGGCATTCCTACTGGCGTGAAGATGGATGATAAGCACGAGCCCAAGCGCAGTGCAGCTGAAATTGCCTTGACGGAATTGCACGCAGGTGGCAAGTTCAACCAAAACAGTTACAAGGTGTCGGGTGGCTTGCACGGTGTGGGTGTGTCCTGCGTCAATGCACTGTCCAAATCTTTACGCTTGGTCGTGCGCCGCGAAGGCAAAGTTCATACCTTGGAATTTGCCAAAGGCTTTGTGCAAAACCGTCTGCTTGAAGTCGTCAACGGTGTGGAAGTGTCTCCCATGCGTGTGACGGGTGAGACGGAAAAACGTGGCACCGAAGTTCACTTCTTGCCCGACACAGAAATCTTCACGCAAAACAATGACTTCCATTACGAAATTTTGAGCAAGCGTTTGCGCGAACTTAGTTTCTTGAACAACGGTGTGCGCATTCGTCTCAAAGACGAGCGCAGTGGCAAAGAAGACGATTTCTCGGGTGCCGGCGGCGTCAAAGGTTTTGTGGATTTCATCAACTCGGGCAAAAAAGTTTTACATCCCAATGCTTTTTATGCCGAAGGTGAGCGTCCTGCCGAGAGCTATGGTGGTATTCCTGGCACCAGCATTGGTGTGGAAGTCTCCATGCAGTGGAACGATGGCTACAACGAGAGCGTGCTCTGTTTCACCAACAACATTCCACAGCGTGATGGAGGGACTCACTTGACGGGTTTGCGCGCTGCGATGACGCGTGTGATCAACAAATACATCGAAGAAAACGAGTTTGCTAAGAAGGCCAAGGTTGAGGTCTCAGGTGATGACATGCGTGAAGGCCTGTGCTGCGTGTTGTCGGTCAAAGTGCCCGAGCCAAAATTCAGCAGTCAGACCAAAGACAAGCTGGTATCCAGCGAAGTGCGTGCCCCTGTCGAAGACATCGTCGCTAAGGCCTTGGGTGACTATTTGCAAGAACGTCCCAACGACGCCAAGATCATCTGCGGCAAGATTGTGGAAGCTGCACGCGCACGCGAAGCTGCACGCAAAGCGCGCGAAATGACACGCCGCAAAGGTGTGTTGGATGGCATGGGCCTGCCAGGCAAGTTGGCCGATTGCCAAGAGAAAGACCCTTCGCTGTGCGAAATCTACATCGTCGAGGGTGACTCTGCGGGTGGTTCAGCTAAGCAGGGTCGTGACCGTAAATTCCAAGCGATTCTGCCCCTGCGCGGCAAGATTTTGAACGTTGAAAAAGCGCGTTATGAAAAGTTGCTCACCAGCAATGAAATCTTGACGCTTATCACCGCCTTGGGCACCGGCATTGGCAAAGCCAGTGCGGAGTCTGGCAAGTCGGCCACCGATGACTTCAACGTCGACAAGCTGCGTTATCACCGCATCATCATCATGACCGACGCGGACGTGGACGGTGCCCACATTCGTACGCTGTTGTTGACCTTCTTCTACCGTCAAATGCCAGAGCTGGTCGAGCGCGGTCACATCTACATTGCGCAACCACCTTTGTACAAAGTCAAGGCGGGCAAAGAAGAGCTGTACCTCAAAGACGCGTCGGCGCTGGATGGTTTCTTGCTACGCATTGCACTCAAAGACGCCAGCATCACCACCGGCGGTGCCAATTCACAAACCTTGAATGGCGAGACCTTGGCCGAATTGGCGCGCAAACACCAATTGGCCGAAGCCGTCATTGCACGTTTGAGTGGTTTCATGGACGCAGAAGCGCTGCGCGCCATGGCCGATGGCGTGTCGGTCAATTTGGATACGGTGGCTGATGCCGAACAATCGGCCATTGCAATGCAAGAAAAATTGCGCGAGTTGGGCAGTGGCTCCGAGGCTTCAGGTGAGTTTGATGTGCGCACCGACAAACCGATTTTGCGTATCAGCCGTCGTCACCACGGCAACGTCAAGAGCAGTGTGATCACCCAAGATTTTGTGCACGGTGCCGATTACGCGGCCTTGGCTGAAGCCGCACAGACCTTCCGTGGTTTGTTGAGCGAAGGCGCCAAGGTGCATCGCGGCGAAGGCGAAAAAGCCAAAGAAGAAAAAGTGTCTGACTTCCGCCAAGCCATGAAGTGGTTGATTGGCCAGGCAGAAAACGCCACAGCCCGTCAACGCTACAAGGGTTTGGGTGAGATGAACCCCGAGCAACTCTGGGAAACCACGATGGACCCCAATGTGCGCCGCTTGCTGCGCGTGCAAATTGACGATGCCATTGAAGCCGATCGCGTGTTCACCATGTTGATGGGCGACGAGGTTGAACCTCGCCGCAACTTCATCGAACACAACGCCTTGCGCGCTGCCAACATCGACGTTTAATCAGGCCTTGCCTTGCGCCCTGGGCCCATCATGGGATGGGCTGGGGGCACGGTTTCGGCATCAAACACTTTTTGTTGTTCAGCCGTGAGCTGCGCATAAAACTGCTTGGTGGCTTCACCACGTTGCTTCATGTGTGTTTGCATGGCGGTGAAATTGGCCTCGTGCTGGGCATTCATTTTTTCAATCCGTTCGGGGGTCGGCAGCTTGGCCAAGGCCTCACGGTCCAAAGACTGAGCGACAGGCTTTGCGGGCGGTTTCATCGCTTGCACAAAGCTGTTCCATGCGGGTTCTTGTGCTGCTGTCAGATTCAGTTTGGCCTTGAGCTCAGCTTGGCGTTTCTCCGCGTATTTGCCCATGCGTTCATGGTGCGTGCCTGCACCTTCGCGCATGCCATAGTCACCACCCATCATGGGTTGGGCTTGGGCGGGGGCCATGGCCATCCACGCACTGCTTGCTAGCAATGTGGCAAGTGCGACACGAGAGAGTTTCACATTTTTCATGATCAAGTCCTTGAATGAAGAAGCGGGGTGCTTCTAACAAGGGTGAACTGTGAACGCACTGTGTGTCGCGTCTGTGCGATCTGTAAGAAGTTTCGTAAAGTTATTTATCCCATCAAGCCAGCGCGAAAGTCGTCCACCGCCTGCACCAGCTCTTCACGTGTGTTCATCACAAACGGACCATATTGCGCAATCGGCTCACGCAATGGTTGACCGGCGATCAAGATCATGCGTGCATCGGCAGAGCCACGCAAACGTAAGCCGTCACCTTCGTTGCGCAAAATCGCCATGCGCTTGACAGGCACGGGCGTGGACGCGTCAGCGTGCAGCACGTCTATCGAACCACGGTAAACATAGAGGAAGGTATTGTGTGTGGCAGGTAAGACTTGCTCAAACACCGCACCGTCGGTAGGCGGGAAATGCAGATCTACATACAACGGTTCGGTGTGTTCACGCTGCATCGCGCCTGTCACGCCTTGCGACGTCCCCGCAATGACGCGCACCAGCACCTGCTGTGGTGTGGTGACTTCAGGAATCTCTTCACTTTGAATGTCGCGATACCAGGGGTCGCACAGTTTGCGCTTGGCGGGCAGGTTCAGCCACAGCTGGAAGCCTTCCATCACGCCTTCTTCTTGCTCGGGCATTTCGCTGTGGGTGAGCCCCCGACCCGCGGTCATCCACTGCACGCCCCCGTTTTGCAGCAAGCCTTCATGGCCACCGCTGTCGCGGTGGCGCATGCGGCCCGCAATCATGTAGGTCACCGTTTCAAAGCCACGGTGCGGGTGGTTAGGAAAGCCCGCGATGTAATCGTCAGGCTTGTCGCTGCCAAAGGCATCGAGCATCAAGAAGGGGTCCAAGCGGTGCTGCAAATCGTGCGACAAGACGCGCGTCAAACGCACACCCGCGCCGTCTTGGGTGTCTTGACCGACGACCAAGCGTTCAACGCCTCGCGCTGTCTTTACGGCACTCATGCGACTTGGTAGCCTTCTTCAGCGATGGCGTGGGCCAAAGCTTCACGCGGTTGGTTGCTGTGCACATCCACTTTGCCAGAGGCGCGGTCGATTTCTACTTTGGCTTCAGGATCGAGCCGAGTGATGGCCTTTTTGACCGCCATTTCGCAATGACCACAGGTCATGCCTTGAACTTGAAAGGTGTTGTCCATAAGTTGCTCCTGATAAAGATGTAACCTTAACCCATGAATGAATTATCTTGCGACATTGGCATCGGTGGCATGACCTGTGCCTCGTGTGTCACCCGCGTTGAACGTGCGATCGCCAAACTGCCTGGCGTTCAACAGGTGAGTGTGAACTTGGCCACCGAGTCTGCGCGTGTGGTGTGGAACGACGCAGACCCCACGCATGAGGCGCGTTTACGGCGTGCAGTGCGCGATGCCGGCTACGAGCCTTTGGCACCAGAACATTTAGAACAAGCATCGGACAGCCCTTGGTCGGGGTTTGCGCCGGTAGCCATCGGTGCGCTGCTGAGTGCGCCTTTGGTGTTGCCCATGCTGGGAGACGTTCTGGGTCAGCACTGGATGTTGTCTGCCTGGTGGCAATTTCTGTTCGCCACGCCTGTGCAGTTTGTGTTGGGCGCACGTTTTTACAAAGCTGGTTGGCATGCTTTGTTGGCGGGCAGTGGCAATATGGATCTGTTGGTGGCGATCGGTACCACGGCCGGTTGGGCTTTGTCCATGTGGTTGTGGCTGACAGCACCTGTAGGCGCCATGGTGCATTTGTATTTCGAAGGCTCGGCTGTGGTCATCACCTTGGTGTTGTTGGGCAAGTGGCTGGAGGCGCGGGCGAAACGTCAAACCACCGACGCCATTCGCGCACTGCATGCCTTGCGCCCTGAACGTGCACGTGTCATCGGCTTAGACGGTGAGGTCGAAATTCCGATCGATGAATTGCTGGTGGGTGACCGTGTGGTGGTGTTGCCTGGCGAGCGTTTTGCGGCGGATGGCGTGGTGCTGGAAGGCCAGACCCAAGTCGACGAATCCATGCTCACGGGCGAGCCTTTGCCTGTAGCTAAAACGCTCGATGCCAAAGTCACCGGTGGCAGCATCAACGGCGAAGGCCGTGTGGTGATGCGTGTGAGCGCGACCGGCACAGCCACGGTGTTGGCCAACATCATCCGCCTGGTCGAAGACGCGCAAGCGGCCAAAGCACCGATTCAACGTTTGGTCGATCAAGTGTCTGCCGTGTTTGTGCCCGTGGTGTTGGTGTTGGCGGTGTTGACCTTGCTGGCATGGTGGTTCACGGGTCATAGCGTTGAGGTGTCGCTGATTCACAGTGTGGCGGTGTTGGTGATTGCCTGTCCCTGTGCATTGGGGTTGGCCACACCTGCGGCGATCATGGCTGGGACAGGTGTGGCGGCCAAGCACGGCATTCTCATCAAAGACGTGCAAGCGCTAGAGGTGGCGCACCGTGTAGACACCGTGGCATTTGACAAAACAGGCACGCTCACCGTGGGGCAACCGCGTTTGTTGTCTATCACCTCGCTCACACCGACAGATCCAGGATGGTTGGGTTTGGCTGCCAGTTTGCAACATGGCAGCGAACATCCTTTGGCCCATGCGGTGGTGCAAGCCGCCAAAGCACAAGACGTGACGACAACCGCTCCCGACGATGTGCGGGCGGTGCCTGGCTACGGCAATGAAGGCGTGGTGCAAGGGCGCGTCTTGATGTTAGGCAGTTTGCGTTGGATGCGCGTCTTGGGCCTGGCTCCTAGCGCCGCCCCTGACACGCCAACGCTTGCTGTGACACAGCCCAATGAAGAGGCGTGGTGGATTCAAGCGCAGGCTTTGCAGACCCAGGGTGCGACCGTATCCGTGTTGGTGGAACGCACCCCACAAGGCCTCACGCCCTGTGCGGTGTTGGCCTTTGGGGATGAACCCAAACCTGGCGTGCAAGCCGCGTTGGCCACCTTGCGCGCACGTGGTTTGCGCTTGGTGATGATCTCGGGTGACAACGTGGGCGCGGCGCAGGCCATGGCGCAACGTCTGGGCCTGCGCACAGAGGAGGTGCATGCCGACGTCATGCCGGGCGACAAAGCGGCTTTGGTGAAAAGTTTGCAGCACAACGACCACGGCGCACCGCATGTCGTGGCCTTTGTGGGCGATGGCATCAACGATGCGCCGGCCTTGGCCGCGGCCGATGTGGGCTTGGCGATGGCCAATGTGCATGCCGATGGCCACGGCGGGGGTACCGATGTGGCCATGCAGGCCGCAGGCATCACCCTCATGCGCGGCGATGTGGCCTTGGTGGCTGGGGCATTGGACATTTCAGCGCGCACGGTGGCCAAGATTCGCCAAAACTTGTTTTGGGCCTTTGCGTACAACGCGGCCGGAATTCCACTGGCGGCCTTGGGCTACTTGAGCCCCGTGGTCGCGGGTGCGGCGATGGCCTTGAGCTCGGTCAGTGTGATGACCAACGCCTTGCTGCTCAAACGTTGGAAGGTTTAGGCCTGTGCCGGTGGTGTGTTGGGCTTGTTGGAAAACCAAGCCACATACAAAGCCGGCAACACCACCAAGGTCAGCAGCGTGGCCGTGACCAAGCCGCCAATCACCACAATCGCCAAGGGCCGTTGTGTTTCAGAACCAATGTCGTGGCTCAACGCCATCGGCAACAGGCCCAGGGCTGCGAGCATGGCGGTCATCAGCACGGTGCGCAGGCGTTGCAAGGCACCTTCTCTGACCGCTTCCAGCACGGTGTAGCCAGCATTGCGCAGCTGTTGGAACACCGACAACATGACCACCCCGTTCAGCACAGCTTGGCCCGACAGCGCGATGAAGCCAATGGCGGCAGAGACGGAGAGCGGAATGCTAAAAATCCACAGCGCCACAAAACCACCAATCAACGCCAGGGGCACGTTGATCAAAATCAGCCCTGCTGTTTTGAATGAACCGAACGCATCGAACAGCAACACAAAGATCAGCAGCAGCGAGATAGGCACCACCACGCCCAAACGTTGCATGGCGCGTTCCTGGTTTTCAAATTCGCCCGACCATGTGACGGCATAGCCATCAGAAATTTTCACGTTTTTGGCCACCCGCGCTTTCATGTCTGCCACGATGGAGCCCATGTCGCGGCCTTTGACAAAAATACCAATCGCCATCGTGCGACGACCCGCTTCGCGTGCAATGTTCATGGCGCCGCTGCCTTGTCGAATTGTGGCCACGTTTTCCAGCGTGGCGTAACCGCCGCCCGGCAAGGCAATCGGCGTGGTGGGCAGATTGATCACGCTGCGTTTGTCACCGGGCAGGCGCACCACCACGGTGAATTTGCGCTCGCCTTCCCAAATTTGCGTGGTGGCACGCCCAGCCAGGGCCGACTCCACCACGTCTTGGATGTCACCCACATTCAGTCCTAATCGCGCGGCGCGGTCGCGGTCAATGTCGATGATGAGCTGGGGCACTTCGCCCAAGCGGTCAATTTCGGCGCGTTGCACGCCTTGCACTTGTTTGAATTCACGCTGCATGGCTTCGGTGGTGCGACGCAACTCACCCAAGTCATCGCCCGAAACCTTGACCACGATTTGACCTTTGATTTGCGAGATCGACTCCAACACGTTGTCGCGAATCGGCATCGAGAACGCGGGGTCTACACCGGGGATGACGGCCAGCTTTTGGTCCATCTCCTCAATCAGCATGTCGCGCGTCATACCTTTGCGCCATTCTTCGGCGGGTTTCACATCAACAAACACCTCGGCCATGCTGAGAGTTTTGGGATCGGTGCCGTCTTCGGGCTGACCGGCTTTGGACACCACCGTGCGCACTTCGGGAATGGTCAGCAATTGCAAACGTGCTTTGCGTAGCACTTTGCCTGCTTCTTCTTGCGACACACTGGCTGGCATGTCCCAGTTGACCCAGAAGGTGCCTTCGTTGAGCTCAGGCAAAAACTCCGACCCCAGGTGGGCAGCGGCGACCACAGACAAGGCAAATCCGCTCAGGGCAATCGTGACCACTTGGCGCGGTTTGTCGAGCGCCCAGTTCAGCACCGGTTCGTACACGCGCTTGGCCCAACTTACCAGGCCGTTGTCGCCGTGCGGAATGCCTTTGCGCAGCATCCAATAGGCCAGCAAAGGCACCAAGGTGAGAGAGAAGATCAAGGAGCCGACCAAGGCCGTGGTGACCGACAACGCCATGGGTTGGAAGATGCGACCTTCATGGCGTTGCAGTGCAAAGATCGGGATGTGCGCTGCAATGATGATCAGCATCGAGAACAGTGTCGGGCGTCCCACCTCGTTGGCTGCATTGGTGATCAGTGTGCGACGTTCTTTTTCGTTCATGCCTTCGCCGCGCTCGGCCAAGCGATGCATGATGTTTTCAATCACGATCACTGCACCATCGACGATGATGCCGAAGTCCATCGCGCCCAAGCTCAGCAAGTTGGCCGGCACGCCCAAAATCTTTAGACCCAAAAAGGTCGAGAGCAAGGCCAGCGGAATGACCACCACCACGGCCAGCGATGCGCGCATGTTCGACAAGAACAAATACAGCACCAGCGAGACCAACAGCGCGCCTTCGACCAGGTTTTTGAACACCGTGGTCAAGGTTTTGCCCATCAACCAAGTGCGGTCGTAAAACGGCACGATTTGCACGCCTTTGGGCAACACGCGGGTGTTGAGGTCGTCGAGCTTTTCTTTCACGCCCTTCAACACCACGCTGGGGTTCTCGCCCTTGCGCATGATGACGATGCCCGTGACGACGTCGTCGTCCATGTCTTGACCCACGGTGCCCAAGCGCGGCACGGCGCCAATCGCAATGGTCGATACATCACGCACCAGTACGGGCGTGTTGCCGCGTGAGGTGACGACGATGCTGCCAATGTCGTCGGCCGAGTGCAACAAGCCAATGCCGCGAATCGCAAACTGTTGCGCGCCTTGCGCCACATAGCTGCCGCCCGCATTGGCGTTGCCGCGACCCAGTGCGTCTTGCAGGTCTTGCAAGGTCAGTTTGTAGGCACGCAGTTTTTGCAGATCGGGTTGTACCTCGTACTGCTTGATGTAGCCGCCCATGCCCACCACGTCGGCCACGCCAGGAATTTGTCGCAATGCGCGTTCCACCGTCCAGTCTTGGATGGTGCGCAACTCGGTGGAGGTCTTACCGTCACCTTTGAGGCGATAGCGCATCACCTCGCCCACGGGCGTGGCGTTGGGCATGACGTTGGCTTGCACACCGGTGGGCAGGTCCACGCCGCTCAAGCGTTCGTTGACTTGCTGGCGTGCCAGGTTGACTTCGGCCTTGTCGTCATAAGTGACCACGGTGAAGGACAAACCAAACTGGGTGTGCGAGAAGACGCGAATCGAATTGGGCAGACCAGAGAGCGCCACCTCGATGGGCAAGGACACTTCTTTTTCAACTTCTTCTGCGGCGCGGCCAGGGTAGAGCGCAATCACCGTCACTTGCGTGTCGGTCACGTCGGGAAAGGCTTCGACGGAAAGGTTTTTGAAGGCGAAGACGCCCGCCATCACAAACAGCAAGGTGCCCAGCAGAATGAACAGCGGCTGGTTGAGCGCGTAATGAATCAGACGTTTCATTTGTGCTCTGCCGGTGCGCTTGCGTTGGCGGATGCCGGCGTGTGTTGCTTGCTTTCTTCTTGGGCATTGCGGAATTCACGCGCCAATAACAAGCTGTTGTCCTTGACCACCAACTCGCCGGCTTGCAGTCCGCTGATGACCAAGACTTCTTGCAAGCCTTCGTAGCCGAGTTTGACCAAGCGCGGTTCAAAGGTGCCGGGCTCGGTTTGTACATAGGCCCAATGTTCGGTGCCACGCAATTGCACAGCACTGGCGGGTACCAACACGCCCGCCGTGAGCTTGCGCTCAATCTTGGCAGTGCCCAGCATTTCGGCTTTGAGCAAGCGTTGCGGGTTGTTGATCACAGCCCGCACTTTGATGGTGCGGGTGTTGCTGTCGATGAAGTCACCGGTGGCCGCGACTTTGGCTTGAAAGCTTTGACCAGGGAAGTTGGGCAAGACGATGTCAATGGGAGTGCCTGGCTTGAGCGACGCGACGTCGTTCTCGTGTGCATCAATTTGCACCCACAGCGAGGTCGGATCGGTGACCACGATCAAGGCAGGGGAGCCGGGACCGCCTTGGTCCGGGCGCACTTCCAAGCCGGCGCTCAGGTTGCGCTCGACGATGACACCTGGCACGGTGGACGACAAGCCCAGTTGTTGGTCCACGCCACTGGCGCTGCCGTACATGCTGGTGCGTGCGTGGGCACGGGCTACCTCGGCTTGTGCGCGGGCCGCGTCGGCCTCGGCTTGTTCCAGGTCTTTGCGCGACACAATGCCGGCTTCAAACAGCTCGCGTTGACGCGTCAAGGCGCGTGCGTTGAGTTGTGCATCGGCTTGCGCTTTGGCGGTGTCGGCTTGTGCGGCACCAAACTCCGGCGATGCCAAGGTGGCCAGCACCTGGCCTGCTTTCACGCTTTGTCCAATGTCGGCGTTGAGTTTGAGCACGCGGCCTGCAAACGCCGGGTAAATGCGGTGTGTGCGCTCTTCATTCCACACCAAGCGCGCAGGCAGCTCGATGGTGACGCTTTGTGCGGCAACCGCAGGCGCGGTGGTCAGCAGTGCAAGCTGTGGATGCCCGGCAGGAAAGCGCAGTTGCTCGCCTTGCACGATGGGCAGGGGAGCGGGGGGGCGCACAGGTGGCGTTTGGTTGTTCAGGGTGTAGCCGATCACCAGCAGGGCGACCACGCCAGCGATGGCGCTGTAGCGACGCGCGGGCGTGCTCAAAAGACCTTGGGCGGTGGCGGTGAGTTTGTTTTTTTCTGAGGACATGGTGTGTGTGTCTTAGCGCGTGGCGCTTTGGAGGTGTGCGGTGCGCAATTGCCAAGCGGTATGGGCTTTGGCGTATTCGGCACGGGTGAATGCCGCCTCGATCAAGGTGCTGCGCAGGGTACGGCGGGCATCGAGCAGATCTGTCAAAGATGAGGCGCCTTTGGTATAGGCCAGCTCGGCTTGTTCGGCCACGCGGCGCGCGCGCGGCACGATGTCTTTTTCGTACAGGTGTTCACGCTGTGTGGCGGCGCGCCATTCTTCGAGCAAGCGCTGTAAATCGGCGCGTGCATCCAGCTTGGTTTTTTCGTACATGTCTTGGGCTTGCACGCGTTGTGCTTGAGCGCGGCCAATTTCACCTTCGTAGCCATACCCCCATTGCAGCGGTACCGAGAAGCGCAGCTCCATGCTGCGCCGCGACACACGTGGGTCGTGGTCAATGCTGCTGCCCAGCGTCACGTCCGATTTCTTTTGGGCCAAGGCCAGATCGAGCGCGGCTTGTGCGGCTTGGGCACGTTCTTGTGCCGCGATCACGTCGCTGCGTTGCTCGACCCACGCTTCTTGAATGGTGTCGGGGCTGAGCGTGCTTTGCAGTGCGGGCCAATCGACCTGAATTTGCCATGTGGGCAAGGCAATGCGCAAGTTGGTGAGTTGCCCAAGCTGCAGCACTGCGCGCTGCTGATCGAGCTGAGCGCTGTGGCCATCGGCTTGGGCGCGTTGGGCTTCAATTTCCAAGCGTGCGGTGTCTTGTGCGGACAAGTCGCCCGCTTTCAAGCGCAGGCTGGCACTCTTGGCCAGCTGCTCGGCGCTTTGTGACAGGGCTTGCATTTCGCGGTTGCGCTCCAGCGCCGCCAGCAAATCAAAGTAGGCACTGGCAGCGGCCAGCTGCTGCATGATGACGGTGTCTTGCAAATCGGCGTGGGCGGCATTGGCTTGTGCGTTGGCGCCTTGGGTGCGCAACTGGCGTTTGTTGCCACGCTCCCAGGTCCAGTCAATGCCGCCGGACTTGTCGATGTTTTTTTGCCCAAATGGACCTGGGCCAACACCCTGGTTGCCGTTGACGCCATTGTCCAAATACATTTGGCTGGTTTTGGCGGTCAACACTGGAAACGGTGCACGGTCTGCTGCCAACACATCGGACTTGGCGGCTTCCAGCGATTGACGTGACAAGGACACGTCCAAGTTGTTGCGGGCAGCCTCTAGCACTTGGGCCAGCCCTAGGGTTTCTGTGGTGGTTTGTGCGTGGGCCAATCCGCCACTCACGCCCAAGGCGAGGGCGGTGACCAAGGCAGCGGTTCGCAGCTGCACAGGCAGGCGAGGACGCAGGTTCTGTCGTATGCTCATGCTGCGTTTATCGCTGACGCCGCCTGACCAACTCCTGACTCTCCTTGTGTGATCAAAACGTGCGAATTCTGCTGATTGAAGACGATGCCGTGTTGCAAACGGTCATGCTGCGCAGCCTGAGCGATGCGGGCCATCGCGTGGATGCGGCTGGGCACCTGCAAGAGGCGGCGCATTTCTGGCAAGTTCAAGCCTATGACGCCGTGCTGCTAGATCTGAATTTGCCCTTGAATGGGCAAACCCACGCGGCGCAAGGCAATGGTTTGCAGCTGTTGCGCGATGCGCGCCGCCGTGGCGACCGCACGCCCGTGATGGTGTTGACGGCGCGCAATCGCACCGACGAACGCATTGCAGGGCTCGATGCTGGGGCCGATGACTATTTGGGCAAGCCTTTTGATTTGGAAGAGGTGGAGGCCCGCTTGCGGGCGCTGGTGCGTCGCAGCCAAGGGGCGGATGATGTGGTGCGTGTCGGGCGTCTGGAGTTGCAACGCAAGAACCGTCGTATCCTGGTAGACGAGGCCGATCTGGCCTTACCCGCGCGTGAGTTCGAGGTGTTGTGGGAGTTGATGACGCCTCCCGGGCGCGCCGTCAGCAAGCGTGTGCTGTCAGACAAGCTGTCGAGTTTTGACGAGGCCCTGGGCGACAACGCGCTGGAGGCTTTTATTTCTCGCTTGCGCAAAAAACTCACCGACAGTGGCGCCTCCATCCGGACCTTGCGCGGCATTGGTTATTTACTGGAAGAGGCATGAACCCCCAGCCCCTGCACACCAAGCCCTCGCTGCGCAATCGCTTGTTGCGCCATGTGTTGGTGCCACTGGCCATCACCTGGTTGCTGGGGTCGGCATTGGTGGTGGGCATTGCGTCGTATTTCACGCAACAGGCGTTTGATCGGGCCTTGTTGGATGACGCGTATTTGGTCGCCAGCCATGTGCGCCGCACCGCTGAGGTGGGCGTGGGCGGCCTAGAGTTGAGCTTGTCGCCGCAAGAGATGCGAACGGTGTTGTTTGACCAAACCGAGTCCTTGTTTTTTGCCGTGTTGCGTCCTGATGGTTCGCTGCTGGCAGGGCATGCAGGCTTGCATCCAGCGATATTGGACCCGAAGGTCACGCCGCACTTTGATGCCATCGACTACCAAAACCGCACCCTTCGCAGCGTGACGATTCATCGCGACCAGCCAGCCGATTTTTTTGTGGTGATGGCCCAAACCACGACCAGCCGCGACCGCATGGTGCAACGTTTGTTGGCGTTTTCGATTGCGCCCCAAATTTTGTTGTTGATTTGGCTTGCCGCGTGGTTGCAGCGGGCGATTGAAAATGACTTGGCGCCTTTGGTCGCGTTAGAGCAAGCGCTTGAGCGGCGCGACGCGCGTGACCTCACACCGCTGCCGGTGTCGGCCAGTACACGGGATGTGCAGCGTCTGGGGCAAGCCATCAACGCCCTGTTGAGTCGCATTGCCAACGGCGTACAGGCACAACGCGAGTTCTCGGGCAATGTGGCGCATGAGTTGCGTACCCCGCTGGCTGGCATTCGCGCCTTGGCCGATTACGGGCTGCGTCACCGTGACCCCCAGGTCTGGCGTGAGCAGTTGCAAGGCATAGCGAAGAGCCAAGAGCGGGCCAGCCACTTGGTGGACCAGCTCTTGGCGTTGGCGCTGGCCGATGAATCGCAACATACCTTGATACAAGAGCCCGTGGCTTTAGATGTCTTGGTGCGTGATGCCGTGATTCGCTTTTTGCCGCGTGCGGACGCCGTCCACGTGGACTTGGGCGCGCGTGGCGTCGAACAGCCAGTGTCCGTGCTGGGCAACGATGCGCTGATTGAGGGCGTGCTGAACAACCTGCTCGACAACGCCCTGCGTTATGGCCTTGCGGCGCAGGGCGATCGCCGTATCACCGTGTCGGTGGTGGATGCGCCGCAAGCGGTGGTGTTGTCGGTGAGTGACAACGGTCCTGGCGTGTCGCGTGAGCAATTGCACAAGCTCAGCCAGCGCTGGGTGCAGGGCTCGGCGGGTGAGGCGCTCAAAGAGGGCTCGGGCTTGGGTTTGGCGATTGTGAACGAATACCTTCGTTTGCTAAAAGCTCGTGTGGCCATACAAAACGAAGAGCCCACGGGTTTACGTGTGAGCGTGACCTTCGACAAACCGCCTGCGGCCTGACGCACCGGCGTTTGTGGCTTTTGGGTCGAGCCCAGCCGTGCAGCGCAGGCCACTTGTAAAATCGCCCCCTGCCAGGCAGGGCGGCCCACAGCCCCTGCATCCCCAAAGATTGGTTGTTTATGTTGTATCCCCAAGAGTTTGATGTCATCGTTGTTGGCGGTGGCCATGCGGGCACCGAGGCCGCGTTGGCGGCTGCGCGCATGGGTGCGAAAACTTTGCTGCTGTCGCACAACATCGAAACCTTGGGTCAGATGAGCTGCAACCCCTCGATTGGCGGCATCGGCAAAGGGCACTTGGTCAAAGAGGTGGACGCCCTGGGCGGCGCCATGGCTTTGGCGACCGATGAAGGCGGCATTCAGTTTCGTATCTTGAACAGCTCCAAAGGCCCGGCTGTACGCGCGACCCGTGCACAGGCGGACCGCATTTTGTACAAGGCGGCGATTCGCCGCATGCTCGAAAATCAACCCAACTTGTGGCTGTTTCAGCAAGCCGTGGACGACTTGATGGTGGAGGGCGATCGTGTGGTAGGCGCCTGCACCCAAGCGGGTATTCGATTCCGCAGCCGCACCGTGGTGTTGACGGCGGGCACGTTCTTGGACGGCAAGATTCACGTGGGACTGAACAACTACGCCGGCGGGCGCGCGGGTGACCCGCCTGCGGTCAGCCTGTCGGCTCGCCTCAAAGAGCTGAAGCTGCCGCAGGGTCGATTGAAAACGGGCACACCACCGCGCATCGATGGCCGCACGATTGACTTCAACCAATGCACCGAGCAACCCGGAGATGGTGTGCCGGGCGGCTTGCCCGGCGAGGTACCCGTGTTCAGTTTCATGGGGCGCGCCTCCATGCATCCGCAACACATGCCGTGCTGGATCACCCATACCAATGCTCGCACCCACGACATCATCCGCTCCGGCTTTGACCGCAGTCCCATGTTCACCGGCAAAATCGAAGGCGTGGGCCCGCGCTACTGCCCGAGCGTGGAAGACAAGATCAACCGCTTTGCCGACAAAGACAGCCACCAGATTTTCTTGGAGCCCGAGGGCCTGACCACCCACGAGTACTACCCCAACGGCATCAGCACCAGCTTGCCGTTTGACATTCAGTACGAACTGGTCCGCTCGATGAAGGGTTTGGAAAACGCCCACATCATCCGCCCAGGGTATGCCATTGAGTACGACTACTTTGACCCGCGCGCCCTGAAACGCAGCTTTGAAACCCGAGCGATCGCAGGCTTGTTTTTCGCGGGTCAAATCAATGGCACCACCGGTTACGAAGAAGCGGCAGCCCAAGGTTTGTTCGCTGGTATCAATGCCGCATTGCAGTGCCGCAGTTTGGTGGGCGCAGCCAACGACTTCGGCGGCGCTTGGACACCGGGGCGTGACCAGGCCTACTTAGGCGTTTTGGTGGACGACCTCACCACCAAAGGCGTGACCGAGCCTTACCGCATGTTCACCAGCCGGGCCGAGTTCCGTTTGCAGCTGCGCGAAGACAATGCCGACATGCGCCTGACCGAGTTGGGTCGTCAAATGGGTCTGGTAGATGACGCGCGTTGGGATGCCTTCAACCGCAAACGCGACGCTGTTTCACGTGAAACAGAACGCCTCAAATCCATCTGGGTGAACCCCCGCAACTTGGCAACAGCCGAGGCCGAGCGCGTCTTGGGCAAGGCGATTGACCGCGAATACAACTTAGCCGATTTACTGCGACGCCCCGATGTGAGCTACCAGGGTCTGATGTCCTTGGAGGATGCGAAATACCAAAACCAAGAGCTGGCAGACGGCTTGGCGGGGGATGAGGTTTCACGTGAAACAAGCCGTGCCATCATTGAGCAGATTGAAATTACGGCCAAATACTCGGGCTATATTGACCGCCAGCGTGACGAGGTGGAGCGAGCGGCCCATTATGAAAACCTCAAGCTACCTGATGATTTGGATTACAACCAAGTGACCGCCTTGTCGTTTGAGGTGCGTCAGCGGTTGAGCCGCCAGCGACCCGAAACTCTGGGTCAGGCCTCGCGTTTGTCGGGCATCACGCCTGCGGCCATCTCTTTGTTGTTGATTCACCTCAAGCGTTCGCGCGTCAAAGGTTTTGCTCAGGAGGCGGCGGTCAGCGACTCGGCCGAGACGGCCTGATGCATCCCTTGCTGCCAGCCCTGCAAAACGGGCTCGATGATTTGGGCTTGTCCTTGACCGATGACCAGCAAACCAAGCTGCTCGATTACATGGACTTGATTGCCAAATGGACCAAGGTCTACAACCTCACGGCGGTGCGTGACGCGCAGGAAATGCTCACCCATCACTTGCTCGACAGCTTGGCTGTTGTTGCGCCGTTGCGGCGCGAGTTGGCGCAATTGGCTTTGCCTGTTCTCGAACCTGCGCCAAAACCAGATGCGGTTGTCAACGCGGCCGCTGCGCCAAGCCGATTCAGTCTGTTGGATGTCGGTGCCGGCGCCGGCTTGCCTGGCATCGTGATTGCCATCACGTGTCCCGAGGCGGCTGTGACCTGTGTGGATACGGTGGCCAAGAAGGCGGCGTTCATTCAGCAAGTGGCCGCTACGCTGAAGCTGCCCAATCTCAAAGGTTTGCATGCGCGGGTCGAGACCTTGACCCAGCCCTACGATGTGGTGTGCTCGCGGGCCTTTGCCTCGTTGTTGGACTTCACCACCTGGTCCAAAGCGGCCTTGGCATCGCATGGTGTGTGGATGGCCATGAAGGGCAAACATCCGGACCAAGAGTTGGCGGCGCTGCCCCAAAGCGTCAAGGTGTTTCACGTGGAACAGCTCCAAGTGCCGGGTTTGAATGCCGAGCGCTGCATCGTCTGGATGCGCGGTTAAACTTCTTCCTCTTCAAAAACAGAGATTCCCATGTTCGGTATCGCGGACTACGGCGCATTCGTCGTGGCCATCATCATTTTTTTGGCCATTCCTGGCCCTGGTAACTTGGCTTTGCTCACAGCCACGGGCAAGGGCGGTGTGCGCGCTGGCATGGCCGCCACGCTGGGCGTGATCGCGGGCGATCAGGCCTTGTTGTGGATGGCCGTGGCCGGGGTTTCCGCCTTGCTGACGACCTATCCCGCTGCTTTTGTGACGGTGCAATGGTTAGGCGCGGTGTACTTGGTGTGGTTGGGCGCGAAGTTGCTGGGCACCAAGATGGGTGATGCGCCAGTGCTGGAACTCCAGCCGCATCATTACTTGCGGCAGGCGATGGTCATCACGCTGTTCAACCCCAAGGCCATTGTCTTTTACATGGCGTTCTTTCCTTTGTTTGTGGACCCATCCGTTCACCAAGGCTTGCTGACTTTTGCCGCGATGGCGGCCACCATTGCGGTGCTGACATTTGGCTATGGTTTGGTCCTTGTGTTGTTAGCCCATTTCTTGGCCGCGCGGGTTCGCGGCAGCGCCTTGGCCACTTCCGTGCTGAACAAAACAGCCGGCTTGTTATTGGTTGTTTTCGGCCTCAAGCTGGCTTTGTCTAAATAATTTCTCTCTCTTTCACGAAAGCTCCCCATGGCCAAAATCTTTTGCGTTGCAAACCAAAAAGGTGGCGTCGGCAAGACCACCACCACGGTCAACTTGGCCGCTGGTTTGGCCAGCGTGGGCCAGCGCGTGTTGATGGTGGACTTAGATCCGCAAGGCAACGCCACCATGGGCTCGGGCATCGACAAACGCCAACTCACGCTCTCGGTGTACGACGTGTTGCTGGAGTCCGCCAGCATTGCCGAAGCGCGCGTGCGCAGCAATTGGGGCGATGAAGGCAGCAGAGCGAAAGCTGCCACCTACGATGTACTGGGTGCCAACCGTGACTTGGCCGGCGCCGAGGTGGAAATGGTGGAGTTGGACCGGCGTGAAAACCGACTCAAAGAGGCGTTGGCCCAGGTGGCCAGCGAGTATGACTTTGTGCTGATCGATTGCCCCCCATCACTGTCCATGCTCACCTTGAATGGTTTGTGTTCGGCCCATGGTGTGATCGTGCCTATGCAGTGCGAGTACTTTGCGCTCGAGGGCTTGACCGATTTGGTCAACACCATCAAGCAGGTGCATGCCAACCTGAACCGAGATCTCAAGATCATTGGTTTGCTGCGAGTCATGTTCGACCCGCGCATCACCTTGCAACAACAGGTGAGCGACCAACTCAAGGACCACTTTGGTGACAAAGTGTTCAATGCCGTGATTCCGCGCAACGTCCGTTTGGCCGAAGCCCCCAGCTATGGTTTGCCTGGCGTGGTGTTTGACCCGTCTGCCAAGGGCAGCCAAGCGTTCGTGGAATTTGCCCAAGAGATGGTGGCTCGCGTCAACACGTTGTGAACACCAAGGTATTAATTTTGCCTGGCTGGCACAACAGCGGGCCCGCGCACTGGCAAACACTGTGGGAAACCCACCGTGGTTACCTCCGTGTGCAACAACACAGCTGGGATGCGCCTTTGCGTGGCGACTGGATGGCGCAGCTTGAAGAAGCCGTGTTGGCCCACGACAGCACGGTCTTGGTGGCGCATAGCCTGGCTTGCATTTTGGTCGCCGCCTGGGCGGCGCATTCGCGCAACACCCATCGCGTCAAGGCGGCTTTGCTGGTGGCTCCCAGCGATGTAGAGCGACCCGAAATGCAGCACCTGCTGCACAGCTGGAGCCCCATCGTGCGTGAGCGTTTGCCGTTTGCCAGTACCTTGGTGAGCAGCCGCAACGATCCCTATTGCAGCTTCATGCGTGCCAGTGCGCTGGCCCATGCCTGGGGCTCGCGTTTGGTGGACATGGGCCATTGTGGGCACATCAATGCCGATGCCCATGTCGGTGCCTGGCCCCAGGGCCAGGCTCTGTTAGACGAACTATTGATAGAAGAAGAGAAACAACACCATGGTCACTAAAAAACCCAAAGGCTTAGGCCGCGGTCTGGAGGCCTTGCTGGGCCCCAAAGTCGATGACAGCGTGGCTGCGCAAACAGCGACCAGCGAAGGCTTGCCCAGCACCTTGCCCTTGAGCGAGATGGTGCCTGGCATGTACCAGCCGCGCACGCGCATGGACGAGGGCGCCTTGTATGAGCTAGCCGAAAGCATCAAAGCGCAGGGCATCATGCAACCGATCTTGGTGCGTCGTTTGAGCGAGGGCGCCAACGCGGGCAAGTACGAAATCATTGCCGGTGAGCGCCGCAGCCGCGCTGCCAAGTTGGCGGGGCTAGACACCGTCCCGGTGCTCGTGCGTGATGTGCCCAACGAAGCAGCGGCCGCCATGGCCTTGATTGAAAACATCCAACGCGAAGACCTCAATCCGCTGGAAGAAGCGCAAGGCTTGCAGCGCCTGATCAAAGAGTTTGGCTTGACGCACGAGCTGGCTGCGCAGGCTGTGGGCCGCTCACGCAGCGCAGCCAGCAACTTGTTGCGCTTGCTCAACTTGGCAGACCCGGTGCAGGGCATGCTGATGGCGGGTGACCTCGACATGGGCCACGCGCGTGCGCTGTTGGCACTGGACCGCGCCACCCAGATCACGGCGGCCAATCAGATCAGTGCCAAAAAAATGTCGGTTCGTGAAGCCGAGAGCTTGGTTAAAAAACTTGGTGCCGAATTCAATTTGGTGCCGCAAAAGCCCAAAAAAGAAAAATCACGCGACCTCAAACGGGTCGAAGAAGAGCTCTCCGATTTGCTCACGGCTCAAGTGGAGGTGCGGGTCAAAAAACGCGTCAAACGTCATGGCCGCATTGAAGAAATGGGCGAATTGGCGATTCAATTTGGCTCGCTCGACGAGCTCAACGGCTTGATTGAAAAACTCCGCGCTTAAAAAAAGACCCGCAGCGTATGCTGCGGGTCTTCCATTGACGACAACCTAGGGCCTTGCCGCTCAGAGCGAAAAAATCTTCCCTGGGTTCATGATGTTGTCCGGGTCGAGTGCGCGCTTGATGGTGCGCATCATGTCCACGGCACCTTCGCCTGTTTCGGTCAACAAGAAATCCATTTTGTGCAGGCCAATGCCGTGCTCGCCGGTGCACGTGCCTTCCAGACGCAAGGCCCGTTGTACCAGCTGATGGTTCAATGCTTCGGCTGTTTCACGCTCGGCGGGAATGTTGGGGTCAATCAAATAGCCAAAGTGGAAGTTGCCGTCACCCACGTGGCCGACCAAGAAATATGGAATGCCCGAGGCATCGGCTTCGGCCACGGAGTCGAGCAAGCAATCGGCCAAGCGGCTGATGGGCACGCAGGTGTCGGTGCTGATGGCGCGGCAACCGGGCTTGCTTTGAATCGCTGCAAAGTAAGCGTTGTGACGTGCGGTCCACAAGCGGGTGCGCTCTTCGGGGGTGGTGGCCCATTCGAAGGACTGACCGCCGTGTTCGGCCGCAATCTCTTGCACGGTTTCAGCTTGTTCTTTCACGCCCGCAGGTGAGCCATGAAACTCCATCAACAACATGGGCGATTCGCTCAAGCCCAACTTGGCATAGGCGTTGACCATGCGCACGGTGTGGGTGTCGATCAATTCAACGCGCGCAATTGGCACACCCATTTGGATGGTGGCGATGGTGGTGTGCACGGCCGCCTCAATGCTCGGGAACGAGCAAATCGCGGCGGACACGGCTTCAGGCAGGGGATACAAACGCACGGTGATTTCGGTGATCACACCGAGCGTGCCTTCGCTGCCCACCATCAAGCGCGTGAGGTCGTAGCCTGCGCTGGATTTTTTGGCCCGGGTGCCAGTGCGAATCACCTCGCCGCGGGCGGTCACCACTTCCAGCGCCAACACGTTTTCGCGCATGGTGCCGTAGCGCACGGCGTTGGTGCCACTGGCGCGGGTGGCGCTCATGCCTCCAATCGAGGCGTCAGCGCCAGGGTCGATGGGAAAGAACAAACCCGTGCTTTTGATTTCTTCGTTGAGTTGTTTGCGCGTTACGCCTGGTTGCACGGTGACGGTCAAGTCTTCGGCGTTGATCGACAACACCTTGTTCATGCGGCCCACATCAATGCTGATGCCGCCTTGCACCGCCAGCAAATGGCCTTCGAGTGAGGACCCCACACCAAAGGGGATGACCGGCACCTTGTACTGCGCCGCCAGTTTGACGGCATCGGCCACATCGTGCGTGCTTTCGGCAAACACCACGGCGGCGGGTGGGGGCACGGTGGTGAAGGCGGATTCGTCGCGACCATGTTGCTCGCGGATGACCTGGGCGGTGGAGCAGTTGGCGCCAAAGCGCGCCTGCAGCGCTTGAATCAACGCAGCGGGTACGTCGCGCTGGGCAATCACAGGGGCCAGGTGGTCGTGGGATGTGGGGGCGTTCATAGGGGGGGTGTCTCCGGTGTCTCCAACCATTCTAAAGAGAAGCCTCGGTGTGTGTACGCCGCTTGCGCGACAGGCACAATAAGATCGATCAAACGTAGGAGCACCACGACATGGGCAATCGACTCACCCAAATCGCCACCCGCACGGGAGATGCGGGCACCACGGGCCTGGGCAATAACCAGCGCGTTTCCAAAAACAGTTTGCGCGTGCACGCCATGGGCGAGGTCGACGAGCTCAATTCACACATCGGTGTGCTGTTGTGCGAAGACATGCCCGCCGATGCGCGCGATGTGTTGGTCGAAATTCAGCACCAACTGTTCAACCTCGGGGGCGAGTTGTCCATTCCTGGCTTTGAGCTGCTCAAAGAAGAAGCCGTGCAAGCCTTGGACGATGCCTTGGCGACATACAACGCACAGCTGCCCCGTTTAGAAGAATTCATCTTGCCCGCAGGTACCCGTGGCGCCGCACTGGCCCATGTGTGCCGCACCGTGGCGCGCCGCGCCGAACGTGCTGTGGTGGCGCTGGGAAACGAAGAAGCGATTCAAGAGGCGCCGCGTCAGTACCTCAACCGCTTGAGTGATTTGATGTTCGTCTTGGCCCGCGTGCTCAACCGCATGAATGGTGGCGACGATGTGTATTGGAAAAGCGAGCGCATGCAGCGCGGGGAGGGTTGATTTCATGGCAACCTCCGCACCGTTTGTGCCACAAATTCGTCTGTACCAAAACTGGCTGCGCGATCACCGCGGTCTGAGCTTCGACACCTATGACGCGCTGTGGCGCTGGTCCATCACCGACCTCAACGCGTTTTGGCAAAGCATGTGGGATTACTTTGACATGCAGTCGCCCACGCCGCATCAAGCGGCCTTGGTGAAAAACGCCATGCCCGGTGGCCAATGGTTCACAGGTGCCCAAGTCAACTATGCGCAACAGGTGTTTCGCCATGTCGACCCTGCGCATGCGGCGGGTTTTCCTGCCGTCATCAGCCGCAATGAAAAAGGGCTGACGCGTGAACTGTCCTGGCCTGAGTTGAAGCGCCAAGTCGCATCGCTGGCCTTGCACCTGCAAGCACAAGGCATTCAGCCCGGCGACCGCGTGGCGGCGTATCTGCCCAATATTCCTGAAACCATGGTGGCGTTTTTGGCCACCGTCAGCGTGGGTGGCGTGTGGAGTGTTTGTGCGCCCGACATGGGCACCCATGCGGTCCTCGATCGCTTCGCGCAAATTCAACCCAAGGTCTTGATCGCCTGCGACGGTGTGAGCTATGCAGGACGCGACCATGACCGCTTGCAAGTGGTCAGCGACATGCGCGCCGCACTGCCCAGCGTGCAGCATGTGGTGTTGCTGGGTAATCTAGACCCAGATGCCAGCTTGCCTGACAGCACCTCCTTTGCCGCCACCACTGCGCGTGATGACGCGGCCACCCACAACTTTGAGCCGATGTGGCTGCCGTTTGACCATCCGTTGTGGATTGTGTATTCCAGTGGCACGACAGGTTTGCCAAAACCCATCGTGCACGGTCACGGCGGCACTCTGATCGTGGCCTTGGCGTTGAAGAGCTTGCACAACGACATTGGCTGCAGTTACCACCCCAACAGCTGGGGCGAGCGCTACCACTGGTACAGCTCCACCGGCTGGGTCATGTGGAATGCGCAGGTCAGTGGCTTGCTCAACGGCACCACCTGCGTGATTTACGACGGCAACCCTGGCGGTGCCAAAGACAAGCCCGACTGGTCCACCTTGTGGCGTTTTGCGGCTGAGATGGGCGTCACTTTCTTTGGTGCGGGCGCGGCCTTTTTTGCCAACTGCATGAAGGCAGGGGTGGACCTGTCACGCTTGCCAGGCTTGCGCTCGGTGCGCGCCTTGGGCACCACTGGATCGCCCTTGAGCGAAGAAGCACAGCGCTGGGGCACCGCGCAGTTTGAAGCCCTGGGCACACCCAATATGTGGTGGTGCAACATCTCGGGCGGCACAGACTTTGCGGGTGCGTTCATTGGCGGTCACCGCGAGCTGCCCCTGGTGCCAGGCGAAATGCAATGCCGTTTGTTGGGCTGTGCCGTCGAGGCGTGGAACGAGCAAGGTCAGCCCGTCGAGGGCGATGTGGGCGAGCTGGTTTGCACGCAGCCCATTCCCTCGATGCCGTTGTACTTCTGGGGTGACAAAGACAACGCACGCTACTTGTCGAGCTACTTTGACATGTATCCCCCAGGCCATGGTCGTCAACCTGGTGGTGGCGATGGCCCGGCGAGCTTGGGCGGTGTGTGGCGTCACGGCGATTGGCTCAAGATCAACCCCAGCGGCTCCTGTGTGATTTACGGCCGCAGCGATGCCACCATCAACCGCCACGGCCTGCGCATGGGCACCAGCGAGCTCTACAGCGCGGTGGAGGTCTTGCCCGAAGTGCTCGACAGCATGGTGGTCGACTTGGAATACCTGGGACGCGAGAGCTACATGCCGCTCTTTGTGGTGCTCCGAGAAGGTCTCGCCCTGGACGATGCGCTCAAGGCGAAGTTGAACGACGCCATCAAAACCGCCTTGAGCCCCCGTTTTGTGCCGAACGAGATTTTTCAGGTAGCCGAAATTCCGCGCACTCTCTCGGGTAAAAAACAAGAGTTACCCATCAAAAAACTGTTGCTCGGGCAGCCACTTGAAAAAGTCGTCAACAAAGACGCCATGGCCAACCCCGGTTGTTTGGATTGGTATGTGGCCTTGGCAAAACAACGTCTGAGCACACAAGCATGACCCTGCCGGCACCCACCCTCGAATAGGTGGGTGACCTTGCCGTCATGGACCTGGCAAAGATCACAAGCGGTTAGGCAACCACAACGCAATGATGGGGAACGAGATCAAGATGATCAAGCGCAAGATGTCCGTGATCACAAACGGAATCACGCCCTTGAAGATGGTCATGAAACTCACGTCCTTCACCACGCTCTTGATCACGAACACGTTCATCCCCACGGGGGGGTGAATCAGCCCCAGCTCCACCGTCATCACGATGATGATGCCGAACCAAATCGGGTCGAACCCGAGTTGCAAGATCACCGGATAGATGATGGGCACGGTCAAGATGATCATGGCCATCGCATCCATCAAGCAACCCAGCACCAGGTACATCACCATGATCATGGCCAGCACGCCGTAGCGGCCCACGCCCAAGCTGGTCAAGAACTCCGTGAGTTTTTGCGGCGTTTGGGTGATGGTCAAGAAGTAACCAAACAGCAACGCACCAATCAGCACGGTGAACACAGCCGCCGAAGTGCGGGTCGCTGACAGCAGCGCCTCACGAATGCCCGCGCGGTCCAGCTTGCCGCGCAGCACGCCCAGCAAAAAGGCCCCGCTGGCGCCCACGCCACCGGCTTCGGTGGGGGTGAAGAAACCGCCGTACAAGCCGCCAATCACGAACAAGAACAGCACCAAGGGCGCCCAGACATCTTTCAAACCGCTGAGGCGCTCGCCGAAGGATTTGCGCTCACCTGCAGGCAGCCAGTCGGGACGGAAGTACACGATCAGCATGATGGTGATGACGTACATGCTCATCGCCAACAAGCCTGGCACGATGCCCGCCATGAACAGCTTGCCAATGTCTTGCTGCGTCAAAATCGCATAGACCGCCAACACAGTGGACGGTGGCAGCATGGCGCCCAAGGTGCCGCCGGCCGCAATCACGCCGGTGGCGAATGATTGGGGATAGCCAAAGCGACGCATCTCGGGATAAGCCACGGCCGAGAACGTGG
>Ga0228702_1000388_pt1 | contig 35071 bp, 32 predicted proteins | sample McNCre217_Aug_MG_2_FD_178018 | JGI IMG/M metagenome (GOLD analysis project Ga0228702, IMG submission 178018) | Freshwater microbial communities from McNutts Creek, Athens, Georgia, United States - 20-17_Aug_MG | ecosystem: Environmental > Aquatic > Freshwater > Creek | place: USA: Georgia...
GCATAAATGCGGCCCCGGTGAAAGCGGTCCACCACATGGCCCGCAGGCAAGGTGACCAGCAAAGCCGGCACAAACTGGAACAAGCCCACCAGCCCCAGGTCCCAAGCGCTCGACGTCAGCTCGTACATGTGCCAGGCCACCGCCACCATCAGCATCTGGTTGGCCGTCAGGCCACTCAGGCGGGCCAGCAAAAAGCGGACATAGGTCCGCTGGGCCAAGAGTTCAGACAAAGGGTTCATGGTTTTGAATCTATCACCGAAGCCAGCATCGTGCCCCGGCACTTCTTGGTCCCGCAGCGGCAGGCATAGCGGGCCTTGAGGGCTTCGGTCATGGGCTCGTCGCTCACCAGCCCGTAGTCAAAGGTCAACTCTTCACCGCGAAACACCGCCCTGCGTGTCTTGATGAAGATGCGCCCTTTGACTTCGTCAGGCACGCAGTTGGGGCGGCAAGAATGGTTGATCCATTTGGACGCATTGCCCTGGCGCACCGCATCGATCACATCCCCGTTGTCCAGCTGAAAGTAAAACGTGTGGTTCGGGTCACTCGGGTCGTGCGGGTGACGCGCAATCGCCTCGGCCATCGAGATGCGCTCGCCCACGTACTCGATCACCGTCTCGCCTGCGGCCATGTGGCGTGCAGCAAAGACACCTTGGCCGTGGACAGGCGAGGTCTCCACATGGATGAGATCCGAAAAACGCTCAGACGACAACATCAGGACTCCCTTGGCTCAGGCCGCTTCAGCCAGGCTCCAACATCACGACGGCATCCACATCGGTGCGGCAAATCAAGGCCTTGAACCGCTGTGGCAGGGTGTTCAAGGGCATGACGATCAGCTGGCCGGTGGGCGACAGGGTCTTGTCGGCGCTGGTGACATAGCACCTCAAACCCGCCCGCAGATGGTCGGCCTGCGCCTGAAGGGCAGCCGCCTCAGTGGCCACGACCTGAACCGGGATCTTGCCCTGGCCCGGCATGAACTCCCGCAAGAAGCGGGGAATGTGGGCTCTCGAAATGTCGCCGCCCCCCAGCAAGGGCGCGAAATTCACTTCATTGATGATGGCCCCGTTCTCATGCCATGGCTTGCGAATGTCGGCGCTGATGATGTCCACCCCGGCCACATGAAGTCCAAACAACTGCGCTGCGGCCACGGCCGCCGCGACGTTGTCCGGGTGCAGGGTGTCGCTCACCTCTTCGTCCACACCGCCCCATGCGCTGGACTCGATGGGACGCAAGGGCACGCGCACCCCACTGGCGGGCAGGGTGTCGGGTGTCATGCCCGCTCGCGCCAAAGTCTGCAGGGCCAAGGCGTCCAGCGCCTCAATGCCGGAGCGCAGCCAGGGCGGTCTGCGCGATTGCACGGCCACCTCGTTGGCCACCAACTGCGCCACCGTTGTCTGGCCATCGCCCAGCACCGAGATGGGCATGCGCTTGACGGCATACAAAAGACGCCCGTCCACGATGAACAGCCGGTGGCACACCCCGGGGACTTGGCGCTCGATGATGACCTGTTTGGAATGGGCCAATGCTTGCGCTTGCGTGAACGCGGCTTTCAAAGAAGCGTCGTCCGCGATGACCACCGACACGCCTTCGCCGCGGTCACGGTCCAGGGGTTTGACCACCAGCGGATAAGCCAGTTGCGCCGCCGCTTGGAGCGCATCGGCCTCATTGAGCACTACCCCATGCGTGGGTGCTGGCAAACCGGCACAGCGCAACAAATTGGCGGTGGCCACTTTGTTTTGCGCCAGTTTGGAGCCGATGGCCGAATCGCGCTCGGTGGTGCTGCGGTCCAGCCGCCGCGATTGAGCGCCCCAGCCCAACTGGTAAACCCCCAGACCCAGATGCATCAACGGCAAGCCCAAGTCATGGGCCACTTTCAAAGTCGGCATGGTGGACTTGCCCGCAGGCACAACCGAAGACAGCGCCTGGATCACATGACGGTCTATGGCCTCGAACAGCGTGGCCGTGTGCGGCACTGTCGGCGCATGGCTGGCCATCCACTGGCACAGGTCACGCGCCACCCGCACCGCCGTTTCGTAGGCGCGCTGCGGCATCAAGTCAACGACCGGCACGTCAAATGCGAGCTGGAAGTCACGGCCCTGTGGCACTTGGGGTGTGACCGTGATGCGCTCTGGCTGGGTGAAAATCGGCAAGCGAGCCAGTTCAAGCATCCAACGCGACAAGCGCAAAAAGACGGCCATGTACTGCTGCTGCGCGGCGCTCAAATGGCCCAACTCTGCGGGCAGGACTTCATTGGCAGACCAGGCGTTTTGAGCCACCAGCACATCGGCCCACAAAGCCCAATCGGACAACATCAAGCCTTCGGGCACGGTGATGTCCACGGTCATTCGGCAGGGCTCGTGCAGCTTGTCCCAAGGTGTGTCGGCCGTCACTCAGCAAGTCCCTGTCGGCGTAGAAACCCTGCGGACTGGGCGTGCAACACCCGCCTTCAAACGCGCAACACCATTCAAATACAACATTCTGACCCAAGTTATCGGCATTCAGCCTCACATCGACACGGCCGTGTGATGACGGCCATTTTTCATGCATAGCTTAACCAATGGAGCGCCTCTTCTGCGTCACATCGCACAAAGTATGGTCGTTTTGTCTTGCCGCCCTTGCGAAAACTGTTCGTCTCAGTCAGCACCGAGTGCACGCATGTGGGTCCAGTGGGTCAACGGGGGCGGACCCGGTAAGTGCCCAGCGCCCGGGCCAGCACTTGACCTTGCGGGTCCAGCCATTGCGCCTCGCAAAAAACCAGGGTCTTGCCACCGCCCACCACCTTGGCGGTGGCCTCGGTCTGGCCGGTGACCGCTCGCATGAAAGAAATGTGCACGTCCACAGCCTCCACCGCGTGCTCACGCTCAAAGCGCTGCTGAAAGTTGCACTCGACCGCTTCGGTCATGGCGGCGTCCAGACGGGCCATCACCGCACTGCGCGTCCATGGGGTCTGCGGTTCAGCGGCCTGGCGCATTGGGGCATCTGACATCGGGGTGTTCATGGGCATCACTGCGGTCTGGGCAAATAACGGAAAGAGCCATGCGCCTTGGCCACCAGAAGTCCCTGGGCATCGCTCACCTGGGCCTGGCACCAGGCCACATCGTCGTCGCTCGTCACCACCTCGCCTTGTGCGATCAGCACGCCGCGTCCAGGCGCCAGAAAACAGGTGTCCAGGTTCAGCGTGACCACGGTCTTTTGAAAATCCACACGAGAGACCGCTGCGCTGGCCATGACCACATCCAGCATCGTGACCACCACCCCGCCGTGCACCGCGCCAATCACATTGCCCAGATCGGCGTGCGGGTCGAGCGAGATTTGAGCTTTGCCGCCTTCGGAATAGTCACGCTGCATGCCGATCAGGCGCGTGAAGGGCGTCTTTGCAAAAATCGCCAGCGGGTCGTCAGAGGTGACCGGTTTCATGGGGGCACTTTCAGTCCAGCTTGAAGCCGATGTCCTTGAGCATCTTCGCGTCGCGCTCATAGGCGATGCGGGCATAGGAGGTATACACCTCGCCCGTCATCAGCTTGTGCTGCATGTCGAAGTTGTCCAACTGTGTCTGGTAGGCCAGATCGGCCGAGGCTTTGCGAAAAGCCGCTGCCAGCTTGACCGCGATGGCGGGAGGCAAATTCTTGGGCGCGACCAGGCCCATGGGCGAGTCGATGCTGATGTCATAGCCCGAAGCCTTGACGGTGGGCACACCCGGGTAGCCTTTGAGAGGCTCTTGCGTGAAGGTGGCCAAGAGCCGCGCCTTGCCCCCACGGACCTGCGCACCAAAACCGGGGTCGCCATACACATCGAGGTGCCGCCCGATCAAGGCGGTGAAGGCCTCGCTGCCGCCCTTGAAGGGCACCATGTTGAACGAGGTACCTGCCATTTGGGCCAGGCGCTCGGCCACGATGCGGTTGATGCTGATCGCCCCCACCGTGCCCCAGCTGATGGTGCCAGGCCGCTTCTTGGCATCGGCCAGCAAATCGCCCAGGGTCTGCCAGGGCGCATCGGCCGCCACGCAAATGCCGGTGGTGAGGTTGAACAGACCGATCAGGTAAGTGAAGTCCTTGAGCGGGTCGAAGTTGACCTTTTGCACCAGCGGCGCACGGATCACCGAGTTGTGCATCACGGCCACGGTGTAGCCGTCTGACTCGGACATGCTTGCGAGCGCCGCCGTGCCCATCACCCCGCCCGCGCCGGGCTTGTGCATCAGCACAATAGGCTGGCCCAACTCTTTGGACGCGGCTTCGGCCAAGGTGCGAAAGATCGGGTCCATCGAACCGCCCGGGGGAAAAGGCAACACCAGCTGGATCGGCTTGGTCGGGAACGCGTCTGCTGTGCGGCTCTGGGCCTGCGCCGCGCAGCCCAGCGCCATGGCCGAGAGCGCCACCAGCGCCTGTCTGCGATCCACCGGGAATCCGTTCATGTCGTGTCTCCTTGTTGGCCCTCAGGTTAAGGGCAGGACGGGACAGCTCAAATGGCTGAAAAGCACAAAACAGCTGGCAAAACCTGCCAAGGCCAAGGACCACTCAAGCCACGCCGCCCAGCACGGGCCAAAGGTCACGCATCAGCGCGGCCAACTCGGGGGCCCGACCCAGCGGCAGGCGCACGCGTGAAGCGCCAATGGACAAGGCGGCGATGGCGGCCTGCCCCAGCGGCCAATGCAAACCCACCGCCGCGATACCCGCCGTGTTGCGATAAGCAAAACCCCGCTGGCGTGTGCTTTGCACCCAGCGCAGGAGCTGGGCACGCGTGACGCCTTCGAGTTCATATGCTTGGCGGTGCAAGGCGTGGTGCTGCTGAACCGTCGAATCGTCCAGGGCAGCCAGCATGGCGATGCTGGCCACACCCAGACCGAGCAGGCGCGTCTCGCCCACCGTCTGCCGAAAAGACGGCACCGCATGTGCGCCCTGCTCCAGGTGCAGGCAATGGCTGTAGTCGCCCAGGCGCAGCACCAGAAACACGTTGTCGCCGCTCAAGCGTGCCAAGGTCTTCATGACCGGCTGGCATTGGCGGATCAAAGCCGACTGCCCCAGACTGGCGGCCCCCCAGGCGGTGGCTTGCACACCCAGGGTGTAGAGGCCGCTGCCCTCTTCGCGCTCGACCAGACCGGCGTGTTGCAGGCTCCCCAACATGCGCCAGGCGGTGGTCCGGTCCAGTCCGCTGGCCTGCACCAAGGCTTGCAGGCTGATGCCCTGATCGTGGTGACGGGCCACCAGATTCACCAGCCCCATGGCGCGCTCGATGCTTTGAGCGCCTGGCCTAGGGGACATTGAAGTTTGCATTTTTTGCACATTCACCTGGTAGGTCGGTTGCTTCAGCGCCGACATTGTGAGCTCGGCACAGGCCCATGTCGGGGCTCAAGCCACCGACCTACAACACTGTGCCGAATGACGATTTCAGAGCGTGGCTCCATAGGGAAATCACCATGTGCACATTATGCACATTCGATTGGCCACGCATGTTCAGGGGGCGTGTGCTGCGCTGCAATCGGTGCATGACACCTTTTCAGACCCAGATCCATCCGGCCTCCGAAGCCTTTGCCGCGCAGCGCCAGGGCATGCTGGCCTTGGTTGACACCTGGCATGCGCTGGAGCAGCGCGCCAGCGACGCCTCGGCCCAATCGGCCGCGCGCTTTGCCAAGCGCGGCGCCTTGCTGCCGCGTGAGCGACTGGCGCAGCTGCTGGACCCCGGCGCGCCGTTTTTGCCACTGGCCACGCTGGCCGGTTACGGCATGGACGACCCTGACCTCTCGCGCTGCGTGCCCGGCGGCTCTCAGCTGGCGGGCATCGGCCAGGTCAGCGGCGTGCGCTGCATGGTGGTGGTGACCGACTCGGGCATTGACGCCGGGGCGCTGACCGAAGCGGGCAACCAAAAGCTCATGCGCTGCCAGGAGATCGCGCTGCACAACAAGCTGCCCTTTGTGCACCTGGTCGAGTCGGCAGGCTCCAACCTGCGCAAGTACCGCGTCGAAAAATTTATCCGGGGCGGCGGCATGTTCTACAACCTGGCGCGCCTGTCGGCCGCAGGCTTGCCCGTGCTCACCGTGGTGCACGGCTCGTCCACGGCAGGTGGTGCCTACATGCCCGGCCTGTCGGACTACGTGATCATGGTGCGCGGCCAGGCCAAGGCCTTTTTGGCGGGGCCACCCTTGCTCAAAGCCGCCACGGGCGAGATCGCCACCGACGAGGCGCTGGGCGGCACCGACATGCACGCCAGCGTGAGCGGCTTGGCCGAATACGTGGCGCAAAACGACGCCCACGCGATTGCCCTGGCACGCGATGTGCTCGCCGCCATCGACTGGCCGCGTGCTGCCGTGCCCGCACCCACACAAGCCCCACGCCCGCCACGCCTGTCGCCCAATGAATTGGCCGGCGTGATGGTGCTGGAGCACCGCCAGCCCATCGACATGCGCGAAGTCATCGCCCGGTTGGTGGACGACTCGGCCTGGCTGGACTTCAAACCCGATTACGGCAGCGCCACCGTATGCGGTCACGCCCGCATCGACGGCTACGCGGTGGCCTTCATCACCAACAACGGCCCCATCGACCCGGCCGGGGCGACCAAGGCGGCGCAGTTCATCCAACTGTGCAACCAGTCGGGCACGCCCATTGTGTTTTTGCAAAACACCACCGGCTTCATCGTGGGCCGCGCCTCGGAAGAGGCCGGCATGATCAAACACGGCGCCAAGATGATCCAGGCGCTGAGCAACTCGCAGGTGCCGCACATCACCATCCACTGCGGCGCCTCGTTTGGCGCAGGCAACTACGGCATGTGCGGGCGGGCCTTCCACCCGCGCTTTTGTTTTTCGTGGCCGAACGCCCGCTCGGCTGTGATGGGCGGCGAGCAGGCGGCCACCACACTCGACATCGTGGCGCGCCAGCAAGCCGAGCGCAGCGGCAAGCCGGTCGACGAATCTCGCCTTCTGGCCCAAAAAGCCGAAATCGTGGGCCTGTTCGAGAGTCAGGCCAGCGCCTTCTACACCAGCGGGCATCTGCTCGACGACGGCATCATTGACCCGCGCCAGACCCGCGACGTGTTGGCCCTGGTGCTGGCCACGGTGCGCGAAGCCGCCGCCCGCACACCGCACGCGATGCAGTTCGCAGTGCCCCGTTTCTGAATCTCCGAGAAAGTCTCACATGATTTACACCGCCGAACACCACGAACTGATGGCCAGCATCCGCCGCTTCATCAGCGCCGAGATCGACCCCTTTGTCGACGAATGGGAAGCCGCCGAAACCTTTCCCGCGCACGAACTCTTTCGCAAGATGGGGCAGCTGGGCTTTTTGGGCATCACCAAGCCCGAGGCCTATGGCGGCATGGGGCTGGACTTCAGCTACGCGCTGGCCGCCGCTGAAGCCATTGGCCATGTGAAGGCGCAGGGCGTGGGCATGGGCATTGGCGTGCAGGCCAATATGGCGACGCCTGCGTTGGCCAGTTTTGGCTCGGACGAACTCAAACGCGAGTTCCTGGCTCCGGCCATCGCAGGCGAAGTGGTCTGCAGCATTGGCGTGAGCGAGCAAGGTGCGGGCTCGGACGTGTCTTCGCTCAAGACCCGCGCACGGCGCGACCGCGACGACTACGTCATCAGCGGCTCCAAGATGTGGATCACCAACGGCACCCAAGCCGACTGGATTTGCCTGCTGTGCAACACCTCGGACGGCCCTTCGCACAAGAACAAGTCGCTCATCATCGTGCCGCTCAAGGACGCGGCAGGCCGCCGCGCCAAAGGCATCGAGGTGCAAAAGATCAAGAAGTTCGGCATGTGGAGCTCGGACACCGCGCAGATCTTTTTTGATGAGGTGCGCGTGCCCGTGCGCCACCGCATTGGCGAAGAAGGCATGGGCTTCATCTACCAAATGAAGCAGTTCCAGGAAGAGCGCCTGGACGGTGCGGCGCGGCGTCTGGCCACGGTGGAGCTGATCGAGGAGACCGCCACCTACCTGCGCCAGCGCGTGGCCTTTGACAAACCGCTGCTCGACAACCAGTTCATCCAGTACAAGCTGGCCGAACTCAAGACCGAGATCGAAGCCCTGCGTGGCCTGATTTACATGGCGACGCACGCTTATGTGCAAGGGCAAGACGTGACCGAGCTGGCCTCCATGGCCAAACTCAAGGCCGGGCGCCTGGGCCGCGATGTGGCCGACTGGTGCATGCAGTTCCAAGGCGGCATGGGCTACACCTGGGACAACCGTGTCTCGCGTGCCTACCGCGACTACCGGCTCGGCTCGATCGGCGGCGGTGCAGACGAGGTGATGCTGATGGTCATTGCCCGCAAGATGGGTCTGATGGACCCGGCTTGCTGAAGGAGACCCCATGAACTACGAACACCTGCTGGTACAGCACGCGCACAACATTTTTTGGGTCACATTGCACCGGCCCGAAACACGCAACGCCCTGTCGCCCGAGATGGTGGCCGAGCTGGCCCATGTGTTCATCCAGGCCGCCCAAGACGACAAGGTGCGCGCCCTGGTGCTGCGCGGCAGCGCGGGCTTTTTCTGTGCCGGGGGCAATGTGGGCAACTTCCAGTCGCGCCTAGAGGCCACCGACCACAGCGAAGGCGATCCGGTGGTCAACCGCAACCGGGCCTTTGGCCATCTGCTGCAAGCCCTCACCGCCTTGCCCATGCCGGTGCTGGCGGTGGTCGAAGGGGCGGCCATGGGCGGCGGCATGGGTCTGGCCTGCTGCGCCGACATCGTGCTGGCGACCGAAGACGCCCGCTTTGCCCTGAGCGAAACCGGGCTGGGTTTGATCCCGGCGCAGATCGCGCCCTTTGTGCAGGCCCGCGTGGGCCGCCGCGTGGCGCTGCGCCTGGGGCTGAGCGGCGAGCGCGTGAGCGGTACGCTGGCGCAATCCCTGGGCCTGGTGGATGCGCTGGCCGCTGACAGCGAGGCGCTGGACACGTTGCAGGCGCAATGGATCAGCCGCATCCTGGCCTGCGGCCCACAAGCCAACCGCTCGCTCAAGGCCCTGCTGTCGCGCGACGTGGCCGCTGATGCCTCACTTGATGAAGGCCTCGGTGCCTGGCTCGACGATGCCGCCCAGCGCTTTGCGCAGTGCATGCGCAGCGAAGGGGCTGAAGGCATCGCCGCTTTGCGCGAGCGTCGCGCCCCAACCTGGGCCGCCACGCTGCAAGCTGCCGATGTGGCGCGCCTGCATGGCCGCGACACGGCCTCTTCTTCATCTGCACCCGCCTGAGTTGGCCATGAACGTGAACAAAAACATCCGCCCCTTTCACACCGTGCTGGTGGCCAACCGGGGCGAGATCGCGCTGCGCGTGCTGCGCACCGTGCGCCGCATGGGCTATGGCACAGTGGCCGTGTATTCCGAAACCGACCGACACAGCCCGCATGTGGCCGCCGCCGACCGCGCCGTGTGCATCGGCCCCGCCGCCCCGGCGCAGTCTTACCTGAACATCGGAGCCATCCTGAATGCCGCCCGTCTGGCCGGGGCAGACGCCATTCACCCAGGTTACGGCTTCTTGTCCGAGAACGATGCCTTTGCCGACGCGGTCGATGCCGCAGGCCTGGTCTTCATCGGCCCCTCGGGCGACAACATCCGCGCCATGGGCAACAAGGCCGGGGCCAAGCGCCTGATGCAGGCTGCGGGCATGCCCTGCATTCCGGGGTATGAAGGCCCCAACGACAGTGAGGGTCAAAGTGACGAAACCTTTGTACGCGAAGCCGAACGCATCGGCTACCCCATCATGTGCAAAGCCGCTGCAGGCGGCGGCGGGCGCGGCATGCGGCTGGTTCAGCAAGCGAGCGACTTGCCCGCTGCGCTGGCCTCGGCGCGCTCGGAAGCGCGCACCGCCTTTGGCAGCGCAGAGCTGATCCTGGAGCGTGCCGTGATCGCACCGCGCCACGTCGAGATCCAGCTGCTGGCCGACAGCCACGGCCATGTGGTGCACTTGGGCGAGCGCGATTGTTCGGTGCAACGCCGCCACCAAAAGGTGATCGAAGAAGCCCCGTCTCCAGCCGTGGACGCTGCGCTGCGCCAGCGCATGGGCGAGGCGGCGGTGCACAGTGCGCGCACGCTGGGCTACATCGGTGCAGGCACCATGGAGTTTTTGCTCGACGCCGAGGGCCACTTTTACTTCATGGAAATGAACACGCGGCTGCAGGTCGAGCACGCGGTGACCGAAGCCATCACCGGGCTGGACCTGGTGGAGTGGCAGCTGCGCGTGGCCGCAGGCGAGGCGCTGCCTTTTGCGCAGCAAGACATCCAGCTTCAAGGCCACGCCATCGAAGTGCGGCTCACCGCCGAAGACGTGCCAGCGGGCTTTTTGCCACAAACCGGTCCAGTGTTGCGCTGGCGGCCTCCGGTGGACCACGATGTGCGCATCGACAGCGCGTTGGTCGAAGGTGGCGAAGTCAGCCCGCATTACGACTCGATGGTGGCCAAGCTGGTGGCCCATGGCCGCGACCGCGAAGAGGCCCGCCGCAAACTGCTCTCAGCCGTGCGCCACTGCGTGCTGCTGGGCCTGCCGAGCAACCAGGGCTTTTTGGCCGATGGCCTGAGCGATGCCGTGTTTGTGCAAGGCACGGGCGTGCACACCGGCTTTGTGGCCGAGCGCATGGGCTTGCCCCCGGCAGCGCCTGTGCCCAGCACGCGCACCGTGGCGCTGGCTGCCCTGGCCGCGCAAGCCGCCACCCTGCCTTGTGACGCGCAAGGCCATCTGCAAGCCCCCGCATTGGCGCAAGGCCAGGCCATGGGTTTGCTGCAATGGGGCGAGCAGCGCTGGCAGTACCGCATCCAGCCCACCGCTTCAGAGCAGGGCACGGCATGGCAGGTGCACTGCACGCCGCAGCACACCGAAAGTGACCCGGTCAGCCTGAGCTTCACGCATGTGCAGTGGCTGGACAGCGCAAGCAACCTGGCCGTGGAATGCGATGGCTTGCGCGAGCAGGTCTGCATCGCCCGCACCGACACTGGCGTGCACATTTTTCATGCAGGCCGCGCTTGGGCTTTGGATTGCCCACCCTTGCACCGTGCGGCCGGACCTGAAGCGGGCAGCGGTGCCTTGCTGGCCCCGCTCACGGCCCGTGTGCTGCAGGTCATGGTGACGCCCGGCCAGACCGTGCAGGCGGGCGAGCGCCTTTTGGTGCTGGAAGCCATGAAGATGGAACACACACTGACCGCGCCCTTCACCGGCGTGGTGCGCGAGTTGCTGGCGCAAGCGGGCGGGCAAGCGCTCAAGGGCGCGCTGCTGCTGCAGATCGAAGCGGAGGCGGTATGAAGGCGGCCATGCAACGCGTGCGCATCGGCGGGGCCTGTGGCTTTTGGGGCGACTCGGCCATGGCCACGCCGCAGCTGCTGCAAGTGCCCGGCTTGCAGTACCTGGTCTACGACTACCTGGCCGAAACCACCATGGCCATATTGGCCAAGGCCCGCGCCAAAGACCCGGCGCTGGGTTACGCCACCGACTTTGTGCAGGCCGTCATGACACCGCACCTCCAAGCCATTCACGAGCGCGGCATCAAGGTCATCGCCAATGCAGGCGGACTGAACCCCGAAGGCTGCCGCGATGCGTTACTGCAGATCGCGCAAAAGCAAGGCATTGCCCTGCGCGTGGCGGTGGTCACGGGCGATGACCTCATGCCGCAGATGAGCACGCTGCAAGCGCAGAGCCTGCGCACCACCGCAGACACGCCCCTGCCCGAGCGCCCCCTGTCGGCCAACGCCTATGTGGGCGCACGCGGCATCGCCCAAGCCTTGACCGCCGGGGCCGACGTGGTCATCACCGGCCGCTGTGTGGACAGCGCCGTGGTGCTGGGCGCGCTGGTGCACGAGTTCGGCTGGTCCTGGCAGGACTGGGACCGCCTGTCAGCGGGCACCCTGGCGGGGCATTTGATCGAGTGCGGCGCGCAGGCCACGGGTGGGCTCTTCACCGACTGGCAAGACGTGCCCGACTGGGCCAACATCGGCTACCCGGTGATCGACGTTGACCCAGATGGCAGCCTGGAATTGAGCAAGCCCGAAGGCACAGGCGGCCTGATCCACCCCGGCGCGGTGGCCGAGCAGATCCTCTACGAAGTGGGCGACCCCGCGCAGTACCTGATGCCCGACGTGTGCTGCGACTGGCGACATGTGCAGGTGGAGCCCACCTTACATGGCACCGTGCGGGTCAGCGGCGCACGCGGCCTGCCCGCCCCCACCCACTACAAAGCCAACGCCACCTGGCAAGACGGCTACCAGCTGCAGTTGATGATGGCCATTCGCGGCATCGATGCGCCGCTGAAAGCCGAGCGCACCGCGCAGGCCCTGCTGGCGCGCTCACGCCTGTTGATGACGCAGCAGGGCTTTGGCGACTACAGCGAGACCTGCATGGAACTGCTGGGTGGCGAATCGCACTACGGCCCCCACGCACAGGCGCACACTGCCCGCGAAGTGGTGCTGCGCATCGCGGTGCGCCACGCGCAGACCAAGGCGCTGTCGGTCTTGCAACGCGAATGCGCCAGCAGCGGCACCTCGATGGGGCCGGGCACCCGCTCTTCGTTTTCGGGGCGTGCTGATGTTCAGCCGGTCATCAAGCTGTGTTCCTTTCTGGTGCCCAAGGGTCAAGTGCGATTGCAGATGCAGCTGGGTGACGGTGTGCAAGACGCGAGCGACCTGGGCGTGCCGCCGAATGCCGGCGCGACACCCCTGACACCCTTTGCGCCCGCACACCACAAGCCGACGACGGCCAGCGATGAAGCCCTGCACGACTGCCGCCTGATCGACCTGGCCTGGGCGCGCAGCGGCGACAAGGGCGACGACGAAAACATCGGCGTGATCGCACGCCACGCCCGCGCCTGGGCCTGGCTGCGCACGCAGCTGCAGGCCGATCAGGTGCAGGCCTATTTCAGCCACCTGGTGCAAGGGCCAGTGCTGCGTTACGAAGTGCCTGGCTTGCAGGCGCTCAACTTTGTCTTGCACCAGGCGCTGGGCGGTGGCGGCGTGTGCAGCCTGCGCTCGGACCCGCTGGGCAAATCGTTTGCGCAGATGCTGCTGGACATGCCGCTGCGCGTGCCAGCCTCGGTGCTGGTCAACCCCGCCACTGGAGACAACCCATGAGCGCCATCCTCCAAGGCATCAAGATCCTCGACCTGACCCGCGTGATTGCCGGGCCCATGTGCACGCAAATCCTGGCCGACATGGGGGCCACCGTTTACAAGATCGAAAAGCCCGGCGAAGGCGATGACACGCGGCGCATGGGGCCTTTTTTGCAAGACCCGGCCACGGGCCAGCCCAGCAACGACTCGGCGCTGTACCTGGCCTACAACCGAGGCAAGCACTCGGTCACGGTGGACATCGCCACGCCCGAAGGCGCACAACTGATGCGCGATCTGGCGCTGCGCTGCGACGTGGTGGTCGAGAACTACAAAGTCGGCTCGCTGGCCAAATACGGCCTCGACGAAGCCAGCCTGCGAGCCCTGAAACCCGAGCTGATTTACTGCTCGGTCACCGGGTTTGGGCAGACCGGCCCGTATGCGCCCAAGCCCGCCTATGACTTCATTCTGCAAGGGCTGGCCGGACCCATGAGCACCTGCGGCCTGCCCGACGACCAGCCCGGCGGCGGCCCCATGCGTACCGCCATCCCGATGACCGACATGGTCACAGGCCTGTACGCCACCATCGGCATTCTGGGCGCGCTCATGCACCGGCAAAAAACCGGCGAAGGCCAAGCCATCGACGCGGCCATGCTGGATGCCACTGTGGCCTTCAACGGCCACCTGGCCGTGGGTTACCTCATGAGCGACAAGGCACCACAGCGCGTGGGCAACACCAACCCGATCGCCTCGCCCTCTGAGGTGTTTGAGTGTGCCGACGGCCGCATCATCATCGCGGCGGGCAACAACGGACAGTTTCAGCAACTGTGCGCCGTGCTGGGCGCACCCGACATGAGCGCCGACCCGCGCTTTGCCACCAACATGCAACGCATCGCCCACCGCAACGAACTGCGGGAAGCCTTGCAGGCGCTGGTGCGCGAACGCTCACGGGCGCAGCTGCTGGAGCAACTGAGCGAGGCCACCGTCCCGGCGGGGCCGATCAACGACATGGCGCAAGTCTTTGCCGACCCGCAAACCCAGCACCGCGAGCTGGTGGTGGAACTGCCCCACAGCTCAGGCCAGACCGTGCGCGTGGTGCGCAGCCCGCTGAACTGGTCGGCATCCCCCGTAACGCACCGCGCGCCGCCATGCTTGGGCGAGCACAGTGTGCAGACACTGCGCGAGGAGCTGGGTTTGACGGATGCGCAGGTGGAGGGGCTGGTGGCGCGGGGGGTGGTTTGAGCGCCTGACCCTGAGTCAGCTGTAACCCATGCGTCTGCCCTTAGGGGTTAACGTGATGTGCCGCACTGTGACTCGTCCTTACGATGGCCTGACATTCAAACTCAGCGGTCCATCCGATGAACAAAGTCATCATCACTTGTGCAGTCACTGGCGCCATCCACACGCCATCCATGTCACCTTATCTGCCGGTGACGCCTGAGGAAATCATTGAAGCCTCGGTGGAGGCGGCCAACGCAGGCGCGGCCATCATCCACCTGCATGCGCGCGACCCGGTCACGGGCAAGCCCGACCAGAGTCCCGAAGCCTTTGGCAAGTTTTTGCCGCAGATCAAAAGCCGCACCAACGCCGTGCTCAACCTCACCAGCGGCGGCTCGCCCTTCATGACCATTGATGAACGGATTCAGCCCTCGATGCGGTTTGCGCCGGAGGTGGCGTCGCTCAATCTGGGGTCGTTCAATTTCGCGCTGTTCCCGATGCTGGAGCGCTTCACCGAGTTCAAGCATGAGTGGGAGCGCGAGCACCTGGAAAACAGCCGCGACCTGATCTTTCGCAACACCTTCAAGGACATCGAATACGCCTTGCGGGCCTGCTCGGAAAACAACACGCGGTTTGAGCTGGAGTGCTACGACATCGGGCACCTGTACAACCTGGCGCACTTTGTCGACAAAGGGATCATCAAGGGGCCGTTTTTCATCCAGTCGGTCTTCGGCATTTTGGGCGGCATTGGCAACCACCCCGAAGACGTGATGCACATGCGCCGCACCGCCGACCGCTTGTTTGGCGACCAATACCAATGGTCTGTTTTGGGCGCGGGGCGTCACCAGATGCGCATCGCCGCGATGGGCGCCAGCATGGGCAGCCACGTGCGCGTGGGCCTGGAAGACAGCCTGTGGCTGGGCAAGGGCACGCTGGCCAAAAGCAATGCCGAGCAGGTGCGCCAAGCCCGCCAGATCATCGAGGGCCTGGGCCTGCAGATCGCCACGCCCGACGAGGCCCGGCAAATTCTGGCGCTCAAGGGTGCACAGAAGGTCAACTTCTGAACTTTCGCAAAACCACACTGTTCCATCCCCCCCTTCAGGAGACCCCGCCATGAAACGCCGTCATTTGCTCGCCCTGGCCACCACGGCCACACTCGCCACCACCTTCAGCGCTGTGCCCAGCGCCTTCGCACAAACTGCGGGCTACCCCAATCGCCCGATCAAGCTGGTGGTGCCTTTTGCAGCAGGCATCTCGCCCGACGTGGTGGCGCGCCTGATCGCCGACAAGCTGGGCACGGCCCTGGGCCAGCCCGTGGTGGTCGACAACAAACCCGGCGCGGGCGGCATGATCGGCGCGGTGGCTGCGGCCACCACCCCGGCCGACGGCTACACGCTGTTTTTCAGTGTGAAGGCCACGCACGCCATTGCACCCAACGTGTACAAAGACGCCAAGTACAACCCCCCGCGCGACTTCAAGGCCGTTGCCCAAATTCTGCAAGTGCCCCATGTGCTGACCGCCACACCCAAGGCACCGTACAACAACATGAAGGAGCTGGTGGCATACGCCAAGGCGAATCCGGGCAAGATCGACTTTGCCTCCTTGGGTGTCGGCTCACAGCCCCATGTGGCGCTGGAAGTGTGGTCGCAGCGCCTGGGCATCAAGCTCAACCACGTGCCTTACAAAACCAACCCCTCACCCGATGTGATGAGCGGCCTGATCAGCCTGTCGGTCGAGGCGTCGACCACGGCGATTCCGCTCATCAAGGCGGGCAAGGTCAAGGCCCTGGGCATCTCGGGTGCGCAGCGCATCCCTGGCCTGCCCGACGTGCCCACCATGACCGAGTTTGACCCCAACCTCGATGTCAACGGCATCATCGGCAGCTCGTGGCACGGCATCTTTGCCCCCACGGGCACGCCCAACGACATCATTGCCAAGCTCAACACCGAGATCGTCAAGATCGTGAAGCTGCCCGAGATCCAGGCCCGCCTGATTGACCTGGGCCTCACACCCACGGGCACCAGCGCCGCTGCACTCGACACCGTGGCCAACGGCGACTATGCCTTCTGGAACAAGGTGATCAACGACCTGGGCATCAAGGCCGAATGAAGGAATACCACCGTGATCGTTGAACACCGCACTTACACCATCAAAGCCCTGCGCACAGGCGACTTTTTGAAGCTGTACGAACGCGCAGCGCTGCCACTTCAGCTCAAGTACCTGGGGCACTTGATCGGCTTTTATGTGTCTGAGATCGGCCCGCTCAACGAGGTGGTGCACCTGTGGGGCTTTGCCAGCCTGGCCGAACGCGAGCGCCGCCGCGCCCTGATGGAGGCCGACCCCGGGTGGGCGCTCTACCGTCAGGCGTTGCTGGAGCTGGACGTGGTCGTCGAACAAAGCACCAAAATGTTGCGCACCACGGCCTTCTCGCCCACCATCGACTTCGACCAGCAGACCTCATGAGCACTCCGACCCCCAAATCGCGCACCACAAAGCACAAGGCCCCCATAGAGCGTGTGGGCATGCTGGGCGTGGGCATCATGGGTCTGGCCATGGCCGTGAACCTGATGAAAGCCGGGTTTCAGGTCACAGGCTACGACCCCGACCCCAAAGCCATGAAGCGCCTCAAGGCAGCCGGGGGGACAACGTGCAAATCAGCGGCCGACTTGGCGGGCGATGCCCAAGTCATCATCTGCTCACTGCCGGGGCCTGAGGCCTTGCACGGTGCGGCGCAGCAGATCGCCGCTGTCGGCCAGCGCGGCTTGCTGGTGGTCGAAACCAGCACGCTCGACATCGCCGACAAAACCGTCGCCCGCGACACCCTCAAAGCCCAAGGCATCGTCATGCTCGACTGCCCCTTGTCGGGCACCGGCGCGCAAGCCGTGCACAAAGACCTCACGGTCTATGCCAGCGGTCCCAAGGCGGCGATCAAGCAACTGGCACCCGTCTTTGCAGGCTTCTCCAAAAATTCTTTTGAGCTCGGCGCCTTTGGCAACGGCATGAAGATGAAACTGATGGCCAATTTGCTGGTGGCCATTCACAACGTCTCGACCGCCGAGGCACTGCTGTTGGGCCAGCGTTGGGGCATCGCGCCCAAGGACGCCGTCAAGGTGCTCAGCGACGGCGCAGGCGGTTCACGCATGCTGCAGGTGCGCGGCCCCCTGATGCAGGACGAAGGCTGGCACACCGCCACCATGAAAGTCGGCATCTGGCAAAAAGACATGAAATTGATTGCCGCCGCACTGGCCGATGCCCAAGTGCCCGCACCGCTGTTTGCCGCCACTGTGCCGGTCTACAACGCGGCCATGGCCTTGGGACACGCCGAGCACGACACGGCGGCGGTGTTTGATGTGTTGTCGAGGATGTCGTCTGGCGTGTCGTAAGCCCAACATCCAGATTTCCCTTGGAAGTTGTTCCGTGCATGTTGGGACGATCGTGGGCATTGGCTCCGCAGCCAGGGACTGCAACTGTCGGCTACTGATCTCGACCATGGCCAGACTGCAGGACGTACAAGACACCTGTTTCGACATGCCCCGCCAAGGCATGGCAGCTTATGAATCACTCAGGAGATAACCATGGACCGTCGCGAAATTTTCAAACATTCCTTGCTGGCATTTGGAGCAGGTCTTTCCGGTTTCACACCGGCAATGGCGCTGGCTCAAGAAAAGAAAACCTACGCGGGTCAACTCGACATGCTCAAGGGACAAGAGGGTGTAGGCAATTCTCGTGAAGCCCATGCCTATGCCATGGGCATGCAGGCGTTTGAATATGGTTTTCCTCTGATCTACTTTGCCAACATCATGTACAAGTGGGCCAAAGATCCCAACTCCGTCATGCGGCCACTGAACTCTTGGATTTCTCCGAAAGATTTCGTTGCCACATCCAACTACCGCGATGGCGGATCTTTCAACACCGACACCGTCTATGCAGGTGCCTTTGTGGATCTCAGAAAAGGCCCCATGGTCTTGAGCACACGCGATCCCGAAGGCCACTACTTTTCAGTTCAACTGTCTGATTTTTACACCAACAATTTCGCCTACATCAGCAAACGCTCAGGGGGTCCGATCTTTGGCAATTTCCTGCTGGTGCCGCCGGGCTGGAAAGGCCAGATTCCAAAGGGCAAGTTCGATCGTGTCCTGCAGTGTGAGCAAAAATGGATCTTTGCGCTCATTCGTCTCCGTGTCGATCAAGACGATCCCTCCGAAGTGGCATGGGCAAAAAACAAATTCAACCAAGCAAAATTGACCCCGCTGGATGACCATTTGGCGGGTCGTGAGTTCACGCCAAACGACTTCAACGTCTTCGACGTCAGCCAGTTCAACGGCAATCCCTTGCGCCCTTTCGCCATCCTCAACCACATGCTGGCCGAGAGCCCCCCACCTGCATCCGATGAGATTTTGTTGCAAGGCTTCAAAACAGTGAACATTGGACCCGGGATGGATTTGTCCAAGAACGATCCAGATACCCAGCGCGGTCTGGCGCGCGCCGCACGAGATGCCTTGCCCGCTCTGCGCTCTCACGTTGAACGCCCATGGGCGCGCTCTGTCAACGGTTGGTTTTATTTCCCAAGCCACATTGGTCAAGCCAAAACCACCGACTACGTCATGCGGTCGGCATGGCAGTCGCTTTGGGGGATCGTGGCACACCCGCCCTATGAGTGCACCTATTTGTGGGCATCGGTGGATCAAAACGGCGATCGTCTCAGCAGCAACGGCGTCTATGAGCTGTACATGCGAAAAGACCAGTTCCCCAAGGTTGAAGCGTTTTGGTCATTCACCATGTACCAGGACTTCAACCTGGTGGTCAACGATGCCAACCGCTGGGCTATCCGCGAAAACATGAAGGGCCTGAAGTTTGATGCCGATGGTGGTTTGCGCATTTACATTCAAGCACAGCGGCCTTCTGAAGACAAGGTCAGCAACTGGCTTCCAAGTCCCAAGACCGGGAACTTCAACATCACCATGCGCAATTACATGCCTTCGCCGGAAATCATTGAACAGCGATACGATCCCCCGGTTCTGAAGCGCATTGGCTGACCACACGCCCTGGCCGCTGCTGAACGCTTGAGATGTCGCCTTAGAATTTGTGACCATCCCGTAACACCATCGCCAACCTGCAACACCATGAGCACTGTCACCCCATTCGTCATCTCCCGCGTCTTTCGTGCGCCTCGTCCCTTGCTGTTCGCGGTCAATACACAGCCTGAGCACCTGGCGCACTGGCTCAGCCCCGAAGGCTTTCACAACATCCACACCGACATGGACTTTCGCGTGGGCGGGCGCTACCACTACGGCATCCAGGGGCCAGGGGGCATGGAGATGTGGGGCAAGCAAGAGTTTCGGGACATCACCGTCAACGAGCGGCTGGTGCTGATTCAAAGCTTCTCCAACCGCGAAGGCGGTCTGGGCACGCACCCCATGGCCCCCACCTGGCCCCAGTACATGCACGTCACCACCACGTTCGAAGATGTCCCTGAAGGCACCCGTGTCACGATCACCTGGTTGCCACATGAAAGCGACGACATCGGCTTGCAAACCTTTGACGCTGCACGGCCTGGGATGGAGATGGGCTTTGGCGGCACATTTGTGAAGCTGGAGGCTTACCTGCAGAAACTGCAGGCCTGAAAACCAGGATTCGATCCGGGATGAAGCGTCACACGACAGTCCGTTGCCACCGCGAACTGTTCCAAACCCATCGTTCAGCGCCACCGCCCCTACACATCCCCTGAAATGACTTCGCCACTTTCTGTCGATCAATGGCAATTGTTTCTGCAAATCGCGGAGTACGGCAGTTTGACGGATACAGCGGCCGCTCGCGATGTCGCCCAATCGGCGATCAGCCGCCAGCTGGGGGCGATTGAACGCTGCTGCGGTGGGAAGCTCTTCGAGCGAACGGCTCGCGGCGTGCGTTTGAACGACATCGGACAAGGCCTTTATCCGCGTGTCAAAGCCTGGATTCAAGAGGGCCAACTCCTGGCAGAAGATGCGACCGGCATGCTTCGGGAACCGACCGGACTCGTGCGCATCGGCATCATCGACTCTTTGGCCGATGCTTTGTGTGGGCCGATATATGAGGAGTTGGGGCGCTTGTTCCCCAAAGTCAGACTCCACTTGGTCAGTGGCATGAGCGGTCGCGTGTCCGCGGGCCTCGAGCGTGGCGAGCTGGACATGGCTCTTTTTTCCGAGAACACACGCGGTCGCAGCGGCCGAGGAGACGGTATCGCGAAAATGCCGCATGTCCTGATCAGCGCGCCCGGTGACCCGTTGACAGCGGCGCAGACCATCCCGTTCGACCATTTGCACGACATCCCCTTGGCCATTCCAGGCCGGCCGTATGCCTTCCATCATGTTCTGGAGCATTGGGCCAGTCGCAAGGGCATTCGTCTGAACATCCGGCTGGAATGCGACAGCTTGAATCTCCAGAAAAAACTCGTTGCAGCCGGTGGTGTTTATGCCATCGTCGGCCTGAGTGCCGTGCGCTCAGAAGTTGCCCGGCGTGAACTGCAGGCCGCCCGCATTGTTCAGCCGAGCCTGGACCGCAACATCGTGTTGCGACTTTCATCGCACACGGCCCCGACGCAAGCCTGCCAAGCGGTGTACGCCTTGGTGCGCCGTCATGTCAAGCAAGCCTTCCCCACGCTGGCCCAATGGATGCCCGAGGTCCATCAGCCTTAGCGCTGGCATATCTTCAAAAGCATGGGTCTCCTGCTTGTCGGGGTGATACCTCACGAAAAATCTCGCCATAAGATCATTCGGTGAATTGAACGGTGCGCCCTGTTTCGGCACATCCATCACGGAGACACCTCATGAGATTTTTCAATGGCCGATCGCTGCATGGGGCTGAGGGCTTCACAGCGCCCGCTTTCAAGCGCCGCACTTTGCTCGGTGCAGCATCTGCAGGCATGGCCGCAGCGATTTTGCCCACCGCCCTAAGCGCGCAGCCCAGCTATCCGAGCAAAGCCCTCACACTGATCGTGCCGAACCCACCCGGTGGCAACACCGACATCCTGGCGCGCATTTTCTCGGTGCCACTGGCCAAAGCACTCGGCCAGCCCGTGGTCGTCGAAAACCGTGCAGGTGCGGGTGGCGTGATCGGCATGACGGCCGCGGCCCGAGCCGTCGCGGATGGCCACACCATCGGCCTTGGCAATCTGAGCGATCTGGTGGTGAGTCGGTACGCGCAGCCCAACGTGCCCTACGATCCGGCCAAGGACTTTGTCGCCGTGTCGACCTTGGCAAAGGTCTCCATCGTCGTGACTTGTCTGCCCACTTTTGCCGCGAAATCGTTCCAGGAATTCCTGGCACTGGCCAAAGCCAACCCCGGCAAATACAAGTGCGGCACGGCGGGCAATGGCACCATGGGCCACCTGTGTCTCGAAGCGCTGCAGGCCGCGGCGGGTCTCGACATCGTCCATGTCCCCTACCGCGGTGGTGCGCCAGCGCTCAATGACTTGATGGGTGGGCACATCGACTTGTTGATCGACGGCAGCGCACTGTCGCAAGTCAAGTCCGGCAAACTCAAAGCCTTGGCGGTGACCGCCGAGCGGATTCCGGTGCTGCCGAATGTGCCCACAGTCGCTGAGTCGGGCGTGCCAGGCTTCTCGTTTGGCAACTACTGGGGCTTGCTGATGCCGACCGGCTCACCTGCAGCTGCCGTGACGCGGATCAATGCCGAAATCAAGCGACTGCTGGACCAAGCTGACATTCGCCAGCAACTGGAAAACGCCGGATTCGCCCCGTTCGCATCAACCCCCGTGGAGTATGCGCAGGCGCTGCAAAAATCCTACGACCAGATCGGTCAACTCGTCAAAAAAGCGAAGATCACCTTCGACTGATCCGCACACCCAGCGGTGACCATTGAATGCAATACCCATGGCAAGCCCACCCAACGTACTTTTGATCCTGGCCGATGACATGGGCTTTTCCGACATCGGCTGTTACGGCAGCGAGATTGAAACGCCTCACATCGACCGGCTTGCGGCCGGAGGGGTGCGCTTCTCGCAGTTCTACAACACGGCCCGCTGCAGCCCCTCCAGGGCCTCTTTGTTGACGGGCTTGCACCCACACCAGACGGGCATCGGCATCCTGACCAAGGACGATCGTCCGCACGGCTACCCAGGCTCGCTCAACGATCGCTGCATCACCGTTGCCGAAATCCTGGCCGATGCCGGGTATGCGACATCCCTTGTCGGCAAGTGGCATCTGGCCTCGAACATTCGGCAGCCCAACGATGCCTGGCCCACGCGACGCGGCTTCGATCACTTTTACGGAACGCTGGCGGGTTCATGTTCCTACTTCCAGCCAGCATCGCTGACCCGAGGCGAACGCAATGTGGAGGCTGAAGCGACGGAAAAGTCGGATTACTACTACACCGACGCGATCTCGCAAGAAGCCTGCACCTTTGTGCGGGAGAAATCTCAGCTCAAGCAACCGTTCTTCATGTATGTGGCCTACACCGCGCCGCACTGGCCGCTCCAGGCCCGTGAAGAGGACATCGCGAAATACCGTGGCCGTTACGACGAAGGCTGGGATGTGCTGCGAGAACGGCGCATGCAAAGGCTGCGTGAAAGCGGGCTGCTGGCGGATGCGGTACAGGAATGCGAGCGCGACCCCGAAGAGCCCGCGTGGGAAGATGCAGCGCACAAAGCTTGGGAAGCCCGCCGCATGGAGGTCTATGCCGCCCAGATCCACCGGATGGACCAGGGCATCGGCGACATCCTCGCCACGCTTGAGGCAACCGGTCAACTGGAGAACACCTTGGTGTTTTTCATGTCGGACAACGGCGCTTGTGCGGAAGTCCTTCCGCTCGACGGCAGTGCCGAAGCGTTCAAAAAACGCAGGCCAGATCTGGATCGCCTCAAACCCCGCAATGGCCATGGTTTGCAGGTCGGTAACGAACCCACCATCGTCCCGGGGCCCGAAGACACCTATGCCAGCTATGGCCGTGCCTGGGCCAACCTGTCCAATACGCCTTTTAGACTCTACAAACGCTGGACGCACGAAGGGGGCATCTCCACACCCTTGATCGTCCATTGGCCCGCAGGGGATCTGGTCAATGGCGCCATTGTTCGAGACCCCTTTCAACTCACCGATGTGTTGCCGACAATCCTGGAGGCCACGCAAGTGCCCTACCCCGAAAACGACAACGTTCGAGAGATTCCACCAGGCGAAGGCTGCAGCATCCTGCCTGCTTTGCGCGGTCAGCAAGCCAGCGACCATGCGCTGTATTGGGAGCACACAGGCAATGCGGCTGTTCGGCGCGGGCACTGGAAACTGGTGCGCGAGTACCCCAGGCCCTGGGAGCTGTATGACATGGACACTGATCGGGCCGAAACCACAGATCTGGCTGCGCAGAACCCCGACATCGTGGGCGAACTGGTCGCCCAGTGGCAAGCCTGGGCCGACCGTGTGGGGGTGGTGCCGTGGGACGACGTGCTGGCAGGCTATCGCGCCGATGGCAAAAATGAGGACGAAGCTGCGGGTTGATCCGAGGAATTGTTCAAAGCACCAAGGCCTGTGCCTGCCGCGCATCCTCTGACAACAAATCAATCAAGTCCCGCGCAAAGTTGGGCAGCTCGTCGAAGTTGCGCACGCAAATTTGCATGGAGCGCAAGGCCCACGCGTCAGACAGCGGCACCAGCCGAATGGCCATGCTGCGGGCATGGCGGTGAGCGGCCGATTCGGGGAGCACCCCCACGCCCACACCCGCTTCGATCATGCGGCAAGCCGACTCGAAACTGCCGACCTGAATGCGCACCTTGAGCGGCTTGTTGAGCTGCTCGCATTCACGGTTGAGGAAAGCATGCAAAGCGCTCGCTTCGTGCAAGCCCACGTGGTCAAACTCCAGCGCGTCAATCAGCGGCATGCTGGGCAAGTCGGCCACGGGATGGCCATCGGGCACCACCAACACCAGGCTGTCTGACCGGTAAGGCAAAGTCTGCAGGCTTTCGGTGCGCACCGATCCGGCCACGATGCCGATGTCGGTCTTGCCGTCCATCACAGCACGCACGATTTCGTTCGACAGCTTTTCTTGCAGGTCGATGTTCACATCGGGGTGCGTGGCCAGGTAGCGCTTGAGCACCTCGGGCAAGAACTCGCCTAAAGCGGTGGTGTTGGCATAGACGCGCAGGTGGCCTTTGATGCCGCTGGCGTACTCCTGCAAGTCGCCGCGCAGGTGTTCGATCTGCCCCAGCACCAGCCGCGCCCGGTGCACAAAAGCCTGGCCAGGCGGCGTGAGCGTGACGCCCTGGCTGTGGCGGTTGAGCAGCTTGGCACCAATGCTTTCTTCAAGATTTTTGATGCGCGTGCTGGCCGCAGGCAAGGAGATGTGCGAAGCCTCAGCCCCTTTGGTGAGGCTGTTGGCTTCGGCCACCCGCACCATGAGGCGCAAATCCACCAGATCGAAATGAACAGACATGGAGGAGATTGTGCCAGCGGGCTGGCAGGCAGCTGCCAAGGTGCATGTCGGGGCAAACACCCTCGACATGCTGGCAAGGCGTCATCATGGGGCCACCGCCTGCAGGATGTGGCGCGCCAGCAGCAGCACGGGCGGGTCGACCATCTTGCCATCCACACTGAAAGCGCCACCACCCGCAGCGCTTTCAGCGGCCAGCACACGCTGGGCCCAAGCGCATTCGGCCTCGGTCGGGGCCAGGGCCTGGTGCACGCCCGCCACCTGCGCAGGGTGGATGCACAGCTTGGCACCCAAGCCAAAGCGGCGGCTGCGCTGCGCGTCACGGGCCAACACATCGGCGTCGGTCGTGGCGGTGGTCACGCCATCCACCGGGGCGGGCAAATTAGCGCGGCGCGAAGCCACCACCATGGCCAGCCGGATGGGGGCGAGCTCGGCTTCGTCGGGTCCGCAACGCATGCCCAGATCAGCCTGCAGGTCGATGTGGCCCAAACCCAAACGCAAAACGCCTTGTGCACGAGCGATGCCGTCCATCTGCCCCACGCCTTCGGCGCTTTCGATCAAAGGCAAGACCGGCACGCCGCTGGCCATGAAGGCGTGTTCAAGCTGCTGCGGGTTTTCGGCCTTGGGCAGCATGAGCGCGCCCAGGCCAGGCAAGTTGGCCAGCGCAGCCAGGTCGGCCTCGTGCCAAGGGGTGCCTGCCGGATTCACACGCACCAAGAGGCGTGCGCGTTGGCCAGCGTCAAAGGCCGACCAAGCGCAGAGCAGTGCCGCGCGGGCCACGTCTTTGGTGTCCAGCGGCACCGCGTCTTCCAGGTCCACGATCACCGCGTCGGCACCGCTGGCCAAGGCCTTGGCAAAGCGCTCAGGGCGGTTGCCGGGCACAAACAAAAAGCTGCGCGCGCGAGACAGCTGCGTCATGACAGCAAGGCGCCCACCTTGGGCCAGCTGGCCACTTGCCAGAGCGCATCCACCGCACGGCCCATGGCCTCGGGCTGGGCACCGCCGCTGAAGGCGGCCAAGCGCAAGGCCTTGTCGGTGATTTCCTGACGCGACAAGGTGTTGCCCGGATCGCCCTTGGGCTCGTCCACGCGGCCATGCAGCACGCGGCCGTCGGTCGTGGTGACGGTGACCTTGCCAATCCAGCGCTTGGGGTAAGCGCCGTCCACTTCGGCGTCGAGTTCCATCGTGACCTTGTCGCGCAGCGCCTGGGTCTGTTGGCTCAAAAAGTCGCGGTCAAATTCGGTCAAGCCCGCGTGGCCGTGCTGCGCCACCAGCGCGAGCACCGTGCCCATCGAAAACTTGCTCTGGTGCACCGTGGTGGGCTGCACCACCGGGCCCAGCACGTCGATCGCACCCTGGTGCACATGCGTAACGACCTTGGCCAGGTCATCGAGCTTCAGGCCATTCGTCTGCATGACATGCAGCAGCGCGTCGGCCGCGGGGTGCGTGTGGCGGCAGCTGGCGTGGTACTTGAACGAGGTCTCGGCCGTGGCCCAGCGCGTGCCCAGGCCATCCACCAGGCGGCTCGGATCGGCATCGCTCGACATGCCAGCGGCCATGCCTTGCGGGCCTTCCAAAATGTCGGCTGCGCCCGTGAAGCCGTCTTTGGCCAAGTAGGCCGACATGAGACCCGCAGCGGCCGCGTGCGCGGTGTGCAACTGCTTGCTGTCGGCCGCTGTGCGCAAAAACTCCCACAAACCTGCCGACTGCGTGCCGGCTGAGCCCAGCGCGTGCAACATCTGCTGCGCGTTCAGGCCCAACAAGTGGCCCACAGCGGCAGCTGCGGCCAGCGTGCCTGCGGTGCCCGTGGTGTGGAACACGCGGTAGTGCGAGCGCCCCAAAAACTCACCCACGCGGATGCCCACTTCATAGCCCACCACCGAAGCGGCCAAGAGTTGCTTGCCGCTGGCGCCCAAGGCCTGGGCCACCGCCACAGCGGGCGGGAACACCACGGTGGCCGGGTGGAACACCGAGCCGTTGTGCACATCGTCCTGCTCGGCCACGTGTGAGGCCGCTGCGTTGGCCATGGCGGCCAGATAGGGCGTGGTGCGTGCGCCGTTGATGATGACTTCGGACGGGCCTTGGGCTGGACCCATGGCTTGTGCAAAACGGGTGATGCTCTCCACCGGTCGCGTGCCGTGCCCGGCCACGGCCGAGCCGAACCAATCCACCAGCAGGTCTTCGATCTTGCGAACCACCGGCGCGGGGATGTCTTCAAAGCGCAGGCCAGCTGCGAAGGCGGCAAGTTGGGCGATGTGGGATGTCATGTTGTCTCCTTGTGTTCTGTCTCAAATGGCCTGCTTGTCACGCAGGGCTTGCACTGCCGCATCGTCCAGGCCCAGCTCGCGCAAGATGGCTTCGGTGTGCTCGCCCACGGCGGGCACGGGGTCCATGCGGTAGTCGTACCGGTTGTTGCGCCCAGGCGGCAACAGGGCCGGGATCTCGCCTGCGGGTGAGCCCACCTGTTGCCAGCGCTGGCGGGCCTTCAGCTGCGGGTGCGCCCAGACGCCGGCCATGTCGTTCATGCGGGCATTGGCGATTTGCGCCTGGTCCAGTCGCGCTTCGACTTCGGCCGTGCTCATGGCCCCAAACACACCCAGGATCAGTTGCTGCAGCTCGGCGCGGTTGGCGTTGCGCAAGGCGTTGGTGTGAAAGCGCGCATCGGTGGCCAAGGCCGCGTCGCCCAGCACCACCTCGCAAAACACCTTCCACTCGCGCTCGTTTTGCAGGCCCAGCATCACCGTGCCGCCATCGCCTGCGGCAAACGGGCCATAGGGGTAGATGCTGGCGTGCGATGCGGCCGTGCGCGGTGGCGGCGCAGCGCCTTCAAAAGCGTAGTACAGCGGGTAGCCCATCCACTCGCCCAGCGCTTCGAGCATGGACACGTCGATGTGGCTGCCCTGCCCCGTCTTGCCGCGCAAGAGCAGGGCCGAGAGGATGTTGGTGTAGGCGTACATGCCCGCCGCGATGTCGGCCATCGAGTTGCCCGCCTTGGACGGGGCTTCGGGCGTGCCGGTGATCGACAACAAGCCCGCTTCGCTTTGTATCAAAAGGTCGTAGGCTTTTTTGTCACGATACGGACCGTCTTCACCGTAGCCCGAGATGTCGCAAACGATGAGCTTGGGGTGCGTGGCGCTGAGCGCTTCAAACGACAAGCCCATGCGGGCGGCCGCACCGGGTGCGAGGTTTTGCACCAGCACGTCGGCGTCTTTGAGCAAGTCACGCAGCACGGCCATGGCGTCGGGGTTTTTGAGATCGAGCGTCAGGCTTTCTTTGGAGCGGTTGGTCCACACAAAGTGCGAGGCCTGACCGCGCACCCGCGTGTCGTAAGCCCGTGCAAAGTCGCCCGAGCCAGGGCGCTCGACCTTGATGACGCGTGCGCCCAGGTCGGCCAGTTGCCGCGTGCAAAACGGCGCAGCGATCGCGTGTTCGAGTGAGACGACGGTGATGCCGTCCAGGGGTCTTGGCGCGCTCATGTCAGAAAGAGCGCGGCAAACCGAGGATGTGCTCGGCCACGTAGCTGAAGATCATGTTGGTCGAGACCGGCGCCACCTGGTACAGACGTGTTTCGCGGAACTTGCGCTCGATGTCGTATTCGCAGGCAAAGCCAAAGCCGCCGTGGGTTTGCAGGCAGACGTTGGCCGCTTCCCAGCTGGCCTTGGCCGCGAGGTACTTGGCCATGTTGGCTTCGGCACCGGCATTTTGGTGCGCGTCGATTTTTTCGCAGGCTTTCCAGCGCATCAGGTTGGCGGCTTCCAGCTCAATGAAAGCGTCGGCAATCGGGAACTGCACGCCCTGGTTCTGGCCAATGGGGCGGCCAAACACCACGCGCTCGTTGGCGTATTTGCTGGCGCGGTCGATGAACCAGTAGCCGTCGCCAATGCACTCGGCGGCGATCAGCGTGCGCTCGGCGTTCAGGCCGTCGAGCAGGGTCTTGAAGCCCTTGCCCTCTTCGCCCAACAGCGCGTCTTCGGGGATTTCGAGGTTGTCAAAAAACAGCTCATTGGTCTCGTGGTTGACCATGTTCAGGATCGGGCGCACGGTGAGGCCATTGCCAATGGCCGTCTTCAAGTCGATCAAGAAGCACGACAGACCTTCAGAGCGCTTGGTGACCTGATCGGCGGGCGTGGTGCGGGCCAGCAAGATCATCAGATCACTGTGCTGGATGCGCGAGATCCAGACCTTCTGGCCGTTGATGACCCAGCGGCCGTCTTTCTTGACGGCGGTGGTTTTGAGCTTGGTGGTGTCGCTGCCGGTGGTGGGCTCGGTCACGCCCATGGACTGGATGCGCAACTCGCCCGTGGCGATCTTGGGCAGAAACTTGTCTTTTTGCGCCTGCGAGCCACTGCGCACGATGGCGTTCATCACGTACATCTGGCCGTGGCACGCACCCGAGTTGCCACCCGAACGGTTGATCTCTTCCATGATGACCGAGGCTTCGGCCATGGACAGGCCTGAGCCGCCGTACTCTTGCGGAATCAAGGCGGCCATCCAGCCGGCTTGGGTCAGCGCGTCAACGAATTCTTCGGGGTAAGCCCGTTTTTCGTCGACCTTGCGGTGGTACTCGTCAGGGAACTGGGCGCACAGGTCGCGCACGGCATCGCGGATGTCCTGGTATTGGTCGGGTGTGGTGTGCATGGTGTTGAATCGGTGAAAGGTTTCAGGCCAGCGTGGCTTGCGCCTGCATGGTGAGCCAGCCTTCGTGGTCGCAGGCCCAAAGGTCAATGGTTTTGCCATCGGCAGACGGCCGGCCGTTCAGGCGGAAAGGGTGCAGGTCAAAGGTGGGGCGCACAGCGCGGAACTGGAACGAGGCCATGCGGGCCTCGGGCACCTCGCGGCGCACCAGATCCACCAGCAAGGTGGCGATCAGCGGGCCGTGCACGATGAGGCCAGGGTAGCCCTCTTCTTGCGTGACGTAGCTGCGGTCGTAGTGGATGCGGTGGCCATTGAAGGTGAGCGCCGAATAACGGAACAGCGACACCGGATCGGGCACGAACTCGCGTTGCCAGGGAGCGCCAGTCTCGGCGGCGGTGGGCGGCACTTCGGGGGCACCCGGCACGGCCGCTGCGCGGTACACGATGTCGTGCGTTTCGGTCAGGCACAGGCCCTGGGCGTTGCTGAAAGCGTGTTCAACCTCGACAAACAACAGGTCGCCCGTGCGGCCGGACTTGTGCTTGACGGACGCGATGCGCGAATGCTTTTGCGCGGCGTCGCCCACGCGCAGCGGGTTGTCGGTCTGCCACTGCAGGCGGCCACCGGCCCACATGCGGCGCGGCAGCGGCACGGGCGGCAAAAAGCCACCGCGCAAAGGGTGGCCATCAGGACCGATCTGGCTTTGCCGCGCCTGCGGCAAAAAGTACAACCAGTGCCACAGGGGCGGCACTTCGCTGCCTGCGGTTTGGCGGGCATCGTCGCGGTCGAGCAGCGCGCTTTGGCCGCGCAAGGGGGCGGCGCTGATGTCATCTTGAAGCGTTTCGCTGCGGCCTTCCCAGCTGCGCAAGTGCGCAACCTGGGCGGCATCCAGGGTGGTGGGTGTATTCATGGCGGTATCTTCGCTGAGATCAGAGGGGCATTGTTCTGTCTTTGTGAAAGACCATCTTTGGAGAACCTGAAGGGCTCACGCCGTGCCCACTTGGGCTTGCCACTGCTCGACCAGCTCGCGCTTGAGCACCTTGCCGCTCAAGGTCATGGGCATTTCGGCCACCAAGGTCACGGCCGTTGGGCGCTTGTAGGGCGAGAGGTGTTCATGCGCGTGGGCCTTCAAGGCGTCTAGGTCGATCTGCACACCAGGCTTGGCTTCGATGAAAGCCAGGATGTCTTCGTTGCCGTCGGCGGTTTTGCGCCCGGCCACCGCCGCCCGCTGCACACCGGGCCAGGCCAAAAAGACCGCTTCGACCTCGCCGGGGTACACGTTGAAGCCGGAGCGGATGATCATCTCCTTGAGGCGTCCCACCACCTGCAAGGCGCCATCGGCGTCTTGTCGGCCCAGGTCGCCGCTGGCGTACCAGCCGCCGGGCTTCATGACCTGGTCGGTGATCTCCGGGTCGCGGAAGTAGCCGGGCATCAGGCCCACGCCGCGCATCCAGATCTCGCCGGTCTCGCCTGCGCTCAGGTCTTGGCCTTGCGCATCGACGATGCGCAACTCGGCCCCTTCGACCAGGTAACCGGCGCTGGTGTCGTTGCGCCACTCGCCCCGGCGGCAGAGGGTCAAAGCGCCCGCGTATTCCGACAGGCCGTAACCATGGTGCAGGGGGTGCTTGAAGCGTGCTTCGATGGCTTTTTTGACGCTCAGGTCCAGCGGCGCAGCGCCCGTGTAGACGTAGCGCAGGTCGGGCGCTGCCGGATGATCAATGCCCTGCGCATCGAGCCAGGCCAGCAAGCGGGTGAACATGGCGGGCGGGCCTTGCAGCTGCGTGAGGCCCTGGTGGGCCAGCGCATCGAACACGTCGGCCGGGTCGAACTGGCTGCGCATGAGCAAGCCCGCGCCTGCGTGCAGCGAGGCCATGAGCACGGTGCCCAAGCCAAAGATGTGCGTCATCGGCAAATAGGCATACGAGCGATCGGCGGGCGTGAGCTGGCGAGACTGCGCCGAGACCTTGCCAAACTGCAGCAGGCCAGCGTGCGTGAGCATCACGCCCTTGGGCTGACCTGTCGTGCCCGAGGTGAAGATGATGGCCGCCACACGCTCGGCGAGGTCGCCGGTTTGCGCGGTGGCCTGCGGGTCGGCCAGGGTGCGTTGCAAAGCAGGCAGCACGCTGGCACGGGTGTCGTACTGCTGCGCATGCTGGCGTGCCGCTGGCGACACGCCCACAGTGAAGTACAGCACACGGGCATCGGCCTTGACGGCAAAGCCTGCGAGTTCGGACGCCGTCATGCGCGCATTGACGCCGCAGGCCCAAGCCCCCACGCGGCTGCAGGCCAACACCAGGGCCACGTGCTCGGGGCAATTTTCTGCGGCCACCAGCACGCGGTCGCCCAAGCGCACCCCGGCTGCCCGCAGCTCGGCTTCGAGCGCGTCCACCTGCACGGCCAACTGGCCCAGCGTCATCACCCTGTCGGGCATGAAGAGGAAGGGGTGGTCCGCTGCCTGCGCAACGCGCTCGTCAAACAGCTGGTGGATGCGCGTGTGCAGCGATGTCGAGAAAGTGTTCATTCAAACGCCATGCCTTTGGTCACTTCGGCCCACAGCGCGTGCTCGCGGCGCATGCGCTCGGCCAGGTCTGCTGCTTTGCCGTTCCAGATGACGTAGCCCTGGTCGATCCAGCGCTTGCGCAGCTCGGCGTCTTGCAGGGCGCGGGCCGTGGCCGCGGCGATGCGTTGGCTGGCGTCAGCGTTCATGCCCAGCGGGCCGTACAGGCCATACCAGCCACCGATGTCGTAGTCGCGGATGCCCAACTCGGCCATGCTGGGCAGCTGCGGAAAAGCCGGGTTGCGCTCTTTGGACGTGACGGCCAGCGCACGCACCTTGCCGCCGTCGATGTAGGACTTCGCACCCCCGACAATGTCGAACATCATCTGGATCTGCCCGCCCATCACGTCGGTCATGGCGGGGGCGTTGCCCTTGTAGGGCACGTGCGTCATGGTGATGCCCGCACGGCGCGCAAACAGCTCGCCGCTCAGGTGGTTGGACGCGCCCATGCCCGCCGAGCCGTAGGCCAGCTGACCCGGGTTGGCCTTGGCGTGCGCCACCAGCTCGGGCAGGGTTTTGAAGGGCTGGTTCTGGTTGATCACCAACACGTTGGCGTAACTCAAGATGGGCGCGAGCGGCGTCAGGTCCTTGAGCGGGTCAAAGGTCATGGCCTTGAGCACATGCGGGCTGATGGTCATGGTCGGGCTGGCGGCAAAGTAAATTTCTTGCCCATTGGGCGCGGCCTTGACCACGCTGTTGCCCGCCACCGCACCACCTGCGCCCAGGCGGTTTTCGACAATCACCGGCTGGCCCAGCTCGCGGCTGAAAACCGGTGCAAACACACGGGCTGAGGCGTCCACCGGACCGCCTGCGGCGTAGCCCACGATGAGCTTGACGGTGGCGGTGTTGTTGTTCGCCGTCTGCGCCCAAGCGACACCGCACAAGCCGGTCAGGGCCGCGCACAGTGCGATCAGCAGGCCACGGCGTGCGAGAAAGCGGGAGGGTTTCAAGGGGCTCATGCTGTTTCTCCTGTTGTCGTGATGAATCGGGCTTGGCCTGGCTCAGCGCGGGTCCACGTACTTGAACGCGCCCATGGCACTGGCCACCCGGTGGCCAGCGGCATCTTCGATGTGGGCTTCGCAAAAGCAGATGCTCTTGCCGCCGCCCACCGCACGGCCATGGGCCACCAGACGGCCCTTGCCTGGATGCAAAAAATGCGTCGACATGTCCACGGTGATGACCGCCTTCTTGAAGTCGGCCTTGGACAGCGCAGCGCTCGACATGGCCATGTCGAGCATGGTCATGATGACGCCGCCGTGCACGTTCTCGAAGTTGTTGGTCAGCTCGGGGCGGGCGTCGAGCACCATGCGCGAGACGCCGCCTTCGGCGAACTCGCGGCGCAAGTCCAGCAGCTTGGCGAAGGCCACTTTTTCGTAAAGGCTTGAAGTGTCGATGTCGTTGCTCATGCGGCGTGTTCAGTGACGTGTTCTGAAGCGAGAGAGGTTTCGGATGCGGCCCAGCGCGACGCTTGGCGCAGGTGTTGGCGGCAGTCGGCCACCATGCGTTCGATCAGCTCGGCGCAGGTGGGCACATCGTCGATCAGGCCAATCACCTGACCTGCAGCGACCACACCCCCGTTGACGTCGCCAGACTGCAGGGCCTGGTTGCCGCGCTGGCCTGCGACCAGGTGGCGGATGTCTTCAAAGCTGCAACCACCTTCGCGGTTTTCGGTGGCCACCACCTCTTGCGAAACCGCATTACTCCAGGCACGGGTGGTGTTGCGCATCGTGCGGAACATCAGTTTCGTGTCACGCTCGCTCGCGCCCACCAGGGCCTGTTTGATGTTGTCGTGCACCGGCGCTTCTTGTGTGACCAAAAAACGCGTGCCCATGTTGACGCCCTCTGCGCCCAAGGCCAGCGCAGCGGCCAGGCCCCGACCGTCGGCAATGCCGCCCGAGGCGATCACGGGCACCTGGAGCGCACGCACGGCCAGCGGGATCAGCACCAGACCGGGCACGTCGTCTTCGCCAGGGTGACCCGCACATTCAAAACCGTCGATGCTGATCATGTCCACGCCATTACGCTCGGCACTCAGTGCGTGGCGCACCGAAGTGCATTTGTGCACGATGGTGATGCCTGCGTCTTTCATGCGGGCAATGAAGTCTTTGGGGCTGTTGCCTGCGGTCTCCACGATCTTGACGCCACTGTCGATGATGGCCTGCAGGTACTCGGCATAGGGCGGCGGCTTGATCGAGGGCAAGAGGGTGAGGTTCACACCAAAGGGCTTGTCGGTCAGGGTGCGGGTGCGGGCAATCTCTTGCGCCAGCGCCTCGGGCGTGGGCTGGGTCAATGCCGTGAGCACGCCCAGGCCACCCGCGTTGGACACCGCCGAGACCAGCTCGGCCTTGCCCACCCACTGCATGCCACCCTGGATGATGGGGTAGCGGATGCCCAGCATCTCGGTGACGCGGGTTTGCATGTCGTGCTCAGTTCAAGGTGATCTTGGCGTCGCGCACGATGCGTGCATAAATCTCGGCATCGGACTTCATCACCTTGGCAAAGCTCTCGGTGGTCTCGCCGCCGGGGATCAGGCCCATACCTTCAATCTTCTCGCGCACCTCGGGCAGCTTGAGGATGCGCTGGGTCTCGGCCGAGAACTTGTCCACCACAGCCTTGGGCGTGGCCGCTGGCAAGAACAGGCCGAACCAGCCCATGGGCTCATAAGAGTTCAAACCCTGCTCCTTGAGCGTGGGCACATTGGGCAACCACGACAAGCGCTCGGTGCCCGTCACACCCAAGAGCTTGAACTTGGGCAGGTGCTGTTTGGACGAGCCCGCATCCAGAAAAGCCGAAGACAGCTGGCCGCCCATCATGGCGGTCACCAGCGGTGCGCCGCCTTGGTAGGGCACGTGCGTCAGGTCCAGACCCGCCTGCAGGTTGAGCAAAGCGCCTTGCAGGTGGGCCGAAGTGCCCGGGCCGTAAGAGCCAATGCTGTGCTTGCCGGGCTCGGCCTTCACCAGCTTGATGAATTCGGGCAGGTTGTTGATGGGCAGGTTGGGGGCTGCGGCCAGCACGCTGGGGCTGATGGCCACACGGCTGATGGGCGCAAAGTCCTTGAGCGGGTCGTAAGGCAGCTTCATCAGCGGAATCTGCTGCACGAGCGCCACGATGCTGAACAACACGGTGTAACCGTCCGCAGGGCCCTTGGCCACCTGGTTGTTGCCGATGGTGCCGCCTGCGCCGGGCTTGTTCTCGACCACCACGGTTTGCTGCCAGCTGTCTTGCATCTTTTGCGCCA
>Ga0228702_1000389_pt1 | contig 35070 bp, 41 predicted proteins | sample McNCre217_Aug_MG_2_FD_178018 | JGI IMG/M metagenome (GOLD analysis project Ga0228702, IMG submission 178018) | Freshwater microbial communities from McNutts Creek, Athens, Georgia, United States - 20-17_Aug_MG | ecosystem: Environmental > Aquatic > Freshwater > Creek | place: USA: Georgia...
ACCTACCTGGACTTCTTTGAGTACGGCGCCCCAACCCACGGTGGTTTTGGAATGGGTCTGGCACGAGTTCTCATGCTCCTGCTTCACCAGCCAAACATCCGTGAAGTCACCTACCTGTTCCGCGGACCAACTCGTTTGATTCCTTAAGGAAAGCTAAAAGCCCCGGCCAACGGTCGGGGCTTTTACTTTGCTTTGTTGACAACGAGTGAAACCTAAACCCAGGTCTCCACGTGTAGACCCGAGATCGCCCGGAAGTGCTTTAGGTTATTCGTCACGAGCGTGAGACCAAGAAAGGCTGCATGGCCTGCGATCTGATTGTCTCGTTCACCCATGTTGTGACCGACTGACCGATTGTGATTGTGCAGTTCCGCAGCAGCCATCGCGGCGCCTTGCCCAAACTCCACTACTTCTACGCCTCTAAGGAACCTTTCATAGCCCAACTCCATTACTTGGCTCTTGGTGCTCAGCAATCCCATCATCAGCTCCTGATAAACAATGCTGGAAACACACCATTCACCTAATGAGGCATTCGCACGTTCTACCACTCGCGGCAACTTCTTCACAAGGTAGCTAGCGATGTCTGTATCAAGCATGTACTTCATTTTTTGCCAACCGGCCCTGACTCGTCTAGTTCTTCGCCCAAGTCCATGAACGCGCCAACATCTAGTCTCCCGTTTGGTAGTAGAGGTAAGACGTCGGGGAGTTCAAAAGGTGGCCGATCTTCCAGCCAGGCAAAGAACTCCGTCATCATGTGGCGGCGGTCTTCGCGTACCACCAAAGCACCGAGTCGTTCGTCCCATTCCACTTCCACCGTGTCGCCTTCAAAGCGATACTTGGCCGGAATTCGCACGGCTTGGCTTCCGCCGTTCTTAAATAGTGTGGTTCGCATCACGTTTCCTTGTCTATGCTTTTTGTATAGCCAATTTGACACGAGCCCTGAAGAATGTCAAGCGATAATGCGCCGGCGATTTTGCCCTACTTTTTGAGCTTTGATCCCACCTCGTGCGCCTTTGCAGCCCAAGGCTTGGTCTTTCCCAAACGCTTTAGGACCAACAGTGTGATTGGGAACCAAAACACTTTCAGCAATCGCCCAAGCAACTTAAACATTTGCTGCCTCCTCTAGTGCGGCTCGCAATCGGGCGGGTTCAACGTGCCAGTACCCGTGCATTCTGCCGTTGATCAGAATCACGGGAATCTCCTCGGAATGCCGCAACGCCAACTCCGCGTCATCCAAAATGTTGAGTTCGGTAACTTCAACCCGCTCTGCGGGAAAGCTGCCTAAGAACCCATCGATGACCGCATTTAGGCTCTCCCTTGCGTTGACACACAGGTGACACCCCGGCTTGCCAATGAGCGTGATTTGAATTGCGTTAGCCACGGCTTCAGCCTATGGCAACCGAGAGGGCATAAACTTTTGGGGTGCCAGAAGACCTCACTAAAACCCCAAAGATTGAGGCGGCCTTCTTTGATGTGGACAACACAATCATCCGTGGGTCCAGTTCCTTTCTCTTTGGCAAAGCCGCTTTCAAGCGAGGCTTCTTCACGCGCAAAGATGTTTGGCGTTTCACCTGGCACCAGGCTCGGTTCATTTCCAAAGGTGAGACCCTGGCCATGGTCACCAACATTAAGGACCAGGCTTTAGCGCTGATTGAGGGTCACCGGGCAGCGGATCTGGAAGCGCTCACCGATGAGGTTTTTGAAACTCAGCTCAAACCAAAGCTCTGGCCCGAGACCGTGCGCTTGGCTCAGGAGCACATTGCGGCCGGGCGCGAGGTTTGGCTGGTAACCGCCACCCCGCAAGAGATTGCCGACGTACTGGCCCACCGACTCGGGTTGACCGGTGGGCTGGGCACCAAGGTGGAGCGCAAAGACGGCGTGCTCACCGGCAAGTTGGTTGGCCACACTTTGCACGGCAAACACAAGAAAAAGGCAATCAAGGCGCTGGCTAAGGAACGCGGCATTAGCCTGAAACGCTCGTATGCCTATAGCGACTCCCAGAACGATCTGCCAATGCTAACGCTGGTTGGAAACGCCGTGGCCGTGAACCCCGACTTGGTGCTCCGACGCCACGCACTAGCCGCCGGGTGGCCAATCCTGGACTTCAAGAAACGCGAGCTAAAGGCCAATCGCTCCGAAAACAAAGCTTTGGAAGTAAAGGCAGTCCGCCGCCGCTAACTCTTCGGCCCTTAAACAAGAAACCCGCCCTTAGGCGGGTTTTTGCGCAAGTAAACCTAGCGGTTTACTTCTTATTGCGACGCTGGTGGCGAGTCTTGCGAAGCAACTTGCGGTGCTTCTTCTTTGACATACGCTTGCGACGCTTCTTGATGATAGAACCCACGAAGACCTCACAGAGATTGGTTGACTAAAGATTGTGCAAAAGTCAGATAGTTGTTCCATTCTAGCCCAGATTGTGCATAGGCTCTAAGCGTGACCGAACAACAGCCATACCGAGTGATTCAGAACTTTGGCACATTTGAGTTGCGCGAGTATCCCGAGTACCTATTGGCGCAGGTCCAAGTTCGAGGCGACTTCATCACAAGCGGCAACAAAGCGTTCAATCCCCTGCTCAGATACATAACGGGCAACAATACCAACCGTTCTCAAATGGCCATGACCGCGCCGGTGCTACAGACGAGCATCGAGCCGGATCATCACCTGGTGAGTTTTGTTTTACCAGTGGGCGTGAAAAGCGGCGCGGCCCCAACACCCATCGATGGAAATGTTCACGTGGTTGAAGTTCCGCGTCATTTGGCGGTTGCTCACCGCTTTGGCGGCCTTTGGAACTACGACCGATTCCTCAACGAGGCCCAAAAACTTGAAGATGCGGTTCAAGCGGCAATCAACTCAAAGCAGCTTGCTGGCGAGCTGGTGGGCGAACCATATTTTGCTCGATACAACGGACCATTCACGCCTTGGTTCCTGCGCCGCAATGAAGCCGTTATTGCGTTTACCCAAAACCAGTAAACTCCCCTACTAGGGTTCAACGGTGTTTTCCGATGGCCGTTTTTTCAATCAAGCACCAATAGGAGCAAAACATGTCCAAGCTTTTCCGTAAGCTCGCAGCCGAGTTCATTGGAACCGGAGTATTCGCGGCGTCAATTGTTGGCGCATCTGTAACCGGTCACCTCTCCGAGAACTTTGGCCTGGTTGTTGCCGTTACCCTGGGCCTCATGATTGTGCTGTTCGGCGGAGTTTCAGGCGCACACTTCAACCCAGCCGTAACCACCTTCTTTATGGTTCGCAAAGAGCTCTCAGCGGGAACCGGCCTCGGCTACATTGCGGCGCAGATTGCTGGTGCGGTAACCGGTGCATTCATCGGTGGGCAGCTTTGGGGTTACAACACCTGGGCGGTTAGCAACGCCAACATTGCCAACGGACAGGTCAGCAGCGAGATTCTGGCAACCGCCGGACTAGTGCTTCTCATTGGCACCCTAGCCGCCAACAAGCAGGGTGCGTGGATTGCACCGGTGGTTACCGCCTGGATCTTTGCCGCAGGCACCTTCACTTCATCGGGCGCGGTTGCCAACCCAGCAATCACCATTGGCCGCATGTTCACCAGCGACAAACTGGTTGAGATTGGCGTTCAGCAGGGTGCGGTTTTCATCATTGCCCAGTTTGCAGGTGTGCTGGTTGCACTACTTGGATTCATGTTCATCACCGCCCCAAAGGCTAAGAAGAAGAGCAAGAAGTAGCGGCAAGTCTTTAACTAACGGGGCAATCATCACAGCGATGGTTGCCCCTAGTTATTTAAGTCCTTGACCCGTTGGAGGCCGATGGGGGCAGAGACTTCGTTTGTAACGATTAGTTTTCTAGAACAATTTGGGCATTTTTCTTAGAAAATTACTGCCATAATTTCTAGAAGTTATGGCCAAGAATACGACTCCCTCACCAAAGCAGGCTCGCGCGCACGAGACCATTCAGTTGCTGATTGATGCCACCGACAAAGTGATTACCGGTCAGGGCGAGGCGGGCGTTCGCATTCAGGACATCAGTGCTCAAACCGGCATTTCCATCGGCTCTATTTATCACCACTTTGGCGACCGCGATGGGTTGATTCGAGCCACGCAAGTACACAAATTTTCCGATACCGTGCGCAACGATATTCCACGCGTAAAAAGCTTTATGGAGCAAATGCACAAGGTTTCGGACCTTACGGATCGCTATGACGAAATGGTTTCGTTTGTGAAGTCGCACTTCAAGCATCAGACCGCAGTTGAACGAACTGCTGTGATTGGTAACACGGTTGGCCGTCCGCTAATGATGAGCGAGCTAGTAACCGCGCAAACCGATTTGATTGACTCCTGCACCGAGGCCGTGCAGCCACTTTACGAACGCGGGCTGTTCAAAGAGCACCTGAGCGCAAGAGCGGTTGCGGTTGTGGTGCTTGGGCTGCTCCTGGGTCGTGCTGTGACCGAGCTAGACGCAACTCCCATTGCCGACGAAGCCTGGGCCCGAGCAATGCTGAGCGCATTTGCCGGGATGTTTAAACCAAACGAATAGAGCTACTCGCTTTGAGCCGCAGGCTTTTTGGCCGCGTTCTTCTTGGCTGCGCTCTTCTTCGCCGCTGGTTGGCTGGCGGCGGTTTTCTTAGCAATGGGTTTACTTACTGCACCCTTTGCGGCGGGTGAAGTCTTTGCAGCTGCGGGCTGGGCCGCTGCTGTCTTAGCGGCAGGCTTCTTGCTCTTGGCCGGCAGCACCTGGTCTTTTACCTCGGCAATCTTTGCGCCAAGTTTGGCACTCAGTTCCGAAACTTCATCGCGCAACTGGCCTTCGGCATCGCCGGCTAGGTCGGTTGCAGCACCCTTGGCATCGGCTAGTTTGCGACCCAAGCCTTTGCCCAACTTGTTAGGATCAACGTTGGATTCGGCTAGCTTGGCGTCAATCTGAGAGTTCAGCCAGGTTGCACCAGCCGCCAGTAGCCCGCCCAGCTTTTCTCCGGCCTCGCCCAACAATCGAGGCAATTCCTCGTTGGCGGGGCTGCTTGCGCTGCCACGCGTTGCCTGAGCGCGGCTGCTGCCATCGGTGCTGTGTGTGCCCAGCTTTGCCAAGAATGCGTTCACCTCGGTTAGTGGTTTGGTGGCAATGCTGTAAACGCGAGCCTGACCCACGGCTTCAACGGTAACCAAACCCGCATCTCGCAACGTTTTGAGGTGCTTGGAAACGGTTGGTTGCCCCTCACCGGTTGCAGTGACCAAATCTCCCACGGTTAGGGATTTATTAGCCAGCGCCAACAGAATGGCGCGGCGAGTGGGGTCTGAAAGTACCGAGAAGATGTCGCTCATGTTTCTAGGTTAACCCAGTTCGGCGGCAATCTCTTTGGAGCGCGCGAGTGCCGCGGCGGTTGCAGTTGCAAACAGGTTTGCCAGGTTTGCTTCCTCCAACTTGGCAACGGCTCGCATGGTGGTTCCATTGGGGCTAGTCACCTGGCGGCGCAACTCTTGGGGACTCTTTCCGCTGGCGGCCAGCAGTTCGCTTGCCCCTAGGAAAGTTTCGGTTACCAACAGATGTGCGGTTTCAGAACTAAAGCCCATACCCTGGGCAGCCTTGGTGAACTCCTCAATCAGGTAGAACACGTAAGCCGGTCCTGAGCCGCTTACGGTTCCAAGTTCATCTATCTGGGCTTCGGGCAACTCAACCACTTTGCCAACGGTTTCAAACAGGCTCACTGCCTGAAGGCGCTGCGCCTCGGTCACTCGCGAACCAAGTGCAAGCCCGGTTACCGCACGCCCAACAATCGCCGGGGTGTTTGGCATGGAACGAACCACCGCAACCGATTCCGGAAGGGATGCTTGCATCGATGCGATTGGGATTCCCGCGGCAACGCTAATCACCAGGGCATCCGACATTAGGCCGGCGGCCACCTCTGCCAGAACACCCAACACGTAGGCGGGCTTCACGGCAACCAAAATCAAATCCGCATCGGCAACTGCTCGCAGGTTGGCATCGATGTTGGTCTCGGCGGCAAATGCGGTTACACCGAGTTCCGAAGCCAGGCGGGTTGCACTGGCTTGGCTCTTGGTGCTGACGGCAACGTTGTCGGCGGCAAAGCCCGCTTTTAGCAGCCCGCTGAGAATTGCGGTGCCCATTGAGCCCGAACCGAGGATGGCGATTTTGTTTATGTTCACACGCCAAGTTTAAAGGCGCGGGCATGTCTGTGGGCAAAGGTAGGTTTGATGCATGGCCTCCCCCAAAACCAAGAATGACTTTGCCTGCACCGAATGTGGCTGGACCACCGTGAAGTGGGTTGGCCGCTGCGGCGAGTGTCAGGCCTGGGGAACGGTTCAAGAGGCAGCCGCCCAAACCGGCATTGTGCGCAAAGCCAAGGCCGCCACCATTGCTCCAACCGCGGCGGCAAAGAGCATTCAAGACATTGACGCTGGCGCGGTTGCGGCCACGCCAACCGGTGTTGCGGAGTTTGACCGCGTGCTCGGTGGGGGTCTGGTTGCCGGAGCAGTGGTGCTACTCAGCGGTGAGCCCGGTGTTGGCAAGAGCACGCTCCTGCTGAACGTGGCGGCTAAGGCTGCTCGGGGCGGGTCGCGCGTGCTTTACGTGAGCGGCGAGGAATCGGTGGGCCAGATTCGCCTAAGGGCCGAGCGCACCGACTCGGTGACCCCAGAGCTATACCTTGCCGCCGAGAGCGACCTTTCATCGGTGCTGGGTCAGATCAACGCCGTTGAGCCAAAACTGATTTTGGTTGACTCGGTACAGACCATTGCCAGTGCGGACATCGATGGTGCTGCCGGAATGCCAAGCCAGATTCGTGAAGTTGCCGCCAGCCTAATTTCGGTTGCCAAGGAACGCGGCATTCCTGTGATCTTGGTAGGTCACGTGACCAAGGATGGCAGCATTGCTGGACCACGAGTGCTGGAGCACCTGGTTGACGTGGTTTGCCAGTTTGAAGGTGACCGACAGACAGCGCTGCGTTTTGTGCGAAGCGTGAAGAACCGTTTTGGGCCAACCGATGAAGTTGGCTGTTTTGAAATGACTGGCGACGGCATTGCCGAAGTACCAGACCCGAGTGGTCTTTTTTTGAGCCGCGGCAACACGCCGGTTAGCGGAACCTGCGTGACCGTGACCATGGAAGGTAAGCGAGCCTTGATTGCCGAGGTTCAGGCCCTGGTGGTGAAGAGCGGTGCGCCTCAGCCTCGCCGAGTTACCAACGGAGTGGACTCAAGCCGTGTTGCCATGATTCTGGCCGTGCTTGAGCGCCGAGCCGGCATGCGCCTGAGCGAACACGACGTTTATGTTTCAACGGTTGGCGGCGTGAAACTCATTGAACCGGCGGCCGACCTAGCAATTGCTTTGGCACTCGCATCGGCCATGCAAGACAAACCCATTGCACACAACCTGGTTGCCTACGGCGAAATCAGTTTGGCGGGCGAGATTCGAAAGGTGAACGCCGCAAAACAGCGAGCCACCGAAGCGAGCCGTTTGGGATTTGTACGAAGCGTGGATTCCGAGGTTGGAGACCTCAAGGCAGCCCTTGCCTTGGGGCTCAACTGGTAGCTAGTTCAGAATGAACTGAACGTCGTTGCTTACGTTGCCGTCCACGGTGATTTGCAAGTGGTAACTAGCGCCACCGGTAACAACGGGACTCTCGGTAGTTGCTCCGCAGCCGTTAACGCTTGAGTGAACTTTGTCCCAATAGCTTGCAGGGCTCGTTTTGGTTTCGCCCACCGGCATCAGCACGTTTGAATCTGAACCGTTATAGGGAATGCAATCGCGGCTGGTCCAAATCAATTCACTGCCGCTGGTGATCTTGTAACTCTGCTGGTTTGTTCCCACGTTTAGGTAACAAGGCACACTGCCGTTGTTGGTGAGATTGAACCAGATGTAAGGCTTCTCGCTTGCAACAAACGTGCTTTTTGGTGACTTGCCATCACCAATGAAAGCCTGCACACTCACCACGCCTTTGGCGCAGGTGGTTGGCTTGCCGGGAGTTGCCGCGGCGGTAGAACTTGGAGCTTTGATGCCCAAGGCCGAGCTGACCGCGCTTACTACGGCGGAAATGGCAACAAAAATGCCGTAAATCAGAAGCACGGCAAGGGCCAGAACTATGATGCGACGACGACGAAAAACGGCCGCATCATTCGGTGAAACTGGGGGTCTTGCCATGAGTCAATTCTGTCAGCGCGCCGGCTAGAGCAGAGCAAGCATTCGAGTGTTGCCCAGCGTGTTTTGCTTCACGCGTGCCAGGTCAAGGAACTCCGCAACGCCATCATCGGTGGAACGAACCAACTCTTCATAGGTGGCGGAGTCAACCGGGATGTCGCTAATGGGTGCAAAGCCGTGCTTGGCAAAGAAGTCCACCTCAAACGTGAGGCAGAAAACGCGGTTGATACCGAGCAGCTTGGCGCGTTCTAGAAGCGCCGAAACAATGGCGTGACCAACTCCGCGGCCGCGGGCGGCTTCACTCACCACAACCGAGCGAACCTCGGCAAGGTCTTCCCACATCACGTGAAGTGCACCGGCACCGATGACAGTTCCGGCATCATCCTCGGCCACCAAAAACTCCGGCACCTTCTCAAACAGTGCAACCAGGTCGTGGTGCAGAAGTTTGTGACCGGCGCCACCTTCGAGCGGAGCACGCATCGCCTGAATGGCGCGCACGTCGTTGGTGCGTGCCGACCGAATGGTGAATTGCTGCGAGGTCATGCTCAAATGCTAGCGGAGGCTGTGGGACCCAACCCACAGCCTCCGCATTGGCAACTTCTGATCTATGCGCCCACGGACTCGTGAACTCGCGGCTTGGCGGTGAACACAAACTCATCGTTCACCACGTCAACCGACACGTGGCTGGAGCTAGCCAGTTCGCCGTGCAGAATCTTTTCGCTCAGCTTGTCTTCAATCTCGCGCTGAACGGCACGACGCAGTGGTCGGGCACCCAAGGCAGGATCAAAGCCGATGGTGATTAGCTTGTCCTTGGCATCCTGCGAAACCTCAACAGTCATGTCGCGGTCTTCCAGACGCTCGGCCAGGCGCTTGATGAACAGGTCAACAATCTGACGCAGTTCAACCTTGGTGAGCTGTGGGAACACAATGGTCTCGTCAACGCGGTTGAGGAACTCCGGCTTGAAGTTCTTCTTGAGCTCTTCGTTCACCTTGCCCTTCATCACCTCGTAGTCGTTCTGGCTGTTTCCCTCCAGAGCAAATCCCATGGTGCCGCGAGCAATGTCGCGAGTTCCAAGGTTGGTGGTCATGATGATCACGGTGTTCTTGAAGTCAACCACGCGACCCTGGCCATCGGTGAGACGACCCTCTTCCAGAATCTGCAACAGGCTGTTGAAGATGTCTGGGTGGGCCTTTTCAATCTCGTCAAAGAGCACAACGCTGAACGGCTTGCGGCGAACCTTCTCGGTGAGCTGGCCGCCATCCTCGAATCCAACAAATCCCGGAGGCGCACCAAACAGGCGGCTCACGGTGTGCTTCTCGCCGTACTCGCTCATGTCTAGCGAGATGAGGGCGCCTTCGTCGTCGAACAGGAACTCGGCGAGCGCCTTGGCCAACTCGGTCTTACCCACACCGGTTGGACCGGCGAAGATGAACGAACCGGATGGACGCTTTGGATCCTTGAGTCCGGCGCGCTGGCGGCGGATGGTCTTGGAGAGCGCGGCAATGGCCTCTTCTTGACCAATCACGCGGCGGTGCAGTTCCTGCTCCATAAAGATGAGTCGCGAGGACTCTTCTTCGGTGAGCTTGAACACCGGAATGCCTGTGGCCTGAGCCAAAACTTCGGCAATAAGACCCTCGTCCACAATGCCTTGCTCGCGCACGTTGCCCTTGCGGAATTCCTTCTCCAACTTCACTCGCTCGGCGTTTAGCTGCTTCTCTTCGTCGCGCTTGGTTGCTGCGGCCTCAAAGTCCTGGTTCTCAATGGCCTTTTCTTTGTCCACGCGAACGGCCACGATCTTCTCTTCAATGGCACGCAGTTCTGGTGGCGAAGAAAGAATCGAGAGGCGCACGCGGGCACCGGCTTCGTCAATCAGGTCAATCGCCTTGTCCGGCAGGTGACGGTCGGCAACGTAGCGGTCGCTCAGGTTTACGGCTGCCACGAGTGCTCCATCGGTGATGGAAACCTTGTGGTGGGCTTCGTAGCGGTCGCGCAGGCCCTTAAGAATGTTGATGGCGTGAGGCAACGATGGCTCGTTCACGGTCACACTCTGGAAGCGGCGCTCCAGAGCGGCGTCTTTCTCAAAGTACTTGCGGTACTCGTCGAGTGTGGTGGCACCAATGGTCTGCAGTTCGCCTCGAGCCAACAGCGGCTTGAGAATGCTGGCGGCATCGATGGCACCCTCGGCGGCACCGGCACCAACCAGCGAGTGGATCTCATCGATGAAGGTAATGATATCTCCGCGGGTGCGGATCTCCTTGGTCACCTTCTTGAGGCGTTCTTCAAAGTCACCGCGGTAACGGCTACCGGCAATGAGCGCGCCGAGGTCCAGTGTGTAAAGCTGCTTGCCCTTTAGGGTCTCAGGAACGTTGCCCGAAACAATCGCCTGAGCCAAACCTTCAACCACAGCGGTCTTACCAACGCCAGGCTCACCAATGAGCACCGGGTTGTTCTTGCTGCGGCGGCTAAGAATCTGCATTACTCGTTCAATCTCGCGCTCGCGACCGATTACTGGGTCGAGCTTGCCCTCGGCAGCAGCCTGGGTGAGGTTACGACCAAACTGGTCCAGAATCTGAGAGCCCTTTTGCTTCTCCTGCTCGTTGGCGCCAACGCCAACGGTTTCCTTGCCCTGGAAACCACTCAGCAGCTGAATGACCTGCTGACGAACGCGGTTGGTGTCAGCGCCGAGTTTGGTTAGAACCTGGGCTGCAACGCCTTCGCCTTCGCGAATCAGACCAAGCAACAGGTGCTCGGTGCCAATGTAGCTGTGACCCAGTTGGAGTGCCTCGCGGAGCGAAAGCTCAAGCACCTTCTTGGCGCGTGGGGTGAAAGGAATGTGGCCGGTTGGAGCCTGCTGGCCTTGACCGATGATCTCCTGAACCTGCTCGCGCACCGACTCGAGCGAGATGCCGAGGCTCTCGAGGGCCTTGGCGGCAACGCCCTCGCCCTCGTGAATCAGGCCAAGCAGAATGTGCTCGGTGCCAATGTAGTTGTGGTTTAGTAGCTTGGCCTCTTCTTGAGCCAGCACCACAACGCGGCGTGCCTTGTCGGTGAACTTTTCAAACATCTCTACTCCTTGTTGATAACTGGCATTGGTGTACAACGCAGTTGTCTACTAGGAATGGTAAACGCGAGTGGGTGCCCTAAACAGGGTTGTTCGCCCAAGGGTGAACGGCTTAAAACTTGTAAACTTCTCGCCGGTGCCCTACCCGAACCACCAACACAATGAGCTCCTCTTTTTGCACCGTATAGACGATGCGGAAATCTCCCACACGAACGCGCCAGAGTTCAGCTTCGCCAACCAACTGCACGGCTTTAGGTGGAATTGGGTTATCCGCTAACAGACCGATGGATAGAAGAATCCGCCGTTGGTTCTGTGGGTCTAGTTTGCGAATCTGTTTTTCCACACCAGATTCGAAACGAACGCGATACTTGGGTTTACTTGAGGTCAATTCCCAGATCCGCCGCTAGTTCCTCAAGCGAAATAGTAGGTTCCCCGGCTTTGACTCGTGCTAGTGCCTTGACCGACTCTTCTAGTTCGCGGGAGTCTTCTAACACCTGAAGAGCTAAACGCGCCAACTCCGCGTTCATCATCACAACGGCAGGGCGGGAGTGATCCGTGATTACAACCGGCTCCAACTTGGCCAGTTCAATGGTTTCGGCCCAGTTTTGGCGGGCTTTTGTGGACGCGATTGTGTTCATCTCTAAAGTGTACATTTTTTACATAATGCACACAAGGATGAACCGCGGGGCAAAAAGCCTCAGGCTACTCCTTGGCCGAAGCCTTGGTCTTGCCCGCAACCGGCGCGGGGTCTGACATGGCCGCCTTGGCGCGCTCCTCCGCCTCGATCTTCGCGTATTCGCGACGCTCCACGGAGTCGGCTTTGAGAATCGAGCGCATGATGATCCAGAAAACACCGCCAACCAGCAGTGGCGGAATGAACCCAATCAGGGTGTTGATTAGGTCGGTCTGAAACTGCGAACTCATGTTGTTGCCTTTGCTTTGAAACGCGGTTTATGCGACCCGCTGGAGACGGGTCAATTTATTTGACGAGAGGGAACATGATGGTCTCGCGAATGCCGAGACCGGTAAGGCTCATGAGCAGGCGGTCAATGCCCATTCCCATTCCACCCGATGGAGGCATGCCAAACTCAAGGGCCTTGAGGAAGTCTTCATCTAGCTTCATGGCTTCAGGGTCACCGGCGGCAGCCAGGCTCATCTGCTCCACAAAACGCTCGCGCTGAATCACAGGGTCAACCAGCTCGGAGTAACCGGTGGCCTGCTCATAACCGCGAATATAGAGGTCCCACTTTTCAACAACCCCAGCCTTGCTGCGGTGGTTTCTGGTTAGCGGGCTGGTGTCCACGGGGAAGTCAATCACAAACGTTGGGTCCACCAGGTTCACCTTCACAAAGTGCTCCCAGAGTTCCTCCACGTATTTGCCGTGCAGCGGGTGGTCAATCTCAATGCCTTCGCGCTCGGCCAGCTTCTTCAACACATCGATGGGAGTCTCAGGCGTGATCTCCATGCCGCAAGCCTCCGAGAGGCTCTCGAACATGGAGATGCGCGGCCAGTTTCCGCCGAGGTCGTTGATGCTTCCGTCTTCGAGCACAACCTGGTGGGTGCCAAAAACATCCATCGCTGCGTTTTGAATCAGAGCCTGGGTTAGGTCAGCAATGGAGTTGTAGTCGCCGTAGGCCTGGTAGGCCTCGAGCATGGCAAACTCCGGCGAGTGGGTGCGGTCGGCACCCTCGTTGCGGAAGTTGCGGTTGATCTCAAACACGCGGTCAATTCCGCCAACCACGGCACGCTTGAGGAACAGCTCGGGTGCAATGCGCAGGAACAACTCGGTGTCAAAAGCGTTGGAGTGAGTCTTGAAAGGACGAGCCGATGCGCCACCGTGAATGGTCTGCAGCATTGGAGTCTCAACCTCGGTGTAGCCGGCCTCGGCAAAAGTCTTGCGCATGCTCTGCATAACCTTGGCGCGAATCTGAACCACCTCGCGAGCGCGGTCGCGAACAATCAGGTCAAGGTAGCGGTGACGAACGCGGAACTCCTCGCCCAGTTCGTTGTGCAGGTTTGGCAGTGGGCGGATGGTCTTGGCGGCCATCTTCCAGCCCGTGACCATCACGGAAAGTTCGCCGCGCTTGGAGGTTATTACTTCACCCGAAACAAACACGTGGTCGCCCAGGTCAACCAGTTCCTTGTAAAGTTCCAGCTGCTCCTCGCCAACCTTGTCTAGCGAGAGCATGGCCTGCAGGCGCTCGCCAGAACCGGCTTGAAGCGTGGCAAAGCAAAGCTTTCCGGTGTTGCGCTGGAACATCACGCGGCCGGCCAGGGCAACAGTTTGGCCAGTAGCAACATCGATGTCTAGATCTGGGTAAGCCGCACGAACCTGCTCAATGGTGTGAGTGATTGGAAGCGCCACCGGATACGCGTCGTTCAGCGCGTTCAGGCGCTCGCGCTTGGCAAGGCGAATGGCAATCTGCTCGGGAAGGTCTTCGCCTTCAACGTCTTGCTCAATAAGCTCTGGCTGGTCGCTCATGGCGGCTCTCCTGTTGCGCTTTTGCCCTGCGGCTAAGCGGGAATCTCAAACTGGTGGTTGTCAATAAGCCGAACTCCGCCAACCGTGGCTGCCACCAGCAAAATTGCCGGTCCGGAGTAGTGCTCGCCCACCGGAATAAAGGTTTCCGGATCAACTAGGGCTAGGTAATCAAGTTTAGTCTCGGGTTCGCCGCTAATCATTTCGCGGCCCATGGCTAGGGTGGCTTTCGCATCCATGCCGGATTCAATCAGGTTGCTCACCGTGGCAAGGGTGATGGCCAGAATCTCGGCAATGTCGCCCTGCTCCGCATTCAGGTAACGGTTACGACTGCTCATGGCAACGCCGTTGTCTTGGCGCTTGATTTCCGCACCGATGATGGTCAGCTCGGGGTACTCGTTCTTGGCCAGCTGGCGCACCAGGAACAACTGCTGTGCGTCTTTCTCGCCGAACACGGCCACTTTGGGCTGTACTAGGTCAAACAGGCGGGCAACCACGGTGAGCATGCCATCAAAGTGGCCCGGGCGGGCAGCGCCTTCAAAGGTCTCGCCTACCGGGCCGGCATGCTTCTGTGGAATGGTCTCGTTGGCCGGGTAAACCTGATCAACCGTTGGAGCGAACACCACATCGGCGTGACCATCCAAGGCGGCTAGGTCAGCCTCCAGAGTGCGGGGGTACTTGTTGAAATCCTCGTTGGCACCAAACTGCTTGGGGTTTACAAAAATGCTCACCACCACCACATCGCTGTAAACGCGGGCCAGGTCCACCAGACTCAGGTGACCATCGTGGAGCGCACCCATGGTTGGCACCAGTGAGATCTTTTGGCCGGCAGCGCGGGCGGGCTCCAGCGCGGCGTTCAGCTCATCAACGGTGGTTGCCAGAATCAAGTTAGTTTCCAATCAAATCATCAGGCTCAACCGCGTGGTAGCCATCGGCAAGTGCGGCCTCAACACTGCTTCGCACCAGCGGACCCAGAACGTTTCGGGCCTCGGTCACGTTTATTTGATTCAGCAGTCCAATCGCCTGGTTGATAACCAAGGCGCTGAAACTGCCGGCAACATCAATCGCCTCCGCGTATTTGGCGCGGTCTTGTTCGGAAATAAGCAGCGGTTCGCCGCCCATCTCCAGCACCAGCGCCTGAGCAATAGGGAGCGCAACCGCCGGGGCGGTCACCGCAAAGTAGGTTTCGCGCAAACGCTGCAGGTCAAGACCGGTGCCGGTGAAGCGCATGGCGGGGTGCAGGGCCAGCGGAATCACGCCCCGGTTTGCGGCCGGTTGCAGAACGGCAATTCCAAACCCAGGTGCCGTGTGCGCCAAAATCTGGCCGGGGCGCCAAAGCCCAAGTTCGGACCAGCCGGCCACGCTCGGTTCAATCTGGTCAGCGGGAATGGCCAACAGCACCAGATCGCTGGCAGCCAAGAGTTCTGGCACATCAAGAATCGGCAAGCCCGGCAGCATGTCCTCGGATCGGTCTCGGCTGGCCGCCGAAACGGCATTGATACCGCTCAGCAAATGGCCCGCGCCCGCTAGCGCCTGACCCAGCACCACACCAACGGGTCCCGCCCCAATGATTCCTACCCGGAGTCTCGAATCCGTGGTCATGCCGGGGTCGCCTCGGTACCGTTCGCTGCCAAAGCAGATTCCCCCTCGGAGCCCGTTCCCTCGCCACCGCCAGGAATCTTGCAAAGTTGTTCAACGGCTAGTGCAACCACCATTGATGTGAGCGAAGCGCCCATGGCCAAAGCGTTGTTCCACACGTGAAGCGAAACCACCGGAGTGGTCAGCTGCATGGCCACCAGCGCAAAATGCCAACCACCGATGATTGCCGCACAAACCGCAACCGCCTTGGCAAGCGCCAAGACGCGAACCGCATAGAACGGGTCCAGGCGCTTTACCGGGGCAACCGACTTTTGTTCGGTGGCGGCTTTTGCCGCGGCCAACATGGCTCTGCGGTAAAGGAATACTGGCACCCCAAGCAGCGCCAAAATCACGCCCGCTCCAAGCATGGAAAAACTGAATCCAACTCCGCTCACCGGCAGGGTGTTTCCGCGGCTGACTCGGTAAACCCCCGACAGCGTGCCTGCCACCGCACCCACCAACAGGTACAGCACAATCCAAATGGGCTTAGTTGCTTTCATTTAGCACCCACACCTGATCACGCAAATCCTCCGCAAGCTCCGCAACCGAACCGTGGCCCGGTAGAACCGCCTCGGAATCCGCTAACGCCCAGGGCACCAAAACAAAAGCGCGCTGATAAGCGCGAGGATGTGGAATGGTCAATTCCTTGCCGCTCTTGATGGTGTTGCCAAAAGCGATGATGTCAACGTCGAGGGTGCGCGAACCCCACTTTTCAATGCGCACTCGCCCGTGCTCGCTCTCCACCAAACGGCAAGCCGCCAAGAGCTCTTTGGGCTTGAGGCTGGTATCCACCAGCACCACGCAGTTGAGAAATTTGGGCTTGGATTCATCGATGCCCGCCTGCGTGAGCGCGAATGACTCCACGATTGGAGAAACCTTGCGCAGCTTGATGCCATCAATTGCTCCCAACTGTTGGGCTGCCAAGTTGAGGTGCACTCCGCGGTCTCCCAGGTTGCTGCCCAAGGCCAAAACTGCAGCCGTTTCCTTGCTCAATGCTGCTGCCCCTGCTTGGCTTTCACGGTCACGCTCACGTCTTGGAACTCATAAAGGATTGGAGCGTTTGGTTTGTGAACCGTGATTTTGGCTTTCTCCACAATGCCGTGATTAAAGTTCAGGGCCAGATCCAGCAAGCGTTGCGCCAAAGTCTCCAAAAGGTCAACCGGTTGCTGCTTCACGTTATCCACAATGGCCTTGGCCAAATCGCCATAGTGAACGGTCTTGCTAAGGTCGTCGCCGAAGGCGGCTTTGTCGCCGTTGATCCAAACGGTGGCGTCAATAAAAAAGTCCTGGCCGTTCTGCCGTTCAAAATCGAATACGCCGTGGTGTGCAAAAACTCGCAAACCGGTGATCTTGATTTTGTGGCGCATAAGTTAACTCTTGCGGGGTTTTTAGTTGCCCGCAACCCGAAGGGCGGCCACCAGTTTGATTGCGTCGGCCGTGGTTTCCACATTGTGCACACGCAAGCTCCACAAATTGCGCTGCAACAGCAACGCCGTGACCACCGCGGTGGCAACATCGCGCCGTGAATTATTCACCGATGCCGGATCTTCCGGCTCAAGCACCCCGGCAATAAACCGCTTTCTCGATGCTCCCACCAGAATAGGCAAACCCAGCGCTTCGAGCTTGTCGAGGCGGGCCACCAGTTCCCAGTTTTGCCCTATGTCTTTGGCAAAACCTAGTCCGGGATCAATCACAATGCGCTCGCGCTGAATACCATTGGCAACCGCAACCGCAACCTGTTCGGCTAGCTCGGCGGCAACCTCACCAGCAACGTCGCTGTATTGGTTTAGCGAATCCATCTCGGCGCTAAATCCGCGCCAGTGGCTCAGCACGTATGTTGCTTGAGTTCCGGCAACCGCTGCGTGCATCTCCCGGTCGGCCAAGCCCCCGGAAACGTCGTTCACCAGTTGCGCACCGGCGGCAACGGCGGCATGTGCGGTTTGAGAATTCATGGTGTCAACACTGATCTGGCAGCCGGAAGCCACAAACCACTCGGCGCCAACCAACGCCTGAATCACGGGAACCACTCGAGCAATCTCTTCGGACACCGGAACACGCTCGGCACCCGGGCGAGTTGACTCGCCACCAATGTCCAGAATGTTGGCGCCCTGTTCCGCCAGAAGTTTGGCCTGCTGTAAGGCCGCATCGATGTTTGTAAATTGCCCACCGTCGCTAAACGAATCCGGGGTCACGTTTAGCACGCCCATGATTTTGGGTGGTTGCCAGGTGGTCACTGCCGCATCTTTTCTCTGGGCTACTTGGAGATGAGCGCCATAACCTCGGCGCGTGCCGCGGGTTCTGCATAGCAGCCGCGCGCCGCCATGGTCACGGTCTGCACTTCCGGCTGACGGGCTCCGCGTGAGGCCACGCAGTGGTGACGGGCTTCAACCACCACAACCACTCCCTTGCTGCCAAGACCGTTTTCTAGGGCATCGGCAATCTGGGCCGTGAGATTTTCTTGAAGTTGGGGGCGAGCGGCAAGAACTTCAACCAATTTTGGGAGCCGTCCCAAACCAACCACGCGGTCACTCGGCAGGTAAGCAATGTGGGCAACGCCAGTGAACGGAAGTAGGTGATGCTCGCAAATGGACACCAGCTCAATGTCCTTGAGAATCACAACCTCGTTGTGCTCGGCTTCAAAGGTTTCGGCAAGCACCGCCATTGGGTCCTGATGGATTCCAGCAAAGAAGCCTTGGTAGGCCTCTGCTACCTTGTCTGGCGTTGCCTGCAACTCGGCACGGTTTGGGTCCTCGCCAATGGCGGCGAGCAACTCAACAACCGCGGCCCGAATGCGCGCAACGTCAATCAAGCTACTGGTTCTTTCCCTTAGGTGCCGGCTTCTTGGCCGCTGGCTTTGTAGGCGCCTTTGGAGCGGTCGGCTTCTTGGTTACAGGCTTCTTGGCCGCAACCTTGCGTACCGGCTTGGCGGCAATCTCGGCCTCCGCCGTGACCGCGCGAGCCGGGATGGCAATTGGAGCCTTGGTGCTAACCGGACGCTTGGAGTTGCTCAACCAGGTTTTGCGAACCGGCAGCTTCTTTACCTTGGCAAAGATGCGCGCAATGTCTTCCTGTTGCAGCGTCTCGCGCTCCATGAGTTCCTTGGCCAGGGCATCAAGAATGCCCCGGTTCAGGGTTAGCGCCTGGTAGGCCTCGTTGTGAGCACCCTCTACTAGAGCGCGGATTTCAGCATCGATGAGTTGTGCCGTGCTCTCCGAGTAGTCGCGGGCCTGAGCCATATCGCGGCCAATGAAAACCTCGCCGCCGTTACCGAACGAAACCGCTCCAACCGAGCTGCTGAAACCGTATTGGGTAACCATGCTGCGAGCGGTGGCGGTTGCCTTTTCAAAGTCGTTGCTGGCACCGGTGGTTGGGTCGTGGAACACAATCTCCTCGGCCACGCGACCACCCATTGCCCAGGCCATCTGGTCAAGCAACTGGTTGCGACTTACCGAGTAGCGGTCTTCCAGCGGCAGAACCATGGTGTAACCCAGAGCACGGCCACGAGGAAGAATGGTGATCTTGGTCACGGGGTCGCTGTGGTTCAACGATGCCGCCACCAGTGCGTGACCGGCTTCGTGATACGCGGTGTTCAGGCGTTCCTGATCCTGCATCAAGCGGCTCTTCTTCTGTGGGCCACCAATCACTCGATCAATGGCTTCGTCGAGCGTCTCGGCGTCAATTACTTTCTTGTTTCCGCGAGCGGTAAGCAAAGCGGCTTCGTTCAAAACGTTGGCTAGGTCGGCACCCGTGAACCCCGGAGTGCGGCGAGCCACAACCGCCAGGTCAACATCGGTGCCAATTGGCTTGCCCTTGGCGTGAACCTTAAGAATCTGTTCGCGACCAATCAGGTCTGGTGCGCCAACGCCAATCTGGCGATCAAAACGACCAGGGCGAAGTAGTGCTGGGTCCAGAATGTCGGGGCGGTTAGTTGCCGCAATCAAAATCACGTTGGTCTTGGAGTCAAAGCCGTCCATCTCAACCAGCAACTGGTTAAGGGTCTGTTCGCGCTCATCGTTGCCTCCACCAATTCCGGCACCACGGTGACGACCCACGGCATCAATTTCGTCAACAAAGATGATTGCCGGAGCGCTGGCCTTGGCCTGCTCAAACAGGTCACGCACGCGGCTGGCACCAACACCAACAAACATCTCAACAAAGTCGGAACCGCTAATGGTGAAGAACGGAACTCCTGCCTCGCCGGCAACCGCCTTGGCAACCAGGGTCTTACCGGTTCCCGGAGGACCGTAAAGCAGAACGCCGCGCGGAATCTTGGCACCAACGGCCTGGAACTTTTGTGGTTCCTTTAGGAACTCTTTGATTTCTTGTAGTTCCTCAATGGCTTCGTCGGCTCCGGCTACGTCGGCAAATGTCACCTTGGGGTTGTCTTTGTTTACCAACTTGGCGCGGCTCTTGCCAAAGTTCATCACGCGGCTGTTTCCGCCCTGCATGGAACTCATGAAGAAGTAGAAGAGGAAGCCAATGATCAGGAACGGAAGCAAGCTACCCAGCAGGGAGATGTACCAAGGAGTGTTGGGCACCTCATCGTTGTAGCCGCCCTTGATGTTGGCTGCCGAGATTGCGTCAACCACCTGCTTGCCGCGTGGGCCAACATAGTAGAACTGAACTCCCTTGCCAAACTTCTTGGACTCGGTTACCAGGTCAACGTCAACGCGCTGCTCGGCCTCAATCACACTCACGTGCTTGGCCTGGCCAGTCTCAATCAGGTGCATACCCGTTGCCGTGCTCACCTGGCTGTAGCCACCACCGCTGAGCATGTTGGTGCCAATGATGAGCACCATGATGGCAACAAAAATCCAAACGAATGGGCCGCTGAAGATCTTCTTCAAGTTCATAAAATGCGCTTACTTTCTGCAGTCAAGAAGGCTAACAATCAGGTTACTCCGCTTATTTCGGGTAATCCTGTGTGTTCGCAGACAGGTGAAATCTGTGGATAACTTGCGCGGCACTAGGCCATCGATGTTTCTAGCTGTAAACCTTTGGATCCAGCACACCAACGCAGTTGAGCGAACGGAAGCGCTCGTTGTAGTCGAGGCCGTAGCCAACCACGAACTCGTTAGGAATATCAAAACCAACCAGCCAGACCGGCACATCAACCTTGGCTGCGGTTGGCTTGCGCAAGAAGGCAACCACCTCAACCGAGGCGGCCCCGCGAGCCGCAAGAGTGGTCTGCAACCAGCTCAGGGTTAGGCCACTGTCAACAATGTCTTCAACAATCAGAACGTGCTTGCCGTGAATCTCGGCGTCAAGGTCTTTGAGAATGCGAATCACACCAGAGGAAACCGTGCCCGAACCGTATGACGAAAGCGCCATCCAATCCATGGAGGTTTCCATTTTGAGTGCACGCGATAGGTCGGCCATGAACATCACGGCACCCTTTAGAACACCAACCAGAAGAACCTCTTTGCCGGCGTACTTCTTGTCCACCTCGGCAGCCAACTCAACAACGCGTTGCTTGATCTGTTCCTCGGTTACAAGAACCTTGGTGATTTGCGATTTGACCGATTCAAAGTCCACTTAGCAGGCTCCTGGTTTGAGAGTCTTGGTTGTTTTCAAGGCAATCGTGTTGCCGTGTCTTACAACTCTAACCCCTGGCAGGGTGAGTTCTTTCTGCCCGTGCCAGTTGGTCACCAGTTGATCGAGTTCGTTGACTGCATTTTTGGTTGCACCCTGCCCAAACACGGCGAGCGCCTGCACAAAAACGCGAGATCGCAGCGCAGGATGTAGCTGGGTAAGTGCGTCCACTTGAAGTTCAATTTTCGTGGCACCGATGGTTGCAGCGGCGCTGAATGCCTGCGCCCCCAGTTGGTCCAGCAGGTCTAGGTCGCTCTGCAATAGTTCTGCGGTCTTGGCAAGGTTTGCGATTACGCCGGGGCCTAACTCGTTCTCCAGCGTTGGCAGCACCTGGCTGCGGATGCGAACCCGCGTGTAACTTGGGTCGCTGTTGTGTGGATCAACCCAGAAATCCAGACCGGAATCGGTGCAGAACGCCTCAGTCTCCTGGCGACTGATTGCCAGTAGTGGGCGCAAATAGGTGGTGGTCGGGCTCGTAGCGGTTGCCGCCATGCCCGCGATTGACCTTGGTCCGGAGCCGCGGGTAAGCCCGAGCAAAACGGTTTCGGCTTGGTCGTTCAACGTGTGGCCAAGTGCAACATACATTGCGCCCAACTCGGCGGCAGCGGAAGCTAGCGCCTCGTAGCGCGCCTCGCGAGCCTGCGCCTCAACGCCCTGGCCGGCCGTTGTATTTACCTTCACGGGTCTTACCAAAACCGGGTCTAGGCCCAGCTCGCGCAACTTGGCGGCCGTGTCTTGGGCAACCCGCGCGGTCTCCGGCTGCAGCCCGTGTTCCACAATCACCGCGCCAACTCGCACGGCACCGCCGGCAAACCGCGCTCCCTCAAATGCCGAGGCGGCTGCGAGGGCCAGAGAATCCGCTCCGCCGCTGCATGCCACCAGCACTAAATCGTCGGGGGCCACACCCGCTTGCTCCCAGTTCTCGCGAACCGCGCGGCGCACGTCAGCCATCGCTGGGCTGAGTCTTGGGCGGTTAGGCATTGAATGGGGCTCGCTAACGGATGTTGGTAACCTAGTGGCAAGAGTTTTCTCTGCCATTCAAGCCTATTTTGGAGCCCTAATGCCTTACGACGCCATTATTGAAATCCCTCGCGGCAGCCGCAACAAGTACGAGGTTGACCACGAGACCGGTCGCGTTTTCCTCGACCGCGTTTTGTTCACCCCATTCGTTTACCCTGTGGACTACGGGTTTTTTGACAACACCCTAGGTGGCGATGGCGACCCGCTGGACGCACTGGTTCTCCTTGAGTTCCCTGTGTTCCCTGGCGTTGGCGTTTCGGTTCGCCCGGTTGGTGTGCTGCCAATGGAGGACGACGGCGGCATTGACGAAAAGGTCATCTGCGTTCCAGCCAAGGACAAGCGTTGGGCACACATCCAGGACATCAACGATGTTCCACAGCAGACCAAAGACGAGCTGCTCCACTTCTTTAGCCACTACAAGGATCTAGAGCCTGGCAAGTGGGTCAAGGTTGGCGAGTGGGCCGGCAAGGATGTTGCCGAGAAGCTCATTGTTGAGGCGCAGGAGCGTTTCAAGGCAGAAGGCCACTAAGCCTTTACACACCAAGAATTAGCGAATCCCCCGGTTAATCGATCGGGGGATTCGTATTTAATTAGTAACTAGGCGCTGGGTCGTCCAGCGTATGGGAACAACTCTCCGTAACGCAGCGGCACAATGCGCACGGTTCGCGCGGGGTTTGGTGCCTCGAGCATCATGCCGCCGCCAAGGTAAATCACAACGTGATACTTATCGCCATTGAACGGTGTTCCAGGCAGCGTGTACCACATTAGATCGCCCGCAACGGCTTCTTTAACCGGCACCAGTTTGCGGCCCATGGCCAAGTTCAAGAACTGGTTGGTGGCCGAGTGGGTTCCAATGTAAATGCCCGCCGCAGCGTATGCCGCCTTGGTAATACCGGAGCAGTCCCAAACAGTCGGCCCCATACCGCCAAGCACGTAGGCCTCGCCCAACTGAGCCTTGGCAAAGTTGATGGCCGTGTTCACCTGATCCTGGTTGGCTGGGCCAACCGTGTACAGGTCGGGAGCATCAGGCATGGTGCTGCCGCCGGCGTTCTGACGGGCCTCTGCAGCCAATCCTTCGGCACGCTGACGCTCCAGGTCTGCCGTGGTGTTGTTCAGCACAGCCAACTGTGCGTAGAAGTTTTTGTTCAAGGCGGTGTCGGCATCAACCTGCGCCTGCACTGCATTGGCAGCGCTCTGGGCTTCGGCAAACTTGGCTTTGGCGTCGGCAGCTTTCACCGCAAGTTCATCCTTGGCGCCTTTGAGTTCATTGGTGAGGCTCTGTGCGTACTGCTGCTTCTCAACCGCGCGCTGATAAATGGTGTCGCTTTGCTGAGCAACTTTGTCCTGCGCCCCAAGCTTGTATAGCAGCGCACCGGCATTACCGGGATCCAAGAACAGGTTCAACGAGGTTCCGGCAGAACCGTCGCGATACATTTGGGCGGCAATCTGACCAAGCTGAGTCTTGGCGGCGGTGGCCTGGTTGGTGGCCTCATTTACCTGACCTTGCAGGTTCTTTACCCGAGCAGCCACGGCGTCAACCAAGTCTTGGGCCCGGTTGAAAGCCTCACCCTTAATAAGGGCTATTTTGCCAAGCCCATCGGCAACAACGGCTTCCTTGGCAATAATGGCCTCGAGCTTGGCAATCATGGCCTTCTTGGCCGCCGCCTTCTTTTTGGCGGCCTGGATGTCGGCCCAAGACGGATAGGTTGGAGCGGCCCAAGATGGCACAACAACCATCGATGTGAGCACAAGCGCAGCAGAGGTAATCGCAATTAACAGGTTCCGCGCCACACGGCGCGACAAAACCGAACCAGCAGCAAAAGCCATGTTGCACCTCCTCTGCGCATACACTTTTGAGGCTAACATCCAAAGGCCTTCGGGTTGCTAAACCCCGCCGTAGGCAGTAGAGTTTTCTCTTGGTGCTAAGAAGCTCCTCGCTTTATAGGCCCCATCGTTTAGTGGCCTAGGACGCCGCCCTTTCACGGCGGTAGCACGGGTTCGAATCCCGTTGGGGTCACTATGAAGCGGTAGGCTTAAGGCATCACCAAGGTCCTGTAGCGCAGTTGGTTAGCGCGCCGCCCTGTCACGGCGGAGGTCGCGGGTTCAAGTCCCGTCAGGATCGCCAAGCAAGTGAAAGCTTGCTACGGCTCTGTAGCTCAGTTGGTAGAGCGAACGACTGAAAATCGTTAGGTCACCGGATCGACGCCGGTCGGAGCCACTGAAATCCCGAACTAGGTTCGGGATTTTTAGTTTAAACCGGACTTTGCTTTGCCCAATAGGCTGGAGCCATGCTCGCCATAACCCTGGGTTTTGCCACCGCAGTGGTTTACGGTTTTGCAGACTTCTTTGGGGCAATTGCCTCGCGCCGCCTCCGCCCGGTATTGGTTACCGGCCTTTCCAGCTGGCTAGGACTAGCGCTGCTGATTCTCACGGCGGTTTCGGGAATCATGCCGGCCAACTTCACGCCAATCGCAATCTATTGGGGTGTTGCCGGCGGCTTGTTCTCGGCACTCGGCTTGAGCTGCCTCTACAAAGCTCTAGCCATTGGCCCCATCAGCATTCTCTCCCCGCTTAGCGCCCTCATCTCCGCTCTGGTTCCGGCCATCGTGGGTGTTGGTTTCTTGGGTGAAACGTTCTCCTGGCTGGGCTGGAGCGCCATTGGCCTGGTACTTGTGGCCGTTGTGCTGGTTGGGTTTGTGAAAGCAGAAGGTGCTGTACATCCATCGATGGCCGGTTTGCTTTATGGCTCCGGCGCGGGACTCGGCATTGGCGTGGTGTTGATTTGCCTGCACAACGCGCCTGCAGACAGCGGCAGCGCAACCATCATTGTGATGCGCCTCATGAATGGTCTGATTCTGGGTGGATTTGCGGCAGTGCAAATCTGGCGCGGAAAAGTGGCTGCCAGCGAGTTAAGCGGACTTCCCCGCAGCCTCTGGCTCACAGCTCTGGCCACCGGTGCACTAGACGCCACTGCCAACGTTATTTTTGTTCTGGCGTCTCGGCTAGGCTCACTAACTGTGGTGAGTGTGCTCACCGCTTTGTACCCGCTGGGAACAATTTTGCTGGCGAGGTTTGTTCTAAAAGAAAAGCTTGCGTCTTGGCAGGTGGTGGGGATTGGGCTAGCGCTCGGAGCCTGCATCCTGCTGGCAATGTAAATAAGCAAATCGCTTATCTCAATAACTGAGGAGTAACCGTGGCAAAGCTGCTACACAACCGTTGGGTTGGACTTCTGTTCATCTCAATGGGAATTTCGCTGGTGATCATCGATGGCACCATTGTGAACACCATCTTCCCCAATGTGATCAACGCTCTCAAACTCACCTCCACCGAGGTTCAGTGGGTGCAGGAAAGCTACGTGCTGGTATTTGCCTCGCTGCTGCTGGTTTGGGGTTCGGTGGCAGACCGCATTGGTCGCCGCCTGCTCATGATCATTGGAATCCTGATCTTTATTGCCGCCTCCATGTGGGCCGGTATGAGCCAAGACGCCAACGCCATGATTCTGGCCCGCGTGGTTCAGGGCATTGGTGGCTCCATGGTGCTGCCAACCACTCTTTCACTGGTTAACGCCAACTTCCAGGGCCGCGAGCGCGGCATTGCGTTTGCCATTTGGGGTTCCACCATTGGTGGAATGGTTGCCCTTGGTCCGGTTCTTGGTGGCTGGCTTGCCACCGACTTTGGCACCGATGGTTGGCGTCTCGCCTTCAACGTAAACCTGCCTATTGGTTTGGTGATTGTGCTTGGTTCGTTGCTGTTTGTATCCGAAAGCAAGGTTGCCAACAAGCACGACGGCCTAGACGTGCTGGGCGCAGGCATTTCGGTGATCATGTTCCTCACCTTGGTCTTTGGCCTCATTGAAGGACGCGCCTACGGCTGGTGGAACGCCAGTGACACCAACGTTTTCCAGCTTGGCGACTTTAAGTGGGGCACCGATGGAATCTCGGTGATTCCGGTGTCTCTCGCAATCAGCGCGGTGTTCTTCACTCTGTTTGTGCTTTGGGAGCGCTCGCGCGCAAAGGCACACAAGAACGTTTTGCTCGACCTTGACCTGTTCCGCATTTCCAGTTTCCGCAACGGTTCGATTGCGGCACTCATCATTTCCATGGGTGAGTTTGGTGTGATCTTTGCTCTGCCACTTTGGCTGCAGAACGTTGAAGGTCTAAACGCCGTGGAAAGCGGTTTGGTTCTCCTCTGGCTGGCCGGCGGAGCATTCTTGGCTTCGGGTGCCGGCGGCGCCATGAGCGGTAAGGTTGCTCCTGCAGTTGCAGTGCGCTTGGGTGTTGCCCTAGAGCTGGCCGGTGTGGTTGCAGTTGCCTTTACCATTGGTGCCGACGCCGGCTGGGGTTGGTTGGCTCCTGGCTTGTTGCTCTACGGCATTGGTGTTGGCTTTGCCACGGCACAGCTGACCGGCGTAATCATGATTGACGTGCCGGTTGACAAGGTTGGTCAAGGCTCGGGCTCGCAGAGCACCGTTCGCCAGATTGGTTCCGCACTCGGTATTGCCGTGATTGGTACCACTCTGTTCAGCGCCACCCAGGTGAGCCTGGAAAACCGATTGACCGATCTAAAGGTGACCGGCGAATCGGCAACCGGCATTGTGAACGCGGTTGTGGACTCCAGTGGTGGAGCTATTCCAAAGCTCAACGACATTCTCACCAGCACGGCTCACATGCCCTTGGCTGCCGCTCAGAAAATCACCGATGCCAGTGGCGCGGCCTTTAGCGATGGCGCAAAGTGGGCAGCCCTTTCGGCCGCCGTGTTCCTGCTTCTAGGTCTGTTTAGCACCTTCAGGCTAAGCGGGAAGAAGCATAGTGAAGGATCGCATCACGAATAAAAGGTGCTAGGCCAACCGCAAACTCGTTGTAGTGAGCGGTGAAGCGGGCATCGTCAACATACATCTGGCCTAGGCCAATGTACGAGTCGTGCTCGGGCGTCCAAAAGTTGCAAACCCAGTCGTAGTGGCGGCGGATAAGTTCCTGAACTTCGGGAGCATCCGCTGCCACTTTGGCGTTAAACAGCACCGCCAGTTCGCGCGTGATTTGGTTTCCCGACTCAAGTACATCGCCGCGTTCGCGCGCAGACATTTTTCCAATGCGCCTCTGACTCTCGGCATAGGTGTCTGGCCAGCGCTGCTGTGCTTCTTCTGCGTATGGGTCGTTGGCAAACCCGTCAAATGATTCCTCCGCCATTAGTGGCTCTCCGTTCTCTAGTTTCTCTTTGGTCAGTTCCAGTGCAAGCTGCATGCGCTCGAGTCGTGCCACTTCGGCAGCCACCAACCGCAATCGATCATCGATGGCGGTTTTGGCGTTTTGCTGCCCAGCCAACACCTTGGCTATTTGCGGCAGCGGTAGTGCTAGCTGCTTGAGCACCAGAATGTGTTGCAGCTTTAGCAGAGCCACCTGGTTGTAGAAGCGGATACCGTTTGCACCAATGTGTGTTGGCTCCAGCAGCCCAATCTGCTGGTAATGCCTCAGCGTGCGGCTGGTTGTGCCGGTAATGCGGCATACCTCGGTAATGTCTAACAACTCCATGTTTGGAGGGTACAGGTTGACGTTACGTCAATGTCAAGTACTTAGTGCAGCCTTAGTAAATCCGCTCGTTTAGCGGGAAATAGGCGCTGTCACAGGAGTAAAGTTTTCCCTTGTGAGTGAATCCCTTATCCCAAAAAGATTCTTACTGGGCAAAAAGCTTTCCAACGAAAACCTTGAAGGTCAGCTGCTCCCTAAGTTCATAGCACTGCCGGTGTTCTCCAGCGACCCGCTCAGCTCGGTTGCCTACGGCCCGCAAGAGTTGCTGATGATCCTCACCCTTGGCGGAGTTGCTCTGCTCAGTTTTGCGCCTTGGATTGCAGGCGTGGTTGTTCTGCTGCTCACCGTGATTGTGCTCAGCTACCGCAAGATTGTTGAGGCCTACCCCGGCGGTGGTGGCGATTACGAAGTTGCCAAGACCAACCTGGGCGACAGAGCAGCGCTCATTGTTGCCGCGGCCCTTTTGCTTGACTACGTGATGACCGTTGCCGTGTCCATTGCATCCGGTACCGACAACTTGATTTCTGCTTTCCCCGAACTCGCCCAGTGGCGTGTGGAAATTGCCGTGGCGTTTGTGCTCATTCTCTGCGCAGTGAACCTGCGAGGCGTGCGCGAAAGCGGCGTTGCATTCGCCATTCCTACCTACATCTTTATGGCTTCGGTAATCACCATGATCATTGCCGGAGCGGTTCGTTTGTTCATGGGACACGAACTGGTTGCTCAGAGCTCGCACTACGCGGTGAACATCACCGAGCAAGTTGGCAACGTGGGCAGCGTTGCCATGATTCTGCTCCTGCTGCGTTCGTTTGCATCGGGTTGTTCGGCCCTAACCGGCATTGAGGCAATCGCCAACGGTGTGCCGGCTTTCCGCCAGCCAAAGATTAAGAACGCACAGGTCACCATGACACTGATGGGTCTTGCGGCTGTGTTCATGTTCATTGGAATCACCGCGCTCGCACTGGTTTCGGGAGTTCACTACGCAGAGAATCCGGCCGAGCAGTTGGTAGGTTGGCACGGTGGTCCGCAGCTCACCATCATGGCTCAGATTGCCGAGACTGTTTTTGGCGGCAACAACTTCATGTTCTATGTGATTCAGGCAGCCACCGCTGCGGTTCTGCTACTAGCCGCCAACACCGCGTTCAACGGCTTCCCGTTGCTGAGTAGCGTACTGGCCAAAGACGGCTTCGCACCTAAGGCGTTGCTTACCCGCGGCGACCGACTCGTTTACTCCAACGGAATGCTCTCTCTCATGGCCGCGGCGCTGACCCTGATTCTGGCTTATCAGGCATCGGTGACCGGGCTGATTCAGCTTTACATTATTGGCGTATTCACCAGCTTTACCGTTGGCCAGTTTGGAATGCTCAAGCACTGGCGTCGCGGCAAAGCCGACGGATCCATTACTCACAAGAGCGCCAACTACGGTTTGGCTATCAACGGTTTTGGAGCATCGCTTACCGCGATTGTTTTGGTGATTGTGACCATCACCAAGTTCATGCACGGAGCCTGGCTGGTGTTTGTAATCATGCCGGTGCTCTACTGGGTGATGTACAACACCAAGCGCTACTACGCCGAGGTGGCTAAGGAAATCGCCCTGGACTCCAAGACCGTGTTTGGTAGCAAGGGCGACTACGCCGTTGTAATGATGGACAAGCTCAACAAGCCGCAGCTCAAGGCTCTGGACTACGCGCTGAGCAGCCGCCACACCCAGCTGGATGCAGTGCACGTTGCAGTTGACCCGGAGCGCGCCAAGGCTTTTGAGAAGGAGTGGAAGGACTACGGCATTGAGGTTCCACTGCGAATCATCGAGAGCCCATACCGCGAGTTTGCCGCCCCGCTGATTGAGTATCTGGAGAAGCACCGCCAGGCTAATGGAGCCGAGCGTATTTCGGTTTACCTCCCTAAATATGTTGTTGGCCACTGGTGGGAGCACGTGTTCCACAACCACCGCGCCAACCGAATTCGCAAACAGCTGCTTTACATTCGCGGCGTAATGGTGACTCTGGTTCCTTGGAGGCTAGAAAGCGCCGACAAGGTGAACCTGTTCGAGCGTCGCCCATTGCCTGGTGACGCGCGTCGTGGTGACCGCGTACGTCCAGCGAAGCGACGCCACAACCGCGGAGCAAACGTGGTTCAGCGCCTGAGCTCTACCAAGAACCCAGAAGAGCACGAGTAACTTGAAGGCAACCCCCAAGCTTTTGCTTGCCGTTTTTCTTGGCGGAGCAATTGGCTCGGTGCTGAGGTTTGGCATTGGCGTGTTCATACCCAGCATTTACTCGTTGGTTTTTGTAAATCTGGCAGGAGCGGCATTTCTTGGGTTTGTGAACGGTCGTGGTAGCCGCGGTTTTGGACTCTTTTCCACCCACGTTAGCCGCGGCTTCTGGGGCGCCGGTTTTGCCGGCGGTTTCACAACCATGAGCGGGCTGGCGCAGGTTTTTGCTTTGCAGGTGCTTGCCGGACAACTGTTGGTGGCTGCGGCCTACATTGCCGCGCAGTTCTTCTTGGGTGTGGCGGTTTACGTTCTGGCTTTCAAGCTGGCAGGCAGAGTTCCCCAAGCTCCCCTCGAGGACGGTTCGCTGTGAACTTGATCTGGGTTTATGTGGCGGTGGTTGCCGTATTTGGAGGCCTTGGTGCCTTGCTTCGTTTTTCGCTTGCACGCTGGGATGGTTGGCTACCGTGGGGCATTCTTGCCGCCAACACGGTGGCGTCTTTGATTGTGGGTTTTGCGGGGCATCTGGTTGCCAACACCGATCAGCTGGTGCTGCAGGTTGCCCTGGTGTTTGGCTTTGCGGGTGGCCTATCCACGTTTAGTAGTTGGGCGGCTCAAACCGGCGGTTTTGTTGAGGCGCTCAAGAATCGCCAGGCATTCCTAAACGCGTTTCTCAACCTGGTTCTCCCCGTTTCCGCGGTCTTTGCGGGAATGTTGCTGGGTGCCTTCCTGCTAAAATAACTGCAGGTTTCTTACAAAGTTCCGTGTTGCGCACACGGACCCAGTTCACAGAGGGGGTCTCGGCATGGGCCGTGGCCGTCAAAAGGCAAAGCACACCAAGGTGGCTCGCGAGCTAAAGTACTTTAGCCCAGACACCGATTTGACCGCGCTTGAACGCGAAATTGGTCACCCGGTGGATGAGGCTGCCGAGCAGGAATACCTGGATAAGTGGGCAGATCTTTACCCCGAAGAAGACGAAGACGCCGTTGAAGATGCGTCAAACGAGGGCGACGAAGAAAACTAGTCTGTTGTGAATACTGGGCGGCTTATGTTTGCATCCGGCGATTCCAGCAGCGAACGCACTTGCTTCGAGTAATCTCCCGAGAGCACGTCTGCCAGAGTCAGCGTCTCAAAAACATTTCGCAATGCAACTCTCAGCGCCAACCAAACATCGCGGAGATTTTCTGCTTCAGCTTTGTAGCTGACCGCCTCTGGGCGCAAACCGCGCACGGCAGCCAGCGGTCCATCTAGCACTCGCACGATGTCTGCTAACGCAATGTTTGCCGGATTGCGACTGAGGCGATAGCCGCCAACTGCACCACGTTGGCTAATCACAAAACCCGCGTGCTTTAAGTCGTTGAGGATACCTTCAAGAAACTTCATTGGGATGTCTTGACTCGTTGCAATCTCTAAGGTCTTAATGAGTCGAGATTCGGGACCTTCGTAGGCACTTGCAAGCACAAGCAATGCCCGCATGCCGTAATCAACCTTTGCTGAAATCTCCATGTGCTAATTCAACCAAGGTTTTTGCTGGTACGTGACATTCCGCACCGAATGCCTCTGTAGAACAAAAATCGGGGCACCAATGCCAGAACCACATTGGCAAGTTCATCGATGCCCCGATTATCCGGTGATCACCTACTGCATGAACAGTGCGGTGAGGCGCTTGGTGGTGAAAAACAGGCCGGCCACCACCATGACCACAAAGTAGAGCACGTGACCGAATAGCGCTAGGTCAACGTTGCCCAGAGTGAGCCCGCGAACCAACTCAACCGCTTGGCTCAGTGGCAAAGCCTTTACAATCAGCTGAATCCACTCGGGGAACACGCTCACTGGATAAAACGTTCCACTGAACAGGAACATTGGCAACATAAAGAAGTTCAGGTAATCCATTTGGTGAAAGTTCTTCATGTAGCTGGTAATGCCCATGCCCACCGATGCGAATCCAAAGGCAATCAAAGTGGCAGCCGGGATTGCCAGGATGCCCCATGCGCTTGGAACCAAACCGAGCGGAACCACAATGCACATGAAACCAATGGCATAGGTGAGGCCGCGTAGCAGCGCCCAGCCAATTTCGCCAAGCGCCACGTCTAGCGAACCCAAACTAGTTGCCAACATGGCTTGATAGATTTTGCCAAAGTGCATCTTAAAGAACACGTTCCAGGTGCTGTCCATAATGGCACCGTTCATGGCGCTGGTGGCCAGGAGCGCCGGCACAATGTACTGCGCGTAGGTGACCTCGTGGCCGTTGCCGTCGGTGACTCCACCAATGAGTTTGCCAATGCCAAAACCAAAGGCAAGCAAATAGAACACCGGCTCAACAAAGCCGCTCACAATCACAAGCCAGTTGCTGGTTTTGAAGGCCAGGAAGTTGCGCTCCACCAGAGTGCCGGCTCGGCCCGAGTAAACTCCGGAGCCCAGTTTGCCCGCTCGCTTTTGGGCCAGCTGAACGGCCATCGATGCCGCAATATTCGTGATCATTCTGCCAACCTCTTTTGGAACGCGGGGTAGGTGAAGAGTAGGCCACCAACCAGCATGGCAACAAAGTAGAGATAGTGCACGGCCATGAGCCAAGGCTCTGTTGGTTGCCCAATGGTGAGAACGCGACCAACATCGGTGGCGTGCCAGAGCGGTGAGATCCAACCAATCCACTGCAGGTAGATTGGCATGCCGCTCAGTGGATAGAAGGTTCCGCTGAACAGGAACATTGGGGCAATCACAAAGCGACTGATGAGTGCAAAAACGCCGTCATCTTTCTTGATACGACCCATTACTGCCAACATAACCGCGCCAAATCCAAAGCCGGCAAGCAGCGATGAGAACATGAGCGGAAAGAAGCTCACTAGCGGAATTGCACCGAACATGAGCAACACAATGCCGTACATAAATACCTGAAGCACACCGCGCACGGCTGCGGCTAAGAACACGCCGTTGGCAATCTGGCGAGCGCTAACCGCGGTTGCGGAAATGGCAAAGAAGTACTTTTCCCACATGAAGCCCGCAAATACCGGAAAGGTGCACTCGTCCATAACTCCCTGGATGGCCGCACTGGCGAGCAGGGCTGGTGCCACAAACTGCAGGTAAGGAACTCCGCCGAGCGCGTGGCCGCCGGTGCTTTTGTCTACCAGGGAGCCGATACCGATTCCGATGCTCACCAGGTAGAGCACGGGGTTGCCAAGTCCGAACGCAAGGATGGCATCCCACCACTTGAGCATGTTCTTTAGCCGGTATTCGGCAACCCTAAAGGCTCCGAGTCGGATAGCCCGTCTGGCGTTTACCGCCTGACCCGGCACAAATCTTAGGTCGCTCATTAGTCAACCAAGCTTCTACCGGTGAGGCGCAGGAACACGTCTTCCAAGCTGGCTCGGCGAACCAGGGAAGTAACCGGGTGCAGGCCCTTGGCAATGATTTGCTCCAGGGCAGCCTCACCGTTGGAGGTGTAAACCAGAATGCGATCCGGCAGCACCTCCAGGCGCTCGGCAATTTCCTGCAGTTTAGGCGCGGTCTCTTCGTTGCGGTCGGTACCAAAGCGAACCTCAAGCACCTCTTTGCTGGCGTAGGTCTTAATCAGTTCGGCTGGGCTACCCTCGGCCATGATCTTGCCTGCATCCATAACCACCAGGCGGTCGCAAAGTTGCTCGGCCTCATCCATGTAGTGAGTGGTAATCACAATGGTCACGCCGTTTTCCTTCAGGCGGAACAGGCGGTCCCAGAGCACGTGGCGCGCCTGTGGATCAAGACCGGTGGTTGGTTCGTCTAGCAGCAGGATCTCTGGTTCGTTAACCAGGCCGCGGGCAATGGCCAGGCGGCGCTGCATGCCGCCAGACATGGACTCAACCTTGGCGTTGCGCTTGTCTTCAAGCTGAGCAAAGGCAAGCAGTTCGTCAACCTTCTTGAGCAACCACTTACGACCCAAGCCAAAGTATCGGCCGTAGATGTAGAGGTTTTCCCAGGTCTTCAGCTCACTGTCTAGCAGGTCCTTCTGAGGCACCACTCCAAGGTGGGCGCGAATCTCGGGGCCGTGAGTGTTGGGGTCTTTGTTCAAGATTGCGAGTTCGCCGCCGGTGCGCTGGCTAACCGCGGCAATCATCTTCATGGTGGTGGACTTGCCTGCGCCGTTGGGTCCCAGGATTCCAAACGATTCGCCGCGCTTGACCTCAAAGTCAATGCCGTCAACGGCAACAAAATCGCTAAATTTCTTGGTGAGGCCTTTGGCCACAATCATTGGCTGGTCTGAAGTTGCGGGCATGGGTGCACACAATCCTCTCTGAATAGCGGATGATGCCTCATTGCCAAGGGCCCCCAGAATCAGGGCAGCGTTTCAGCCTAATAAGTTTTTTCTTGGTTCTCAACATCGATGCCCGCCGCCCACATATATCCTTAATCCATGACTCAAGCCCGCGCCCCCAAACTGGGCAACACGCGCGTTACGGGCAAGGAGCAGTACTACACGCCGGCGGCCGTGGCCGAGGAGCTAACTCAACACTTGAGCGCCCTGGTGGGTGGGTTGAGTGGCCGGTTGGTTTTGGAGCCAGCTGGTGGCACGGGTGCGTTCATCGATGCTGCATTGCGCGCAGGGGCTGAGCGCGTTGTCTCCTACGACATTGAGCCGCACCACCCGGCTGTGAAACGTGGCGACTTTTTGGCGCAGGGGCTGACCGGTGTCAGCGGCGCTGTGACCCTTGGTAACCCTCCGTTTGGTCGCAACAACGCGCTTAGCATTCCGTTTTTCAATCACGCGGCCGATGCCAGCGATTTCATTGCATTCATTGTTCCTAGGAGTTGGCGAAAGTGGTCGGTGAGCAACCGGCTCGACCAGCGCTTTCACCTGATTGATGATCTGGACCTGCAACTTGATTACGTGGATGCGGAGGGGGAACTTCTAGCCACCAAAAACCGCCTGGCCACCTGTTTTCAGGTGTGGGAGAAGCGCGCCGAGCCTCGCGGTTTGGTGAAGGTTTTGGATCAAGGGTTGGTGGCCAAGGTGCCGCCGGCCGAAGCCGATGTGAGCCTCACCGTTTTTGGTTTTGGCTGCGGCCAGGTGAAAACCGAGTTTGATCGGGTTCCCAACACCACCCAGATGTTCCTGAAGCTAGAACACCCACGCGCCCTAGAGACTTTGCGTTCGGTGGACTTCTCGCGTTTCTACAAAAACACCGCATACACGGAAGCCTTGAGCTTTCAGGAAATTAACTACCTACTCAACGAGGCTATTTTGGGCGATCCGCACCTCGCGTAGAGCGAACGCGGGAAGTTGCCGCTAACAAAAGGGATTGAATAGAAGCATGAGCATGATGGGTGGCCGCGGGCGCGGTCGAGGCGGTAACGGCAGACCACAAGACCAGGGGCCTAAGGCCAAGTTCAGTCAACTGTGGCCGTACCTGTTGGAACACAAGGGCCAGATGGTTCTTGCTGGCGTGCTCAGCCTGATTGGTG
>Ga0228702_1000391_pt1 | contig 35022 bp, 39 predicted proteins | sample McNCre217_Aug_MG_2_FD_178018 | JGI IMG/M metagenome (GOLD analysis project Ga0228702, IMG submission 178018) | Freshwater microbial communities from McNutts Creek, Athens, Georgia, United States - 20-17_Aug_MG | ecosystem: Environmental > Aquatic > Freshwater > Creek | place: USA: Georgia...
CAACTCTGCGTGCTTAGCAGCGTACTTTGCAACCAAACGGTCACGCTTGAGCTCGCGCTCGATCAATGCTTGTTTAGCCACGTGCCACCTCTGTCTTGAATGGGAAACGGAAACCAGCGAGAAGCGCTTTGCACTCTTCGTCAGTCTTAGCCGTCGTGGTGATGCTGATGTTCAAACCACGCAAAGCGTCAACCTTGTCGTATTCGATCTCAGGGAAAATGATTTGCTCTTTCACGCCGATGTTGTAGTTGCCACGGCCATCAAAGGCACGAGCAGAAATACCACGGAAGTCACGAACGCGAGGCAAAGCCACGGTCACGAAACGGTCCAGGAATTCATACATCTGAACGCCACGCAAAGTCACCATACAACCGATAGGCTGACCTTCACGGATTTTGAAACCCGCGATAGCCTTCTTAGCCTTGGTCACCACAGGCTTTTGGCCCGCAATTTTGGTCAAGTCGCTCACAGCGTTGTCCATGACTTTCTTATCAGCCACAGCTTCGCTCACACCCATGTTCAACGTGATTTTGGTCAAACGTGGAACTTGCATGGGCGATGTATAACCAAACTTAGCAGTCAGTTCAGCAGCTACTTTTTCGCGGTAGTGTTGTTGGAGTCGTGCCATATTTATGCCGCCTTGATTTCTTCGCCGCTGGACTTGTAGACGCGCACTTTGCTGCCGTCGGCCAGGACCTTGATGCCAACACGATCAGCCTTACCTGTAGCAGCATTGAAGATAGCTACATTGGACTGATGGATGGGCATTGTTTTTTCAACGATGCCACCTTGCGTACCAGCCATCGGATTTGGCTTGGTGTGTTTTTTCACCAAGTTGATACCGTCGACCATCAAGTGGCTGTCATCTTTACGCAGCGACACAACGCCACGCTTGCCTTTGTCACGCCCAGTAAGGACGATGACTTGGTCGCCTTTGCGAATCTTGTTCATTGTTAGTCCTTACAGAACTTCAGGAGCCAAGGACACGATCTTCATGAACTTCTCAGTACGCAACTCGCGCGTCACTGGGCCGAAGATACGGGTGCCGATAGGCTCCAACTTTGCATTAAGCAACACAGCTGCGTTGCCATCGAATTTAACGAGCGAACCGTCGCCACGGCGGATGCCTTTGGCAGTGCGGACCACAACAGCGCTATACACCTCGCCTTTTTTGACGCGGCCACGCGGAGCGGCTTCTTTGATGCTCACCTTGATGATGTCGCCCACGCTTGCATAGCGACGCTTAGAACCGCCGAGCACCTTAATGCACAAAACGGACTTCGCACCGGTGTTGTCAGCGACATCTAACCGTGTTTCAGTTTGGATCATTTCAATATTCCCAACTTGCATCAGCCTTTGCACAACTTACGTCGCACATTGAACCGATCAGTCTTGGGCCCGTCATCCACATCGCGAACCACTCGCAACGCTTCAACTTGGGGCAGATAAACCCCGCTTTTTTAGCGGAGCCGCAGATTATGCCATAACTTTTTGGATCGCGTCAAACTATTTTTACGAAACTTTTAGGTTTCGTCGACAATTCCTGCATGTCTATACCTTCCAACACCCCTCAAACCCTTGTATTCATTGGCGGCGGCAACATGGCCAGCGCCATTATTGGCGGCTTGATCAAGCAAGGCGCGCCAGCCAACCGCATCATGGTGGTTGAGCCTTTTGAAGAAGCGCGCCAGCGCCTACAAGCCCAGTTTGGCGTGCGCGTTTTGCCCGTGGCCGATGCCACTTTGGCCGAAGCTGGTCTGGTGATTTGGGCTGTGAAGCCCCAAACCTTCAAAGAAGCCGCCCAACAAACCCGTAATTTCTGCACCCAAGCCCTACACCTGAGCGTGGCCGCTGGCATTCGCAGCGACAGCATTGCCGCTTGGTTGGGTACCGAACGTGTGGTACGCGCCATGCCCAACACGCCCGCGCTTGTGGGCCTGGGCCAAACTGGGCTGTTCGCCCGCGCTGCTGTGACGGCTGCAGATCAGGCATGGATTGAACAAGTGGTTGCCACCACAGGCGCTTTGCTCTGGGTGAAAGACGAGCCATTGCTCGACGCCGTCACCGCTCTCTCCGGCTCGGGTCCTGCTTATGTGTTCTTCTTTATAGAGGCCATGGTCGAAGCCGGCGTAAAAATGGGATTGACAGCAGCACAAGCAACACAGTTGGCCATTGGCACATTTGAAGGCGCATCACAACTCGCCAAAACGGCCAACGAACCGCCGTCCGTGTTGCGCGAGCGCGTGACATCCAAGGGTGGCACCACCTATGCGGCGCTCACGTCTATGCAAAACGCCCATGTCGGCGAGTTGTTTCAAACCGCGCTCAAAGCCGCACAGCAGCGTGCTCACGAGCTTGGCAACGAGTTTGGTGCTTAATTTTTCACACCAGCGGTGGTGCGACAATATTCCCGTTGATTTTTAAAACATTCGATCCCATGAACAAACTTCTCATTTCTCTCTTGTCGGCAGTCGCATTGGGCTTGCCGCTGACTTCTGCGGCACAACAAGCGCCTGCCATGCCTGCGGCCCCCGTGGCCCAGCCCGAGCAAGCCGCCGCACCTGCGGTGACTCACACAGATTCAGCCACCGCGAAAAAAGCCAAGAAGGCCAAGAAAAAGAAACTGAAAAAGAAGAAATCTAAAAAAGCCAAGGCTCACTAAGCCAAACGCTGAGAGCTTCCAAATAAAAAGCGCTTGCGGCATTTGCCCAAGCGCTTTTTTCATGGCCGAGCTTGCGCGATGTCAACGCAAGGCGTAGCTCACGGCAATGCCTGCAAACACAGTGGCGCCCAGCCAATGGTTCAAACGAAATGCTCTGAAGCAACCGTCCCGCGAGCGATCCATGATGAGCAAAAAGTGCCACACGGCTTGCAAACCAGCCAAGCTCAAGGCAAACGTCCAAGTCCACCCTAGGCCTTTTTGAGCCAACAGCCCATACCAGCCGCATAAATAAACCGCATAAAACGCCATGATCGCCGACACATCGTGGCGGCCCAAAGTGATGGCAGAGGTCTTCATGCCAATACGAAGGTCGTCGTCACGGTCGACCATCGCGTACTCGGTGTCATAGGCCAACACCCAAAACAAATTGAACAGCATCAAGCTCCAAGCTTGCATGGGCACGGCATCGTTCAAGGTTTGCAGGTTGATGTCTTGCCACGTCAAGCCAGCGCTACCCACTGCGACAAACGCCAAAGGAATGCCAAAGCTAAACGCCACACCCAACACCGCTTGCGGCATGGACACATGGCGCTTGGCGTAGGGGTAAATCAACGTCACGGCCAAACCGGCAAACGACCACACGATGGTGGCGGGATTGGTGGTGAGTACCAAGCCAAATGCAGCCAGCGCTAGCACGGCACCCACGAGCAGCGCCTCGCGGACCGACACTGCGCCGCGTGTGACAGGACGCTCCGCCGTGCGTTTGACGTGACGGTCAAAGTCACGGTCTGCCACATCGTTGATGCAGCAACCCGCACTTCGCATGAGGATGGTGCCCAACACAAACACCACGAGCAAATGCCAGCCGGGCCAGCCATCGGCCGCCACCCACAAGGCCGCCAGCGAGGGCCACAGCAACAGCAACCAACCTGCGGGACGGTTCCAGCGAATCAAATCTAAATACAAAGCCAAGCGTTCACGCATCACAAACACACCTTCAAGACAGACGGGTCACGCCTGGCAATTCGCAGGCATAGATGGCGTTACGCAAAGCAGCAATCGCCTCGTAACGCGTGAAGCTGCGGCGCCACGCCAACACCACACGGCGTGTAGGCGGCTCGCCGCCTTTGTCGTCGGTGATGGGCAAGTAGCGCACATAGGTTTCTTCGCTCTTTTTGCGCTTGACCTGTGTGTCCAGCGCTTCTTTGGGCACGCTCAAACGCGGCACCAAGGTGACGCCCATGCCGGCGGCCACCATGTGTTTGATGGTCTCCAGCGAGGAGCCTTCAAAGCTCTTTTGAATGCCTTCGGCATTGCTAGAGAAACGCGCGAACTCAGGGCACACCTCCAACACATGGTCGCGAAAACAATGGCCATTGCCAAGCAACAACATGGTCTCGTTTTTCAACGCATCAGCGCTGACTTGCTTCAACGCTGCCAGCGGATGGTTGCTGGGTACAGCAGCCATGAAGGGCTCGTCATACAAGGGGGCAGTGGCAAGACCCGTGTCTGGAAAAGGGTCGGCCATGATGGCGCAATCAATCTCGCCGGTGCGCAGCATCTCCAGCAACTTGACGGTGAAGTTCTCTTGCAGCATCAGCGGCATTTGCGGTGTTTTCGCAATCGCTTGGCGCACGAGACTGGGCAACAAATACGGGCCAATCGTGTAAATCACGCCCAGCTTCAGCGGACCGGCCAAGGGGTCTTTACCGCGCTTGGCAATTTCTTTGATGTTGGCCGCTTGCTCCAACACGCTTTGCGCTTGGCGGATGATTTCTTCGCCCAAAGACGTGACAGCCACTTCGTTGGCACTGCGTTCAAACAGCTTCACATCCAACTCTTCTTCAAGCTTTTTGATGGCCACCGACAGCGTGGGTTGCGACACAAAGCAGGCCTCGGCAGCGCGGCCAAAGTGCTTTTCGCGGGCCACGGCCACGATGTATTTGAGTTCAGTGAGGGTCATGTTCTTAAGCCTTCAAGAAATCCGATTTTCCACCCAACCAGCGGCTCACATGCCGCTCGGTCAACTCAGGGTACATGTCGAGCATCAACGGCGCCAACTCTCTGGCCCATTGCAGCAGCTCGCCATCCTCCGCCAAGTTGGCAAAGCGCAGCAGCGCAGCACCCGATTGGCGTGCGCCCAAAAATTCACCAGGGCCGCGAATTTCTAAATCGCGCCGCGCAATTTCAAACCCGTCTGAGGTTTCCACCATCGCCCTCAAGCGTTCACGGGCGGTCTCGCTCACGCGCCCACTCTCACCCGTGGCATACATCAGCACACACGCAGATGCCGCCGCACCGCGCCCTACGCGTCCGCGCAATTGGTGCAGCTGGCTCAGGCCAAAACGCTCAGCATGCTCAATCACCATCAGCGACGCATTGGGCACATCCACGCCCACCTCAATCACCGTGGTGCTGACCAGCACGCCCATGGCGCCACTTTCAAACTGGGCCATCACCGCCTTTTTCTCAGCCGGTGGCATGCGCGAATGCAGCAAGCCCACCAACACGGGCTTCATACCTGGCGGGTTGAGTGCCTCGGTCAGCAAGGCGTGCGTTTCGGTGGCATTGGTCAAGTCCAGCGCTTCGCTTTCTTCAATCAACGGGCACACCCAATACACCTGACGGCCTTCATCCAACTGGTGGCGAATGCGCTCAATCAACTCATCACGTCGTGACTCTGACACCAGCTTGGTCACCACAGGCGTGCGACCTGGCGGCAACTCGTCCAACGTGGACACATCAAGGTCGGCGTAATAGCTCATGGCCAAGGTGCGAGGGATGGGCGTAGCGCTCATCATCAGCATGTGCGGCTCTTGTTCGGGCATGCCGTCGTGCGTGAGCATCTTCTCGCGCAAAGCCAAACGCTGCGCCACGCCAAAGCGGTGCTGCTCGTCGATGATGGCCAAGGCTAAGTTCTTAAACTGCACCTGCTCTTGAATGACAGCATGCGTGCCCACCACCAAGGCGGCTTCGCCGCTGGCAATGAGGCCCAACATTTCGGTGCGTTCTTTTTTCTTTTGACTGCCCGTGAGCCACGCCACGCGCTTGCCCAACGGGGTGAGCAAAGGCTCTAGCCAGCCAATGAGTTTGCGGAAATGTTGCTCGGCCAGAATTTCTGTCGGCGCCATCAGCGCACATTGCCAACCGCCATCCATCGCCACTGCCGCAGCCAGTGCGGCCACCACAGTTTTCCCCGAACCCACATCGCCTTGCAACAAACGGTGCATGGGCACTTGCCGCATCAGGTCTTGTGCAATTTCTTCGCCCACGCGGCGTTGTGCACCGGTCAAACCAAACGGCAACACGCCTAGCAACTGTTCGTGCAGGCCGCTTTTTTTCAGCACCAACGCAGGCGCACGCAGCTCGTCACGCGCGCGCTTGGACTGCAGCTGCGACAGCTGCTGCGCCAACAACTCTTCAGCCTTCAAACGCTGCCACGCAGGATGCGTGCGGTCCTCCAGCTGCGCCAGCGACACATCGGGCGTGGGGTGATGTAAAAAATGCAAGGCTTGTTCAAGGCTCCACGCCTTGCCACCAACACGCATCGCCGAACGCGGCATGTGCTCTGGCGGAATCGTCTCTACAAACGCGCCATGACGCGCGGCATGCACCAGCCCGCTGTGTACTGCCTTGCGCAAATACACCTGCGGCAAACCCGCCGAGGTGGGGTACACGGGCGTGAGCGCATTGGGCAGCTCGCCACCTGCCATGTGAAAGCTGGGGTGCATCATGGTGCGCCCCATGAAACCACCCTTCACCTCACCGCGCAAACGCAGGCGGTTGCCCACCGCTAAGGCTTTTTGTTGTGAAGGGTAAAAGCTGAAAAAGCGCAGCGTGCAGGTGTCTGAGCCATCGTCCACCACCACCAGCAATTGGCGGCGCGGTTTGTAGGCGATGTCGCAAGACACCACCGTGGCCTCGATTTGGGCCATGTCGCCCTCGCGCGTGTCGGCCAATCGCACGATGCGCGTTTCGTCTTCGTAGCGCAGGGGCAAATGCAGTGCCAAATCAATGTCGCGATCCAGCCCGAGCTTGCGCAACGCTTTTTGCGGTGCGGAGAGGGGTTTGGTTTCGCGAGTCATGGGACAATTGTGCCTCTCTCATTTGATCCTCTTCAACTTGGAACGGGCCCGTCCGGCCCTCAAGCACATGTCACACACGTACACGCTCAGGGATTTCGATTTCGAACTGCCTGAGTCTCTGATTGCCCAGCACCCCGCCTCTGAACGCAGCGCCTCGCGTTTGCTCGATGGCCGTCATGCTGAGTTTGCCAATCGCACCTTCAAAGACCTGCCTTCCCTGCTCAAAGCAGGCGACTTGCTGGTGTTCAACGACACCCAGGTGGTCAAAGCTCGTTTGTTTGGCGAGAAGTCAACAGGTGGCAAGCTCGAACTATTGGTCGAACGCGTGCTGACTGGCCACGAAGTGGTAGCCCACATGAAGGTGAGCAAAAAGCCGCAGGTCGGTGCCGTGATGTACATGGCCGGCGGCTTGCGCAACGGTGGTTTCACGGCAACCCTGCTGGGTCGCTGGCCCAACGAAGACGGCCAACTGTTTCGCTTCAAGTTCAGCGACGAGCCACACACGCTCATGCAACAGCACGGCCACATGCCGCTGCCGCCCTACATTGAACGCCACCAAAACACCGCAGACGCGCAGCACGAAACCGAGGAAGACAAAGCCGAAGACGAACGCCGTTACCAAACCGTGTTTGCCAAGCACCCGGGCGCTGCCGCTGCACCCACCGCCGCGCTGCACTTTGACGAACGCGTGCTGCAAGGGCTAGAAGCCCAAGGCGTGTCACGCGCCAGCGTCACGCTGCATGTGGGCGCGGGCACGTTTCAACCGGTGAAGACCGAGAATTTGGCCGAGCATCGCATGCACAGCGAGTGGTACAACATCCCGCCCGAAACCATCCAAGCCATTGCCGATTGCCGCACACGCGGTGGTCGCGTGGTCGCCGTGGGCACGACCAGCGTGCGCACACTAGAGAGCTGGGCACAAAGTGGGCTGACGAGTGGCGACACACAAATCTTTATCACGCCCGGCTTCACGTTCAAGGTGGTAGATGTGCTGATCACCAACTTCCATCTGCCCAAGAGCACCTTGCTCATGTTGGTCAGCGCGTTTGCGGGCTTTGAGCACATGCACGCGCTGTACCGCCACGCCATTGCCCACCACTACCGATTCTTTAGCTACGGCGACGCCATGCTGCTAGAGAAAACCACCGCCTCAAGAACTGCTTGAAAGACCGACCATGTTGAAGTTTGACGTTCTCACCAAAGATACATCCAGCCATGCCCGCCGCGGCACGCTCACGCTCAACCACGGCGTGGTGCAAACCCCCATCTTCATGCCCGTGGGCACCTACGGCACGGTCAAAGGCGTGATGCCGCGCAGCCTGGAAGAGATGGGCGCTCAAATCATTTTGGGCAACACCTTCCACCTGTGGATGCGCCCTGGTCTGGACGTGATGAAAAGCTTTGGTGGCCTGCACGACTTTGAGCGTTGGAACAAACCCATCCTCACCGACAGCGGCGGTTTTCAAGTGTGGTCGCTGGGCGCGATGCGCAAAATCACAGAAGAAGGGGTCACGTTTGCTTCGCCCGTGAACGGCGACAAGTTGTTCATGTCGCCTGAGGTGAGCATGCAAATTCAAACCACGCTCAACAGCGACATCGTGATGCAGCTCGACGAGTGCACCCCGTACGAAACCAAAGGCCACCTCACCACCGAGGCCGAAGCCCGCAAGTCGATGGAGATGAGCCGCCGCTGGGCCGTTCGCAGCAAGGAAGAATTTGCGCGCTTAGAAAATTCCAACGCCTTGTTTGGCATCGTGCAAGGCGGCATGTTCACCAACCTACGCCAAGAGTCACTCGACGCGCTGGTAGACATGGATTTCCCAGGCTACGCCGTAGGCGGCGTGAGCGTGGGCGAGCCCAAAGACCAAATGCTGGAAATCATGGCGCACACGCCACACCGTTTGCCCGAAAACAAACCACGCTACCTGATGGGCGTGGGCACACCGGAAGACTTGGTGCAAGGCGTGGCCGATGGCGTGGACATGTTTGACTGCGTCATGCCCACACGCAATGCACGCAACGGCACCATCTTCACCCGCTATGGCGACTTGAAGCTGCGCAATGCCCGTCACAAGGCAGATCACGGCCCGCTCGACAGCACATGCACCTGCTACACCTGCGCAGGCCACACACGCCCCGACGGCACCACCAGCGGCGGCTTTAGCCGTGCGTATTTGCACCACCTCGACCGTTGCGGCGAAATGCTCGGCCCCATGCTGACCACCGTGCACAACCTGCATTACTACCTCAACCTCATGCGCGAGGTGCGCGAGGCTTTGGAGGTCGGTCAATTTGGTGCGTTCCGCGCCAAGTTCAAAGAAGACCGCGCGCGCGGGGTTTAAACCGGGTGTGCGTGTGGAAATCCACATGGCGCACAAGATCAAGTAGATGTAGATTCTTAGGGGTTAACACCCTAAGGCTGTCCATGTCTACATCACACCCCAAAAAACCTATCTACAAATCGCTCTACGCCCAAGTGCTTTTCGCCGTGGTCGTGGGCGTTTTGCTCGGCCACTTCTACCCACAAGTCGGCACCGACATGAAGCCTTTGGGCGACGGCTTCATCAAGCTCATCAAGATGATCATCGCGCCCATCATCTTCTGTACCGTGGTGGTGGGTATCGCCGGCATGGAAGACATGAAGAAAGTCGGCAAGACCGGTGGCTTGGCCTTGTTGTACTTTGAAGTGGTCAGCACCTTGGCGCTCATCGTGGGTTTGGTCATCGTCAACTTTGTGCAACCCGGCGTGGGCATGAATGTGGACGCTTCCACGCTCGACACCAAGAGCATCGCCGCCTACACCGCACCCGGCAAGATGCAAGGCACCGTGGACTTCTTGTTGAACGTCATCCCCACCTCGGTGGTCGATGCGTTTGCCAAGGGCGAAATTTTGCAAGTGTTGTTGTTCTCTGTTTTGTTTGGTTTTGCGCTGCACAAGTTTGGCGGTCGCGGCACGATGGTGTTTGACTTCATCGAGAAGCTGTCGCACGTGTTGTTTGACATCGTGGGCATCATCATGAAAGTAGCGCCCATTGGCGCGTTTGGCGCGATGGCTTTCACCATTGGGAAATACGGCGTGGCGTCGTTGTTCTCACTGGGCAAGTTGATGGGCACGTTCTATTTGACGTGTTTGATTTTTGTGTTCGTGGTGTTGGGGATCATCAGCAAGTTGCACGGCTTCAGCATTTGGAAATTTGTGAAGTACATCAAAGAAGAGTTGCTCATCGTGTTGGGCACCTCGTCTTCTGAATCTGTCTTGCCACGCATGATGGAGAAACTGGAAAACCTAGGCGCACGCAAATCGGTCGTGGGCTTGGTCATTCCAACAGGCTACTCGTTCAACTTGGACGGCACCTCGATCTACTTGACAATGGCAGCCGTGTTCATCGCGCAAGCCACTGACACGCCGATGAGCCTGACACAACAGCTCACCTTATTGGCGGTGTTGTTGCTCACCTCCAAAGGCGCAGCAGGCATCACGGGCAGCGGCTTCATCGTGTTGGCCGCCACTTTGTCAGCTGTGGGTGGCGTGCCTGTGGCGGGCTTGGCGCTCATCTTGGGCATTGACCGTTTCATGTCTGAAGCTCGCGCACTCACCAACTTGGTGGGCAATGGCGTGGCCACCTTGGTGGTCGCCAAGTGGACCGGTGACTTAGACATGCAGCGTTTGCATGAGGGCTTGAACAACCCCAGCCCCGAAGAGCTAGATGCGCCCGAAGTCGTGCTCGACCAAAAAGAAGCGCCGATGGCGGCGAAGCACTAAAACCACGCCGAGGCTTAGCCCCCTGTTAAGCCTCGGTGGTGAACACCGTCAACACGCCGGTGTAGCCATGCAATTCTTGATGAGCAATCTCGCCACCTGCAAAAAACCCCACCAACGGCACATCACCCAAAGCGCGACGGATGATGTGCATCTCGGCGCTAGGCCCGCCAAAGTGAGGGCCGCCGCGCCCCGCACAGCTCACGTAAATCGCGCCCGCCATGCGACGCACAGGATGTGGGTTGATATTGGTATCCGCACTGAGTGCGCCAGCCAAATCGGCCGTCATTTCTTCGGGCTCTAAGGCCTCGCGGATCTCGGCGCAAATGCGCGTGAGGTCTGCGCGTGCGGCGGCGGCATTGCGCTCGCAAAACGTGAGGCGCATGCCCACGTCCACGGGCTGAGCCACGGCCACAGCCTCACGCGCGGGGTCGATGCCGATGATGTGGCGCACGAGCACCGCATCATCAAACTCACCGGTGCGTTTGATGGTGGGGTCATGCTCGGCCGATAAGCCCACCAGCGTGTTGCGTACTTTGGCAATGGCAACTTGCTTGTCGGCAAAGTTAATTTTCAAATCACGCGCCAGCACATGAAGCGCGGGCTCACCGTCTAAGGCGAGCACCACATGTTTGTCTGCACCGGTGATGGTGTGAATTGGAGCCACAGGCAAACAGCCTTGCGTCACACGCGACACCATGGCCACCTCGGCATCAAATGCCACGCCGCTCAAACCACCATGAAACACGCCGGTGGCATTGCCTTGGCCAGCCATGTTGCCGTCGCCATTGAGGGCGAACTGCACCACATCGGTACGACTGGCCGACAAGCCGCCAAACACATAGCCGCTGGCTGTGCGTTGCGCCAACTCGGCAATCAACTCGGGCACGTCTGGCGTATGTGCATCGGCATGCAGCAGAGCCGTGTGCGGCACAAAGCTGCTGCCATGTTTGGCGCCCATGCCGGCTTGCGCCAACGGGGCCACGCCACTGAACACGCGGTAATGCTCGGGCGAGATGTCACACAACATCACACTGAGCGCGGGTTCGTCAAAGTACTCCACGTTGTTGGCGGCAATGCCCACGCCCACCGTGCCCGCCCAGTCGGTGACTTCGAGCAACTCGGCGCTCAGGTGCGACAAGATGTCTTGTGCGTGCTTGGCGTAATGGTCCGTGATGTAGAGCAGTCCAAGGTGTGGCGCTTCGGCGTACTCGGGCAAGGCCATGTGCGCGCGCAACTGCGCCAGCACCAAGCCAGCGGCCATCTCCCACTGCGGGTGGGTGGCATGGCCGTAGGGGAAAAGTTTCATCGCTTGGATTTGGCTGCGGTTGGACGTGTGGATGTTTTGCGTGTCGCTGTTTTGCGCGCAGCCGATTTGCGCGCTGCGGGTCGGGTTGCCGCTTTTGCCGCAGGCTTGTCCGCCTCTGTGGCGGCATGTGCTTGCGCACGATGGGCCATGTCGTTCATGGCGTGTGTGGCAATGTGCTGAAACTGATCGGTCAAGGCGCCCCACCAATGGGCGGGATCGACACCGGCGGCAGCCTCTTTCTTGCCACTCGACTTACGCGCTTTGGGCTGGGCTTTGGGCGCCTCGGGTTCTGGCGTGGCTTGAGTGGGTGCTGCGTCTGGTGTGAATGAATACGCCGGTTGCGCAGCAGCTTCTTGCGGTTTGACTTTGAGGGAGTCAGCCAAGTCATGGAAGCTCATGTTCATGCCTTTCAAGGTGTTGAGCGTCATGCGCTGCACCTCGAGGGCTTGAATCGTGGCACCCACCGCTTTGCTGTTTTGCTCCAACCAAAACAGCACAGTTTTGAGTTCTTGAATGCGCTTGTCCAGTTCTTCAGGGTCCAGCGTGGGCGCGACCCAGCCGGGCGCGGCGGACGGCGCAGAAGCGCCACCACCTGGTGTGAGGTTCTTTAAAAAATCAAAGCCTGGAACGAACTTGGTGAAATCAAAACCGGCGGGGTTGGTCATGTCTGTCTCCTGTATGTGTAAATCGCATTAAACCAAACCCCAGCCCACGCTTGGCTGACAGCTCAGTGCTTGTGGTCACCGTGGTTGTGGTCGCCATGGCTGTGATCCATCTGCTTTGAGTGCTGCATCATGGGGGCTTGCATGCCCACCTGTACTTTCAGGGTCACGTTGGACTTGACGCCTTTGGCATCTTGCAACATCAACGTCAGCGGCACCGTGGTGTCTTTGGCCAAAGGTGCTTTCAAATCCATCAACATCACGTGGTAACCGCCGGGCTTGAACTCCACAGCTTTGCCCGCAGGCAGGTCTAGGCCATTGGGCAACGCGGCCATGCGCATCACGTCTTTGTCCATTTTCATTTCGTGAATCTCAGCCACGGCGGCCACAGGGCTGCTCACGCCCACCAGTTTGACGTGGTCTTTGGCAGTGATTGTCATGAATGCACCGGTGGCCTTTTGGCCTTGCACAGTGGCACGCGCCCATGCGTCAGTCACGGTGACGTTTTGAGCGAATGCGCTCGCAGCACACACAGCGGTGAATGCAGCAGCGATGAGGTGTTTGGCAAATTTCATAAAACTCCTGGGGGTTAATGGTGGTGTTCGTGTTTGGGTGCAGTTTGCACATCCAACAAGGCAGCGGGCAATTTCAAGCCACGCGTCGACGTGCCGTTGACCGGAATTTCTGACCAATCATTTTGGCCGGTCTCGCAGATTTGCAAAATCTTGATCCACAAGGGGCCTGCTTGGTCAGGCAAACGCCCCATGAAGGCGAATTCGTCAAACTGGTCATCTGGCAAGGCAGACTTTGGGTTGGCGGTCCAGCGCAACTCCACCACATCGTCGGTCACTGTTTTGCCGTGGTTGCTATAGGGATTGCTAAGTTTGGCTTTGCGCGTCGTGATGACCCAACCCACTTTAGGCTGAGGCTTGGCACTTTGGAAACCTTCTGGAACTTGAACAGCAAGGGTCTTCGTCGCAGAGCCATTGCAACCGTGCCCCACGCGCAAAGTGGCTTTGTAGTAACTCCCCGCCACGGCTTGCGGCTCTGTCAACAGGATGTGGGCATGCGCTGTGTGTGAGATTGACACGAGCCACACACCGAGTGTGAATAAGGAACGAATGTGTTTCATCAATTGACTTTCTCCTGTTTATTTACGCACCTGCACAGCCTCACGCCGAAGCAAGATGCGTTGAATTAATCGAATTTTGCTTCTACGCCCACATACACAGACCGCCCATCTCCAGGGTAATAGCGTCGACCATCGCCTGGGGCAGCCGTGAAGTTGGCGGCGATGTTGGTGGTGGCAGCGTACTTCTTGTCCGTCAAGTTACGTGCATCCAAAAACCAAGACCATTTTTTGTCGATGGTTTGTCCAGCCTTAAACCCTAGTAGCGCATAGCCGTCGTTATAGAGCGTGTTGGCGTTATCCATGGGCGCTTTGCGAGGCACCCATTCAAACTTCGGACCCACATAGATGTTGCGCTTGCCATCCATGTGTGAGCCAAAGCGATACAGCACCTCACCACGCACAATGACGGGCGGGAAGCCTGGCAACGCGTTGTTGCCTGCCATTGCATTATTTACAAACTTGAAATCGCTGACCAAAAGTGCAAGCCGCGTGTCTAGCGTGTGGTCATACACATGGCTCAGTCCCAGCTCAACACCTTGGTGCAATGACTTTGGAATATTGGACGTTGTGGACGTGGTGCAAGCTGGGTTGACACACACCGAAAGAAATTCGTTCTGTAAGTTCGCACGGTAGTACGTGGCATCCCACCCATAGTCATGCCCGTCGCGATGTGCCTCACCGCGCGTGCCCACTTCAAACGTGATGCCTGTTTGCGCCTTGTTCGCGGTAGAAGTCGTGCCTGCCAGTCCAAACACGGGTGGCTCGAAATTCCGGCTCACGCTTGCAAAGAATTGCTGAGCCGATGTCAACTCATGGGTCACCCCCACGCGTGGACTCCATTGGCTGAAGGTGTAGTCGTAGTTGTTAGAGGAAAGAAGCGAATCACTCACTTTGCGATTGGCACGGTCATGCTGCAAAGCGGCCGTCCAAGTGGTGCGATCAGATGACTTGTATTTGTCTTCAATGAAGAAGCTGTCGTTTTGAGATTGCTGGTCGTATGAGGAGGTGGCTGCGCCAATTGCCGCACCTTGGTTATCGGTGGGCCTTGAGGTGCCTTTGGTTGAACCCATGCTTGGCAAATACGCCACGCTGACTTGATGCTGATCAAACGTCTGCATGCGTTTGAAATGTCCACCGACGGACCTTGCGTTCTGTTCAATGATGCTGTCGATCGGATGCCACAAGCTGTAGTTCATCACATAAGCGGCAAATTCGTAGGTGATGTTGCCGTCGCGCACAGTGGTTTTGTTAGCCACGCGCTGAGCGTCTACATCGCGCCGGCGATTGGCATCCACGCGGTAGGGATAGATGGCTCCGCTGTTGCTGGTTTGACTGCTCGCCATGGATGACTCTTCTTCCAGCTCGGCTTTGGTCAAATAGCCAGGAAGCTGCGCTCGACTGCGAACCGCAGCCACATAGAAACGTGACTCAATATCCCTGCTGACTTTCACACCCACGTTACCTAAGATTTTTTGGTTTTCCATGGCGGCATGGTCACGAAAACCGTCTTGTTGGGTTTGTGAGCCTGCCACGTAGTAGTCCCACACGTTGCCATGCGTGGCGTCTGCTTTGGCAACACCCGCCGTGCTGCCAAACACTTTGTTGTAACCAAAGCTCCCCACCTCAGCGCGCCCCACGCTACCGACATTGGTGTAGCCCGTCGGCGCGACAAAATTGATCGCACCCCCCAATGTGGTTGCGCCATAGACGGTGGCATTGGGGCCACGCAAGACCTCCACATAACGCGAGGCATTGGGATCAACCGTTTGCATGTCAAAGAAACCATCGGCGTAATTGATGGGCACGCCATCTTGCATCACCTTTGTGCCAAAGCTGTGATACGTGCGGCTGAGCGCAGAGCCACGAATAGAAATGCGCGCCTCTTCAGAGCCAAATCTGTCTTGAATGAACACGCCAGGGGCCATGCCTAGGCTGTCACTCCACGTGGATTGACGACCTTCGCGCACGTGGTTCAAGTCGACGATGGATGCGCCACCGGGAATGGTCTTGACGTTCTCTTTGGCGCTATCTATCGCGTTGTGTGTGAGTGAATGTGGCGAACTCGTGATCACCACAGCCTCGAAACTTTTTTCTTCTGAAGACTGCGCCAATGCAAGACTGCTTGTGGCGGCGGCCACTGAAATTGCAAGCACAGCGCCATATTGTTTTGTTTTGTTTTTCTGCATCCGATTCCCCAAGAGATGACTTGCGTACATCTAGCGACGACACAAAGCCAACACACGAGACGGCGGCATCAAGCCACACGTCCGCTAAAACTCAGAGAAAAAAAGCAGGCGGGCCACGCGAAGGCAGCGGGGGTGCAGTGGCAGCCGCAAGATGCGCAGCCACCACCGGCTGCATGGCATGGGCCAGTGGGGAGGGTTGTGTCAACGTGGTGTTGAACACCGGAGGCGGCGCGTTGATGGACGCGCACAAAGGGCAATCCAGCGTGAGGTTGGCGCTGGCAGTTTCGTCATCGCCAGACACGACCAACTTCATGCTGCCGGTACTGGTACAGACCAAGTCCATGCCATGTGGGTTGACGATGGGCGAGGCAACCGCCACGCCCACCGACAGCGCAAACCACACCAGCACAAAGCGGGTGAGTTGGATGGCGCGGCGTAGGGACTGCATGCGTTTGATTATGTCGTACCGCACAGACAAACTGGAGTTTCTTGACCTCTGTCAATGAATCAAAGGGGCATTGAGCGCAATATCAAGCCATACAAAGAGGAGTTTCAATGGACGCACAACACGCCACCGTCTTCAAGCAAAAGCTTGAAACCCAACGCACCGACTTGTTGGCACAAATTGCGCAGCAACGTGGCGGCAAAGCCAGCCGCGTGGAAGTGGCTGCCGAACACTTTGCACACAACGAAGACTCAGACGCACAGGTCAACACCGCGCGTGACCTTGAGTTCGCCATCAACGAACACGAGACCGCCGAACTGGCGGCGATTGACGAGGCCTTGGCCCGCTTAAACGCCGGCACTTATGGCCACTGCATTGATTGCGATGCCACGATTCCCGACGCTCGCTTGAACGCAGCGCCTGAGGCAGCTCGCTGCATTGGCTGCCAAGAAAAAGCAGAACACAACCACCCCTAAGAGAGAAAGAGAAACACATGACCACTTTTCACGCCGTTGTTTGGATGGACCACCAAGAAGCCCACGTGCTGATGTTTGACCGCGAGCATGTCGAGAGCCAACGCGTCAAGTCACGCACCCACCACAAACACCAAGGCAAGCAAAACGACACCGATGCGCTGTACGCAGACATTGCCAAAGCCCTCGCCGGCACACACGAGGTGTTGGTGACCGGCCCAGGCATTGCACGCGACGAGTTCCGTGACTGGTGCAAGCAACACCACGCTCAAGTGAACGTGGTGGACAGCATCGCCAGCGACCACCCTACAGATGCACAAGTGGTGGCCATGGCACGTCAATACTTCAAGAAGTTTGACCAGATGGAAGCTGACCCAGCACTCATCAAATAAGCCGCGCGCGGCCTCCACACCGCACACAAAAAAGTCCGCGTGATGCGGGCTTTTTTGTGTATCAAACGGGTTTAAGCGTTCAGCGATACGAGCTCTTGGTCCATCGCGCCAAACACGCTCTGGCCGTCTTTGCCTTTGGCTTCGATGCGCAGCGTGTCACCGAACTTCAGGTACTCGGTCTTGGCGTTGCCATCCAAAGCGATTTCCATGGCACGTTTTTCAGCGATGCAGCTGTAGCCCTTGGGCCATTCTGTTTTGCCATTTTTCTCGAAGCCCGCATTGCTGACCGTGCCACTGTTCACCACGGTGCCTGCACGCAAGGCGCGGGTTTTGCTGGCATGCGCCACGAGTTGGCCAAACGAATGCGTCATGTCTGTGCCAGCATCACACATGCCGACCTTGCGGCCATTCCATGTCACCTGCACCGTGAGGTGCAAGCAACCGTTGTCCCACGCATCGCCCAGCTCATCGAGCGTTACGGCCACGGGGCTGAATGCGGCCACGGGTTGACTTTGCAGGCGGCTGTTCACATTGCGCAAAGTGATGGCATTGGACAGCAGCACCAAACGGACACTTTCCAAGGCCTCATCCACCGAGGCACCCATCGGCACATCACCTGTGATGACCGCGATTTCAGCCGAGAAATCCACGCCCAGGTTTTCATTCGCACACACCACACGGTCGTGCGCACCCAACAACGAATCGCTGACCGCTTGATGCACAGCCAAGTCGACGTCTGCTTCGCCAAGTAAGGCGGCGTGACTGGCGTAAGCCGTTCCCGTCACACGTTGATACGCACGGGGCAGCGGGGCCATGCACAAGGCGGGGTCAAATGGAAACGCATGACGTGCTTTGCCGTGATTCAGGGTGTCATACAAGTCTTGCAATTGCGGCGCGATGAAGCCCCAGTCATCCAAGGCTTGTTGCATGCGGGTCGCAATGCCCGTCGCATAATGCGCGGTGCTTAAATCGCGCGACACGACCACCAGTTGTCCGTCACGTGTCCCGTCTTTGTATGTGGCTAATTTCATGCCACGATTCTATGAAAGATCCCACACCCGTCATGCACGCCCGTGCCCTGCCCTCCAGTCCAATTAGCCTACCCCACTTGCAACGCAAACACGCGGTGCTGTTGGTGGTGGGCGTGCTGTTGGCGCACCTGTGGCTGTTGGCGGGAATGCCGCTGTGGTTCACACCGGAGTCCGGCAAACCCCTGCGCACGCAGGCCTTGATCACGCGCCAAATTGAAGTGGCCACACCGCGTGCACCCCAAGTGCCCCAAGCTATACCGCCGTCAACAGCCAAGCCTGCGCCCACCACCACCGCCGAAGCGCCCGCTGAGCCCACCCAACACGCCAAGCCTTTGACGTTTGACGACTTCGGCCACGACCTCGCCACCCCTGTGACTCTGCCCTCGCGCAGCGCCACGGGTGTGGACTTGCCGCCCTACAAACGCGCAGGTAGCGAAGGCTTAACTGAAGTCACCGCCGTCAAGGCACCCGACTCGGCGTTTTTGAAATACCAAGTACAAGGCCAAGCGAAGGGCTTTAGCTACTGGGCCACGGCTGAATTGAACTGGACACAAAACAGCAAAGAGTACGAAGCACGCCTAGAGGTGAGCGCCCTATTTCTTGGTTCACGCGTGCAAGTGAGCAAAGGCACATTGGGTGCGGAAGGCCTCATGCCCACACGCTTTGGCGACAAGACCCGCAGCGAACTGGCAGCGCACTTTCAGCGCGACAAAGGCATCATCAGTTTCAGTGCCAATTCACCGGATGCGCCGTTACTCAAAGGCGCGCAAGACCGCTTGAGCGTGGTGCTGCAGCTCAGCAGCTTGCTGGCCGCCGACCCCACACGTTTTCCACCGGGCACCATGCTGTCGTTTCAAACCGTGTCGCAACGTGAGGCCGAGGTGTGGCAATTTTTGGTGGAAAAAGAAGAGGTGTTGCATTTGCCATTCGGCGAAATCAATGCCATCAAGCTCAACCGCAAGCCACGCCGCGAGTTTGATCAGCAAATTGAGCTGTGGTTTGCTCCCACATTGGGCTATTTGCCGGTGCGTTTGCGCATCACCAACGCCAACGGCGACTTTGTGGACCAACTTTTAAGCAAAGCGGAAAAGCCCAGCCCTTGAATTTGGGCTTTTGAATCCGATATGCTTAGATGCAATTCGTTTTCCGCCGAAAGGTCCCTATGGACATGCTCTACAACTCCGACACGTATTCGGTCATGCACCTGCAGGTGGATGACGCGTTGGTGCCTGTTCGCCCCGACGTGCCCGCCTTGGCCCGCCACGGCTTTGAGATCGTGGACAAGCGTTCAGGCAAAGAAATTTACCTCGAAGGCTCTTGGGCGGAGCAGTTCCAAGCTCATTTGCGCGCTTGGCAAGAAAACGCGCCCACCCAAGAAGAGGTGGAAGACACCTTGGCTGGCTACGCCGAACTGGCGCAAAACCCAGTCGTGGTGCACTGAGCCTGCTACCCACACGACACCTAGGGCGCTTCGGCGCCCTTTTTCATGCCCAGTCCTACCTACAATTGCGCACATGACTGCATACATTCTCAACCTGTCTTGCCCCGACCGTCAGGGCATCGTGCACGCCGTGTCTGGCTTTTTGCTGGAGCGCCACGGCAACATTGAAGAAGCCGCGCAATACAACGACCACGACACCGGTCTGTTCTTCATGCGCGTGCAATTCGCATGCGATGCCGTACAGCAAGACGCGTTGCGCACGCAGCTTGCCTCCTTTGCCACCGGCTTTGACATGAAATGGTCGTTGCACGACACCACGCAGCCTATGCGCACCGTGTTGATGGTGAGCAAAGAAGGACATTGTTTGAACGACCTGCTGTTCCGTTGTAAGAGCGGCCTGCTGCCCGTGGACATTCGCGCCATCGTGAGCAACCACCGTGAGTTCTACCAACTGGCCGCGAGCTACAACGTGCCGTTCCACCACATCCCCGTGACAGCGGCCACCAAGGCACAAGCCGAAGCCAAAATCTACGAGGTGATCGAAGCCGAAGGGGCCGAGCTGGTGGTGTTGGCCCGCTACATGCAGATCTTGAGCGACGACTTGTGCAAAAAACTGTCAGGTCGCGCCATCAACATCCACCACAGCTTCTTGCCCAGCTTCAAGGGTGCCAAGCCCTATTACCAAGCGCACGACCGCGGCGTGAAACTGATTGGCGCCACCGCCCATTACGTCACCGCCGACTTGGACGAAGGCCCCATCATTGAACAAGACGTGGCCCGCGTAGACCACAGCAAAACAGTGGAAGATTTGACAGCCCAAGGCCGCGACACCGAAAGCCAAGTGCTGGCCCGTGCCGTCAAATGGCACAGCGAGCACCGCGTGCTGCTGAACGGCCACAAGACCGTCATCTTCAAATAAAACGGGCATGACCAGCCGCATCCCGCCCATCCAGTGCTTGCTCACGTTTGAGGCGTTGGCGCGGTTGCGGTCGGTCACACAGGCCGCCGAAGAGCAGTGCGTGACACCTAGCGCGGTGAGCCACCGTGTCAAGCAGCTTGAGCAATTGTTGGGCGTGAAGTTGTTTGGTCGAGCCGATTTTTCGTTGACCACCGAAGGCAGCGAATACCTCGCCCATGTGCGCGAAGGCTTGTCCATTCTGGAGCGCTTCCCCGGCAAAGACGGCAGCGCCACCCCCGGCAAACGCAAACTGCGTTTGGCCGTGACACCCACTTTTGCGCGCTCCATCCTGATGCCGCGTCTGCGCCAGTTCGCAGACGCCTACCCAGAGATTGACCTCACGTTGCAAGTGAGCATTCCCCTCTTAGACGTAGTGGCCGAAGACGCCGACCTGACCATCCGCTTTGGCACAGGCCGCTACGCAGATGTAGAGCATGTGTGCATCATGAAAGACGACGTGACGCCCATGGCCTCACCCGCCTATATCCGCGAACACGGCCCGTTTGAAACCCCCGAAGATTTGGCCGACGCCACCTTGTTGCGCAGCCCCTTGGAGCCTTGGCGCACCTGGTTTGCCGCGCATGACCAAGACTGGCCCGAGCCAATTGACGGCAGCAGTTTCAACGACATTGGCCTGATGTGCGACGCCGCAGCGCAAGGCTTGGGCGTGGGCCTGGTGCGTTTGAAACTGGGCGCACCGTGGCTGGAGAACGGCACGCTGGTGCGCATCTTCCCGCGTCAAGTGCCCAGCCCACATGGTCACTACCTGTGTTGGCGCACGGGGGCGATGGACCGGTGGGAATGTGCGGCGTTTGCTGATTGGTTGAAGAAGGCTGTTCCTTAAGTCACTGCTCTCGCTTTGAATGTGAGGGGCCGGTACCGCCACACGGCTTACATCGCTGCGCGACGAATGGCGCCGTATGACGGCACCGACCCCTCCCATTCACGACACCCGAAGAAACGTGACGAAATACCCTTCGCGAACAATACCCTCAAGGCAGCGACAAAACCATTTCAACGCAGGCTGTAACTTTCTTCACACGCCAAACGCCAGTTTTGCCGTAAAGTCCCAAACATGAACGCTCCACTTTCAAACGACCAGCAAAACACCCTTGCCCGCGCCGAACGCCAAGCGCAAGTGGTGCAAGCGCTGCTGCAAGTGCTGCCCCAGCACGCCCTGCTCTACACCACCGAGGACACTGTGCCTTACGAGTGCGACGGCCTCACCGCCTACCGCGCTCGCCCCATGTGTGTGGCTTTGCCCGAGACAGTGGACCAAGTGCAAGCTGTGCTCAAGACTTGTTACGCGCTGGACGTGCCCGTGGTCGCACGTGGTGCTGGCACGGGTCTGTCGGGTGGGGCGATGCCGCACACCATGGGCGTGACACTATCGTTGGCCAAGTTCAACCAAATCCTCAACATCGACCCCATCGCGCGAACTGCGGTGGTGCAGTGCGGCGTGCGCAACCTCGCCATCAGCGAAGCGGTGTCGCAATACGGGCTGTATTACGCGCCCGACCCGTCCAGCCAAATTGCCTGCACCATCGGCGGCAACGTGGCCGAGAACTCAGGGGGCGTGCATTGTTTGAAATACGGCCTCACCGTGCACAACGTGCTCAAGGTAAAAGGCTTCACGATTGAGGGCGAGCCGATTGAATTTGGCAGCGATGCACTCGACACACCGGGCCTCGACTTATTGCCTGTGATCGTGGGCAGCGAAGGCATGTTGGCGGTGACCACCGAAGTGACCGTCAAGCTCGTGCCCAAGCCACAACTGGCGCGCTGCATCATGGCCAGCTTTGACGATGTGCGCAAAGCGGGCGACGCCGTGGCTGCAGTGATTGCTGCGGGCATCATCCCCGCCGGCTTAGAGATGATGGACGGCCCCATGACCGCAGCCGTGGAAGACTTTGTGCACGCCGACTACGACCTGAACGCCGCCGCGATTTTGCTGTGCGAGAGCGACGGCACGCCCGAAGAGGTAGAAGAAGAAATTGGCCGCATGAGCGAGGTGCTGCGCGGTTGCGGCGCGACGGCCATCACGGTGAGCCGCGACGAAGCGCAGCGCATGAAGTTTTGGAGTGGTCGCAAAAACGCGTTCCCCGCGTCGGGCCGCATCAGCCCCGACTACATGTGCATGGACAGCACCATCCCGCGCAAGCGTTTGGCCGACATCCTGCAAGCCATTCAAGAGATGGAAAAGAAATACCAATTGCGCTGCTTGAACGTGTTCCACGCAGGCGATGGCAACTTGCATCCACTGATTCTGTTTGATGCCAACGACCCCGACCAAATGCACCGCTGCGAGCTGTTTGGCGCCGACATTTTGGAAACCAGTGTGGCCATGGGCGGCACGGTCACGGGCGAGCACGGCGTGGGCATCGAGAAGGTGAACAGCATGTGCGTGCAGTTCAGCGCCGAAGAAAACGAACAGATGTTTGGCGTGAAGCGCGCGTTTGACAGCAAGGGTTTACTGAACCCCGGCAAGGTCATTCCCACCCTGCACCGCTGCGCCGAATACGGCAAGATGTTGGTGCGCGCGGGGCAAATCAAGCATCCGGATTTGCCGCGGTTCTAAGCGGCGTAAGTTCGCCCGCCAAAGATAGCCGTCCCTACCCGCACCATCGTGCTCCCCGCGTGGACGGCGGCTTCTAGATCGCTGGTCATGCCCATCGACAAAGTGTCGAACTGCGGCAGATTCAATGCGGCTTTCACCTCGTCAAATAAGGCACGTGCTTTGGCATGCACGGCCACTTGCGCGTCAAAGCCCTCCACAGGATCGGGGAGGGTCATGAGGCCGCGCAACACCAAGCGAGGCAACTTGGCCACTTCAGTGGCCAGCGCCAGCACATCGGCAGGTGCAATACCTGATTTGGTTTCGCCGCCATCGATGTTGACTTGCAAACACACGTTGAGCGGGGGCAAATGTGCGGGACGTTGGTCGCTCAATCGCTGCGCAATTTTGAGGCGGTCTACCGTGTGCGCCCAATCGAAGTGCTCGGCCACGAGTTTGGTTTTGTTGCTTTGAATGGGGCCAATGCAGTGCCACACCAATGCGGGTGCGCCACCTTGCAACGCGATGATTTTGTCCACGCCTTCTTGGATGTAGTTCTCGCCAAAGTCACGTTGGCCACAGGCAGCGACTTGTCTCACATCGTCAGCGCTGAAGGTTTTGGACACGGCCAACAGTTGCACGCTATCCGCACTGCGTGAACTGGCTGCGCATGCGGCCGTGATGCGGGCTTGCACAGCATGGAGGTTGTTGCGTAAAGCGTGGTCTGAAGTGCTCATGTTGGGGCTACTTTAACAAGGGCTGTGGGCGTTACCTGCGTGACATACAAGGTCGATGCTCAGCCCCTATGATTCAACGCAATTCAACACTCCTCAGATACACACATGTCCAGCATCAACGCCAAAACCTACGAACCCGCCGCATCTGCTCACGTTGCCTTCATCGGCATGGGCGTGATGGGCTACCCCATGGCCGGCCACTTGGCCACCGCAGGCCACGCAGTGACGGTGTTCAACCGCTCACCCGCCAAAGCCGAGGCTTGGGTGAAAGAGTTTGCCGCCACAAAAGCACCGAAGAGCGCGCTGACGCCACGCGAAGCAGCCAAGGGTGCGAGCATTGTGTTTTGCTGCGTGGGCAATGACGACGATTTGCGCTCGGTGGTATTTGGCGCTGACGGCATGTTGGCAGGCATGGAGCCCGGCACGGTGTTGGTGGATCACACCACTGCATCCGCCGACGTGGCCCGCGAGATTTACACAGCAGCCAAGAACCTGGGCATTCACTTCATCGACGCACCGGTGTCGGGCGGTCAAGGTGGCGCACAAAACGGTTTGTTGACCGTGATGTGCGGTGGCGATGCGCCAGTGTTTGAACGCGTCAAACCTGTGGCCATGGCCTTCTCTCGCGCATTCACCTTGATGGGCGAGCCCGGCGCGGGCCAGCTGACCAAGATGGTGAACCAAATCTGTATTGCAGGCTTGGTGCAAGGCCTGAGCGAAGCCATTGCCTTTGGCCAAAAAGCAGGCCTCGACATGAACCTCGTGCTCGATGTGATTGGCAAAGGTGCCGCTCAAAGCTGGCAGATGGACAACCGTGGCAAAACCATGGTGGCCGACAAGTTTGATTTCGGCTTTGCGGTGGATTGGATGCGCAAAGATTTGGGCTTGGTGTTTGACGAAGCCAAGCGCAATGGCGCACAGCTACCTGTGACGCAGATGGTGGATCAGTTCTACGGCGACGTACAAAAAATGGGCGGCAACCGCTGGGACACATCCAGCCTCATCAAGCGTTTGCGTTAAACACAAACACCCACAAAAAAGCCCCGATGGTTCAGCACGAACCTCGGGGCTTTTTGTTTGTTGAACGCTTATTTGATTGGCGTCACCACGGGTTGCTGTGCGGCAGAGGGCGCCGCCCCATTGGTACTGGATGGCTGCTGATCGCTACGCTTTGGCTGCATGGCGCGCAACTCATCCTCGGTGATGTATTCCAGCACACGCACCACACGTTTGACGCCGCTCACGCCACGCACCACCTCGGTCGCACGTTTGGCTTCACGTTGTGTGACACGTCCCATCAGGTAAACCGTGCCGCGTTCGCTCGTCACTTTGAAAACGTTGGCAAACACGTCTTCGGTATCCACCATTGAGGCCTTCACTTTGGCGACCAAAAGCACGTCATTGGAGCGATCCCCCACAGTCGAAGCTGAGCCAATGGCCAACTCGTTGACCACGGCGCGAACGTTTTGCACGCGACCGATCAGTTGCTCGACTTGTGAGCGAACGGTGTCGTTAGACACCTCGCCTGTGATCAGCACTTGACGGTTGTAGCTGGTGATGTTGATGTGCTCTTTACTGCCGAAGTTCTCGCGAATAGCGCTTGCACTGCGCTGCTCAATGCCTTCGTCTTCCACTTGAATACCGGTGGTGCGGCGGTCACTGGCCACCATCGCACCGCCAACGACGCCACCGAACATGAGTGGTGCGCATGCCGACAACTGCAGAGCAGCTAGGAAAGTCACGGCCAGTTTTACAAATTGAGATGTCATTCTTTACCTTCTGTGTCGCCCAACAATTGCGCATCCACGCCATCGCAAATGCAATGGATGGCCAACAAATGCACTTCCTGAATACGTGCGGTGCGGTCGTGTGGCACGCAGATGTGCACATCGGTTTCACGCAACGCTTGGCTCATCTTGCCGCCGCCTTTACCCGTCAAAGCCACCACGGTCATGTCGCGCTCATGCGCCGCCTCAATCGCCGCCAGCACATTGGGCGAACTGCCACTGGTTGTGATGGCTAACAACACATCGCCGGACTGACCGAGTGCACGCACTTGTTTGGCAAAAATTTGTTCGTAGCTGTAATCGTTGGCAATCGCCGTGATGATGGAGCTGTCTGTGGTGAGTGCAATCGCGCCCAACTCGGGGCGTTCGCGCTCAAAGCGCCCTACAAACTCGGCTGCAAAGTGCTGCGCGTCAGCGGCTGAACCGCCATTGCCACACGCTAGCACTTTGCCACCACTGGTGACACTGGCCAGCACAGCGGACACAGCAGCCGCAATGGGTTTGGACAAGACTTGCGCGGCTTGGTATTTCAAGTCGGCAGAGTCGATGAAGTGTTGTTCAATACGTTGCTCAAGCATGGGGGGATGATACCTTTAAGCGTCAAAAGCGGCTTTGAACCATTGCAAATCCTCACGATCAACTGCGATCACATCAAACCGACATGGGGGCAGCACGCGCAGTTTCAACAGGTAATGGCGTGCAGCAAACACGATGCGCCGCTGCTTCACGCCCGTGACACTGGCCAAAGCGCCGCCATGTTGGGTATTGCTGCGTTGTCGCACCTCGACAAACACGCAGGTGCCATCGACGTCGCACATGACCAAATCTATTTCACCGCCACCTCGCCCGGGCGTCCGATAATTGCGTTGCACCAGTTGCAGGCCTTGGGCTTGTAAGTAATGCAACGCGCGGTCTTCGGCCGCATCTCCTTTTTGCTTGGTGGTCATACGCTTGAATGTTTGACCATTGGGTTTGTTCACAGCACCTCCTTGATGAGCGCCAACTTTGATTCCGCCTTGTCTGCCGCACACGCTGCCGCAGCCGCCCAAAACCATCCGACAGGCACGCTGTATGTGGTGGCCACGCCCATTGGCAATTTGGCCGACATCAGCTTGCGTGCCTTGCATGTGCTGAGTCTTTGCGACACCTTGGCTTGTGAGGACACGCGCCACTCACAAACTTTGCTGCGCGCCTACGGCATCGACAAGTCGTCCTCGCATTGGCTGGCGGTGCATCAGCACAACGAAGCCGAAGCCGCCGAAGAAGTCATTCGACGCCTGCAAGCCGGCCAACGTGTGGCCTATGTGAGCGATGCAGGCACCCCCGCGGTCAGCGACCCCGGCGCACGTTTGGCTTGGCAGGTGCAAAGCGCGGGTCTACGCGTGATGCCCTTGCCGGGCGCGAGCAGCGTGACCGCGCTGCTGAGCGCGTGCGGCACGCCCGCGCATGACTCATCTGGTTTTGTGTTTATAGGCTTCTTGCCATCCAAAGCCACCGAGCGTGGACACGCCGTGGAGGTGCTGGCCCAAGAGCCCCGCACCCAAGTTCTGCTAGAAGCACCACACCGCATTGAGGCCCTCGCCACCGCTTTGAGCGTGTTGGGCGAACGCCCCGTGACCGTAGGCCGCGAACTGACCAAACAGTTTGAGGAAATCGCCACCGTGGCAGCGCAAGATTTGGCTGCTTGGCTACAAGGCAATCAACAACGCACACGCGGCGAGTTCGCCTTGGTGGTGCATGCGCAGACGCAAGAGCGCGCAGCAGGCTCGGACAATGACCGCCTGCTGAAAATCTTGATGCAAGAACTGCCCCTGAAAACCGCCGTCAAAGTGGCTGCAGAAATTAGCGGCGAAGCAAAAAACGCTTTGTATGACCGTGCGCTAGAGCTCAAAGCGGCAACCTAAATCGCTCAACACCACCAAGCAAAAAGGCTTTGCAGAATTGCAAAGCCTTTTTTGTTGAACGACCGTTTAGCTTAGAAGCCCAAGGTATGCGGCAACCAGGTGGAGAGTTCGGGCACAAAGGTCAGCAGCACCAACACCACAAAATGCGCCAGCAAAAACGGCGGCAATTCGCGTGTGAGATCGGCCATCGACACGCGCGTAGCCACAGCGGTGACAAACAGCAAGCCCCCCACCGGGGGCGTGATCATGCCCAAGGTCAAGTTGACGATGACCACCATCGCAAAGTGCGTGGGGTCAATGCCCAACGCCAAAGCCACGGGGGCCAAGATGGGCACCAGAATCATCACGCCGGGCAAGGGCTCCATGAAAATGCCAAACACCAACAGCAAGATGTTCACCACGATCAGGAAAGTCACGGGTGAGAGATTCCATTCCACAATGGTTTGCGACACCTGTTGCGGCACGCCTTCCACGGTCAGCACCCATGCAAACGCCGCTGAAGTGGCCATGACCAACAACACCGAAGCCGTCAACAACGACGAACGTGCAGCGATGCCTGGCAAGGCTTTCCACTCCAAGGTTCGGTAAATCCATTTGCCGCAAATCAGTGCATAAAACACCGCGACGACTGACGCCTCGGTGGGCGTGAAGATGCCAAAGCGGATGCCCACCAAGATCAACACAATCAACATCAGCGCAGGGATGGCTTTGAAACTAGTGACCAGCATTTCGCGTGCAGAGGGGCGTGGCTCAGTGGAGCGGTAATTGCGTTTGCGGCAAATGCGCCAGTTCACAAAAGCCATGGCCAGCGCAATCAAAATACCGGGAATAAAACCAGCCATGAACAAACCGCCCACAGACACCTGCTCGTCTTGCATGGCGTAAATGATCATGCTGATGGACGGTGGAATGATGGGCCCCACAATAGCTGTGCTTGATGTCAATGCTGCAGCGTAGGCACGCGAATAGCCTGCCTTCTCCATCATCTTGACCATCATGGAGCCGGGGCCTGCGGCATCTGCCAAAGCCGAACCGGAGATACCAGAGAACAAGGTGAGCGACAGCACGTTGGCATAACCCAAACCACCGCGCAAATGCCCCACGAACTGCGATGCAAAGCGCAGCAGCACCAAGGTGAGTGCGCCGCCGGACATGAGCTCAGCGGCCAGAATGAAAAACGGCACGGCCATCAGCGGGAAGCTGTCGATGCCTGTGAACATTTCTTTGAAGACCACCAGTTGTGGGTAGCGTCCACCCACAAACACGGCAAGCGACGCTGAAATAGCAAGCGCAAACGCCACGGGAAACCCAAGGGTCATCAGCACGATGGCTGCGATGAAAAGTGTGAGTGTCATAGTGAAGCGGCGGATTCAGCATCCATCTCGTCTGAAGTGATGTAGTTGCCGTGGCCGATGTAACCGCGCACGATGAAAAGCAAATGCACAAAGAGCAACAAAAAGCCAACCGGCATGGCGGCATAAATCCAAGCGATCGGAATGTCCGTTGCCGCCGTGGTTTGAAAGCGCGTGGCCCACACGTAAAGGATGGAGAAATACATCATCACCAAAAAGAAAGCGCCCAGGCCCAGCGCAACGATGGCACGCACTACACGCGCACCGTGTTCGCCCACGGCGTGGTGAAAGTTATCGATAGCCACATGGCCACCAAATCGCAACACCAAGCCAGCACCTAAGAATGTCACCCAGATCATCATGTGACGTGCCACCTCTTCGGCCCAAACGATGGAGTCGCCCGTGGTGTAGCGCAACACCACATTGGCAAACACGATGCAGGACATGACCAGCAACAACAGGATCAACACCCAACGGTTGGCAGCCACCAACACGCGCTCAAATCGGTTCAACATGTGCGTTCAACAGCAAGTGCTGTTTTAAAAGAAAAAAGAAGAACGCCCGGACAAGTCCGGGCGCAGCACGCAAGCGCAGCTTGACTTATTTGGTTTGCGTGATTTTGTCGATTGTGGCTTGACCAAACTTGGCAGCGTATTGCTTGTACGCAGGCGCCACACCTGCTTGGAAAGAGGCCACATCCACTTTGGTGACCACTTGCACGCCGTGCGATTGAATTTCGGTCACAGCCTTTTTCTCTACATCGTCCACAAATTTGCGTGATGCCAATGCACCAGCTTTAGCGCCTTCAATGAAGGCCACTTTTTCGGAGTCGCTCAACGTACCGAAGAAGGCCGGTGACACGATCAGGGCCATAGGCGCATAAACGTGTGAAGTCAATGACAGGTTCTTTTGCACTTGCCACAGCTTGGCAGACACGAACACCGACACAGGATTTTCTTGGCCATCAATCGTGCCTTGTTGCAAAGCACCAATCACTTCAGGCCAAGCCATGGGCGTAGGCGAAGCACCGAGGGTGCGGAAGGCTGTGATGTGCACAGGGTTTTCTGTGACGCGAATTTTCAAGCCCTTGATGTCATCTGCTTTGGTGACGGGGCGCTTGTTGTTGCTCAGGTGGCGAAAGCCTTGCTCACCCCATGCCAATGCAATGAGGCCACGCTTCTTAAATTTGGTCAACAAGTCTTGGCCAAACTCGCCATCCAACACTTTGCGCGCGTGCGCGGTGTCACGAAACAAGAAGGGAATGTCGACCACGCCCACCTCTGGCACAAAGTTGCTCAAAGCACCTGTCGACACGATCACGGCTTCGACGGTGCCTAGTTGCAAACCTTCGATCAGCTCGCGTTCACCGCCCAAGGCGCTGGCGGGAAACTGTTTGAATTTGTACGCACCTTTGGTTGATTTTTCAACTGAGTCGGCCCAAGTTTGAGCTGCTGCGCCGTAATGAGAGTTGACAGCCAAGGCATAACCTACTTTGACCTCTTTGGCAGATTGGGCAAAAGCAAAACCAGAAGCAGTGGCCAATGCGATCAAAGTGATTGCGGCAGTACGACGAGAAGTCATCATGTGTGTGTTTTCCAAAGTGGGGGCAAAGTTTCGTTTGGTGCGGCTGGCGGGGATCGAACCCACGACCCTTGGCTTCGGAGGCCAATACTCTATCCACTGAGCTACAGCCGCACTTGGCTAGCCTTAGATTGTAGGCGCCCCGCTATAATTTCTGCAGTTTTAGGATAGCCCACAGGATTAAAGAAATGAGCCACCACGACCAATCTCACTCAACTTCACAAGTGTTCACCTCCACGATGAAAACATTTGTTTTGCCCGTGCTCGTTGTCGTGGGTTTGGTTGCGTACATCGCCGCATCTTTCCGCCCACAAATCGTGACTTCGTCTAACGAACCAGAAGCTGTGGCTGCGCGTATTCAAAAAGTGGGCTCGGTGGAAATCAAAGACGCTAACCGCGCGGCACGCACAGGTGAAGATGTGTTCAAGGCTCAATGCTCAGCCTGTCATGCCACTGGCGCTGCTGGCTCACCCAAATTTGGAGATGCAGGCGCTTGGGGACCACGTATTGCCAAAGGTTTTGATGCTTTGTTGAACTCTGCCCTCAAAGGCAAAGGCAATATGGGTCCACAAGGTGGTGGCGATTTTGAAGACTTTGAAATCGGCCGTGGTGTTGCCTACATGGCCAACGCAGGTGGTGCGAAGTTCACAGAACCTAAGAAGCCTTAAGTTAAATAGGATTCACTCTTTGAAAAAACCGGTCATTGACCGGTTTTTTTATGGCTGTGTTGCTTGAGTTTGCTGCGGGCTGCGTACATAACCAAAGCGCTCGGGCAACTCGCGTGTTGAGAGCTCTTGCGGCACCCATAAGCCGTTCTCAATGAACTCTGCGGCTTGCAGCACATCTTGCGTATGCACCAAGCCAAAGCCCTGCTCGGTATCGAGGTACAAGCGCCCATGCTCATCCACGATGCAGCGTTGCATACGCACAGGCTCACCCGTGTGCGATTGGATGCTGCCATCCGGCTGCAAGCGCCACACCCAAGGCGTAGCTTCTAGCTCGACATACACACGCTGTGGACCGTTTTGAAAATACCAACGTCCTTGCTTGTCGCACGCATAGTTGCGACCAATGAATGCGATGAGTTTTTCATGCGCAAGGCGTGAGCCTTTGCTTTGCGTGAAAGTGCCCAGTGCTTGCGCCTGATCGTCGCGCATGTACCAATCGCCACGCGCATCTAAACCGAGCCAACCAAAGCAGTCAGGCACATTCGGCCACTTGGCCATGGCTTGTTTCACCAGATCATCCATGCTGTGTCATCCATTCCAAAACAGCGCTAGGCATTTCTTTTAAGTTAGCAGGAAAGTTCCCGGAGGCAAAGCCCACATGCCCCCCAGTCTCGGGTTGCCACAGTGTGACATGCTGGCTCACTTGCGCCTGATTGGGCAAACTAGTGGCGGGAATAAATGGATCGTTGCGGGCGTTCAACACAAGCGCTGGCACTTGCACCTGCGACAAACCAGGCTTCGCACTAGCGCGGGTCCAATAGTCGCCAGCATCTTTGAATCCATGCAAAGGGGCGGTGAAGACATCATCAAATGCATAGAGGGTGTTTGCAGCCAGCAGCTCTTGCGGGTCAAACAGCCCGGGAAATTGCTGCAACTTTTGCATGGCACGCGGTTTCATGCTGGCTAAGAACATGCGCGCATACACAGCCTTGTTGAAGCCGGTGTCAATGGCATGCCCACTTGCTGATAAATCAATCGGTGAGCACACTGATGCGATGCCATTCACCACACGTGTTGCTGCTTGCCCCATTTCCCCCGCCCAACGCATGAGCGCATTGCCGCCTAGTGAGATACCAACGGCAAACACGGGACCGGCGTGTTGTTTACGAAAGCGATCAAGCATCCAAGCCACTTCTTCGAAATCACCCGAGTGATAAGCGCGTGGTGCCCAGTTGATCTCGCCACTACAACCTCTGAAATGTGGAATGGCCATGCGCCATCCTTTTGCTTGAACTTCTTGTGCAAAGGCCTCGGCATAGTGACTGCTGGATGAGCCCTCTAGACCATGGAAAAGCACCAGCAGTGGCGCGTCATTGGATAACACGACATCCTCACGACGCCAATCCACATCCACAAAATCGCCGTCAGGTGTGTTCCAGCGCTCTCGCGTCCAGCGAGGTTTAGTGCCTGTGTAGCGGCGTGCAAATTTTGCCGAATAAATCGTTTGCGCATTCCCGCCTGGCAGCCACCAAGGCGCACAGTAATTCCAAATCAATGCAAGACCTGTGGTGCTTCGTGTGCTTCTGCGTGAGTGGGGGCAGTACCTGGGCTAGCATGGTGCGCCACCATGCGCCAACCTTGTGCTGTGCGTTGGTACACATTTGTGGCCACAACTACTGCCTCTTGCGTGCCATCCGTGGTGAGTAAGGCCACGCGCTCAATCACGTTATGCATGGCACTGGTGAGTGACTCCACTTTGCAGATGTGCTCGGGACGAGCCGCAATCGTGCCGTTGGCAAACATCGCCTCAAATGCGGCACGAATGCTGGCACTGCCAATCAGGCGAGGACCGCCTGGATGCACACACACAATGTCATCTTCATCAGCCCAACAGCTCATGAGTTTTTCAATGTCGCCCGTTTGCAAGGCTTCGTAGAACTGGCTCTCAATGGCATCGGCTGTGCCACCAACGGTGGCAGCTCTGAGTTTGGCTTTAGGCATGGGCAAATTGTCTACTTATTTTTGAGCAATAAAAAAGCCCCGACCGTGAGGCAGGGGCTTTTGAACGCTGACGCGCACAGCAATTACTTGTGAGCGCGGTAGCGGCGCAAGGCCGACAATTCAGCCGCCAAGATGGTCAGCTCTGAGCGAGCGCGAGCCAAATCAACGTCTGATTTTGCGTTCTTAACGGCTTCTTCAGCTGCGAGTCTGGCTGCATTTGCTTTTTCTTCGTCCATGTCTTTGCCGCGTACAGCGGTGTCAGACATGACGGTGACGCAGTCAGGTTGCACTTCAAGAATGCCACCTGCAACGAAAACAAACTCTTCACCACCATCAGCCGTGTGAATGCGCACCGAACCGGGACGGATGCGTGAAATCAGCGGCGTGTGGCGCGGATAAATACCGAGCTCGCCCGCCTCGCCTGGCAAAGCCACAAAAGTGGCTTCGCCGGAGAAGATGGACTCTTCTGCGCTGACGACATCTACGTGGATGGTACTCATAGGATCTCTCAGATCTTTTTAGCTTTTTCGAACGCTTCGTCGATGGTACCGACCATGTAGAAGGCTTGTTCTGGCAAGTGATCGCACTCACCGTTCACAATCATCTTGAAACCACGGATGGTTTCAGCCAAGGTCACGTACTTACCAGGTGAACCAGTAAACACTTCAGCAACGTGGAAAGGCTGAGACAGGAAACGTTGGATCTTACGAGCGCGGGCCACAGCCAGCTTGTCTTCAGGTGCCAATTCGTCCATACCCAAAATCGCGATGATGTCACGCAATTCTTTGTAGCGTTGCAATGTACCTTGCACAGCGCGCGCTGTGGAGTAGTGCTCTTCGCCCACAACCAATGGGTCCAATTGACGGCTGGTGGAATCCAATGGGTCCACAGCTGGGTAGATACCCAAAGAAGCGATGTCACGGCTCAACACAACGGTGGAGTCCAAGTGAGCAAAGGTTGTCGCTGGAGATGGATCGGTCAAGTCATCGGCAGGCACGTAAACGGCTTGGATGGAAGTGATAGAACCAACTTTGGTAGAGGTAATACGCTCTTGCAAACGGCCCATTTCTTCGGCCAATGTAGGTTGGTAACCCACAGCAGAAGGCATACGACCCAACAAAGCGGACACTTCAGTACCGGCCAAGGTGTAGCGATAGATGTTGTCCACGAAGAACAACACGTCTTTACCTTCGTCACGGAATGACTCAGCAATGGTCAAACCTGTCAACGCAACGCGCAAACGGTTGCCTGGGGGCTCGTTCATCTGACCGTAAACCATGGCAACCTTGGATTCGCCCAAGTTTTCTAAGTTCACAACGCCAGAGTCAGCCATCTCGTGATAGAAGTCGTTACCTTCACGGGTACGCTCACCCACACCAGCGAACACGGACAAGCCGCTGTGCGCTTTAGCGATGTTGTTGATGAGTTCCATCATGTTCACGGTTTTACCAACGCCGGCGCCGCCGAACAAGCCGACCTTACCGCCCTTAGCGAAAGGACAGACCAAGTCGATCACCTTGATGCCGGTCTCGAGCAATTCTTGCGAAGGGCTGAGTTCGTCATAGGCAGGCGCTTTGCGGTGAATCGAAGCGGTTTGAGTTTGGTCAACAGGACCACGTTCGTCGATGGGGCTACCCAACACGTCCATGATGCGACCGAGGGTGGCTTTACCCACGGGCACGGTAATCGCCGCGCCAGTGTTAGTCACCATCAAACCACGACGCAGACCGTCGGAGGTGCCCAACGCGATGGTACGGACGATGCCGTCACCGAGTTGCTGCTGAACTTCCAGAGTCAGTGAAGTGCCTTCGAGCTTGAGCGCGTCGTAGACCTTGGGCATTTGGTCGCGTGGGAACTCGACGTCCACCACCGCGCCAATACATTGAACAATCTTGCCTTGGG
>Ga0228702_1000392_pt1 | contig 34852 bp, 64 predicted proteins | sample McNCre217_Aug_MG_2_FD_178018 | JGI IMG/M metagenome (GOLD analysis project Ga0228702, IMG submission 178018) | Freshwater microbial communities from McNutts Creek, Athens, Georgia, United States - 20-17_Aug_MG | ecosystem: Environmental > Aquatic > Freshwater > Creek | place: USA: Georgia...
TTGCTTGCCGCTGAAGGCACTGTGCCGGAAAAGGAAGCGTGGGCCAAGTTGAAAAGTCTCGATGCCCGCAAGGCTGCCGAGATAGCAAAAATCAAAGTCTCTTACGCGAAAAACCGCATTAGGCAACTCTCTGAAGCGACTAACGCTGTCCAGACCGCCAGTCGAATGATTGACATCTTGTGGAGAAGTGAGAAGTGATTCGTGAACGGTGTTCATGTAATGCCGAGTTCGAAACCGATGAAGACAATGCGCCGACACTGTGGGCTGCTTGGCGTGAACTGCATGTCTGCCCCGAAATCAGCGAAGGCCACCAGCCGATTGGTGGCACTGCCCAAGCCGACCTGGCACCCGACTACACCATTCCCGAAATGCACATAGGTTTCCGATGAAGACAAGCGACTGGCAGCAACTGCTCATCCGTGACGGCGGCTACTGCCTCCACTGCGGCGAGACTGAATCCTTGTCGCCGAATCATCGCGCTAACCGTGGCATGGGCGGATCTAAGCTCGCCAACGTGCCAAGCAACTACGTGCTGATTTGCTCCTGGCTGAACGAACGCATTGAGGGTTCGGCCTACTACCGGGAACTCGCTATCGAGAATGGCTGGAAGGTCAGCAAGTTTGAGGATTGGCGGACGGTGCCTGTCTTTGATGCGTGTTCGGGCGTTTGGTTCTTGCTTAATGATGATTGGACTCGTAAGGTAGTTTCCGAAAGGAATCTATGAGCATTGAAGCAATGGCAATTGTTCTAAACCACTCTCGCGCGAGAGGGGCCGCAAAACTTGTCTTAATCGGCATCGCCAATCACCTAAACCCAGACAACGATGGAGCTTGGCCTAGTCAAGCCAAACTTGCCCAATACGCCAACGTCTCAGACCGAGCAGTGCGCGACGCAATCGACAACCTAGTAAGCCTTGGGGAACTCCGTTACGAGGTCGCACAAGGGCAGTCCGCGAACCAATACAAGCCGAACCGCTACTGGCTCACTCTCACCTGCCCACCTGAATGCGACGGCACCGCAAGCCACCGCCACAGGGTGGAAGTTTCTGACAGACAGGGTGGAAGTTTTAAGCAGTCAGGGTGGAAGCAGGCTTCCGACAAACCTTTAAGAGAACCAGAAGAAGAACCAATACTCCCTCAAAACAAGTTTGAGGAAGCGTTCAACGAGTTCTGGAAGTTGTATCCGCGCAAGGTCGAGAAGATAGACGCACGCAAGGCCTTCGACAAGGCAGTGACCTGCCACGGCCTCCAAGCGGTCATGGAAGGTGTGCAGGCGCTCGCCACTGATCCGAACCTCCCAGCGAAGCAGTTCATCCCCTACCCAGCGTCCTGGTTGAGGGCTGGAGGCTGGACGAACGAACCCTACCCGGAGCGAGAGCAGACGCCTGAGGAGAAACTAGCCCTCCAGCAGGCTGAGATTGCCCGTAGGCGCGAGAAAGACTTAGAAGCGAGCAGACGCCTACGCGAGGAGATGGCAGAGGCTCAGAGACGCTACGAGGCGAACCCGCCCGCCTACTGCGAACACGGCAGAATCAAAGTCATCTGCCCTAAATGTCCGACCCCCCACATAAACTAGAAACAAAAGCTACTACAAGGAGAAACTACTATGGCAATCGCATACGCCACTGGCAATGTTGAGCGCGTCCTGTCCGGCAACTTCGCAGGCGTTGGCCTCGTAATCGCCGAGTCCTACAAGACTAAGACTGGCGAGGAGCGCACCACCCGCTACACCTGCTGGTTTGAGGAAGACCCTAGCGTCAACATTGGCGACCTCATCACCGTGTCTGGTGCACTTTCGGCAAAGGTCGATGAGTGGACTGACAAGGACGGTCAGGCACGCACCACCGCTAAGATTTCGCTGAACCGCGCGAAGATTAGCCACAAGGAAGCTCCGCTTGCTACTGCTTCCAGCTTCTCGGTCCCTGACGACGCAGACGACCTGCCTTTCTAATGCTGGGCGCTATCTACGCTTACCTAAGCGCAATCCTCGTCTTTGCTCTCGCTGGCGAAGCACACACCCCATTCCTTCGCTGGGCTGGGTTCGCTTATGCCGCCTGGTTGGTTATCGCCGGCTCGATAGTTGGATGGAATGCAGCCCGCAACTACGAGGATTAACCTAGAGTTTTTCGCTGAAGGTGTGCCTAAGCCTCAGGGCTCGAAACGCTATGTCGGCAACGGTAGGTTCGTCGAGGCCTCTGACGTGAAGCCTTGGCGGGCCGCCATCGCCAACGCAGTATTCCGTGAATGGATGCAGTCAGGCGACGCCAGACCCTTCACAGGCCCAGTCAAGGTCCACGCAACCTTCTACATGCCACGCCCAAAGACCGTGAAGCGCTTGTTCCCTACCGTCGCACCAGACTTAGACAAGCTGCAACGCGCTCTAGGCGATGCGCTGTCGGTTGACTGCCAGGCTATTGAGGATGATTCGCAGATCATTGAATGGCATTCATTCAAGGCTTATGTTGAGCCTGGTGGGACTACTGGCGTAAAAGTTAAGGTTACGGCGTTATAACAATTCGTGTTGATTTGCTGTTTCTCGCATTTCTTGTGTAATGTTTTAGATGTAGCCAGAAAGCCTGGCTGCAGGAGGAAAAGAAATGCAAAAGAGCGGCAGCGAAAACGCAGACCTAGAGCTAGTAGCTGGTCTATGGATCATCGCAAAGGCAACCAACGTATTTAGTTCCAGCACCGACCGCGCAAAAGCTTGGTATGACTTCAGCAGCGAAGCAGAGTTGATTACTCGCCGCTACGGATACAGCCAGGAAGAGTTTGGCACCAAACTCCGCAAGACCGCTGAACGCCTATACGCCAACCAGTTAAAGAACGAAATCTTTGGCTACGCCAAGAGCGAGGTGGCAGCCTAATGCGCAAGCTACTAACCGCACTCGGCCTCATCGCCTTCTTTGGCATCTGGGCCATCGCAGACAACCTAACCCAATACATTCCTGACTGGATTGGCTACCTGACCCTAGCGGCAGTCGCCATCCTTCCTGTCGGCTGGTTAATCAAGCGCTACCTGTGGGAGAACTAGCATGAACCTAGCAATCGCCCTCGTAGCACTATTCGCCATCTCACAATTCCTCATCTTCGGCGTCCTGCTTGTCTTCGCCATCCAGTTCGTTCGCGTCAAAGATGCCGTCATCGACCTGCAAGACGACATAGAAGACGTTTGGGAAAGCCTGGAATCCATCGCCGAATGGACTACCGCCAACGACGAGTGGCGCGTACGCCAAGAAACTTGGGCAGAGTCGGTCACTGAACTTCAGGGCCGCATCGTTGAGGTACTGAAGGAGCAGAACTAATGCCAGTCGCACGTCTAACCGACCCACAGACGTCCATAGACGCCGCCCAGTCGGTCGTCAACATCACCCCCGTAAAGCGAGCCATCCTGGACGCACTCCACACAGCCATGACCGATGAGGAACTGATCCGCACTCTGCGAGCCACGTTTGGCCCCAAGTTCGCGTCAGAGTCCGGCATCCGTAGCCGTCGCGCCGAGCTGGTCCGTGAGGGCTTCGTTGAGGACAGCCTGGGGCGCATCAAAACTGAGTCGGGCCGTCTAAGCATCGTTTGGGTTAGGGCGTAAGCAACATGACACTAACCCGCGACGAATGGCTGGCCTCGCTTGAGCAGGAGCGTTTCAACGTTGCCCACCGCAAGCCAGCCGAAGTGAAGAAGGAATACATCGAGGTTGTCCGCACCGTCACTAAGGCTTGCAACCGCACCCACGTCACCGAGAAGCGTGACCAAATCTTCTATCACGCTGGCCGCTACGCCCAAGGCGCACGCGACCACAACGCGGTAGAGGCACAAGAGCAACTAGAGCACCTGTTGGAGGGCAAGTAATGAGCATCCCTGAAATGACCATCGGCGACTACATCGCCAGCGAGGACTTCGAAGACAAGGTTTTGCGTGTCGTCCACGACGACGTAGCCATGCTGCTCCGCAAGCACCGCGACTACGGGCCTAAGAACATCAGCCAGTCACCTGGTGGCCCTCTCAACGGCCTGAGGGTGCGCATGCACGACAAGTTGGCTCGCATCAACCACCTCATCGACAGCGGTGCCGAACCAGAAAACGAAGCCCTAATTGACTCGTTCCTGGATCTAGCAAACTACGCCATCATTGCGCAGCTCGTGATTCGCGGGGAGTGGCCTAATGCTTGACCACGCCGAAGCCGTACGCGAGAACTACCGCCGACAGGGCGCAGAACGCATCGTTGACCGCATCATCCAGGACTTGCAGTCTGACGCCATGATTCAGCTTTCGTTCAATGCTTGGGCGTTGGAGCAGGTTGTGCGCGTTGTTGAGGGTGCACTTCACCAGGTGCAGTTGGTGCCTAATGAGTGACCTGAGCGACCTGCACGCTGAAGGCGTGACTGACCTGCAGTCGTATTTTGTTGGCAAGCAGGACGAGCAAGCACGCATCATCGAGTTGCTAGAGGGGCTTGAACCTTGGGGAGCAGTTGACACCGCTTTTGTGCCAGACCTTATCGCTCTTATCAAAGGAGAGAAGTAAATGAAGCTTCTATTTAGCAAAGGTGCTTGGTTTGATTTTGGTCGAGAGACAGGTATCCGAGAAGAACGGGAACGCATTGTGGCGTTGCTGGAAAAACACCCATCAGCGGATGATTATTGTGAAAAATGCTGGGCTGCGCCTTATGACGCACACATTATCAGGCTTATCAAGGGAGAGAAGTAAATGAGCAGGAAAGAACACCTAAGAGAACTTGTCCGTCAGGGGCAAGCACTTCGCCAAGAGGACATTGACCTTGGGGCAAAGCAGGAGCGTGAACGCATCAATGGCATCATTGACCAATTCATTGAAAATAGCGACTATCCAGAGGTTGTAAGTTGCCTTGAATGGTTGCAGGATGTTATCAAAGGAGAGAACAAGTGAGCGACAAGCCAATGAAAGTGTGGATTCAGCAGGAATACCCGCATCGAGGTTGGTTTATCTATTCGGACAAGTTTGGGCTTCACTCGCATCGCCTGACTAAACGAGGGGCAGTGAAATGGGCAAACGAAATCTTAAACTCCTGGCATCCCGCGGTTTACAACAAAGAAGTCGTCTGGGAACTAAGACAAAACATCAAAGGAGACGCCTAATGCAGATGCTCGGAATGTTCCTGTTTGGCTGGCTCGCCGGCATCGTGGCAACACTCACAATCCTCAGCGCATCCATGTGGACAGCCATAAGGCAGCGTGACGATGCCTAGACCACGCCTACAACACCACTGCAAACAGACAGGCTGCCAAAACCCTCACCAGGCGCAAGGCTACTGCCCGAAACACTACATCGCAGCACGCCGCAACGGCACCATCCAAGTAATCCAGAAAAGGAAACACCATGCCTAAAATCCCAGTAGTCGTATGGACTAAAAGCAATTGCGTTCAGTGCATGATGACTAAGAAGAAGTTCGACCAGCTCGGCGTCATCTACACCGAGAAGAGCCTGGAGCAGTATCCGGAGCAGGTGGAGGCGTTCAAGGAGCAGGGTCTTTTGGCTGCTCCGATAGTAACGACTGACGTTAAGGCTTGGTCGGGTTTCAAGCCCGGCAAGATTGAGTCGCTAGCCCACTACCTGTTCAGCGGGCAAAGAGGAGAGAAATGAAGAAGGCAGAACTAGCCGCCATCCTTGATTGGGCTTACCAGCAGGGTGCCCTCTATGAGCGCCTGCGCGAGGCCACGAGGGACGATTATCAACAGGGCAAGGATGCCGGCATGGCGTTTGAGCGCGAACGCATCAACAAGTTGCAAGAGGGCTACGTGCTAGTCAAGAAAACCGAGGAAACTAATGAGTAAACGCACCTACCGCTTTGGCCCAGACTACCTACTAAAAAGCGTCAAGGTTGGCGTAGCCGTCCTCAAAGGCGAGCAATACTACTTCGTCACCGACCGCTACAACTATTGGCTGATCGCCGACATGGACGTCCAGAACCAAACCTACGAGCTGAAACTGTGGGACAAGCCCCGCACCAGGAAGCCACACAGCCGTAAAAGCCACTGGCGCAACGTCACCAGCCCATACGCCATCAAGGTGCGCCTGTGAGTCGCCACCGCTACAACAAGACCCCCGTCTATTGGCGGTTCACCTACAGGTATTACAGGCATTACTGGTGGCGTCAAACTTGGCAGAGTGTCACGGCAGAATTGTCTGACGTTTATGCTACATTGAAACTGCTGTTGAAATAGATTCCTCCGCTAAGTAGATAGCATCGAAGCCCCTATTCGACCCCCAATCGGTAGGGGCTTCTTCTTTGCCGAAACAAAGAAAAAGTTGCTTGACTTTCACCCCTCTCCGACACTTGATTATTTATGTAGGTGTCTCCAAGGCCACTTCACCGCTGTGCGGGATTCTGGTGGCGTGTTGAGGGGTCTGGTGGTGGGTCAACACATCTACACTTGATTCATCGGGCGATAGTTTCAACAAGTGTCTGAACGCTGACGCGCATTAGAGAGTTTCTAGACCTCGTTCTAATGGCCACTCGCAAGTAGGCAGAACACTCCGCATTGGGTGGAGAGGTGTGGTGCGAATCCACAGACCCGACCAGGGTGCGACAGGTGTCGCTCTCACTGAAAGCCCTACACGGGAACGGTGAGATACCTCGGTTCGATTCCGAGCGCATCCACGTGTTGGTTTGCTTCACCGTATGGTGCGGGTAGCCGAATAGCCAGTGTGACTACCATTGAGCCGGCACAAGGATGTAGTCGGGGCTTATAGAGGCGTACGAGTTGCCTGCAAAGGTTAAACGATGACTCCGTCGCAGGTGCAAATCCTGCAAGTCCACAAACAGCATCGCTGCTCAATAGATTCGCTAGGGTCTAACGATTACGGGTGCTGGCTCTGTCACCCTAGTCTGCAGCAGGTGGCAGGGTATTTGCGTTACTAGCTCATTCGGTAGAGCAGCCGCCTTGTAAGCGGCAGGTGTGGGGTTCGAAACCTCAGTGACGCTCTAGAGGTTGCTGGCACGGTGCGCACCTGAAGCCTGCTCCCAAGTGTCCTATCAGGGCAGCCTCTAACTTTCACGGGGCTTCTCACTCTCACTTACAGCCCTAAGTGATAACACGCTTGCCGAAAGAAAGAAAAAGATTATGGCTGACGAAACCGTAGCAACCCCAGCACCAAAGACTCCAGCAGCACCTAAGTGCCCATGCGTAGACGGCTACTGCCAGAACTGCGGATCATTCACCGACCCACAGTAGTCAATGCCTAGAGCTTCCAAAGTCTGCAACAAGACAGGCTGCGCAGAGATAGCAACACAAGCAGGTAACTACTGCGACCTACACAAGCTCCCCACCTGGCAGAAGACAACACAACGCCACAACATCCCAGGATGGAAGCGAATAAGAACGCACATCCTCTACCGCGACAACAACACCTGCCAACTATGCGGCAACCCCGCCACAGAAGTAGACCACATAACCCCCATCTCACAAGGGGGTACATCAAAGCCCTCCAACCTCCAAGCCATCTGCACCCCCTGCAACAGCAAAAAGAACCACACCCAACGCCGCAACCCAAGCCAAGGGTAGGGGGTACCACCTTCACGAAAACGCCCCGCAACCGTAAGGGGGCTGGCTCTCTTTGGTCAGTCGGGTTCAAAACTTAGAAATGCCTCGTGATGAGGCCCATAGCCTCGTGATGAGGTGAGGAGAACATTATGCCTTCTGGTGGCGCTCGTGCGCGTTCTGGCCCTGCGCCTGACCCTAATGCTTTACGGCGTGACCGTAAGGATGATGCCGGCTGGACTGTTCTCCCTGCTGAAGGCCGTAAGGGTAAGGCTCCTAGTTTTCCGTTGATTGACCCTAGCCAGCGTGAGCTGCAGTTGTGGGTTGCGTTGTGGAAGAAGCCTGTTGCTCTCCTTTGGGAGAAGAACCAGCAGGAGCTTGCTGTGGCGTTTCATGTTCGCACTATGGCTGAGGCTGAGAAGGCTGACGCCCAGGCGAACCTTCGCACTCTCGTCCGGCAGCAGGCGGGCGAACTTCTCCTGACTATCCCTGCCATGTATTCGGCCCGAGTCCGTATCGCTGAGGATGAAGTCGCTGTGAAGCGTGCCGAGGCTACAACCCCAGTGCGGGTGAGTGCCCGTGACCGTCTCAAGGCGGTGAAGGGTGCGTGAGCAGCGTGAGTCTGCTGTTCTGGCTGTCGCTCTCGATTGGGTTACTGCTCATTGTGTCGTTCCAGACGGCTTTGAGCGCGGTCGTCCGCTAGAACTCTACGACTACCAGTTCGAGTTCTTTTCAAACTTCTACCTTGTGCGCGGTGACGCGGAATGGGTGGCAGAGAAGCCGGTATTAGGTCCGGCGTTCGTCTATCGACGTGGATTGTTGGTTGGCCCACAGAAGCTCGGCAAAGGTCCTATGACCGCCGCACACATCTGTCTAGAGGCAGTGGGTCCAGCCTTGTTCGCGGGATGGGCTATCGGCGGTGAAGTTTATGACTGCCGTGACCACGGTTGTGGTTGTGGCTTCTTGTATGAGTATGAGCCTGGCGAACCTATGGGGATGCCTTGGCCTACTCCGCTGATCCAGATTACGGCTATCTCTGAAGAGCAGACCGACAACATTTACGGCGCATTGCGTCCGATGATTGAGTTTGGCCCGCTTAACGATGTTATCCCTAAGACGGGTGAAGAGTTTATCCGCCTGCCTGGTGGTGGACGCATCGACACGGTTACCAGTTCGGCTATGAGTCGTCTTGGTCAGCGCGTCACTTTCGTGCCTCAGGACGAGTGCGGTCTTTGGACGCAATCGAACGGCATGGCGAGGGTTGCTGATACTCAGTATCGAGGCCTTGCGGGTATGGGTGGTCGCGCGTCGATTACCACTAACGCTTGGAATCCTGCCGAGAACTCGGTGGCCCAGCAGATGTTTGAGTCGACGGCTAAGGACATTTACCGCCAGTTCAAGCAGCCGCCCAGCAACTTGTCCTACAAGAACAAGGTTGAGCGCCGCAAGATTCACCAGCTCGTCTATGGCGAAGCCTTGAAGCAGCACGGTGGACACGTCGACCTGGACGCCATCGAGGCCGAGGCATTCGACCTCATCCAACGTGACATGGCTCAGGCTGAACGCTTCTTCGGTAACCGAATCGTCGTCGCTTCGGATTCCTGGCTGGACCCGCTGGTTTGGGATGAACGCCTGGACACGGACCGACCCTTGAAGAAGGGCGACCGCATCGCCATCGGCTTTGACGGTTCGTTGCGTGACGACTCGACCGCACTGGTTGGTTGCCGCATCGACGACGGAAAACTGTTTGTGCTTGGCCTGTGGGAGTCACCGGACGAACCTGACGCTGATTGGGAAGTTCCAGTTAGCGAAGTGGACGCCAAGGTTGCGTGGGCTTTCAAAGAGTATGACGTGGAGCGCATGTATTGCGACCCTGCTTACTGGCAGGACATTGTCGGTCGTTGGGCTTCCCAATTTGGCGACAAAAAGATTTTTGAGTGGTGGACCAACCGCGAACGCGCAATGGTCGCTGCTTTGGAGCGGTTCCACACCGCAGCCATTACTGGTCAGTTGACTCACGATGGCGATGAACGTTTGAGCCGGCACCTCGGCAACGCTCGCAAAAAGGAAACTCGGTCGGGTGTTGTGATCCGTAAGGACCGCCCGAAGTCGCCTAGAAAGATTGACCTAGCGGTTTGCGCTGTTCTCGCTTATGAGGCTCGCGGAGACGTTATCCAATCGGGCAAACAAAAGAAGAAGACAGCTTTCGCAGGTTTTTAGGAGATTAGATGGCAGAGCAAGACGACAACCTGTCGCCTCTTGGCATGGTGAAGGTCCTTGAGCAGGAGCTTGCCGGTCGTCAGGTTCTGTTGCAGCGTCTCCAGGACTACCACGATGGCAAGCACCGTCTTGCTTTCACTAGCCAGAAGTTCCGTGACGCTTTCGGCGGCATGTTTTCGGCGTTCGCTGACAACTGGATGCAGTTGGTTGTGGATGCTGTTGAGGAGCGTTTGAACGTTGAGGGTTTCCGTTTCGGCGAGAACCCTGCTTCGGATAAGGACGCTTGGCTGATTTGGCAGGCTAACGGCTTGGACGCTGAGTCGCAGCTCGCCCACAGCGAGGCTCTTATCAAGGGTGACTCTTACGCGATTGTGTGGGGTGACGACGAAGGCAACCCTAAGGTTTCTATCGAGTCGCCTCGTGACGTGGTTGTTGCGTTCGCTCCTGGTAACCGTAAGAAGCGTGTAGCGGCTCTGAAGCGTTGGCGTGACGATGACGGCTACCACTGCGTGCTGTTCACTCCTGACTTCGTTTACAAGTTCGACAAGGATGACCGCGACGTGAACGGCGAATGGAAGCCGTACATGACCACTGCGGAGCCTTGGCCTCTACCTAACCCGCTGGGTGTCGTGCCTGTCGTACCGATCACTAACCGTGGCTCGCTGACTAGCGCTTACGGTGTTTCCGAGTTCTTGAACGTTATCCCTCAGCAGGATGCCGTGAACAAGCTCGTAGCGGACCTGCTGATTGCTTCCGAGTACATCGCCTACCCTCAGCGTTATGTGACGGGTATGGAGATTCCGATTGACGAGAACACGGGCCGTCCTATCGCCCCGTTCAACGTCAGCCTGGACAAGCTCCTGGTGGCTGAGGACCCTGCCGCGAAGTTCGGCAGCCTCACCGCTGGCGACCTGCAAAACTACGTGACTGGTATTGACACTCTGGTGCAGCACATTGCTTCCCAGACTCGCACACCGCCTCACTACTTCTACTTGAACGGCAACTTCCCCTCGGGCGACGCCATCAAGTCCGCTGAGACTGGCCTTGTTGCTAAGACCCGCCGCAAGATGCGTTTCTTCGGCGAGTCGTGGGAAGAGGTTATGTCACTGTGCTTTAAGGTTTTAGGTGACCCTCGCGGCGACATCAAGACCACCGAAACCGTTTGGGCTGACCCTGAATACCGTAGCGAAGCCGAACTGGCTGACGCACTGGTCAAGCGGTCGGCTATCGGTGTGCCTCGCCAGCAGCTTTGGGAGGATGCCGGCTACTCGCAGACGCAGATTGCGCGTTTCAAGGCGATGGAAGCTGAGGACACCCTCAACCAGGCGTTGGGCTTGACCTCAAACACGCCCGCAGTAGCCCCTAGCAGCCCCGTAGCGACCACAGAGCCGTCTGTCCTGAACCCTGAAGAGCAGAACGGCTAACGATGTCTCTAACAGCCGTCTATCAAGCCGAACTGAAACGGACTCGTGACGCTGTAGCCAACGCCCTGCGCCTTCACTGGCATGCGCTACCCGACTACCGGGACGCGCAAGTGCAGAACTTCACCGAACGGGTCGTCCCCATCGTTGAGGCAGGGCAACGCCGAGCAGTCGCCATGACTGACGCCTACATGTCCAACGTGCTAGGTGTCCGTCCGGTTGGGTTGCAAGCAACAGACCTCGTTGGGCCAGGCGCTCGCCGAGGCATCGACCCGCATGTTGTCTATGCGCGTCCTTTCACGACCGTGTGGACTTCGATAGCAACTATCGGCTTCGATGCGGCAGTTGCTAAAGGCTTGTCCAGGTTGATGAGCACGGGCGACATGGATGTTGCATTGTCGGCGCGTAACGCTTCGATGGCTTACGCCCAACAGTCGGATCGTGTGGCTGGGTTTATGCGTGTCGCTGACCCTGGCTGCTGTGACTTCTGCCAGTCAATCAACGGCGTGAAGGTTGCTAGCGAGTCCGCTGCTCCCCTGCATAACCGTTGCGGTTGCACCGTGGAACCCATCGAGGTTGGTTCGCCTGCAGCTTACGGTTTCCAGACTTTTAGCCCTGGCTCTGTTTTCGGTGACTCGCTCATCGAAGAACATGGCGAACTGGGTCCTGTGATTACTAACAAGCACAACCAGTTCACTGGCGAAAGCCAACTCCCTGCCGACTATAAGCGGATGCTTGCGACGGCAGAGCAAGTTTCGGGTGCATAACCCGTTTGTTTTCCAGCGCGTGAGGCGCGGATTCAATAAATGAAAGTGAGGCCGTGATGGCTGACGAAATTACCGCTGATGGTGTTGCACCAGAGGCAGAGGGTGTTGCACCTTCTGACGCTCCTAACGATGCCACTGAATCGAAGCAGGACATTCCTGCCGAGGTAAAGAATGCCTTGAAGAAGGCAAATAAGGAAGCGGAGACGCTTCGTCTAAAGCTGAAGGAGTACGAGGACCGCGACAAGACGGACCTCCAGCGACTTCAGGAAGAGCGAGACGCACTCAAGAGTGAGCGCGACATTCTCAATCTCAAGACTCTGCAGCGTGAGGTTGCAGATGAAAAGGGCCTCACACCCGCCCAAGCCCGCCGCCTTGTCGGTTCTACTCGTGAAGAGTTGGAAGCCGATGCTGACGACATCCTCGCATCGTTCCCTGTAACCCCAGCCAAGCCGAAGTTCGGCGACGTTGGTCAGGGTGCTCGCGGAGAGTCAGCGGCTCACATTTACACCCGTTCAGAACTCAACGACTTCACCTTCTATCAGGCGAACAAGGCTGACATTCAGCTCGCTTACAAAGAGGGTCGGATTGCCGACGAGTAACAAAGAAAGATAACCGCAAATGGCGAACATCACTCGCACCTCTGCTGGTCCATTCATCCCACAGATTTGGGCCAACACCGCACTTGAGATTCTGCGTAACCGCGTAGTTCTCGCAAAGCTCGTAACTCGCGACAGCGACCTGGCTGCCTTCCAGGTTGGCGACACCCTGAACATTCCATACCCTGGTGCGTTCACTGCCAACGACAAGGCTGCTAACACTGCAGTTACCCTGCAGGTCCCTACCGCAACCACCACCACCGTTACCCTGAACAAGCACAAGGAAGCTTCGTTCCTCGTTGAGGACGCAGCCCGCGCTACCGCTAACCAGGACATCATCGCCCGCTACATGGAAGCAGCGATCATCCCTATTGCGGAGCAGATTGAGTCCGACCTGCTCGGCCTCTACAGCGGCTTCAGCAACTCGGTTGGTACCAGCGGCACCGACATCACCGCCTCCACCATTCGTTCGGCTCGCAAGAAGCTCAACGACCTGAAGGCTCCTACCGACAACCGCGCCCTGGTCGTTTCGACCAAGGACGAGATTGCCATCCTCGGTGACAGCAACCTGCAGACCTTCTTCGCCTTCGCTCAGGCTCAGGCTCCTAAGGAGGGCTCGATTGGTCGCCTGTACGGCTTCGACGTTTACGTTTCGCAGCTCGTTCCAGTTGTAACCGGTACTCCTAACAGCACCAAGAACCTGGCTTTCAACCCAGGCGCAATCATCCTGGCTATGCGCGGTCTTCCTGACGCTCCTGCCGGCACTGGTGCACAGACCTCGGTTGTTCAGGACCCTGTATCGGGCCTGAGCCTCCGCGTCACCATGGCTTACAACGCCAGCAACCTCGGTGTCCAGGTGACCGTAGACGTTCTCTACGGTGTCGCCAAGCTCCGTGACGAGAAGGCCGTAGTAGTCCTCTCCTAGTCCTTAGTGGCTAACTGCTGAGGGGTGGGGGCGTGAAGCCCCTGCCCCTCGGCTCCCCCAAAAAAATAGAAACAGAAGGAACCGTGATGGCTCTATTCATTTCCAACGGTGTAGGCGTCAACTCCATCGAGGACGATGCACCAATCCCAGCAGGCTGGGCAACCATTACCGAGGCTGAAGCCAAGAAGGCTAACCCTGCCCTGTTCGGTGCCCCTACCGACGAGTTCAACCGCGTTCTCGGACCTATCCCAGGCGACGACGCACCTGCCGCTAAGGCATCTAAGTAAGTAAGTTCCCCAAGGAGTTCAGCGTTGTCACTTTCCAACTTCGCCACCACTGATGACGTGGCAGCACTTTTGCAGCGCGACCTGACAGCGTCTGAACTCGTCTGGGCGAACCGCCTACTGACTCAGGCGTCCGACATTGTGCGCCGATACACCCGCCAGACCCTCAACTTCGTTGCTGGCGACACCATTACTCTCCCAGGTAACTGGGATAACACCCTCATTCTTCCGCAGCGTCCAATCACTGCCGTGAACTCGCTGCTCATCAACGGCACCACCCCAACCGCCTACTCGGTGTGGAAAGTCCTAGACGACACCCTCTACATCAGCACTGGTGCCTACCAGCCGGACTTCGGTGTGCTCCTGTGGGGCGGCAACGCTCTATGGGGTCCAGCAGGCTCCAACAGCGGTCCTCAGGCCACTGGTGCCACCTGGCAGGGTCCACAAGCCACCATCACCATCAACTACGACCACGGCTATGCCTCCATCCCTGGCGACATCGTGAACGTGACTGCAGGCCTTGTGGCGCTCGCTGTGGCTTCGCCTGTCGGTGTTGAGCAGGAGCGCGTTGGCGGCTACCAGGTGAAGTACACCCGCTCCGAAACTGGCGGCATGTCGCTTCAGCCTTCGGACAAGGAAATCCTGAACTACTACCGCAAGCGTGCAATCTCTAGTTCGATTGCGGTGCAGCGATGACATTAGCCAGGTTCCTCAACCAGCCGCTGGAGCTGCACAAGAACCAGCACACGACCTTAGACCAATACGGTAATCAGGTTCCTGGCGATGTCTCAGTTATTCAAATCGTCGGTTACTTGGAGCAGGTGCAGTCCACCGAGTATCTCAACGACCGCGACACGGTTGTTACCTCGTGGCAAGCCTATTTCCCTGCCGGCACGGACGTGAACGCTTTCGACCGCATCGTGTTCGGGGGCCAGACTTTCGAAGTCGATGGCGCACCGTGGCAGGTCTATAACCCGCGCATCGGTTCGGTGTCGCACATCCAAGCCCAGTTGAAGGTGGTCCTGTAGTGGACGACATTGACGTCAACATTGTTCAGGACTTGGAAGGCAAGTTACACAAGTTCTCTGTCGTTGAGGCGAAGAGCTTGGAAATTGCTGAGGCGATTGCATCTCGCGCCCGCGACCTGGCCCCCGTCGATTCGGGTGCTTACCGTGACGGCATCGTCGTGGACAAGCCCAACTCTAAGGGTGTCGCTCGTGTGGTCGCTACCGACCAAAAGTCTTCGTGGGTTGAGTTCGGCAACCGTGACGGTTCCCAGCCTGCCCAGTTCGTTATGCGCTCCGCTGTCGAGTCGCTTGGTTTGAAGTTTAAGAAAGGCAGATAGTGGCTCAAACACCAATCGTTCTGCCTGACGCCGAACTAGCACTCATCCAATACTTGCGGGGACGCTCAGAGATTACTGCGCTAGTTGCTTCAGCACGGATCACTACCGTCCGCCCGCAAGAACCAACCTATCCCCTAGTTTTAGTCCATCGTGTCGGCGGAACCGCCCTCACGTGGAACGCCATAGATGAAGCCGCCATCCAAATAGATGTGCTGGGCGAACAGTCGAAGCAGTACGAATGCAACAAGATTGCTCGCACCATTCAGGCCTGCATTATGGCTATAGCCAACGACACCGTTACCGAAGGCGTTCTAGTTAGCGCATCTGAGGAAGTCGGTCCCCAGTGGATTCCTGACGCGGTTGTTGTTCCACCCCTTCCACGCTACGTGGCGCGGTATCGGGTGATTCTCCACAAGTAAACAAACAAGTAAGGAATCCACATGCCTTCTCCAGACGGCTCCAAGATTAAGATTGCCGGTACCGGTGCCATTTGGTACGGACCGACCGGCACCACCCTGCCTACCGACAGCACTACCGCGCTGAACGCTGGCTTCATCAACATCGGCTACGTGAAGAACGGCTTCACCCTCGCCCAGCAGCTCGACACCAAGGAAGTCACTGGTTGGCAGAACCTTGACGTGCTGCGTCTCATCCCTACCAAGATTTCGCGTCAGGCCAAGTTCTCGTCCATCGAGTCCAGCAAGACCGCTGTCCAGCTTGCATGGGGTAACGCAACCGTCACCGTTGCAACCAGCCCTGCCTACTCGCTGACCTTCCCTGCCTCCCAGACCACTCAGGAGTTCATCCTGGTTCTGGACTGGTCGGACGGAACTGCCAGCCAGCGCATCGTGTTCAAGCGTGCAACCTTCAAGTCGCTGCCTTCCATCACCTTCAGCCGTGAGGACGAAATCAACTTCGACATGGAGATTCAGGCTCTCGTCCCTGCAGACGGTTCGGCTGCTATTGCTGTCTTCGGTAGCGACGCAGGAACTGTGGCCTAATCATGGCGCTTATCTCCTCGCTGCCTGAAGGCGCTACTGTTCTTGACCTTGCTGCCGAGCGTGTCGCTCGCCAGGAGGCTCGTGCTGCACAGGGGTTGGGGGACCCTTTCATCAAGCTGGATGCCGGCTACGTTCAAGTTAACGCAGAGGTTCCGCTTGCTGCCGCATTCCTACTTCAGGATGGAAAGGTGAAGGAGGGCTTGGCTCTGCTGTTGGCTGACGAAGCTGACGTGGATGTCTTGTGGCCTATCCTCACCGCTGGCGACTTCGAGTCCGTCATCAATTTCATCACTGGCAAAACGCCGGGGGAATCACAGGCCTAGCCCAAGTTCTTAGCGGGAACTTTGAGGCGCTTGAAGCCGACTTTCAACGCTACTACGGCCTGGACCTACGGCAACTCTGTTGGGGTGTAAACCCTTGGGGTTGCCGTAGGCTCCTCGCCCACGTTTCGGGACTTCCACCTAAAGGCTCTGCGTTCGCTCGCAAGGCTATGGGTGACGCTTCGGATTGGGACACCCAAACCGAACTGACTGCCGTCTTGGTGGAGTTCTCGCAACTAATTTTCAAGGCGCTTGGCGGGAAGATGGATTTCGTCCCTATCGAGCGGCCTTCTTCCATTAAGCCTCCTCCTGAACCTGAAACGACGGTTAACGCGGGCGAGATTATGAACTTCTTGAAAGGTATCTGATGAGCGAGTCTCTTTCCGCCGGTACAGTCAGTATTGGCGTCAAACCAGATACTTCGAAGTTCGGTCTGCAGCTCAAGTCGGGTCTTGGCGAGCAGATGTCTGGCGTTGGCGAGAACATCGGCAAGAAGATCCTCGGTGGTCTCGCTCTAGTCGGTATTGGCACTTCGATTGCTGAAGTGTTCAAGACTGGCTTTGAGGAGATGAAGGACGCTTCTGCTGGTACTGCCCAGTTGGCTGCAGGTATCAAGTCGACGGGTAACGCCGCGAACGTGTCTGTGGACTCGCTCAACGCTTTGGCTTCTTCGATTCAAGGCTATTCGGGCCAGACGGACGACAGCATCGTCAAGTCTGAACAGTTGCTTCTGACGTTCACAAACATCAAGAACGCTGCTGGCGCTGGTAACGACATTTTCAACCAGGCAACTGCCGCTACTGCCGACATGGCAGCAAAGATGGGTGGAGACGCTTCGGGCGCAGCCATCCAGTTGGGTAAGGCTCTGAACGACCCTGTGAAGGGTATTACTGCCCTTTCGCGTGTCGGTGTTTCGTTCACTGACCAGCAGAAGGCTCAAATCAAGAGCATGGTCGCCAATAACGATGTTATGGGTGCCCAGAAGGTCATCTTGGGTGAGCTGAACAAGGAGTTCGGTGGTTCGGCTGCCGCTTACGGCAACAGCCTGCCTGGAATGATTGACCGCCTGAAGCGGTCGTATGAGGACCTTTCGCAGAGCCTCATGACTTCGCTCCTGCCTATCCTGAACCCGATTCTGGAAGGCATGCTGGGACTGTTCAAGAAGGTCCAGCCGTACATTGACACGTTCAGCCAGAAGATGGGCGACTTCTTCACCAAACTGTCTTCGGGTGGTTTGACGTTCCAGGGCGTTCTGCAGAGCATCACCGACGGGGCAACCAACTTCCTTTCGGGTGGTGGCCTCGCCAACATCATTCAGGGCTTGGGTGACTTCCGCACCAAGCTCATCAACGCTCTAGTGGACATCCTGCCAACCGTCATCAACGGCTTGGTAAGCGCCGCAACCAAGCTCCTGCCTGTCCTCGTGCAGTCCTACCTGCAGATGATTCCGCAAATGCTGAACACGGCACAGAAACTGTTCGGTGCCCTGCTTACCGCGTTGAGCACGGTTGTACCTCAGTTGCTGAACTCGGTCATGGCAATGCTTCCTAAGATTGTCAACCAGCTCATCGCAATGCTTCCCGGCATTATTCAGGGAGCACTCAACCTGTTCATGGGTCTGGTGAACGGTCTGGTTAAGGCTATCCCGCCGCTACTGACCGCCCTCATCAACGCTCTGCCCGTCATCCTCGCGCAACTCATCAAGATGCTCCCCGCTATCATTCAGGGCGCATTCCAGTTGTTCTTCGGCATCGTCACTGGTCTGCTCAAGATTCTGCCTGACCTCATCAAGGCTGTCGCAGGCTTGGTGCCTGTCATCGTCAAGACGCTCATTCAGATGCTGCCGCTTCTGCTCGATGCCGGCTACCAGATTGTCAAGGGTCTCGTTAAGGGAATCCTCGACAACATCCCAACCCTCGTGGTCACTGCTGCCCATGCTCTGGGCGATAGCGTTATCAACGCGGTCAAGGGTGTTCTGGGCATCCACTCGCCTTCGCTGGTATTCCACGAGATCGGTGGACACATCACCGAAGGTATGGCTAACGGTATTACCGCTGGCGGTTCCACTGTCGTTGCTGCCGCTGGCAAGGTCTCTGCCGACATGATTGACCGCGTGCAGGCTTCGCTGGCTTCCTTGAAGGCTGGCGCTGAGACTGCTGTAGCGGACGCTAAGAAGGCGCTCTCCGACTACGCCCAGTCCGTCAAGGACAACATTGGTGGCTTGAACTTTGGTCAGGCCCTCACGGATGAGCAGCAGGCTAAGAAGGACGCAACCGACCAGGGTAAGACCTTTGGTGGCTCGTTCATCCAGTCGCTCAAGGACCAGGCAACTCAGGCAATCAAGTTCACCGATGACGTGAAGAAGCTCGTTGCAGGTGGCTTGAGCAAGGACGGTCTGCAGCAGGTGCTTGCCGCTGGACAGGACGCTGGTGACCAGATTGCTCAGGAACTGCTGAAGGGTGGCTCGACCACTATCAAGCAGGCTAACGACCTGATTGAGGCCACTAAGAAGGCTGCTTCTGTTGCCGCTGACGCTGCTGCTGGTGCCTACTATGACGCTGGTGTGAAAAGTGCTCAAGCCCAGTTGGATGGCTACAACGCCACGATGGCTTCTATGGGTGCTACTTCGGCTGCCGCTAAGAAGGCCGCTACGACTGTTACTAGCACTTCTGTTGCTGACCGTGTGGCTTCGGCTATCCCTGGCGCGTCTGCGCTCCCTGCCGCTACCACGATTGTCTACAACGCAGCCAAAAATGATTCCATTTCGTCGGAGCAGAAGCTCACTGACGCTGTAAACCGCGCTGCTGTGCTGGCTCGCACCGGAGGACTGTAAACGATGGCTAACCTAACCATTACGTTGACTGGTGCTAACGGCGACACTCTGACTTTCGATGATTACAACTACATTCTGACGGACGGACTCAAGGGTTTCGGTATCCCCGTAACGACTCTTCGAATCCAACCGTCGGCTGTAGATGGTGGAGTGTTCCGTCACACCAAGCGCGGCATCCGTGAAGTTGACCTGCCTATCGTCATCGTCGGAACGTCCCGTGAAGATACCGAAGCGAAGCTGCGCCGACTCGGCAACGCCATGAACAACTACAACGGCTCTAGCCGCCTCACAGCGACCTATGCCGACGGTTCAGCCTTCTACCTAGACGTTTACTACGCTGGCGGCGCTGAGACTGTCTTCGGTCAGGACGCTGGCGCAACATTCGCCCGCTGGGTTGTGACACTGCAAGCCCCTAACCCGTTCTGGACCAGCACCATTGCTCAGACCTTCTCGGTCACCCAGTCGGGTACTGGTCGAGGCCTGCTGCCGAAGCTAGCAAACCTGAGATTGACCTCTACCGCCGCTATCGGTGTGGTCACGGTGAACAACACCATCGGTGACGTGCCTTCCTACCCTGTGTGGAAAGCGTACGGCCCTATGGACTCGCTCACCATCAACAACGGTTCGGTTGGCTTCGCATACAACACGCCGATTACTGGTGGCGATGTAGTGACCATTGACACTTATGCTGGAACTGTAACTAACTTGGCTGGAACTAACGTTTACGCAAACCTTGGTTCTGCCCCTAAGTTCTTTACCATTCCGCCTGGCACTTCTACCGCCAACGTTTACGGCGCGAACGTTACTTCCGCTTCGCAGATTTCCTGCACCTATTACCCACGCCGAGAGGTACTACATTAGCCATGAAGGTAAGTGACCTACTTGTCGAGGTGCGTGACGCCAACTACAACCGTGTAGGGCAGATTACAAGCCAATACCTGGTCGGGTTCACTGCCGTGCTGCGCTATAACGCAATCAGCACCTGGTCGTTGAGCATCCCTTCAGATCACCCGTTGCAGCCCTCGCTGACCACTCCTGGTGCCGGCATCATCGTGACGCTACTTGGACAGACTTTGTTTAGTGGTCCGGTGACGTGGATTCAGACGATTCAAACTATCGAGATTCCCGAGGGTGTCACTCAGGTCACTGGTCTGGACGACTCGGTGCTGTTGCGTGACCGTCTCGCCTATCCGACACCAACCACCGCTGACGTAACGCTGCAGACTTCGGCCTACGACGTGCGCACTGGTGCCGCTGAGACGGTTATGAAGGCGTACGTGAACTACAACATGGGTTCACTAGCTCCTTCGGCCCGCAAGATTGCTGTCCTGGACACCGAGCTCGACTATGGGCGCGGTTCCACGGTCAAGGGTTCGGCTCGCTTCGATGTGCTGTATGAACTGTTGCAGCAAATGGCTGACGCCTCCACGACCGCTATCGGTTTCGACATCGTGCAGTCGGGCACTCGCTTGAAGTTCCAATGCTATGCACCGACCGACCGTTCGAAGACTGTGCGTCTGGACATCTACAACAACCGCGTAACTGAGACGACGTATTCGCTGGCGCAGCCCAAGACGACCCGCGCAATCGTGGGTGGCTCTGGTGACGCTGCAGCTCGTGTCTTCCTGGAACGCTCCAGCACCACTTCACTAGCCGCAGAAACCTCGTGGGGACGACGAATCGAGACCTTCGTAGATTCACGCGACACGTCAGATTCGACGGCTCTAGCGACCGCAGGCGACTCGGTGCTAGGCACTGACGGCAAGGCACAGATCACCGCGAACGTGAAGCCAACCGATGACTCCACGATGCTGTTCGGTAAGGACTGGTATCTGGGCGACACGGTGACCGTTGTCGTGGGTTCGTACGAGCTGGCGGCTGTGGTCACTGAAATGGGCATCAGCATTGACGAGGACGGCATCCGTCTGTACGGCACTGTTGGCGAACCGAAGACAAACACTTATGAGCGCCAAATCCTTGCAGTGCAGGAAGCGTTGCAGTCCCGCCTCAACAATTTAGAGAAATACAAGTAGGAGTAGACCGTGGCAGAAACTTACTGGCCTTTCGCCAACATCGACACGACCACGACCCAGTTTTCGCAGTGGTCGCGTAACATCGGTGAAGGCGTTAAGGGTTCGTTCAACACTACTGACCTGAAGGTTACTGCTTCGGGTTCGACTATGACTGTCTCTGTGGCGGCTGGTCAGGCTCTCGTGCGTGGTCACTACTACTACAACACTTCGACAGCGACCCTCAACATTTCGACGGCTAACGCGACTAACCCTCGTATCGACGCCATCGTTATTAACTTGGACCCTAGCGTTAACAGCGCGGTCCTTACTGTTGTTGCTGGTACTCCTGCTGCTTCGCCTGTAGCACCGACTCTGACTCAGACTGACGCTGCCGTGTATCAGTTCTTGCTGGCTACCGTCCTGGTGCCGGCTGCTGCTTCGTCTATCGCTTCGGGTAACGTGACCGACGCTCGCACCTTCCTAGGGCAGGGCTGGTTCTCCACCCCTGTGCAGTCCAAGACTGCCGCTTACACGACTGTTGCGGGCGACAAGAACTCGTTTATTGCCGTCAACTCGGCTTCGGCTGTCACCATCACCATTGGTAACACCTTGAACCCTGGCGACCGTATCGACTTCATCCAGCAGGGTGCAGGTCAGGTCACTTTCGCTGCTGGTTCGGGTGTGACCCTGACTGCGTTCGGATCGGCAACTAAGACTGCTGGTCAGTGGGCTGCCGCAACCATCCTTTGCATCTCGGCTGGTAACTATGTGCTGATTGGAAACATCGCCTAATGTTGATTCCACTCGGTTTCTTGGGTGGCGGTTCGCTGGCTGGATTCGAACTGATTAGCACTCAGGTGCTTGTCGCTACCCAGAACGTGACGTTCTCCAGCATCCCTCAGGGCTACAAGCACCTGCAGTTGCGTATCGCAGCTCGTGACGCTTCGGCAGGTTCGGGCGGTATCAGCACTTCATTGCGTCTAAACAACGTCTCGACTTCGAGTTATGCCTGGCACCAGTTGCTTGGTAATGGTGGAAGTGCCACAACTTCTGTCTCGACTTCCGCCACGTCTATGAACGTTGGTTATGTAGTGGCTAATGGTGGAACTCCAAGCGCTTTCGGTGGTTTCGTCATCGACATTCTTGACTACACCAACGCCAGCACAAACAAGACCGTTCGAAGTCTTGGAGGTTTGGCAAGCGGCTACCAGTATGTTGCCCTGCACTCGGGCGTTCTTCTTTCAGCCGGTGCGGTCACTCAAATCGACCTGTTCACTTCTTCGGGCTTTACTGCCAATTCGCGTTTCAGTTTGTATGGGGTGAGAGGCTAATGGCCAACGCACACGTTTTGATTACATCGCAAACCCTTGGTTCAGCGGTCAATTCAATCACCTTTAGCAGCGTTCCTAGTACTTACCGGGATTTGGTTTTGGTTGTCAACGGCACAACAGACGTGTCGACCAACCCTCAGTTACAGTTCAACGGCGATACTGCAAACTTGTCGTATGTTCGTGTTGGCGGAGACGGTGCTTCGACCTATTCGTCGGCAAACACTAATGCTGGCTATTTTGGCGATGTTTCCGCCGGAAACCTTTCCATGATGGTAGCCAACATTTTTGACTACGCACAGACCGATAAGCACAAGCAATTCATAAGTCGTAGTTCCGCACCAGCGGCACAATCTTCGACTTGGGCCACCCGCTGGGCTTCTACCGCCGCAATCACTTCGATTGTTGTCCTGTCTGGTGTCGGCACCAACTGGTCCGTCGGAACGAAATTCTATCTATACGGGGTGCTCGGGTAATGTCTTATACACTTATTGCAACCGTGACTGTTGGAGCAGGTGGTGCAGCAAGCATCGACTTCACCAGCATTCCCCAGACCTATACCGACCTCATGCTTGTCTGTTCAACTCGCATAACCGCCTCCTCATTTGGTGGCGACACTGGTATCAAAATCAACGGCACGACTACCAACTACTCGGGTCGAATGCTAGTTGGCGACGGCTCGGCTACTTCAAGCCAAACCACAACCTCAAGCTACCGATTTGGCGGATTTACGGAAGGCTCGACTGCAACTTCCAATGTTTTTGCGAGCACCAACTTCTACATTCCGAACTACACGGGATCGACTAATAAGACAATCAGCATTGACACCGTAACTGAGTCCGCAGTTAATAACGGGTATCAGGGCATCCAGGCCACTTTGTGGAGCAATACAGCCGCCATCACCTCGCTAACTTTGCTTGACACTGGTGGAACCAACTTCGTCCAATACTCCACCGCATCCCTTTACGGCATCAAGTAAGGAAACATCATGCCTAACCCAACACGTATCGAAGTCAATTGTGAGACTGGCGAAGTCCAGGAGATTGAGCTGACTGACGCCGAGGTTGCAGACCTTCAGGCACAGGCTGACGCCTACGCCGCAGAGCAGGCACGCCTAGCCGCTGAAGCAGAAGCAAAAGCCGCTCAAAAGGCGGCTGTGCTCGACGCACTCGCCAAGGCTGCAGGTCTAGACGTCGCTGAAGTGACTGCCGTTCTCGGGTTCTAACCATGACTGGACCTGACGAGCAGATCCCAGGGTGGGCTATCGAGCTGATTCGTCAAGTTGAACGCTTGAACGAGAAAATCCCTTCACACGTTGAGTGGGCTACCCGCAACATCCTCGACCACGAGAAACGCATCCGCGACTTGGAGCAGTTCAAGTGGCGCATGACTGGTGTTGCGTCCGTAGCGTCGGCGTGTGTCGCGCTCGTCATCGAAATCCTGGCACGAACAGTATTCAAATAACTAAACATCTTTGACACATTCCGGGGGGACTTGTGGCAGTAATCAACCAAACCTTGAACATTGACGCGGGCGCGAGCTTCAGCCTCGGTTTCGAGTATTCCAACATTGACCTGACCGGCTACACGGCACAAGCCATGTTCAAGGTGTATCCAGTAACGGGCGGCTCCGCCCTCACCGTCACGCCAACCATCGACGTGGCTACTGGCTACATCGCATTGAACTTGACTGCCACTCAGACGGCTTCCCTGACTGCTCCCGCCTATAAGTGGGCTATGGAGTTGACTCACGCCACTAAGGGCACGATCCGTTTTGTTGAGGGTGACTGCCTAGTTTCACCTGAGGTCGTCAAGTAATGGCGAATGTTAAGGTTGTTCAGGCTACTGCCACGCCTGTAACTGTTGCTGCTTCGGCTTCGGTCGCTGTCACTTCGGCATTCCAGCAGGCGCTACAGGAGCCACTGGTCCTCAAGGCGCAACGGGTGCTACAGGTCCACAAGGCCCACAAGGCGCGACCGGACCCACAGGCCCCGCAGGTGCTGACGGTCTCACCGCCTACCAGGTAGCAGTCGCTAACGGCTTCTCAGGCTCTCAATCGGCTTGGCTGGCGTCTCTAGTCGGGGCAACAGGTGCTACAGGCCCTACGGGCGCTACAGGACCGCAGGGAGCCACAGGAGCGACAGGCCCTCAAGGACCTCAAGGCATCCAAGGACCGCAAGGCGTTGCAGGCACTAACGGCACCAACGGAACTAACGGATCAGCAGCCACTATCGCTGTCGGAACTGTTACGACCCTAGCCGCAGGTTCCAACGCCACCGTCACCAACTCGGGAACATCGACGGCAGCCGTATTCGACATTGGTATTCCACGCGGTGCAGCAGGAACAGGCCTCACCCAGACAAGCCTTGCCACCACCAACGCTTACACAGGCACAACCGAAGTCTCTGTGCTCTCCACAACGATTGCAGCGAACACCCTTCAGGTCGGTTCGACCGTCCGCGTCACCGTCTACGGCACACGCTCAGGCACAACCTCCTCAACAGGTATCGCCCGCCTCCGCATCGGCACCACAACCCTGACCGGAACTATCCCTTCAACGGTCACCACGTCAGGTTCAGCAACCGCCTCATCTTTCAAGTACACGGGCTATTTCACTGTCCGTTCAACTGGTTCAGCAGGTACGGCGTGGGGTTCGATGGACAGCCTCTACGGCACAAGCCTGGTTTTGGGTGTCTCCGCCGCGACTGTTGCCGTCAACACGACCGTTTCCAACGTTGCCGAGTTTACTTTTCAAGCTGGAACCACAGGCAACACCTGGAACATTTTCAACGCCATCATCGAAGTCATCCCTTAGGAGAAAACATGGCTACACCACAGGACGTCATCAAGATTGCATCCGCGTACGCAACCGAAGCGTATAAGGAAGGCAAGAACAACGACAGCATTTTCGGCAAGTGGTATGGCCTGAACAACCAGCCTTGGTGTGCCATGTTCGTTTCCTACTGCTTCAACAAGGTAGGTGCCGGCGCACTCGTCGCAGCAGGCAACCCCAAGGGCTTCGCTTCCTGCACTACGGGTGTCACCTGGTTCAACAACCACAAGCGCCTGGTCGACGTGTCCAAGGCCCAGCCTGGCGACATCGTGTTCTTCTCCTGGACTGGAAAGAAGGAATACGACCACGTGGGCATCGTCATCAGCAACGACCCTAAGAGCAAGACTCTCCACACGGTCGAAGGCAACACGATTGGTCCGAACGGTCAGGGCGCACAAGCCAACGGCGACGGCGTGTATTTCCGCGTCCGCAACTACGTCAACGTGACTGCAGTGGCACACCCTAACTGGGCTGCCGTCCAGACCCCAGCCAAGTAAGGAAACCATGAACAAGGAAATGCTCTACTCATACCTTCGCACTTTCGGTGCAACCGCTCTCAGCGCAGTATTTGCCATCGGCAAGCTGCCGTTCGATTTCACCGTGTCGGATTGGCGTTCCGTCGCTAACGCGATTTGGATTGCTATCATTCCAGTAGCGATTCGTTACCTGAACCCTAACGACGCAGGTTTTGGACGCAAGACCGACAGCACCAACTAACACCAAGACAAGAAGCCCCCAACCCCAGACCCGAAGGTTTGAGGAAGGGGGCTTCTTGCGTTTGACGGGGTGTCAGTCCTCGGTCGCCGCAACCTCCATCACCAAGACTTCGACCCTGCCAAACGATTCGACCTTGACCCGTGACTTGTCGCCACCAGCCAAGTTGATTGCGGTTGCCCAAACGCGCGGATGTGCTATGTTGCGCACCTCCACCTCGGTGGGCTTGTGTCGTGTTGCTTTCGTCGGATCAGATGCCTTCAGCCGTCTCGCCACGGCTACTACTCCTTCTTGAGGGAACGTGTTTTATCTGTCGTCCGCAGAGGCGTGACCTCCATACGGACGCGCGGCTTGGTCGGCAGCTCGGTCTGCTCTCCGACCGCCATGACGGCCTCTAGGGGTGCTGCGTGCTCCTCACACAGGTCGATGGATGTTGCCTTGCTGTCACCGTCACGCCACAGCCTGTAGGTGGTGGCTGGCTCGCCGCAACCCCCATGCCCAAAGTCGCAAACCTTAACCGTCCGTACAGCCATCACATTTCCTTACGAATCGGGACAACCTTCGCATCCTGGACAGCAGGGAACATCGGCTTCCCCTTCAGGTCGTTGTTGCGGGTCTGCCTGTCTAGCGTCAGTCCTAGATAGCGTTCTGTGGTTCGCGCGTGTTCGTGTCCGAGCATCGCCTGGACGCGCCTTAGCGCCCCGTCGTAGCCCTGCCCAACAAGCGAATCGAAGTAGGCTCGCGCACCTGACCTTCTGAGCGTGTGTTCGCCTTCTTTGAACGTGCTGTAGCCGGCACGCCCTAACACTCGTTGGACAATCGTGTGCGGCGCACTGGCAGGCCTCGACGCATCGAACACGCCAGTGCCGCCGACAATCCTGCCGCGTTCGTCTTTGGCCATTTTCATTCGGCTAGTCACCAGGTAGTGGTTTGGGTCAGCCCAGCCCTGCTCCGCCATGAAAGTCAGGTGCTGGCGAATGTAGCCGTCAAGCTCGGACGTTATCGGCATCGTGTCGAACTGCTTGTTCTTCACACGCCAAATGTCGATTTCTGCTTGCGCCAGGTGAACGTGCTTCAACTGGATTTTCTTCTGCTCGGATGCCCGCAGGAATAAGTAAAGCCCTGTCGCCACCACGATGGTTTCTGTTGGGTGCCGGCAGGCAGAAAAAAGGCGAGGCCATTCGCTGGCGGGGACACGCAACCAGTCATGTTCTGGTACTCGCGCATTCCGCCAACCTAGCGCCGGGTCGCTATCCCGACGCATGTAACCCCTTGCCCTGCACCAACTGAAGAACCCCTTGTATTGAGCGAGACGGCTGTTCCTCGTAGCCACGCACCAGTTGCGGCGTGCAAACACCTCGTCTAGGTGTCGCGGTTCCAGACGAGCGACCTCGATGTTACCTACATCGGTGAGCATCGTGTGCAACGCCTGCTTGTAAGCCCTGACTGTCGACTGCTCCAAGCCGAGGGCTTGGCAGTGCGTCAGGTAGGCGTCTACCACGTCAGCCAACTTCTCCTTGGCAGCCAATCTGGTCCTTCCTGTCGGTTGTTCGCAACATAGCACAGACAGCCTTGTGTCATGTCTGGAACAACTTCCTATGGGTCTGTGACCTGCAACGATACCGAGGTTTTGCGCCCAACGGTAGCCGCCCAACACGCCCGAAAACGCAACACGCCAACGCAACATGGCACAGACTTGAGCGCAGAGTGAAGCCAGTGCTACGTTGCGTCTACCGCCGAAGGAGGGAAGATGCCAGCGCCCCGTGTCCTGCCTGCAACAGACGTGCTCCTGCGCCTCGTGGAGCGCGGCCTGACTCACCAGGAAATCGCGGATCACTTGCACCAGACTCTTGGGGTCAATGTGTCGCGTTCAACCGTGTCGGCAGCGCTGAGTCGGGCAGGAGTGTCGAGGGGAACCATGCGTTACAAGGAAGAGCTGCCGTGGCGGGTGAAGGGTGAACACCTGACGCAGTACCAGGCACGGATGTTGAGGTTGCTGGGTCGTCGTAGGGCTGGTAGTGAACTCACGGACGAGGAGGACTCACGTCTGGACTCATGGATGGAGTCGCTGGAAGAGAACAAGTGGGTTGTCGGGTACGCGCCCGATAACGGTGGCTTCATTTACATCGACGCAGACGAGGTAGGCGATGGTTCAGACGGTATCCCCATCAGGCGACGCGCCATCGGGTCGGACGAGTTTCCCGATTCTGATGAGTGTGCTTGAGATCTACCCCCGCCACGTCAAGGTGGGCGACTCTGAGGGCTGGTGTGGCCCTTCTCTGATGGCATTGGTTTTGAGGCCGTTCACGCCTGGCGAGGATGCCGTCGTGGCGTGGGCCAAGGCGCAGGACGATGCCGTGCTGCTAGATGTCGTGCACTTGGCGGACGGTAGGGATTACATGGTGTTGGAGCGGTTGCATTCGAAGCAGACGCTGCGTGCGGCTCTCGCGGAGCAGAACCAGTTCCTGGCGAACGCTATTTGGCGTATCCCAATGCAACATGACACACGGCATGACACGCCGAAGGAATAAGTAAAAGCAATTCATTGTTGCACTAGGCTTTGTGGTATAGGGGTAAATACTTTTGACCCTTGCCCCTATGGAGGGCAAACCTATGAGTCTAGATGTATTGCTGGAACCTATTCCAGCGAAAGAAGTTGAACCCTGCAAGGTGGGGCGGATGCTCGCCGACCTTGACGACCCCTACAAGTCGGCACTAGCCAACCTGTTGAACCTGTCCTACGCGAATGGCGGCATGAGCGATGAAGCTCTAGCCGAACGCATCAACAAGGCAGGCCTCAAGGTTGGCGCTTCGGTTATCAACCGTCACCGCAGAGGCAAGTGCCACTGTGAGTAAGCTCGATGCCCTCCTTGGAGTTGGAGTTGATGGCGCGACACCGCAAGCACGGAAACCCCGTGTGGAACACCCTAAAGGCTTCACTCCTGGCATCACCGTCACCAAGTCGGGCGGTGAACTCGTCGTCCAATCCGAGCAGGCCGCAATCCCAGCCGACTGGAACGACATCCTCGCCCAACTCCTCCCTGAGGGATTCAACCCCGAAGACTATGAGGTAGAAGGCGACTCGGTTGAGGTTCGCGCCTGGGACGGCAACGTTGGCATGGGCGAACTGAAACGCTTCTACTACTTCAAGGCGCGTATCCGTCGCAAGGGCGCTCTCATCGAGGGCATCGACCTGGACGACATTATTACGGTCGCCAAGAAGGCGAAACCTAAGCAGGTCACCGAGTCCGACAACGCCCGCACCTACTTCATTCAGATCACCGACTTGCAGGCAGGTCAGGCTGACGGCGACGGCGTAGAAGGCATGGTGCGACGCGCCCTCGAAATCCCTCACCTCGTCAAGGACGACATCAAGGCGCTCGCCAAGTCAGGCAAGCCTGTCTCTAGCATCTTCATCCCGGTCACTGGCGACCTCGTGGAGGGCATTAGCGGCTGGTACGAGATGCAGACCTTCAGCGTGTCTTTGGACCGTCGAGAGCAAGTCAAGCTCGTGCGACGCCTCGTCACCGAAATCCTCGTCTCCATCGCCTCCATCGGGCTACCCGTCCACGTCGCAGTAGTGCCAGGCAACCACGGCGAGAACCGCCAAAACGGCAAGGCCTACACGACCCTAGGCGACAACGACGATGTAGCCGTTATGGAGCAGATAGCCGAAGCCCTAGCCCTATCCGAGAAGTTCCAGCACGTCACCTTCTCATTCCCCGCAAAGAACCGCCTCTCCCTCACCGTCGAAGTGCAGGGCTGGATTGTCGGCCTCACGCACGGACACATCGCCAGAGCCTCAGGAATGCCAGCAGGCAAACTCTTGGCCTGGTTCAAGACCATGGCAGGAATCAAAGACCCGTTAGGAGACTCCGAGCTTCTGTTCGTAGGCCACTACCACCACTTGATTTGCCAGCAACTCATCGGCGACCTGCTACTCATCATGGGTGGCGCGTTGTGCGATGCGTCCGACTGGTTCAGCCAAACCGCTGGACTTGTTTCGGACCCTTGTATCGCCAAGGGAACCATCACGGCTTCTCAGAAGCTCGAAACCTTCACCCCGTATTTCTGGCGGCGCACCCAGCCGCTGGCTCGCACCATCTAGGAGTTCCCTTGGCATTCGAAGTAACTAACGCTGAACTTACCCTCGCAAAGCAGATTGGTTGGCAGGTGGGCCGTCGCTGGTCTGCCGTCGAGATTGACGACTTGCGCCAGCACCTTGTGTTGTGGATTTTCGAGCACGCCGAGCAGGTGGAGCGTTTCCGTGGTCGAGAGAACGGCAAAGCCCAGCTCGCCATCTCTCTGAAGCGTGAGGCTCTGCGCTACTGCACTAAGGAGAGCGCCGCTAGGCAGGGCCGTTCCGTGGAGCGCGACAACTTCTATTCCGAGGATGTTGTCCGCAACGCAATGCCGTTCATGTTCGAAGCGAGTTTCGAAACCCACGCCAGGCAGGACCCACAGACCGGCAAAGTGTTGGATCGGTCGTTCTCCACTGGTGACGCGCAAGCCATCATCGCCGACATTAAACGTGCTTTCCAGTCGCTGCCTCCCCAGAACCAGATGGTTTTGGAGATGCGCTACCAGGAGGACATGACGATGCCAGAGATTGGCAAGCGCTTGGAGATGACGAAGCAAGCCATCGACCAGATTGTTGACAAGTCCATTTCCCTCATGTCGCAGTTCTTGAGCCGATAGGAGCAAGGTGCAGGCGCTCATTGACAGCCTGAAACCGTATCCGGGTAATCCGCGTCGCGGCAATGTCGCCTTGATTGCGGAGAGCCTTGAAGCTAATGGTCAGTATCGTCCTATCGTGGTCCGTAAGGCTACGCGCGAGATTCTGGCTGGTAACCACATTTGGTTGGCTGCCCAGTTGTTGGGTTGGGCGAAGGTGTGGATTGTCGAAGTCGATGTTGACGATGAGACGGCTGCCCGCATCGTTGCAGTGGACAACCGCGCCAACGATTTGGCTTCCTATGATTTGCAGGCGCTCGCTGACTTGCTCGGCTCGCTTGATTCGCTGGTTGGTACTGGCTACTCACCGGAGGACGTGGACACGCTCTTAGCCTCTCTAGAGGCGCAGGAACCGCCGACCGCATTGACTGACCCTGACGATGCGCCAGAGCTTCCAGCGACCGCACAGAGCTGCCTAGGGCAGGTTTGGAGCCTTGGCCCTCACCGTCTGCTGGTTGGTGACGCTACAAGCGACCTAGCGGCCCTCATGCAAGGCGATCAAGCCGACCTGGTGCTGACTGACCCGCCCTACAACGTCGACTACCAGGGCGGCACAGGCTTGAAAATTGAGAACGACAAGCTGCTGGACTCCGACTTCGCCACGCTCCTAGAGACGGCGTTCGCCAACGCTTCAGCAGTAGCCAAAGCGGGGGCAGGCATCTACATCTTCCACGCCGACTCGGAACGCATGAACTTCCAGGGCGCAGCAGAAGCAACGGGCTGGACTATCCGACAAAACCTGGTGTGGGTGAAGTCAAGCCTTGTGATGGGCCGGCAGGACTACCACTGGCGGCATGAACCAATCCTTTATGGCTGGCTCGCTGGTGGCGCTCACCACTGGTATGGCGACCGCAAGCAAACGACCGTCATCGAATGGGATAAGCCTGCACGCAACGCGGAACACCCGACGATGAAACCCGTTGGCCTTCTTCAATACCTCGTATGCAACAGCTCACAGTCAGGCGACATCGTGCTAGATCCGTTTGCAGGGTCTGGCTCAACGCTTATCGCCTGCCACGCCACTAACAGGGTGGCGCGTCTAGTCGAACTTGACCCGAAGTATGCCGACGTAATCCTGCGACGCTACATGGAGCACACGGGTGACACTCCAACCTGCAATGGGCAACCTTTCAGACTCGGCTAAACGCCTCATCGACGCGCTACGCGGAGGCACCGACCTAGACACCGCAACCCTGTTTGCTGGCCTTGAACCGTCGGACTTCACTCCCGAACTGTGGGAGCAGATAGTCAAGGCTCGCGCGGAAGCCATCGTGCGTGCAGTAGCGCAGATACAGAAAGCCGCCCACCAGGGAGACTGGAAGGCGGCTGCTTGGTGGCTTGAACGGCAAGCCCCCGAACTGTATGGGCAGAAACGCAAGGAAGACGGCGAGCGCCTACAAACCTTGACGTGCTCCGAGGGGCATCAGGTCATCGTGTCTAGGCGGCCTGAACATCAGACGGTGTGCGGGTTGTGTGGATCGGTAATGGAATGACGTGCGAGGCCCGCACGCAATCGGTGTGACCGCAAGTGCGGATGCCTGGCTTCCACAGCTTGCCGTCCTTGATGGGGTTGTCGTCTAGGTCGTAGTCACCGTGCCACGGCGTGCAGTAGTCGTCACCGTAGCGGACCTGCACTTTGGGTTTGGCTTTACAGGAGACGCAAAGACTGCCGTCAAAGGTTCGGTTCCCTGCCGTGTAGTTCGACGGGTATTCAAAGTCGTAGCCGCATCGTTCGCAGGTAGCTTGGGTCATTCCCATTAGTACATCCTCCCCGAACGAATGAAACGGTCTCGCTCTCGTTCCGCCATGCCGCCCCAAATACCTGCCTGGTGGTGCTTCAGTGCGAACATTAGGCACTCTTTGATGACTGGGCACTGGTGGCACATTTGCTTGGCTAACGCCACCTCATAACGGTTGCCGTCCATCCAGTCTTTATCTGGGAACCAGGCGTCTGGAAAGTTGACACACGGCGGTTCTGTCTCTGCCTCGTCTATGGCACGCCCTAGAGCAAGCCAGTCTCTAAATTGTTCCGCACTGAACTCTAAATCCAGTCTTTGATTAACGTTCATGTTGTCCTAATAAATGTCCGAGGTGCTAAGTAATGTCTAATGTAATGACTACTTCAAAGAAAAGCAAAACGAAGCCAAGCATCACGACTTTTGGCACTGCACGCCTCATCGGAAACTTTGAGAGCAACAGCCCTGAATGGCATTCTGTACGGTCTGCCGGCATCGGTGGCTCTGATGTTGCCGCGATTGTGGGCGCATCCCCGTGGAACAGTCCGTTCAAGATTTGGGCTGTCAAGACTGGTGTCCTGACTGATGAGGTTACCCAGTCGGAGCCTATGGAATGGGGCACGCTCCTTGAGCCTGTGATTATGGAGAAGTTCAAGCGTGAGCACCCTGAGTTCACGGTGTGGGCTTCGCCAGGCACTTGGGCGCATCTAGAGCGTCCGTGGCAGTTGGCTAACCCTGACGGCATTTACACGGCACCGGACGGATCTAACGGCATCATCGAAATCAAGACGGCACGCTACGAGGACGACTGGGCTAACGGTGTGCCGCTGTATTACCAGACGCAGGTCAACTGGTATTGCTCCGTGTTCGGTTTCACTGCGCCAGCCATCGTGGCTGTCCTGTTCGGTGGGTCGAAGTACCGCGAGTTTGTGGTTGAGCCTGACCAGTTCGCCCAGGACGTTTACGTGTCCGAGGTGGAGAAGTTCCTGGAGCTTGTCCGCACCGACACTCCCCCGGAGTTCGACGGCTCAATGTCCACCTACGAGGCCGTACGCGCCATGAATCCCGACATCGACCCTGAAGCCGAACTGGAACTGGGAAGCCTCGCAGAAGCGTTTCTAGAGGCTGTAGCGGACGCGGCGAGCGCCGACCAAGAACTAACCCGCATCAAGTCCGAGATTTTGGATGCGATGGGGCAGGCCAAGAAGGGCCTCTACAACGGCAAGTGCATCGTCACTCGCCAATCTAAGAACGGTGGCACCCCGTACCTGGTTGCCAAGAGAGGTTAGAAAATGGCACAGGCATACAAAGGTCCGTTGGACTACATCGACGTTGCGACTCGCATTGTCGAGTTTCGAGAGAAGTTTCCAGAGGGAAGCCTCCAGCAGATTGACGTGAAGTTTATTGACTTCGCAGGTCAGTCGTGGGTGGTTTACACCGCAGGGGCTTACCGCACACCAGACGACAGTCGCCCAGGCATTGGCACCGCATGGGAGCCAGTACCAGGCAAAACCAACTTCACCCGTGACAGCGAGTTGCAGAACGCCGAGACGGCTGCTTGGGGTCGCGCCATGGTCGCAGCACTGGCTGTTGACACTCGAAAGGGCATCGCTTCCGCCGAAGAGGTAAGGAACCGTCAAGTTGAACCTGCCGAATCTCCTAAGCCTGCTTTCGACAGGGCTGTTGTTAGGGATTGGGTGGCTGACATTGGGCTGCTGGATAGCGTTGATTCTGCTCGCAAGCTATACCTGGCTGCACAGAAGGCTAAAGCGCCGGCTAACGTCCTCGAAGCAATCACGGCTAAGGCCAAGACTTTTGGCTAGCAGACGCGACTATGTGACGACCGTGCGGGCTTTAGAAGCCGCAATCTTGGATCAGCGGGCAATGGTCACTCAGGCCATGCAGGTTGGTTGGGACCCTACGCCTTGGCGCGACGAGATGGAAAGATTGAAAATGCGTTTGATGGAGTACCAGAAACGCAGCCTCGATAGTGAGTTTTATGGCAGCGATTGAATACCCAGGCGATGTCCTCCGTGAGTTGAATGCACTCCGTGAACAGTCGCACCATGCGGTAACCGAGTTGTTCAAGCTGGAACGCGAACTGGTGGACGCTGAGATTGAAGCCGACCGCCTCTACGCTTCGGCTTTGCTTGCCGCTGAAGGCACTGTGCCGGAAAAGGAAGCGTGGGCCAAGTTGAAAAGTCTCGATGCCCGCAAGGCTGCCGAGATAGCAAAAATCAAAGTCTCTTACGCGAAAAACCGCATTAGGCAAC
>Ga0228702_1000393_pt1 | contig 34829 bp, 26 predicted proteins | sample McNCre217_Aug_MG_2_FD_178018 | JGI IMG/M metagenome (GOLD analysis project Ga0228702, IMG submission 178018) | Freshwater microbial communities from McNutts Creek, Athens, Georgia, United States - 20-17_Aug_MG | ecosystem: Environmental > Aquatic > Freshwater > Creek | place: USA: Georgia...
CTCAACCGCACCCAGAACATCACCACGCATATCGCACCCACATAAGAGACGTCCATAATGACGTCATTATGGACGTCCCTAAACCAAGCCAGGTGCCCTTATAAGGCGGTCAATGTCGGGCGGTTACTTACTATGTATACATTGAGTTTTCGAGGCGGCGTTGCAAGGCTGGACATTGACAATAGCATTGCAACTATCAGCTTTCACCATAGGCACGGCGAACACCAATCGAGTGGTGAGCGTTACGAAATTTGCTTTGACGTGAATTCTGCAAGTGAAGGCTACCTAGAACGCAGAGGCGTAATGCCAGCATGGCTCAAAGATGAGGACTTGGCAGCGTTGATTATCGAAGTTTCCAATTCAGCGATCCACTAACAATCTCAACGGACAGTTCCGGCGGCGTGTTCGCCGGAACGACCCCGCCGTAGTTCAAACCTTCAAATATGTCACCTCAAACTGCTTCACAGCCCGTTGTTCTTGAATGCGATTTGCCAAGTTGAAGGCGTCATTCATGGCATAATGTTGGAAGACATCCAGCCCTCTGTCCAGCGAGATTTTCCAACCAGTATCTGTGATGATGTGCCGCGCATGGGCTGTGCCAGTGCCGTCGAACGCCCAAGAAAAGCTGACGCCGGTGCCTTCACACGCTAAGGTTATCGCATCTAGGCTTTCCCGCTGCTTTCCGATGTCGCCCTCATTCGGGCAGGTGATCAGTTCTACTGTAATCTGCTCTTCGGGCTCTTTGTTGCGGAGGATCGTTTCCACCAGTTCCATCACGTTACGGATTTGATGGAACAGGCGGACGTAGGGATCGGTGACGACGATTTTCGCGGCCCCCTTCAGATAGGGCCCAAACAGCTTGTCAAAGCTGACACCCTTTCGATTTTCCGCGTAGACGACATGCCCTTCCTTGGGGCCTTCATCGACCGCTGATTTCGGGGCAGCCACAACGACAACTTCGGGCGAGGACGTTGTGACGATAACTTCCACATCGCTTGCAGCTGTTTGTTTGGCCGCTCCCACCTCTTCAGCATCGACAGCATGCAGATTGTAAAACTGTGGGTATTCATCCTCTTCCAAAGTGCTGACCTGCACCTTGCGCCCACCCTTAGAAGTAAAGTGGAAGTCCACAGCAGGATAGGTCGAGTCGATGCGCTTGAGCTGATCCTTGACACGCTTGCGGCTTTCCAACGCGAGCCGCAGCAACTCTTCAACCTCGACTTCTGTCTCGCCCCCAGATGGGAAGATCAACTTCATAAAACCCGACATCGTCTTGTTGATGGCGTCGCGGTCGCGGGTGGAAATCTGCGACCCCACGGTGAAGAAGGCTTGATGCCGATGCGACAGGTCATCGCCGCGCAGGTGGCGCAGGATTTCCGCCAAGTAATCCACGATGAAGCCAAAGCCGGATGTGAACATCTCGCCTCGGATCACGTCAATTTCCCAACCGGGCAAGTAGGCGTGCAGGCGGTCGATGAAAGCCGAGTCGTGGAACTGCGAGGGTAGCTCTTCGAACAAGTCGCTGTTTTTCAACATGTAAGGCACGTTGTGTGCCGTGTTGCCCACAAAGGCGAAGCTGGCCTCTGCGCCCATGGTCGTGATGCCACGCGAGAACGTCTTGTTCGCCATGTAGTTCTTCATGATGTCGACAAGCGCCTTGTTGGCTGACTTCTCGCGACCAGCGAATTCGTCAAATGCCACCACATCCCAGAACCCAACCAGCCCAATGCGGCCATTCGAGTTGTTGACGAACAGTTTGGGGATGCTGACCTCGCCCCCAGAGATCAGCTGACCATGTGGCGAAAATTCCGAATAGACGTGCGACTTGCCCGTGCCCTTCGGCCCCAGTTCGATCAGGTTGTAGTTGCGCTCAACGAACGGGATCAGGCGGATCAACTGCAACAGCTTGCTACGTTTGCCAAAGGCTGCCGGGTCAAAGCCAATGCTCTGAAGCAGGACGTCGATCCATTCCTCCGTGGTGAACTCCTTGCGGGCCGCTGCAAAGCCCTCGAGGTCCACCTTTGAGATCTGAATGGCCTTAAGTGCCCCAATCAGCCACGGTGAGATGCGGGAGTCTTCTGTAAATTCATACTGCACATCGACGATGCACCAGACGCCACCCACAAGCAGCTTCGGGTTCTCCTTAACCGTTTTGCTGTCAACGGCCACCCGCTTAATCGACAGATTGTCGAACACAGCTTCGTAGGCGTCGGTCTTTTCGTTCAGGGCAACGGTTATCCGGTCGATGACCTTGTATCGGCCTTTCTCGCGGATCTCGGACTGGATCAACTGCGCTTCGTTGCGGTGGACATAGTGCTTACGCAGGATTTCCTTGACGGTTTCGATGCCGGTCTCAATCGATGCCTCGTCGTCTGTCGCACAATACTGCCCAAGCAGGTATTCCAACACATAGGTCGGGACGATGGCATTGCCCTTGACCGCCTTGACCAGGTCCTTGCGCACGACAAAGCCGGGGAAATGGGCGTTAATCTTGGCATTTAAGTCCGACATGGCCCGTATCCTTAGAAGTCAAAGTCAGTTGAGATGCCGCGACGCAGCTGGAACCGCTGGCTGGCGTATTCTTGGTAGTGGCTTGTTTTGCCGACACGTTCTTCAAGCCGCAGGAATACATCTTGATTGTTGTATTGGTCTGCACTGCGTGAGAGCAAGAACTTGCGCGGCAGTTCGCGTTCGCGAGTGTTCTCCGACGTAAAGCCGAAGTTCAGGTCATGCGTATCTGAAATCAACACGTTGTCTGTGGTGTAGATCCCGGCTCGAAGCTGGCGAGGCTGCAACTTGTCCGTCGCCGGCTGAACTTGATAGAACATGACGGCAAGCTGCCCCGATGTAATCAAGCTCTTGCCACTGCTGATGATCTGCACGTCTACCTGGCGCACATCACTTTCGCGACCCTTCACGACCCGAATGACCGGCACCACAATCTCTTGCAGGGATGCGCCACCGTGAACGAAGCGGCTGCCCGCACCTTTGACGCGGAGGCGGTTGATCGAATTGGGAATGAGGATGTCTAGTTCGCCGCCCAAGCCAAGCTCGCTGGCGGAGAACTTCTTCATGCCTTGTGTTGCGGGCAAGTCTTTGCCGATCACAAAACGCCGATTGCGCACCAGCACGTCACCTTGCACTTCGGCCACGGAAAAGTCGCTCTCCTCAAGCTCGCGATGCTGATAGATGAACCCGTGGTCGGCTGTGATCAGGATGTTTGAGGCGTTGGCTGACGTCAGCTTACGCACCATCGCCACGATTTCCTGTATCGCGTCATCCACCGCGTCAGCCAGTCGCTCTTCTGTCGCCAGCTTGTCGCCCACCACGTCGATTTGGTTGTGATAGATGTAGATCACATCATGGTCGCGAAACATTTCCTTAGCTTCATCAGATCTGAGGTTCATCAAATCTTCGGCCCGCAAGGTGGCGACACGGTCCCCATCACGACCTTTTGCCAGCATCTTTTCGCGGTAGCTGCTGCTGGTCGGCTGCTCACCGTCAAAAACCAGACCGCTGTCGTCCTCGCTAATCCTCAGCGCACTGTTGGGCAGCAAACCTGCCATGCCAAGTTGCGTGTAGCTGGGCAGCACACCCAGCATCGGCTTCAACTCTGCATCAAACCGATCCAACCCGCGAATACGGGACAGACACTCTTCGGCGACCTCGAAGCGCAGTGCGTCAGAGATGATGACGCAGACTTTTTGCTGACGGCGGCGGAACTCAGCGGCTTGGTTACGGTAGAAATCCACTTGCCTCTCGACGCCGGGGATTTCCCAAGCTGTCATCTTGTTGACCTGTTCCTGCCAAGCATCGTTTAGCTTGAGCAGGAAGTTGTTCACGTAGAGGTTTTCGACGCGGTCGAACAAAACCCCCAGCAGACTGGTCTGCCCGCTTTTCTGGTAATGAAAAATGAACCGGCGATAGTGTTGGTCCAACCTGAACCATGTCGTCGAATAGCGGTGGAAACCCTCTGCAAGGCTGGTCATGCCCAGCGTGGATTCGGACAACCCTTTGAAGAATTCGGCGGCATTGCGGATTGCGGCGTAGATATGCGCAAACTGATCAAACCAGTGGCTGACCTCGCGCTCTTGCACCCAACGCAGCACTTCCCCCGGCGTGACGGTCTGCTCTGCCATGCCTTGCACGATCTTGCGGATGATGTGGCGATCAACCTCTTCAAAGACATCGACCTCCATCAAATCACGGAAGTCGCGCTTTGCGGCATCGGCTTTGATGGCCAGCGGCCCTTCAAACCGTTTGGACAGGGTCTCAAAATGCGCAGCACCAGACTTATCGTTCTTCCAGCGCCGGAACAGCACCAACGCCTCGGGGTTCAGCTTGGCATCTTCTGCCAGGCCCATGGCATAGCAAGCCTTGAACAGCGTTAGCGCGAAATCCTCAATCTCGGGCGTAGTCGCACTATACCCGTAAATGCTGGCAATTTGCTTCCACAGGAACTCGCCCAAGCCGCAGCGATCAATCAGCTTTAGCGCCTCATCGCGGCCTTGTGCCAATTCCGCCAGCAGCGCCTCGATCACCGTGTCCAAACCCCTGGCCCCAGCGCAGACGGCGATCATCCGCAGACGCAGCTGCGACGGAGTATCTGTGGGCTTGCGGATCTTCTTGAGTGTCTCAACTCGCCCCTTGGCCTTGAAGAACTCGGAATGGTCGCGGATGACTGGCGCAAAGGCCAGTTCCAGCCCCAGCTCTGCCAGCCACATCGTGACTTGGTCGGATTTGAACTCTGCCCCTGCCAGCAGCAGATCCAGAAGCCAGTTGTCGGCATCAGCGGGACGTGGGCCTGCTTGGTACAGCAGGAACTTGGCGTCGCGTTCTTGGCGCAGCACGCGGTACTTCACCGCAAACTCGGTGTTTGCGACCTCAAGCTTCACCACACCCGGCAGATCCACGGCGTCATAGTCGCCGCGCATGTCGCGGGCGGCGTCGTACCAGAACACGATCCGCGTTTCGTCGAACAGACGCTGCAAGGATTGGGTAATGCGCTCACTCATCTTCGCTGGCTTCCAACCCTTTGATGAACTTCAAGGCCGCGCCGAACTTGGGATAGTTAGCCTTGACCCCGTCATCCAGATCGATCTCGATCTTGGCCTGTGCCAGCGGGAAGACCACGTCGCGTTCCCATACCGTCAACTCTTCGATCTGCTTGGCCACCACGGCCACATCCTTTTGCGCCTTGGTGCGTTGGGATTGGCTGGCGCCCATGTCGTCGGCCAGTTTTTCCAGCCGCAAACGTTCGGATTGCAGCTTGCTGATGAACTCGCGCAGGTAGTCGTTCAGCACGACCGAGACGGTGTCAGGGCGATAGCGGTGCATGTAGATCAGGGCGTTGAACGTGCCCTTGGGGCTTGAGAACATCCAGTAGATCGGGCGTTTCTTGTAACGCCGCACATGGGCGTCAAAGAAATCCTTGGTGAAGTATTTGCGGATGTCCTTGCCCAAGGCGGCCTCGATGAAGGCAAGGTTTTCTTGGAACTGCGCCTCGCCAAAGGTCACTCGCAGGAACTTGCGGAAGCGTTCGGTGATGTCGTCGGCGAACCAGTCGCCGTCCAGCACCGGGATGACGTTGTCGGCATCGACGTCAAAGCTGGGCTCGGGGATGCGGGCAAGGTAGTCGGCCAGCCCTTCGCTCTGATTGGCAAGGATCAGGCCGGGGGCGTCTAGACTGTAGCGGCCAAACATGCAGCCCACGGCGTAGTGCAGGAATTCGGCCATGGTGTCGGACAGAAGCCGCGCCTCAAGTTCGGCCTCGGTGGCCTTGCCGCCATAGCGATAGGCGGGGTTGCAGGTCAGGGTGATCTCCTCCAGCGGCACCTCGGGGGTCAGCTCGTCTTGCAGACCATAGGCGTCGATGAAGATGCGGTTGTTCTCTTCCTCCAGCCGCTGCATCTCGTTCGTCATGCCCTGCCAATGGGCGCGGAGCCGGGTGTAAGAGCCCGCCAGCGTCTGATCCCGATGCTCCGGCGTGAGCAGCGGCAGTGTGGTGAAATCCCAGGAGGCTTCGTAGGCGTCCCAGTCGGATTTTGAAAGAGAAACAAGCCTTTCGACCGCCCCCTCTGCAGGATAAATTAAAATATCCTTTGGAAACGGTACTTTTGCGATGTCTCCACTTTGATAAGCCAAAGTCGGATTTATGTATTTAAGTGCTTCTTGGCAAACGGTCGAATTCAGCATCGCGACTGCGAAATTCAGTGAGAGTGCACTACCTTCATTTGGAAAAGCTGACATTCCGTTTGTATCAAAGACAAAACCAGCAGGGCGGTAGCGAACGCATAGCGCCATTTCAGAGCTTGACGTCAAACTCCAAGTTAAAGCTTCTCGGAACATATACTTCAGATTTTTCAGTGTTGAAAGTCGTTTGCCCTTCTCATCCTTGTAGTTTTCGAGCGCATGGCCATTTTCCTTCCAATTGATAACAAGCTCAGAATTCCCAAACCATCTTCTGGGACTGCCACCTTTGCTGTAAGGAAACCACTTTTTGCCTGATTGAAAGCATGCGTAGTCATGCTGATCGAAATCAGTGTTATTCCTGCTCACTTCATGGGCATATCGTAGAAAGCGATCATTATCGCCCGTAGCTAATCCCTGTTTCGGCTCAAATGCTTCAGAGAATGGGCTGCTGACCTCAAAGACGTGCAGCAGCCCATCTGAAATCCAGTATGCGATTGGATTACCTGGAATATTGAGGAGTTTCCCACTCTCAGTTTTGTAATGAAGCTTCTGGGTATTTCTGGATTTAGTTACGAGTGGCTTTACATCTGTTGGAGCAAATGTCTTGGTATCGTAGCTGTCGAAATCATAGGAAGATTTCGGATCTTGCTTAGCCGCCAAGAACAACTGCCCAATGTGTTCTTTGTCGAGGTATTGGAAGGTCCGTTGATGTAGTCGGAAAAAATCTGCATTTTGCTTGGTGCCAACTACTTTTCTACAAACAAATGCACTTGAGCCCCAATCCACGCCAAAAATGCCCCGCCCTAAGTGAAGCAAAGATGTAAATGGTGTAGCATGAATCATCTCGGCGCGAAGTTCCTGATAAGACGATAGGAACATCCAAGAGGGTAGTGTGATCATCCCAAAATATGCATTCTGGAGAAGCGCCTTCGGAATCCGCTCCATAAACATGGAAAACATGTCTGTTTTTCCGAGTGGAAACGTGTGCTTCGCCCAATCGGTAAGTGCCGCGTTTAAGCCGTTGCTTCCCGCATACGGCGGGTTCGCCACCACCACATGGTATTTGGGCGAGAGGGCCTCGGCCATCTCCAGCACCTTCAGCACCCGCTCCTGCACGTCGCGCAGCAGCAGATCTCCGCCGAAGTCCTTCAGCCGCACCACCCGGGCCACCTCTGCCGGATCGCGCAGTTTCGGCACGATCAACGAACCGAAGTTCTTGGCCTGCTCAAACTGCCCCAGCGTCTCGCGCAGGGCCGCGGTGAACAGATCGCGCCCCACCACGGCGGCCACGTCCTGCATTTCGGCAGGCGTAAACCGCACATCCTGCATCACGCAGATCTTGGGCTGCACCCCCAACCGCAGGAACCGCCGCCGCCCCAGCTTCGCCGCCGCCTTCATCACCAGCGCAAAAGCCGCCAGTGCGCCTGCGCGGTCGTCAATCTCCACCCCGTGCAGGTTATAGGTCAGGATCAGCGCCGGGATCTCGGTCGGCTCATAGCCCTCTTCCTCATAGATCGCATGCAGCAGATCAAAGGCATAGGTCAGCATATGCCCAGACCCCGCCGCCGGGTCGCAGATGCGGATATCCTCGGGCCGGTCGATGTGCAGGAAATCCGTCTCGGGCTCTTCCGGCGCGATGTAATAGTCCATCTGCGCGGCCAACTTGCTGGCGGGCCGATTGAGCAGCCACAGCCGCCCCAGCGAGTTTTCCACCAGATAGCGGACGATCCAATGCGGGGTGAACAGCTGCGTCGCGGCAGGGATGTTTTCCGCCGTGATCTTCACGTTCTTCTTCAGGCCCGCGAAGACCTGATCCTTCTTCTCGCTGATGTAGAACTGGTAAAGCCAGCCGATGATTTCGACATTCTTGCAGTCGTCATCGGTCATGGCCTTGCGCAGGGACGCAAGGATGCTGGTTTCCGACAGCAGATCCTCGGGCATCAAGAGTTCGGTGTAATCGGCGATCTTCTCAAACAGGAAGGGCATCGGCCCGTGCCATTGGTTGCAAGCGGCGACCAGCAGTTGGCGATACGCCTCACCCTGCGCATCGCGGGATGGGGTGCGACCGTCCAGCAAGGCCGTGACAGCAGTGCGAAGGGCTTCGGGCAGGTCATCGGGCATATGGCCAGCGGCGGCATCGGCCAAGACTTCGGGCCGAGTCTGGCCATCTGCCGGGGTGACGATGCGAGGATTGGTGTAGCCGTTGGCATCCATGAAGCGCAGGGCGGTGAAGCGGTTGAACCAGGTATAGGCGACCTTTTCCACGACCTGTTTTTCAGAGGCGGCCTTGATCTCGGCTTCCAAAACGCGAACGGCGTCAACCGCTTCGCGCCGCGCAGCACTGCCTTCGGCCAGCACAAGGCCAAGCTTAGACGTGACCTGTGCGATCAGCAGGGTGCGGGCGTCTTGGGCGAACTTTTTAAGCTTATTGGTATCCATCAGACGACGATCCTTTTGCCGCTGCGGATTTCCGCGAGCAGGGTCTTGCGCAGGGTTTCAACATAGTCATTCACGTCGGCCTCTTCAGAGAGGTAGGCCTTGGCGAAGGGTACTTTGATGTCATGATTGTTGACGAACTCAGCGGGTTTCAGCGGGGCAACCGGAGCTTCGTTGAGGCCGGGGTTTGGTTTGGGCGCTACGAATGGTTTTGCCAACCGATCAACTTCGGCCAGCAAGGATGGGTAGAGGCTGGAGCGAACATCGTTGGCCTTGTTGCGCAGCACCGCAATCAAGGGGACGTTGGCCAAGCCAATTCCTGAACCATCCAAGCGCGACAAAACGATGTTGCGCTGATCGGGAGTGAGCTTGCCCATTTCCGGCAGGCCTTCGATCTTGGCCCGGCAAGCGGCAATCTCGGCCTCAACAGCCTTGCGCTCTTCGATAATTTTGAGGTCCAGCGTGTTCTTCAGGTTGAGATAGCGGGTCTTAAGACCCTGAACTGCCGTGCCTTTGTAACAGGATGGATCGGCAAGGATTGCCCGCATCGCATCCGCCTCGTCTTGTCCCACTTGGGCGAAGTTCGCGGATTGCGTGGAGAGATAGGCGCTGATTTCTTCGTAGATTGCCCGCTGCTGCCCACCCATGAACTTCACGATGGGGTCCAGGTAGTCTTCCTTGGCGTCCAGCAGCTGATCTTCGAACTTGGGCAGATCAGTCACATACCACGTCGCAGGTTTTCCAATGACGGAGCCCAACAAGATGGTGAAGCCGCGCAACACAGACACAAACGGAAAGCTGTGTTCCAACGCCAACAGATCGCGAACCTTGTCACGCAGCTTGTCAAACGCGGCAGCGGTTTCAGCGCCGATGGCTTTGGCATCATTGCCTTCAATCGGGGCGTCAAAGAACTCTTTATAAAAGTCGCGTAGGCGTTTCACCTGCGAAAGCTGGAACTCGATTTGCGGTGTCACAACTATGTTGCCGAGCAGGTTTGAGTTCTTCAAAGCCTTCTCGAGATCAGTGCCTTCCAAGGGCGTGCTGTCCGAGCGAGCTTCCAACTTATTGCGCCCAATCAGGCTGGCCGTGACGCACAACACCGCCGCCGTTGGCCAGCCATAGGGCTTGGCTTCAAACCGCTCTGTGAGTGCCTTGACCGTCACGCGAACGCCCAGTTTGGCTTGGCCGTTGGCGAAGTTCAGGATCTCCTGTTCGGCTTCGGTTAATCCGCTGCCTTCACCGCCGAAGAGACCTTCGACCCCTCTCAAAGATCTCCCGATGTCCGCCTCAGAATACGACAAAGCCCGCAGCATGGGCAGGTTGACATAGACCTTGTCCACCAGCGTCTGGAAGGCTTTGACCACCCGTTCCTGGGGATCTTCGCCCCCGATTTCGATATCTTCACCGCGCACGAACAAGCGGGCATCGGCCATCAACTTGTGCAGGCGTGCCTTCAGGTCTGACCGGTTTCGCGACATTTGCTCGCGCAGCTCGCCCACGATGCGCGAGCGCCCCTCTTGCTGGGTGGCCGTGGCAGCTTGGCGCAGGAACTTGTCTTTCTTCTTAAACAGCGTCAGATCTTTCAGGAAGCGGGCATCCTGCGGCAAGACCACAGCAAGCTCTTCGCGAGTCATACTGCGCATGCGCACGGCATCGGGCGCGGCAGAATCCTCGTCGAACGGGCTTACAACGTTAACGGCAAGTTCATATTCACGGCCTAGCAGCCTGTCATCCAGCTTACGGCTGAACGGGTACTCATGCCCAGTCGTCACATGCTTGATCTTCTTGTGGCGGATGGTCTCTTCAAAGATCAGCGTTTCAAGTTCCTTGGCAATCTCTGATGGATCAACATCCAGGCCCTTGATCTCGTTCTGTACGTCGACCTCTTCGTTGGTCAGGAACTCATAGACCTCGCCATTGCGCTGGATCAGTGTCTGACGCTCCAGCAGGTTGAGGGCTTCCTCGATCCTACGCCGCTGCACCACTTGATCTGCCCCAAACTCAGAGAGCAGCAAGATGCTGATGTTGCGGACTGTCGGCTTGAATTCCTTGACATATTTTACAAGAAACAGGGCTTTTAGAACCCGAATGGCAAACGGGTCGATCCCCTCAACGTCCTTTTCGGCAATCTGGATGGACTGCTGCACTGAACCCTTGAGGGCAGACCGGATGCCCTCGAACATCAGATCAAACGTGGCGACCCCGCCGACCGGATAGTCAGCCAGCCGCTTGGCCACTTCCTGGAACACTCCCAACATGGAGCGTTCGCCTACGGAGCTGTGCTTGCCCTCAAATGCATTGTGTTGCGACAGCGACGTGATCGCCATCTGAAACAAAATGTACTGGTAGGGCGGGAATGGATAGCTTTGGATGAAGTGATTACGGTCGCTGTAGTTCTTCAGCCGAATTGACCCGTCTGCGAAGTCGAACAGGGTCTTTAGGTTGTTCTCTTCGTGGGCGTGCAGGTTGGCGAGCGTGGCCGTGCCTTCCTCGGTCTTCGCCAAGAGACGTCGCTGGATGACTTCGGCAACGTCGGCGCTGTTCAGGGGCATGCGGGTGGAGAACCGCGCTTGGATCTTCGAGAAGTCATTCTGCTGCTTCGCTGTCATATCCCCGATAACAGATACCATGTCCTGCTGCGCCGTGACGATGATCCAAGCTTGCCCCTTGCACTTGGTATTCAAGCTTTCAGCGATGGTCTGCAGGTTGGTCATCAGCTTGGTGTTGTCAGCGATGTACTGACCCACCTCGTCGACGAAGAAGTTCAGACGGAACTTGGGGCCTTGCTTGTCGATCCAAGCCTTGACCGTGGCCGCAAAATCCTCAATCGAAACCCTGTGATCTTCCCGATATTGGCCCAAGATGTTCACAGCATCGGCTTCAGCAGCGCCGGTCGCCTTGGCATAGGCCTTGGCTATGTTTGATTTCTCAAGCAGCGCCTGTTCGCGACCGTGCTCCCAGTCCTTTCGCGCGACCTCGGCATAAGCCGCCTTGAACGCGGCGAGCACGCCCCGGCTGTCGAGGTCACGTTCAAACTGTGCGACGTGCGGCTGCTTTCCATAGTAACCGCAGGTTTCGTCAAAGACCTTCTGGAACACAGACAGCAAAGCATCCACTTCGGTCTTGGAAATAACATCAGCCTTTTGGTCGATGTTGAACAAAATGCTCTTGGAAGGAATGGACACAGCCATACGCAAGGCACCCGCCAACATGGGGTCGTTCTGCAACTCCTTCTTGTCCTTGAAGATGTCGTAGGCAGGAACACCATCGACGTCATGATTTTCAAGAAGGTACGCCAGCATCTTCAACAGGTGTGACTTGCCCGACCCGAAGAACCCGGAAATCCAAACACCGTTGGCTGTGCTATAGTTGTTGTAGGCATCCAAGAACAGGCTCAGACGCTGGGCGATTTCGCCCGTTATGACGTATTCTTCCAGTTCGATGCGCAGGCTCGCTTCGTCATCGGCCTTGATCACACCATCAATCGGGCGGTCGACGGGCTTAAGGAATATATCGCGCAACTGCAGTGCCATAATCGTCAAACCTCGTAATCCATGATGTTGAAGGCGCGGTAATACTTGTCGTCGTGCAGCAAGCCGAAAAGCTCTAGCGACGCACCGGTTGCCAAAGCATGCGTGTAGCTGCCGGGAAAGAACATCACCGTCGGGCGGTCTTTTGCGGTGCTTTGCAGGTTGTTCAACACGTTGTGGGAGCGGATAAACGGGTACACCTCCCCTACCCCAGTGATGAAGATCACATCGTGCGGGGTTGAGGCGATCAACTTGCCGATCCTTGGAATCAAGTGCGATGCTGGGTCCAAGACGCCCTGCAGCAGTTCCTTGATCTCAGACTTTTTGTGGTCGGCTTCGATGTCGAGGATCTCAGACAGGATGCCGCGCTCTTCAAGGATGGAGATGGACAGATCATAGAGGTCGATCTGCAGGGCCACCCGGCCTATGTTCTGCAACTTCTTGACCAGCAGCTGAATATCTTCAGCCACCGCGAAGGCGTCGCCCGGATCGAAAGGGCAGATGAAGAAGGGGACTTCATTGCCCAAGCCCTGTTTGTTCAAAAAACGCTCGCTGGAAATCACCGTCAGCAGGTGATCGAAACGGGCTTTAGCGGAGTTGGTTGGTTTCATAGTTGGGTCACTCATGGGCGAAGACCGGGAAATATGAGGAGGTCACCGGGGTCGCAGCCCTCAATAAGTGCCACGACTCGAGAACTGAGGTAGGCAGGCCGAATGTTGCTTGCGCCGTCGATTACCCCAGCTTCACGCAGCATGCGAAACAGGACCTGACGAAGTTTCCGCCGGGTTGATGGACTGATCGTGACAAGCTCAGGATGCCATTCCGCCTTTCCATCATAGAAATGGTCGAAGGCATCAAGCGGCAGGTCATATCTGTAGGACAGGAACCGCTCTCGTATGACCTCAATCGCAAATTCCCGAACAAATCGGTAAGCGCGGCAAGCGGCGAGCCACAGGAGTGCCTCTTGTTCGGGGCGATCAGACTGTTCGACCAGAAAATGGCGTTCTTCATCCGTAAGGCAGGACACACGATTGGCAATTTCGCGCAGGGTGCGCCGGTTCGATGCTGCTTTGGGCAGGCTGGTGGATCCATCTGCCATGGCGGCCAGGATTGTGTCCTTCCAGCTTTCGCCAGCCTTATGAAGGCGAGCGACCTCGACGCTTTCGTTCACAAACAGGCCCCCGGTCGAGAAGGACATCTTGTAGAAAGGCTTTGCTACCACTTGCGAGACCCCATGATCTCGTCGCGGTTCAGCAGGACGATTTGTTGGTCTTGGGGCCTGCGGGCAGCGGGGTCAGTGTCCAGCCCCAGCCTCTTCAAGGCATAATAGAGCATGGATTTTTGCACTGTGATCTGCGCCACGCCCTCGCCGTTCATGCCGTAGTCGAGTTGAATTGCCCGCTTTTGTGCAGGCGAAAGATCGGGATGAGGGCCGATGGTGAGAGTGACGTCAGAGTGCCAGTCAGTGTCTTGGGTTCCCGATGACTTCGCGGGCTGTGGCTGCCGGTCGCGTCTCACATCCAAAATGCGCGACAACAGGAAGTCTTTGAACACATCGTCCTTGAGGCAGAAGGCACGAACATGCCAGCGGAAGCCGTCGAAGGCATAGGCGTGCGGCTCAATCCAGCGCCAAGAAGGGTCAGGGGAGCTCATTGACTGGTAAAGCACCTCGATGCCCTGGGCGTAGTCCACCGCGCTGATGATCATACGCAAGATGTCTGGGGCGACACCGCGAACTGGTGTGGGGGACACGTGGAAGGGTGGAATACTGCGCAGCCAAGATGCGGCAGGCTCTAAAGCGCCCGCTCGCATAGATAGAAGCGGTGCTAGGTAATTCTCGGGGGAAAGTTCCAAGAACTTCGGCACGAAGCCTGATGCACAACGGTATGTTTTGTCTGTGCCATCGTAGACCAAGTTGTCTGGGGCTATTTCTTGGTAAGCCTTGAGATCCTGCGAGGCTTGGGTCTGGGACACCCCAAAATAGTCCATCAAGTCTGATCGGTTGAACCGTTCATGCCAGTAGACGCGGAACTCGATGAACTCGAACCGTGCCTCTACGCCGTACTTGAGCTTACTCTCTCGCAACTCACCCTACAGATTCTGGTCGATACACTTTCTGTTGGGATCGTGGCGGATCGTGCCCGCCATGTAAACGTGACCAAAGGATGAACAAACATCTTCAGTGACTGAAGAAGTTTAGGCCGCAATCCGTAGATCGCCTGCTTTTGCCAAAGAAAAACGACGCACAGCGGGCTGCCATGCGTCGTTCAGGGTTGCTTCGCTAGGCCTGTGGGTGCCGCAGGACATCAGCAGGTAAACATCACCGGGCGAAGGGCATGAGTGAAGAGCAAATCGCCGATGACACCCATATTGCAGGCCGGGGCGCTGATCGCGCCAAATCCATATTGGAACGGCTGGTAGTTGACCCACACGCTCTTCCCATCAGCGGCAACGGCGCTCGTTTGGTAGTATGCATCCTTGAGTAACCAATGCTGATACCACGGGAATTGTAGGTACAGGTTCCGCAAGAAGTCAGCTCCCGATCGCCCCCACAAATGTTGACCCTCGATGAAGCCAAGACCATCTTCGCTTTCGCCCTGCCAAGCCCGAAATGCCTTGAGCTGTACCTTCATTCCCCCAGAGGATATCCGGATTCGCGGGCCAAAGGAAAACCGGTCAGGAGTAGGACAATTCTGAGGCTCGACGAAAAGGTGACATTGGATGCGCACGGAAGTGTTCACCGATGCGTCGAAGCTGATGCCCTCCGTCCTGACCAAACGTTGAGAGGTCAGCGGTATTCCTTGGCTGACCAGTCGTGCTTGCGCATGAGCTATGATCGCAGCGTTATCGCACTCGGCCGCAATCTGGGCAGCAGCATCTACCAGAAAGTCGACCAGGAGCGTGCAGTCGTCTTGCACCGTGATTTTCGCGACTGAAATCCTTTGGATTTGCATCCCCCGCGCCGTCAAGTGGACAGCGCGGGAGAGGATTACATTGTTGGGCGCGGGGTACTCGCCCCGGATCTTGGTATTCATGATCTGCATGGCTTGCCCTCACCTCAGTCCAAATCGCGCAGGTCATCACCCGCATCGATTTTCTTGCCATGCCGCAGAAGGGTGAAGACGCCCTTGAGCTTGCTGAAGACTGCATGGCTGCCACCGGACGCAAAGATGCGTTCCACAGCTTCAATCGCAGCCCCCACCTCACGCCCGACCTGATGCTGCTGGTTGGCAATTTGCACGTCGAACACACGGTTGGCCAAGGCAATGCCAGCACACAAAGACCCGATGTTGTGGTGCACCATCATGTGATTGCTGAGCGTATCACGGTAACGGGCATTCGGTTTGTTGGGACGGACCACAAAGTCCTTCATCAACATGGCATCCCCAATCGGGCTAGGCCAAGGCCAGCGACGAGTAGAGTTCAAGAACGCGGGGCCATCAGGTGCCTCCACGCTTTGCATGGTCATTGAGGTCCCATCGAAACGCGGAAGGCTGTAGATCTTGTTCCACGACAAGATTTTCGATGGCGCCCCAGTGTCATATGAGATGCGCAGGTTGGGGTTGATCCACTTATTGATGGCACGCTGGATGGCAGTCAACATCACTGCAACGTCCAGTTCGTTCGTTCCCAAAACATGGATATGGGACATGCCTTGGAGCCGGTTTTCTGCAGCCATTTGCAGCACACGACCGATAACATGGTCGAAATTGTGCCTCAGCAGCCCTGCGAAAGCGACACCGTTACAGAAGTCGGCGTGCTTCATGGTTTCGCGATACCAGACATCAGCGAAACGCTGGTCATTGCCCTGCAAAATGGAGAGCCACCGTACTTTGCCCGGCGTGTGGTGCCTTTGCCAGTAATCCAGGTGCTCGATGGTCTTAGTCAGACACTCGCGCTGGGTCGCACAGACATAGGCTTTGCTGGTATCCATCAGCGGGCCCGTGGGAATATCGAGCGAGAGGCAGATATCTCCAACAGACTCCTGCCACGTCAAAAGTTTCTGCCTCTGCGCATTGGTGGTCACCATCAGGCCAGAAGTCGCAGTTTGATATCCCCCCGAATCTACCAAAACGACAGAGGAATCGCGGTTGCGGTTGGTGATGATGCAGGGCTGGGTCTGGTTCAGAGCCTGGCCCGCAGAAGTCATCACATAGCTTAGGCGGAGAAGTTTGCCCTTGGGGTCGAGGATGTTCAAGTCATCCGACGTTACGCCTTTCGGAAGCGCACGCGACCAGTTCTTGGCATAGATGTCTTTACAGAAGCCCGGGGGCAAGCTGGGGACATAAATTGCCTGATCGCGCGGCGTAGGATCATCCGGGATCATCTTAGTGCGTTGACCGGTGCCGGTCGTGGCGATGAACGAAGAGAGAGGGGTGTCCATTTGGACCTCCTTTGAAGGGTTGCAGGTGTAATTTGGGGATTGGATTGGGGAACTTCGGGGGGAGATGATCCCCCCGATGTCACCGCCCTTAGGCGTCGATGTCGTCTTCGTCGGTCACAGGGAACATCGGGGCCGACATCTGCTGGAGACGGCGCGACGACAGGGAACCGTCGGCGGTGGCAGTGGGCAGGTGGACGGCGAAGGAGCCCAGATCATCCGCCCAGCTGAAGCGGATCAGACCGCCAACATCAACCTCAAGGGTCAATTCATCGGCGCTGATCTCGGCCAGTTTTGCCAAAACAGCGAAGAACTCTTGTGCACGCAAGGTCACTTTCGGGGTCGCACGGAAAGCACCCGTGGTCGCGATGATGAAATCCGGTTCGCTATCGGCAACGAGGGTCATCGCGCCCTTGGTGAAGGTCAGTCCAACCGTCTTCGCCGTTTTGTCGGCCTTTTTGACCTTCTCCCAGCCATTGTTGCACTGCTGGTACATGGCGGCCAAGTCCAACTTCTTCAGATTCTGAAGAAGTTGCGGCTTAAAACCTTCGACGCAGAGCGGGCGGTGATCAGCTTCGGAGATGTCGTTCAGGTAGAAGCGGTGCTGCGCGATGGGTTCACCAACCGCCCCGGTGCTATAGATCACCTCCCATGCCGGGGAGTTCCGGGCCGCCTTGCCATCTTTGCGTACCGGATCATCGACAGCAACCACATCCAGGATCGAGCGGTCGAACTGGCCTGCCAAGGCACCGTACAGCTTGTCACGCGACGTTTTCGTCAGCGTGAGCAGGCCCGCTTTCGGCGGCCCCAGACGCACCAGTTCGCTGCGCGGGCAACCGGTCACCACGATGGACGCATCAGCGTAACGTGCGGAAACGACGATCTCGTAACCAGAGCCGTCCTGCTTGTCGCACAGTACCACTTTGCGTTCGGTTTTCAGGGTTTCACCGGCGGCGAGATCATGGCGGGTCCGGGCGGTCGCATGGCCCTCAGTCACCAGATCACCGAGGCTAAACAGGGTCCACAGGAACTCGGCCCCGGGGTTGGTCGTGCAACCATTCGCAATCGCCATGCGCTCGACGGCGTTTTTGATGCTGCTGTCGCTGGTCTTGCTCTCGCCGAGAACCTCCAGACCGTTCGCACCCACACGTGCCAACAACATAGTGTACCCATCGGAAGCGTGCTTAGCGGTGACGGGTGCCATTGACACAGCAACGGTAGCATTGATGCCGTCAGCCAGAAGCTGGGCCTTAGCCTTGCTGATGGCCTCCGCTTGCTCAGCGGTCAGGATGCCATCGTCTGACCCATCGTCCTGCTCGTCTTGGACTTTCTTACAGTCGGCCTGTTCGGCGACAACAGCGTCAAAACCACCAGCATTTGCGATGGCGTTGACCATGACGGTGTACTGGCTGTCGGCAGCGTCAGGAAAACGCTTGTTTAGCCAACCCACGACTGCCGAATATCGGCTGACCAGCGACGCCTGCCAAGAGTAGTTCAGTTCCAGCACCAGTTTTACCACACGGTTCCACTCAGCGGTCTTGGCTCGGGCGGAAATCTCCACCTGCTGGCGGCGGGACCAGTCCTTTTCTGTCAGTTTGGCCAACTCAGCCAGCTGCACCGCATCTGTCGCATGCATTGCTGCTTCTTCGGCGATTTTGGCGGTCGGAAACATCGCTTTGCCCCTCACCTTGAACTCGGCGGCCCGGGTCTTCAGCACGTCTTCATCCGCATTGTGCGCCTTGATCAGCACATTGGCCGCTTCGATCTGACCCTTGAGCCACTCCGCACCCTTATCAGAACGGGTGCCCAAGTAGACGAGGTAAGCGAAGACTGCGGCGTTAGCGGCGGCAGTCCGGGATTGGCGGTGAACGCTGCGTGCGGCTTGGATGAAGGTGGCCAGTTTCGTGCCGTTATCTGCTGGCTGTGCAGTGCGGGACGTTGCCATCGCCACAGCTTGCTGAAGCGGGTCAACTGCCGCGACGGGCGACGGACCTTGCTTGGCCTCCGCGATGAAGTCGTCAAGAGAAAGCGCATGGCTCACTGGGGATGCGAAAGTAACGTAGTCGTTCATGTTCGAGGCCTTTCGGGCTTAGGGGTGGGCCGCTGCAGTCACGCAATCGGTGTGGCCACTCCTAAACCCTCGAAACTCTGTTACCATATGCTATATTATTCTTGATCTTATATGATAATACTTGGTCGTTGGTTCGGGGGTATCGATGGAAGATCCTGTAAAAGGCATTAAAGTTCCCAAAGCGGCCCCTCCGGGCCGAGAGCTAGCGGACGACCCCGAGTGGGAAGAGGTGTGGGCGGATGACGTCCCCATGTATAGAATCTGGTTCGAGTTCATGTCCTGCAGCCCGAGCTATGAACTCGCGAGGCGCCATAGGGCCAATCAGTTGACGGCGGCAGAAGTGACAGCACTGCCAGCAGACTTCGGCACTGTGTTGGAAGTCTACGACGACTTCGGTGACCTCAAGAATGTCACGTTCCGCGATTGGTGGGTCAAGAAAGCCAAAAAATACTTTGGGGCGAAGAGCTCAACGCCCTTTGTGATGTACGCCGGACCAACATACGTTGATGACAAGCATGAAGCCGACCTCAGCAGGATGAAGGCGCAGCTTATGCATGAAGACCAAGGCTGGGCCAGAAAGACGTCAAGAACATTGCTCTTCTCGACTGCATTGAAGCGCAAAGATGTGCTCAGAATGGTCAAGTCCGAACTGGAGCAACTTGACTTCGAACAGCAACCCGTGGGCGACCTAAAGCCGAAATATCCCATGCTGAAGATCGGCAAGATGCGCTCGGCCTTGGACAAGTACCTGCGGACATTGAAGAATAGGGCGATGTATCCGGACGAAAAGCTTTGGAGCATTGGCGTGCGTTCTGACATCTCGGCGGAGGCAAAGAAATGGCCTCGCACGGATGGACGGCCCGACGTGCTTGCCGAAGAGCAACATCAAAAATTGGCCATACCCACCAGTCGCGCTCTGCTGCGTGCGAGAATGATTTGTGAACATGCAGCTCGGGGTAAGTTCCCAGTTCATAGCAACCTGCCAACGGCAAAGGAATTTGCGGCCAGTGACCTTAACCAATGCGTCACCAACCTTGGTGCGATGTTGGAAAAAGAAACACGTGATCGCGAAATCAGTAGAAAGAAAATGCGCAACCTGATGATCAAATATGGCGTGACGCCAAAGGGAAGATTTGCTGAAGAATAACCGTCAGCTGACAAATCAGCTTGATGCGATGCAAGGGGGTGATTTAGCAAAGCAGTGTGGTTGCAGGTCGTTCACTGAAAACAAAACTCAAGTCAGTTCGGCTCTAAATCTGGGCGACTTACTCGCATGCAGCAACGCTTCCAGCAGAAAAACAAGACATTGAATTTGATATGATATTTTTCTGAATTCATCCACTCGCAGAAAGATCAACATATATCAATAGGCACCGCAGCCAAATACATCGCCAAAACAACTTCAGTCACTGAAGATATTGGGTTTTGGTTGAAAGACAAAGATGAGACACACGTGGCAGATTTGGAACCAATAGCCGCCGAGAGATAGCTGAGCGATTTCTAGTGGGCCGTGATTAGCTGGGACTTGGCATTTGCATAGACTTGGCAATTCTTTGAATTTTCTTAAGCCCGCCTTTGAATGCAGACAAATTTCGCGTCAGTCGGCTTCAGCAATAATATTTCTTCTGATTAATACTCAACCCTGCTGCGTTGCCTTGGGCTGATAGCAGTACAGTTCATTGTGAATTGAGGTGTTGTATTCAGTCAATGTATCTACTGATGTGTTGACTGTGATGTGTTTACTTGTTGATTGGCAATAGTAAAGCTACAGCAGCAACTTTTGTTGCTGCTGTTCTCGGCCAAGGCATACACTGCGACGCTGTGCTTTTATAGTGGTCCAACCCACTTCGCAGTGCTTTTATAGCTTTGGAAGTACAGTATTGTGTGCATCCAGCACACCATCGGCGTCTTCATTTAGGCCAAATATCCCTTTGATAGTATAGCCTAAAAAATTGGATTCTATTAGTTTTGCTTCGAATAGTCTGGACTTGAAGCGTTCATCATTCTTCATTCCGCAGTGCTTGAGCCATAGACTCTTCAGCTCATCGATAAAGGCCTCATGTGACATGTGAAGCGGAGTTTGCAGCAGGCCATGGCTATGCCAGCCAACGCCACCCGCTCGTTCCATCACCATCCAGCGCAAGACTCTTTGACCTCTATTCTTATGCGCAGCCTTATAAATTCGACGATCAACGGCGTTGAAGTATTTGCGCATTTCGCATTCGTGCCATCTGTCATCCCAACCATTATTTCTTTCGCGCAGGCTGTTTGGAACATGCCATGTCACACTAATGTCCCACTTCAATTTTGGCGCTCCGCCCCACTGTTGCAGGGCTTGCTGGATCCTTTCGAGAGCTGTCATAGGTAACCGTTTGCTTTGGCCCACGCTTCACGTTCGGATTTGGTGTAAGTGCGCCCCTCATTTGCTGCGCCAAAGCTTTCACAGTTTCTCAGAGTTTTGAGGGACCGCGCTCTACTCCAACGTGTGGATACATGCCTTGACCCGGCATTGGCTTTCTTTGGAAGGTATTTTTTCTTATTGTCTTCGTTCAATTCATTGCTCCAACTTGAGATAAGTAACACGTAAAATTCGTGTAATTATTTATACTAGACAAATCGAAAATTTCCTAAATTGGAGGATTAAGTGATAGAAAAAATATTTGAAAAACTGAAAGATTTAGGCGCTGTGTCATCGACGGATGATTTCAGCATGAGGTGGCTGGGGCGAGAGCGCAGTTACATGCGCTGCTTGCGTGCAAAACAGCGCGATCCCAGTGCAGAAGTTCTGGCTATTTGCGCTGTACGATTACTACGTACCGCAGACAGTTTGAGCGCAACGATCCCATGGTCACGCTGGGAAAGCCTGCGCAGCTTGGCCAACACCTGCCTTGAAGAGTTACTGTCAATTGGCGCTCGACATTAAAGAAGCGATTTCTGGTTTGCGCGGGATAAATACACGCATATGGAGGATATATGATTGATTACAAACATTATTGACTGCCGTGACAATCGCTTTCTTGGAGCACGCATTGCGGCCAGTGTGATGCAAAGCGACTATTCTATGGCCACAGATTTCCACGACCCTACCGATATCAGTGATCCCTTGTCATTCTACGACGTTGAAACCGACATCAGTGTTGAGGATGCTGTGATCTGGGCAGGGCAGTACCAATGCGCAGTGGTGCTGTTCTTGCATGATTTCGGCTGCGCTGACTTCGACGGCGATCTGATGTCAGCGCAGATTGAAGCCACCTATTCCGCGCTGCGACGGGCGCAGGGATTGCCGGTATATGGTTACCTTCCGGGTGTTGTTGATGGCTTTCGCGACCGGCAGATATTCCGGGTGACATCATGATCCTGTCATTCCGGTTGGCCTTATGTATCGCAGACCATAGCAGTGCTGACTTGTGCGCAAGGAGGTACGGGCATGGATGAGGATGCATTTGAACGGGAATTGCAGCAACTGCTCTTGAGCTTTGCAGAGCCGATGTCCGGTTGGGTGCTGCAAATGGCGCTGAACTTGGACGAGGCGACGGGCTATCCCGTGGTAGTATCGTTGCACAAGGCGACGGATTTCCGGCGTTCGGCTGTAATCGCTGTGCTCACAACCAAGTCTCCCGAAGACATCCAGTCTGCATTTGGCGCTGCGGATCAGCGGCAGGCTATGCAGCAAGTGTTCCATGACGACATCCGATCCGTGCTGCGTAAGGTGTTTGGCTTCATGCCGGGCCTCGCGACGGCTTTGGGAAAGATGGACGGCAATGCGTTTGAAGAAGCCGCGCACTATGACCTGCTGCTGACCTTGCTGACGCCGGGTTCTATGCAAGATCAGCGGCAACGAGCATTGGCGCTGCGTCATGCATCCAGTGTGAACTCCGATCTGGTGACAGCCTTGGCGCAGCTGGATAGCCAGTTTGTACACCCGATCTTGGCTCACCTGTTCGCCGGACAAACCTTTTCGAACACGGCCAATGCAATCTTGCGCTACGTGCAGAACCTGTCCTCGACGCCAATCACCACCGATGACTTGATCGACGTGTCCAAGGGCGCACGGTCCATGAACTTGCAGCGTTGGGCGGACAAGCTGATCAAACGCAAGGCCAACAGGTTGCCACCGGGGCCGCTGGATGATCATCCGGGGTTTCAACCGCTTAACGATGCCACAGAGTTTGCACGCATTGGCCGTGAGTTTCGGAACTGCCTGGACAACCATGCGTTAAGGGCAGCAATGGGCCGCGCTGCCTTCTACATCCCCAAGCATTCGCCCGGATTGATCGTTGAGCTTGAGCGTCACACCTATGCAGGCCATGACCTCTGGGCCTTGAAGGGCATACATGCGCGGGGCAATGGCTGTATTAGCACACGAGAACGGCACGATGTTGAAGCCCTGCTGGGGCAGCGCGGCATTTCCCCGCTGGAGGTGGGGTATGCTGTGGGCATGACCGACAAGCTGGCAGAGGTGCTGTTGCCCGATGTGGATTACAACGGGAATTTCTGAGGTAGCTGCTATGTGCGGCTGCTTACCCTGCGAGGACTTGACCGGGCCCGCAACTGCGTTGGCGTCAAGCACGCTCGCAGCTGCCGCTACAGTGCGGGATAGGCCAGTGCCGCTACTCGGGTAACGGACAACACAGGTTAGGCGTATAGCGGCGTTGCAGCGTGTTCGCGGCGGAGCAAGGCAAGATCAGATTAGCCATCCTCGATGAAGGTTTCGCCTACCGAGCATCGGGACAGGCGCATCCGCTCGAAATCCAGCCCGAATTCAGCTGTATGTGACCCAAGCTGTGGGTATGGAGTTACGAAAAACTAGTCCATTGAATTTACTTCAGTATTTTCGCCGTTACCGAAGGAATTCTTGGCGTCTAGGCCCTACCCTGCCCTGCTTCGACGCTCTAGGCGGCACGAACATCTTCAGTCACTGAAGATGTTCCAAGCTAGGATCAGTACTCGCTTTCCGCCCAGCCCGGTCACGACACGTCATCGCGACGCGACACCATCGCGCATCACCAAAAATTCACGGCTAATATCTTCAGCCACTGAAGATGTTCAGTTCCACTTGGCGCAGTCGCGGCGAGAAAATTCGGCGCAAGCCCATTGGGGATCTTGTCATGCACGCCCAACGAAGCCAGCCTGCGTCTATGATACGCCTCAAGCCCCTGCCCGATGATGTCACCATCCTAGACCAGTCCCACATCTTCCGTGGGGCACGGTTGATTTTGGCCTATGTGGCCGAACATGGTCCTATCCCGCTGACGCCATCCAAAGCCTTCAAGCGGGTTTTCGTGAACTGGGCGGCAGAAGCGTTTGTTTGGCCGCACTGGACAGTGGCGGACCTATACCGCGTCAACAAGGTGCTGGACGAATATGATTTTGGGCCGCTGGAGCTGCTGCACAACCTGCTTATCGATCTGAAACTTGGCCGTCACTACAAAGGGACGTTCCGGCTGACCAAGGTGGGGCAAGGGCTGGTGGAAAAACCCAAAGACCTTTTTGAGCTCATCGTGCCCTTCTTCTTGTTCAATGTGAACCATGCCTACTACTCGCGATCTGCCCACGACACGTTCCGCGACTGGGAAACGGCCATGAACATCCTAAACGTCGAAGCCGAGAATGGTTTGTCGTTGGGCGAGTTTTGCTCAGCCATCTTTGGCCATGGGCAAAGGAACCGTGAGCAACAATGGGAAGCCGAGGGTGAACTCTATATCGGCGTTTTGCGTCCGCTCTGCTGGGCTGGACTGCTGGATGAACATCGTAACCGTGTTGGTGGACTAGGGGATCATACCTATCAGAAAACGGCACTTTGGTCGGTGCTGTTTGCTCTACAGACCGACGGACATGTGCGCCCTGCCGTGCGGCACTAACAACCGTTAAGACAGAGTTGCCTCAAAAGTCCGCGAAGATCAGCCACAACAAGCGGAACGCACGCTTTTTCCAAAACGCTGAAATCCAGCAGGAACGGGGCGTCGGCAGCCGTCGACGCTCACCCGCAGATGGACCGCACTGCCCTGCGCGATGCCTCAACGGCACCAGCGAGATAGCCCGGATCAGACGGACTTGCTTCGCTGCCCGCCATGAACAGCCGCCCCTGCCATTGGCCCGTCACCCATTCGACGTCAGAGGCCACTGGATGAGCGGAGGACACTACGTCGGCTTTTGTGGCCGTCCACGAATCCTCAGCCCAGTCCTTGATCAACGTAGCAGGTGGTGATCCGGCTTCTGGTCCGAAAAGGCGAGTAAGTTGTTGGATCGCTGCGCGGATCACGGCTTCATCGCCAAGAGCTGAACGGTTGGCGGCTGGCACTCCGACAAAGCCAAAGAGCGCGGCCTTGCCGCTGGCGGTGGTGGCATCGTGGATTTCGACGAGGGGGCCAACCATGCTTTGCGCCATGCCGCTAAAGCCAGCATCACGCCAGAACGGCCGGTCATAAAGCGCAAAAACCTTGGCATGGGGTGCCATCCATGTGGCCGTGGCCTGCCAGCGGATTAGGTCGCGCGACACGGGAGCGGGGTGAAGCGTTAACTTTTCAGCAAAGAGCCGCGGTGGCAGGGCTGCGATGACATGACTGGCGGTGAGGGTACGATCTGACGCCGTGACCGCGACACTTTCGCCCGTCAGTCGCAGGGCGGTGACGGGTGTGCCAAAATACAGCCGCTCCATCGGAAGCTCACGCATTAGCGCCCGCACCAGGGCCGCCGTCCCGCCCGCAATGCGCATCGAACTTGGCTCCTGCGCAAACCCCGGCACCCGTTGCGGGCTTTCCCGCGACGTTCGCTCAAAGACCATGTCCCCTGTGCTGTGCTGCTGGAAGACGGGCAGACCGAGTTCATCGACCAGTTCCGCCATCAAAGGATGCATCTGTGGCCAGAACCAAGACGGACCAAGGTCAAAGCCGTCCTCAGCCAGCACACCCATTTCATCGACCGTCAGGATGCGCCCGCCTGCGCGATCACGTGCCTCGAATAGGTGGAAACCCACCCCCGCCCTGTGCAGCAGGCGGGCCGCGTTCAAACCAGCAAGGCCCGCTCCGATGATTGCAACAGTCGTGTCGGTCATATCTTGGCCCCTTGCCTCAGGCAGGCATCTTCTGGATATCGGTCTAGTTCATGGCCGCGTGCTTAATCCAGATGCAACACGCTTTGCCGTGTCGAAGCGGCATGCCTCCAGTCAGCTGAGAATTTTGCTCTAAACATCTTCAGGATCTGAATATCTTGAAAAGTGGTTCACGGCTGGACTGGCCAGAAGAACACCCGATCTGCAAGATTTCGGTAGGAATGCCAATATGTTGACCACATGCTGACGACAAATGCGATGCTGTTGGAGGCAAAGATGGGCGTTTTGGACAAGTTGAAAATCGTGGCGCTTGCGGCAAAAGTGAAGGGCTCCGTCGAACAGGAACGGCGGAAGAAGCTGGCAGAGCAGCTGACTGAGCAGCTGAAGCTGGCGGAAGCCGCACTGGGTGGCGCATCCTATGGGCGCAGCAAAGCAGCTTGGGTCAATGAAGCTGACGGCACCCGCAATCGTGTGCAGCGCCCGGTGAAGCTGCGGCAGTGGTGGGTCGTTGGCACTGCTGGCACCGTGCAGTTTGGCCTTCGCTATGGTGCAGTGCCGGTGCAGCTGCAGCAGGGCAAGACCGCTGTGGAAGTGGCCAAACTGGCCGACTTGCCCGCCGTGATCAAGACGCTGCTGTTGGCCGTTGATGCTGGCGAACTGGACGCGGCGGTTGCGGCTGCGATGGGATCGCGGGGAACGAAGTCGAACAAGACTGCTGCCGGTAAGGCATAAGGCAGGCGGCTCGGCACTTGCATCACGCAGGTGCTGGGCCGTCATGCGATGCGCCGGCGTGCCTACTTCGACTTCAATGCACTCGAAGTGGCGGATCGCAAGGCGGGGAGTCTTGTCCGCAAAAACCATAGATGTCGTGCCGTAACGACGACTGGTCCGCTGGGACACTCGTAATGCTTACGATGCAAACCGAGACAGCTTCGTGCGCAGGCGCCCTTCTCACGCTGAGCAGCTAATTCTATCCAGCGCCTATGCTTACAAACTCTGCGCCGACCGCTCCGCAGGATAGACGTGCCGAAAGCATAAGGGTGTCAAGCTGCTTCATGCGAATGATACGATAGCGTGTCGCAGTAGGCTTGCCGCCGACGCAAGCATCATTCTCCCTTTGCGTCAGCTGCGGCTGTAAAACAATAACGCATTTCTCATGGTCTGGCTTAAGCGTTTTAGCGAATTTGATCAACTGTTTACGATTGGGCTGCTTTTTTCCGTCTAGCCAGACAGCACCAGAAATCTTTTTCTGTTTTCCGGCGTCCAATACAGAAGCAAGTGTCGATCGATCAAGATGACGAATATTTTTAATCGCTTGGCTGACAACCACCTCATAGTTGGATACTGAAACTTCCCGACTGGCGCTGCTTTTGTTCGAGCCTTTGACATGAATTAACGTTACCTTATGCGAAATTTTATCAATGTGCACGAAGTCCGCGAATTCCATCGAGCCATCATCACTCGCTAGCCACCCTGTTGGAAACATTTTCTCGACAACATAAGCGAAGAGGGAGTTGTCGTTACTACCATCCGTCTTCTTGTTTGCAATCACATCAGCAAGTGACTTTCCACCCCACACTTTTGGCTTTTCGTCGGTAATGGCATACCCGGTGAAATCCTTAAAAACCCAGTTAAACCGCTGGTCACGGTATGCCGGATTGAACAGCCTTCCGTCACTCAGAGTTGTGCCGTCATCATAATAGATGCGCAGACACTCGGGCCTCCCAGCGAGAGTACTAAAGGTTTCACGTTCCCTTTCATACCCTGCAACCGAATTTGTCCAACTCGCTGTGGTAATAGCTTTCTCTGCAACCGTACGGAAAGTGAAGTCCACCGTTCCGATTTCCTGCCCTTTAAATTTAACCAGGCAGGTCGGCGAAGGACCGTGATGCGCGACAATCTCGAATTGTGCCTCATAAGCCCAATTGATTGCATTCTCGCGCACTTCAGCATCAATCTCATTATCAGAGAGTAGCTCGGGCGCCATCAACGCCACAGCATAAGGGTTAGTGGCAGTGCTGATATCGCCCGCGTCCTGTGCGAGGACTTGAATCCAAGGCTGAGACGGGCCTACGCTTGCAATTGCTCTTTTACAATGCGCGAGTACGGCATTCAGCTCGTCCCCGAATTTGCTCCAGTCCTTTGGCCTGTTCACCCAGATCCGACTTGCAGATGGCGAAGTTCCCACTGCAATATCCGGATCATAAGAGCCGCGGCTCTTGACTGCTGAATAGTAGAAGCTCTGGTCGCCCAGAGGATCAAGAGCGAACTCAAGTGCAGGGCCGGTCATCGCTTTCGCGTTGGCCTTGGATGCCGTGGGTGTATGCGTACCGCTCAGCCACATGGCCGTAGCTTGGGTGCCGACAAACGCCTGTTCAAGCAATAACCGGGGCAGTGTTGAACACCCCGTTAGCTTTCGCACGAGACGATCCCTTGCGGAGGGTTCCGAGCAGCAGAGGGCAATAAAATCTGCCTTGACTGCAAACACGATCAGCTCATGCGTTTCATCGTAAAATTCGTCGTTTGCCCACGATGACAATCGCCTATGTTTGTAGACAAGAGCCTGCATTTCAAGCCCATCAAGTTTGTTGGCTCGAAAAGTCTCAACTACGCTCCGGCGGCTGTCGACAATAATGGTTGTGGCTTGACTTATCAGTTCCCTGAGGAGGACCGCTCCGTTCGCCCCAGTACTACGGAGCAGAGTTGCCGCAAGATATGGCTTTAGAAGGTCATTCGGAGGGATGCGGGTACTTGCTTTAGCCATACGATAGACGATGAACGATCACTCACAATATTTCAAGCTTGCGCAGCGAGATGTTATCCCACTTTCTGATAGGGAGGGTCTATGACTGCCTAGTGATCGGGCATGACAAAAGCGCTCATACGGACGGGCCGGGACGGCAACTGACCGCAGCGTGGCTGGCGTTCATCTTCGACTGCCGGTGGGCCTTGTGGTCCTTCTGCATGTGCGAAGTCAAAGCTTTGTCCTTATCGACCAACAGGGTTGCGCCATCGTCGCAGGCTGGACCGCATTGTCGGCCAGCAGCACTATGTCGAACTGCGTAACATTGGTGTCAAGCCGCAGAGAGTGGTGGAGTGGTATGGTGCATCTGGTAGGGTTCGAACCGCAGACACCCAAATTTGACCATTTTCATGCAGGTCAATATATTTTATCGTTTAATAGCAATTACTTGAGAGAATCCTGCTGTATGCTGCTTTGATACAGCTGCGTCGCGGCGCTTGTGCAGGCGCAGATCAGCGTTGCAGATCAAGTGGTTGTAATTGCTCGCAAAGCATTGAAAATCCGCGTGTCGCTGGTTCGATTCCGGCTCTGGGCACCACTAACATCCTGATAACATTAGACTTTTCAGATGTTCGTTGAACGTCTTTCCGGCGCTGAGTAAGTTATACACAGGTATACACTTTTCTCACGGCTTCATGACTGTCGAATCCACAAACAATATGACCTCGATCCGCCACCTGCGGAAAGGCTTGTCTATTTACAAAACAGGTCGAAGCCCATTTTGGATGGTGAGGCTGCGGGATCCATTCGAGGGTCGATACATCGTTCGGTCGACGAAGGAAGAATCCCGGATCGAAGCTATGGAAGCAGCCAACGAGTTCGCTGATTCCTTCCACAAGAAGGCTAACGGTGACCTCGCTCGGAAGAAGGTGACGAGCTTCGAGTATTACGGAAATCAGTTGCTGGCTGGTCAATCAGCCAAAGCCAAACTCCACGACAGCGACCGAAAGCTGCTCTATCGGCAGAAGGACGGGATCATCCGTCATTTCGGCGACTACGACGTGACCAAGATCACGACGAGGATGATCCGGGAATATCTCGTCCAACTCGATCAGACACGTTCTAAACCGCTGGCAGACTCGACCAGAGCGAAGCATGTCATCGTCATTCGAAAGGTGCTGTCTCTCGCCGTGGAAGACGGGTTGATGAAAACCATCCCCGTCATGCCGAAACAGAAGACGACGGACACACCCCGTCACACGTTCACCGATGATGAATACAAGAAATTCATGAAGGTCGGCAGCGAATGTGTCACCCAGAACGAAGAGGTTCGGGGCGTTCAGATAACCAGCCACCACATCAAGATGTTCCGCTTCCTCGTTCACAGCTTCCTGCGCCCTACGAAGGGGGAGTTGTTCGGGCTGCGGCACAAGGACATCAAGATCAGCGGAAACCCACCCCATCTGGAAATGTCCGTTCATGGCGGCAAGACAGGTCGGCGCGTCAGCGTGACCATGCCGATCTGTGTCCCGCTTTACACGGGTCTGCGGATGCCGCTCGCCCCTGCCCCCGACAAAGGGGAATACGTCTGGATGCCCGAGTATCCAAACAGGACGACGGCTATCAACACCGCCCGGCGGATATTCAATCACATCCTGACCAAAGCAGAGATGGATTACGACGACCGTAAGCTGTCACCCTATTCGCTACGTCACCATGCTCTGCAGTCCCGCCTGCGGGCGTCCAACGGTAAGGTAAACATCTACACCCTAGCCAAGAACGCCGGAACATCGGTCGACCAGCTGGAGCGCTTCTATTTGAAGAACATGGCTCCGACCAAGGGTATGATCGAAAACCTCCAGCTTAGGGACGACTGATCGGCGTGGACCTTTGGGTTGTTTGTTCGGACCCCGAACTGAACAACTGGAGGACAGCCGATGGCTCTGACATTCGAAGCCACAAAGAAACCCCGGACGATGGATCGTGTGTCCCAGCGTCGGCAGAAGATCGTTTCGGGGATCGATCAACAGACCTGTTTGCTGCGAGCATGATAGCGGAGAAGAATGTTTCCGGGCATCGGTCATAGCGGGTTGCGACGCGCCTCCAATCCTTCAGGCGTCCGAACATGATCTCAATCCGGTTGCGCCGTTTGTAGCGGCGCTTGTCATACTTCACGGCCTTCTTGCGGGACTTCCGGCCGGGGATGCAAACCTTTATCCCTTTGTTTTTCAGAGCGTCTCTGAACCAGTCGGCGTCATATCCCCTGTCGCCCAGAAGCCATCCCGCCTTCGGCAGACTGCCCAGCAGAGCCGCCGCGCCGGTGTAATCGCTCACTTGACCGGCCGACATGAAGAACCCGATCGGCCGCCCCTTGGCATCCGCGACAGCGTGTAATTTGGTGTTCATGCCGCCTTTGGTTCGGCCAATCTGGCGTTCGCGCCCCCCTTTTTCACCCGCAGGCTCGATGCCGTGCGATGTGCTTTCAAATATGTCGCGTCGATCATGATCGTCTTGTGCTCGGCGTTCTCGGCTGCCAGACCAACCAAGATCCGGGCGAAGACCCCGTTGTCGCTCCATCGCTTCCAACGATTATAAAGGGTCTTGGCTGGGCCGTATTCCTTTGGGGCATCACACCATCGCAAACCATTGCGATTGATGAAAATTATACCACTCAGCACACGCCGGTCGTCGACGCGAGACTTGCCATGGCTCTTCGGAAAGAACGGCTTCAGTCGCTCTATTTGCGCCTCGGTCAGCCAGTAAAGATTGCTCATCGATCAGGCCTCCTTGCGGAGCCTGAATCATGCCAAGAGCCTGAAATCAATGGGTGTGGAGCCTAGCTTGGCGTCAACAGCGCACGCAGCGGTGTCTTCAGCGTCTTGAGCGCCACCAGCCGCTACTCAGGGTGCGGACCAGCCGTTCCTACGCTGTAGGGCGCTGTTTTTGTCCCCGTTACTGCTGGAGTTGGACTTGCCAACCTGCGCTGCAGACGCCAGCCTCGCAACATGATCCACTTGAAACCCATCCCAGCCGACCTCGGTGTCCTAGACCAATCGCACCTATTTCGCGGTGCACGTCTGATCCTTGGATATGTTGCAGAACATGGTCCGCTCCCGCTCACGCCATCCAAGGCCTTCAAGCGGGTCTTCGTGAACTGGGCTGCAGAAGCTTTCGTCTGGCCGCATTGGACCATTGCGGACCTCTACCGCGTAAACAAAGTGCTGAATGAGTATGACTTCGGGCCATTGGAGGTCCTGCATCACGTCCTCCTAGACATGAAGCTGGGCCGCCATTTCAAAGGCACTTTTCGCATCACCAAGCTGGGGCAAGCACTGCTCGCAGATCCCCCCGCACTGTTCGCCGAGATCCAGCCCTATTTTCTCTTCAACGTGAACCATGCCTACTACTCACGATCAGAGGACCAGACCTTCAGTGATTGGGAAACCGCGCTGAACATCCTCAATGTGGAAGCGGAGAATGGCATTTCTCTGGGCGAATTCTGTGACACTGTGTTCGGTCGAGCGCCTCGAAACCGTGAGCAACAGTGGCATGCCGAAAGCGAACTCTACACCGGCACATTGCGACCGCTATGCTGGGCTGGACTATTGGACGAACGACGCAGTCGCGGTGGTGGTCTCTCAACGCACACCTATCAGAAGACAAAGCTGTGGGGCGAATTGTTCGCCCTGAAATCAGACAGCCAAGTGCGCCCGGCAGTTCGGCATTAATAGCTGCGGGGAGACCGTCGGCTAAAAGCTCTGCCCAAACTCACAAAAGAATAGACCGCACAGCCACCCGCGATGCTTCAATGGCCCCGGCTAGGTAGCCTGGCTCAGTGGGGCTTGCCTCGCTTCCCGCCATAACCAATCGCCCCTTCCAGTCGCCGGTAACCCACTCGCCGCCGAGCGCGACGGGATGCGCTGAAGCCAGTGCGTCAGTTTTTGTAGCGGTCCAAGGATCTCGGGCCCAGTCTTTGACCAAAGTGGCGCGAGGAGATCCGGCTTCTGGTCCAAATAGCCTTATCAACTGCTGGATCGTGGCATGAATAAGGGTTTCATCGCCGACAGCTGCGCGGTTGGCAGCAGGAACCCCAACAAAGCCAAACAGAGCAGCTTTGCCGCTGGCCGTAGTCGCATCTTGGATTTCTGTGAGGGGGCCGACCATGCTTTGCGCCATTCCGCTCAAGCCCGCATCCCGCCAGAATGATCGGTCATAAAGGGCGAAGACTTTGGCATGCGGTGCCATCCATGTCGCGGTCGACTGCCAGCGACTCAGGTCGCGTGGCGCAGGTGCGGGGTGAAGTGTCACCTTGTCTGCAAAGAGCCGGGGCGGCAGGGCCGCGATGACGTGTTGTGCGGTGATGGTGCGATCTGCCGCTTTGACCTCAATACCTTCATCTGTCAGGCGCAGGGCTGTGACCGCTGTGCCAAAATGAAGCCGCTCCGTCGGCAAGTCACACAACAGCGCCCGCACCAACGCCGCCGTACCACCCGCAATGCGCATTGAACTTGGCTCTTGCGCAAATTCCGGCACCCGTTGCGGGATTTCCCGGGGCGTGCGCTCAAAGACCAAATCCCCGGTGCTGTATTGTGCGAAGAACGGCAGGCTTAGTTCATAGACCAGTTCCGCCATAACAGGATGCATCTGCGGCCAGAACCATGATGGACCAAGGTCAAATCCATCTTCAGCCAGCCCGCCCATTTCATCTACCGTGAGAATGCGCCCGCCCGTGCGGTCGCGTGCCTCAAAAAGGTGAAAATCAATCCCCGCCCTGTGCAGCAGCCGTGCCGCATTCAAACCGGCAAGGCCCGCTCCGATTATAGCAACAGTCGTGACGGTCATATCTTGGCCCCTTGTCTCTGGCAGGCATCTTACGGATATCGGGGTACTGCAAGGCGGTTTACTCGTTCCAGATCGAGCACGCTTTGTCGTGTCGGCGCGACGTAAGTCCACTACGCCGAAAAGTCGCGGCAAACATCGTCAGGATCTGAATATGTTGAGGAGCAGTTGGCCGCAGAATAGTTTAACGAACAGCGTGGGACAGGTAGTGTGCATTGCCCACCCCATAACGCTATGCGCTCGTGCGTATTGACGATCATGCGCTGTTCGGGTTGGCTTTGGGATGAGCTGCTAAACGAAAATTTTTGGGTTCAATGTTGCAGGAAAATGCGACTAGGATCCTGCATGGTCACGAAACGTCATAAGGAGGTGTGCGATGTATAAGAAAGGCGAGGTTTCTTACGTGCCTCTTCCCCTTCCGGACCGCGTGCAGCTCCCAGATGACGATGCACTTCAGGCGGTACAGGCCTTTCGTGACTACTTGCGCAAGCGCCATTCAGTTCGCGACTACTCTTATCGCCCAGTTCCCAAGGAGATCATAACGGCCTGCATCGAGGCTGCCGCTACGGCCCCTTCGGGTGCCAATCATCAGCCGTGGCACTTCGTGGCCATCGCCAACCCCGAGATGAAAGCGAAAATTCGTGCGGCAGCTGAAGAGGAAGAGCGCGACTTTTACGCTGGGGGCGCTGGGGATGAATGGCTTGCGGCGCTGGAACCCATTGGGACAGGCGTGTCAAAACCCCACCTCACAACTGCCCCATGGCTTATTGTTGTATTTGCACAACGATATGGGGTGACGGCGGACGGAGAGCGTTACAAGAACTACTATGTTCCAGAAAGCGTTGGCATCGCCACGGGCTTGCTCATCACCGCGATCCACCATGCAGGGCTAGTTTGCCTAGAGCATACACCAAATCCGATGAAGTTCTTGCCCGAGTTGTGCGGTCGTCCAAAGCACGAAAAGGCAGTTATGATCATTCCGGTCGGGTGGCCCGCTGATGATGCGAGTGTCCCCGCGGCAGCAAAGCGCAAAAAGCCTCTCATCGAAGTTTTGTCTGTGTTCGAATAGAATTGGTTCATTCCCCTTCAAACGCCCACCGTGTTTTAGTTCAACAGAAGAAAAACCGTCCGGTAGGTTCAGACGGTATCTTAACTTTGCCGGAAGCCCATCCAAAGATTGGGGAGTAGCTCAGTGCGCTCGGCCAGACGGAATTGAACGTCATGATAGCGTTGAGCAAAACCTTGCTATTATGCCGTTCAGTTGCCAAGTGGTGCAACCGCATGCAACTAAAATAGTGCTTGAGGGCTATATAGCACATAAGCTATAAATCGGTCATGACATGGATCGTGACCTTCCATCCAGCGTTCGACGCCGAGTTTGAGGCATATGACGAAGCTGTGCTAGCGCAGCTTTGCCTCTTGGAGGGAGTACGACCTAGCCTAGGTAGACCGCATGTCTATACACTCAATGGCTCTAAACATGCCAACATGAAAGAGTTGCGCTTCAAGGCAGATGGCGGCGTTTGGCGGGTTGCTTTCGCTTTTGACCCTACTCGTCAGGCCGTCGTTTTGGTCGGCGGCGACAA
>Ga0228702_1000396_pt1 | contig 34620 bp, 55 predicted proteins | sample McNCre217_Aug_MG_2_FD_178018 | JGI IMG/M metagenome (GOLD analysis project Ga0228702, IMG submission 178018) | Freshwater microbial communities from McNutts Creek, Athens, Georgia, United States - 20-17_Aug_MG | ecosystem: Environmental > Aquatic > Freshwater > Creek | place: USA: Georgia...
GCGCATCGATAACCGCTTCAACACAAGCAGACAGGTCTGCGTACTTTGAGCGAAAGTGAGGATTCGTTGAGGACTTGAGCGCAGGGCCAAATGCCTTCTGTGCTTTAACAAATGCTTGGGCGACTTTTGCGCCAATGACTGCTTCCATTTATGCTCTCCAAACAAAAAGGTCAAGAAGCACCACACAGAGTGCGGTGAGTGAAACTGCCCAAAGAGCGATGCGCTCCCAATTGGTTGGTTTTTTGTAGTGTTCAATATCAAACATTTGAGTCCTCCACAAATTTAGAAAGTTCGGCAATGAGTTGTTTAATTTGGTCTTGAGCCAGATAGGTGGAGGCGTGTGCGCCTATCTTCCAAATTGAAAAGATGACTTCACCACACTCGTAACTTTGAATGTTGATGGTGTCGGATTCGTAGGCTTTGATTTGTGTTTCCATAATGTTCCTCAAAAGGGTGAGTCCTCAAAGTTGTCGGGATTGAATGGTGGGATGGATCGCCTCGGTGGGATCGGGGCTGGTGGGAAAGGCCATGTGTGCATTGATGCTCCTTAAAGACCGCTTGCGTTGCGCTACGGCATGGAGAGAATGTTAACACAATTAAACAATCCGTCAAGACTATTTTCTAGGGACTTTCCCTAGTGTCTCTTTTTTGCTAATTTACCTTATCATTCGGGGATGACAAAAGATCAACTAGTCCAACTCGCTGGCTCACAAGCCAAACTCGCCAGGATTCTCAAAATCAGCCGTGCGGCTGTGAGCATCTGGAAACAGAAAATCCCCCCGCTCAGGATGTATCAACTCAAAGAATTGAGACCCGAGTGGTTTAAGGCCAAAAATTGATGTATGATGCAAACCGTCTAGAGTGGCATCTAGGCGATGAAGTGACCAATAAACCCCGCAGGTTTCTGTGTGGTCTTGTCGTACGGCAAGCGAGTCTTTTGAGTCACTTCAATCGCTTCGCTGTTGCTCTCGCCAAGAGCCAAGACCACAGAGCGACTTGCGGGGTTTTTGCTTTTGGACAGCGCAATGCGGTACGTCGATGGTTGCGTTTGAGATACCCCGATACACGTGCAAGCCAAATCGGGGAGCGTGGGCGAATTCCTAGAGCGCGGTGGTTGAAAACAGTCTGGGATAGTGCGATTGCGATGACATGGCTCCATACAAAAGGAACCGCAGCACAGAGCGAACCTTGATTTTGATCACGGTAAGGCTGTGCTTTGCTCCAACATTCACCACCAAAAGGCATATATGAAATACCTGATCAACCTGAGGAAAGATAGTAGTAAGGCACATCTGTGGGATGACGGTGACACATACTGCAAGATGTACAGCACGGGTGGGATGAGGAAAAAGAGATATCAGGTTCTTGAAGACAAAAACGACCGCGATGTCTGTGTGATGTGTCAGAACGTGTGGAACGAAATTCACGAATTCACAAAGGACGGGAATCATGTTTGAGTCAGGCTTTGATCGATTTTGGAAGGCATACCCAACAAGCCCCCGCAAAGGAGCAAAGAAACAGTGTTTGCAGAAATGGGAGAAATACCTCTGCGAACACTGTGCTGATCAGATCATCAAGCACGTTGAGTGGATGAAAACGACCGATCAATGGAGGAAAGACAACGGTGCGTTTATCCCCGCTCCCTTGGTCTACCTCAACCAACAACGCTGGGATGGCGCAGAAGTGCCTGAGATGCCTTCAAAAACCGCTGTTGACCCCGTACTCACCAGGATGGCTGAAGAACGCTCCAAAGCAGTTCCTATGCCCGATCACATCCGTGAGAAATTGGCCCAGATTCGGGGCAAATTGTGACAGGCTGGCGCAAAAAGCAAATTGAAAACCTTGAACAGGAGGCAACCATGTCCATCTGGCAAAAGATCAACCGCTGGGCAATCCGTCAGGTCGTGAAGTTCTACCAGAGGAAACATGGACGATAAACCGATTTGGCAAGAAGCCTGGAGGCAAGAGTGTGAAGCCAGAGAATGGCTTAGGCGCTTTGACGAACAGAAAAAGCTCCGTGGGGTCGCCAAAGCAAACCAGTGGTGGGTCACGACCATTAAAGACATTGAAAGACGCAGAGGGGTTGAGGCAGCAGATACCCTGCGAAACAACATGAACAGGATCAAAGATGCGGTACGCGGCAAGGGTTGATCAAAACAAAGACCAGATCGTGTCGGCACTGCGGGCAGCTGGGGCTTATGTGTGGGACTTGAAGCTCCCCGTTGATCTTTTGGTTGGGTACGCTGGGAAAACTGTGCTGGTTGAAATCAAAAGGGACGGGAAAGCCCCTTTAACCAAGCTACAGCGTCAATTCTTTGAAGAATGGACGGGTGGCACTCTCGCCAGGATTGACAGCCCAGAAGCCGCTTTACGCATGATTGGGGTTGCCAAATGACCTGCGGTCACGAATCCTGCGAGGGTTGCGTGAAGCAACTCAGCAGAAAAGAACTTGAAGATGCTCAAGCTGAAGATGAGGCGTTTGCCATGATCCCCAAGACCTGCGACCAACTTGGTGTTTGCCAGAGTCGCAACCCACCCTGCCAAAACTGCCCGAGGCTCAAATGAAAGGCTCGTCATGAAAAAACTTCTTCTAGGGTTGCTTTTCTGCGGAATGGCACACGCAGATTCAATCGCTACGCTGAACAACAAGGCGGGTGGCATGATTGTTCTCACGGATGTGCCGTGCAAAAACGACATGGGGTTTTATTCCTATACGTCGAGTCAAACCTCATCCACCCAGTTTGGCTGTTGGTGGTCTGATGACACCATGATTCACATTGTCTGGCTGGCTGACAAGGATTTACGCTCCTACCCGATCAGCGCTTTTACCGTCAACATTGAGAAAGCCACCAAGCTCAAAAAGAACCAGGAGCGGTATTGATGAACCCAGAAGACCACGCAGAAGCAATCCGAGAACTCTCACCCCACTATGGCGAGGCAAAAGCCCAGCGCATCTACCTCGAGGAGTTCCGCAAGTCTAAAAAGGCCATGCTCATGCGTGATGCCCTGCTAAACGGGATTGAAGCTGCGAACCACCAAGAGCGGGAAGCCTATTCAAATCCTGAATACTTGTCCCTTCTAAAGGGGCTGGCAACCGCGATTGAAAAAGAGGAAACCCTGCGCTGGCAACTTGAAAGCCACAGGCTTGAGATTGAAATTTGGCGCTCCCGTGAAGCAACCAACAGACAAACGGACAATGCACACCGATGAAATGCCCTCGCTGTAACACCCAAGCCAAGTCCCTTGAAACCCGTACCCGCACAGACGGTGTGGTGCGGAGGCGCTACCAGTGCGCCAATTCACATAAATTTACAACTCTGGAGTCATTCGTACATGATCCCGAAACACAAATACATACGGAGTCCGAAGCTCCTCAAGCTCGTAGCAGGATTGGACTGTCAGAACTGTGGTTTGGGAGGAATGAGTCAAGCCGCCCATACTAACTGGGGCGGGGGGAAAGGGCGAGGGATCAAGGCTGACGATAACCTTGTCGCTGCCCTTTGCTTACGATGCCATTACGCCATCGATCAGGGCAAAGACCTGACCAAAGAAGAGCGCCAAAAGCTGTGGGAGAACGCCCACCGCAGGACGGTGGAGACACTGGTTTCTATGGGCGCATGGCCCGCCAATGTCCCACTGCCTCAGTAAGACCGCATATTCGGTAGAGGTGCGGCTTTCTGTTCGTGGCTCAGAGGCGGGTGAGCCTGTTCCATGCTGGTTTTCTCATGGGCTTTGAGTTCCTTTTCCAGTGCCGCTACCTTGCGGGCTTCCTTCTTGAACTCACGCTCCACCACGTAGTGCTTGGGTTCTGAACACTTGCCCGATTCACGGGTGATTTTGAAGTTGGTTGCCATGATTTCTCCTCAGTAAGGGCGTGTACCCTGCTTGTCAATGATAAGGGCTTGTCTGCGGGGCTTGCCAGCAGAATCGTTGGGGATTGAGATGTGCGTCCAGCGGTCAAATTCTCGGATCACCTGATCAAACGGAAGACTGCTGTTAATGACTGCCTTCACAACTTGGTCAGGGGTCATGCCAGGAACGCGAATGTCAGCAGCGCACCCAACCCGATGTTGGGACGAATCCTTGCTCCCCACCGCATCGTTGACCTGCTTACAGCGGAAAGCCGAGTTCACCATGATGGGCTTCCCGTCCAACAGGTCTTTGACCTCCTCTAGGAACTCAGCCAAGCGGCGCAGGTTCGCAAGCTCTTGATCGTTGGGCGTGTTGTCAAACTCACGGTGATCGGTATGCGTAAGTTCCTCAAGGGAAAAGTGTTCTGTGAGTTGCATCATTTGTCCTTTTTCATGTCCATGATTTTTTCAAGGGTGCGACCACCGAAATAAAACGACATGATCAACATCCCCCATTGCCCAAGAAGCTCCACGTAGTTCCCGCGAGTCTCAAGGTCAAACGCACTCATCATCGCAAAGATGAAATACGCAGCGAGAATGAAAATCAGCGTCAATGGTCTGATGTTCTTAGACAACCAAGAGTCAGAAGCCATGTCGGCTTTGAGTCGGTCAGTGAGGTTGTTCTGCTCGGTCTTGTAGTATTCCAAGTCAACATTCAACTCGGCAAGCCGACCCTCTTGTTCAATCTGTTTGAGTTTGGCTAAAGCCTCACTCTTGGCTTGTTCGTTTGGCAAGACCCTATCAAGAATCTTGCCCCCAACCTCAAGCAGTGCTGGCAGTGGAATCATCTTTCTTTTCCTTTTCGGGTTCGGATTTGTTGCTCAGGACATCTTTACCTTTGATCGCCAGCAACGTGGCAAGAGAACCAAGAATGTATTTGCTCATGTCATTGAGCAGATAGAAGAAGTTTTTGTCGGCAGGGGCAATGCCGTTCATGGGCTGAGTGACAAAAATCACCGAGTAGAGCGACAACACCACCATGGCAAAAACAGTGAGTGAGAACACAATCCCAATCACAAACCGCAGCCAAGCGTCCAATTGTTCTGGTGATTTATTCATAGTCCAAACAATGCCCCCAAAAAATAACAAGTTGCTCCAAACACAAGCCAAGCCAAGGTTTCGTAGATCATTTTTCCTCCCGATCTTCAGGCCGAGTGAGTTGGTCAGGACAGGTTGAAGTCACCGCACAAATGGGACGCTTGCAGTCTGGCTTGTCCCAGTTGCGAGGGTCTTGGCAGGGATAGCGAAACTGATCACTGCACCCATATAGTGAAGTTATCAAAGTTATCAAAAGAACATAAACCTTCACTCTTTGTCCTCTATTTCTTTCCGAATCTTTTCCACCTTGACCCGCTCCTCATGGACTTTGCGAATCTCAATCTTGACCTGCTTGGTGAGGGTAGAGATCTCAATGTACAACATCAAAATCAAAGGCAACAGAATGGCAAAGATCACCGCTCCAATGAGCGCAGTCACCAACCAGACCATTGACCCCTTCTGTGAAGACTGATCGCCCACAGAAGCCCCCACATTTCTAGAAGCACCACGCCCAGACCCACCAACCACAGAACTCGGTTTTGCAGAACGTCCTTGCGTTGATCGCGTTGCCATGATTCAAGTGCGTCCTGCTTTTCTTTCTCTGCCCTGGCAATCTTCTGTTCTTGGGTGATCTGCTCTCGCATTTCCTCAAACCTTGTCCACAAATCACCAAGTTCTGTCGGTGAGTGATAGACCATCGTTTCGCGCATTTCTTTCTGCATTGCTTCAAGTCGAGTGCGGATCATCACCCGTTGCAATGCCCTCCTCTTGAGCGAGACATTGCCCGAGTAAACCCTCTTTGATTCACGCTCCTCTTGCCAGAAAAGCTCCTCAATCTTGTCAACGGCATCGAAAAAATCACCAAGCTGGTCGCTGACCTTTGCATAAACATCATTCGGGTCTGACTTTGCAACCTCTTGGACTCTCTTGCGCTCCTCGTTGTACTGAACGATCTCGGCTTTACTTGGAGGCTTGTCCTTGTGCTTAGTCTTAAAGGTTTTTTCAAGGTCATCCAGTACTTCTTTGACTTGACCAGCCGCGCCCTTAATTTCTTTGTAAAGCGCGCAACCCTTCTTGACTGCATTGACTGCGGATGAAGCAAGAGCAAGAAGCGTGAATGGATCAATGGCTCACCTCTTTATCCAAGCAATCAAAAAGCCAACTGCGCTTGAGATGAGCGACACAAAAGCCATGCCCGCCCAGAATCCACCTCGACCCTGATTGGCAAGAGCCACCAATCGATCCACCTGATCTTCCAAGCGGTCAATCTTCTTGTCTAAGGCATCAAACCTGCGCTCATAGTCCTCAACCTTTTGCCAAAGAGTGCCATATTTGACGGGGTCAATTTCCATGATTAGCTCTTCATCACGTACGCCAAAGCGTAATAAGGAGGAATGTTGGTAAATGCTGCACCAGAGCCAGTGGTGCTGTTCGCCACACTGATACCCGTGGTCGCGGAGTTGGTGCTGCTGACAGTGCCCGTGCCACCGTAATAAATGCTCCCAGAAGTTGCATTCGTGTTTTGAGCAGCAATCGCAGGGCTGAAAGTGTGCGAGTGACCAGGATCAGTCACGGTTGCCGTGTGCGTGTGGGCGGGCAGTTCGTTCGTGGTCAACGTGTTTGTCGCAGTTCCACCTGTTGCACCCACCGCGTAAGAAGACCCAGCAGCAATCACAAACCTGTCGCGCAGGTCAGGTGTGCCGTTCGTCCCATCGCACAAATACCAACCCACAGGGATGCTTCCAAGCGATCCATACCACAGTGAAATCATGCCAGCAGGAATGGTCGTGCCAACTGCAGACTGCACACCCACAATGCCATAAATGTTGTCATACGTCCCAATGGTCACACCAGCGGAAGTCTTGAGGACAAACTTGTAGTTGTACCCATACGTCAGCCAGACCTCGCTCATCAACCTACCAGAGGTATCAAGCACAATCGGATTGGTGTTGGCAATCGTCCCGCCAATGTCCGTGTAGGTGGTCAGCGGAGTGGTTGAACCTGCTTGGTAGGTGTAGAGCAAGCCAGCATTCAGGGGCAAGCCCGTGTTGTCAAAGAATTGCTGACCGTTGCCAATAGGAGAGAGATTGACTGCCATGATTATTCCTTAGTGATTCCTGCAAAAGGATCGGTGGCTTGTTTTGCAAAACCTTCTTTGCTCATTTTGCCTAAAAACTGTCGCGCCAACCCAGTAGCAGGCAACGAAGCCCCACCCGTCAATGCTGCAAGTTTGGCCTCAGTCGCGCTTACAGCGCCTTGCTTTGCCATGTCAGACAACATGGAACTGTAAGTGTTGGAATAGTTGAACGTGCCTGTCTTGGGCATCCCAATTTTGCTGGTCAACGCACCAAGCTCCACCAAGTCTTGCATTGCGCCAGGAGACACAGCGTCCCTCAACTTGCTGGCGTTGTCTCTCAAAAATTTGGCATACTGCTCAGGAGTCAGATTGCGTTCACTCGCGTTGACCGCTGCGTTCTTAGCGCGATTGAGTTCTCCAAACGTGATGGCCTGATGTGCAATGTCACCCTCAGGGATTTCTGCCTTCATGCGACGAATGGACTCAGGAGTTCCATTGGCAACATATTTCTGATGGAACTTGGCAGCGTTAAGGCTTTCACCCTGGGATGCCGCATCCTTGAGCGAACCAAACTCATTGACAGCCGCCTTATATGCGGGGTTGCTGTTCAAGACCGAATATCGCTCTTTCACAAGTGCTCGGGCATTATCAGCCAAAGCCTTCAATTGCATGGCTTGAGGAGAACCCGTGTTTTCCCCAAAGATCGGCAACTTTTCCAACTGATCGCGCACGATGTAAGCAGCGGCTCTAGCGTTCCCGTTGGAGTTGGAGCGCATTTCGTTGGCAAGGTTCGTCCTCAAAGCCTCATAAGCCTCAAAGGTCGGGTTCTTGGTGAAGTCAGCAAGATCGGACGCAATTGATCCAGGCAAGTGGTTTGTCTTGAGATTGCGCGACAACTCAGAGGTGATGTTCTGGTTGAGCGCAGACACATCAATTGGGAAATTACCCCCAGCCGCATCGGTGAGTTTTTGGTAGGCATCACGGATTGCGTCAGTGCGGAGTTTGTCTTTAGCCGCCAAAGCATTGATCTGTAACTGCCCCAACTCTGAAGCATCAGCAGTGGACGGAATGTCGGGGGCGTGACGTTCTTTGGCACGTTCAAATGCCGTGGAAATCTGGACAGGTTGCTCGTTGAAGTGGTTGCCCAAGGTTGGAGTCTCACCGCGCCTGTTCCATTCCTGAGAATAGAGCGCAGTGTCACCAGTTCTTTGACCTTGAGACAGATTCACGCCATGCTTCTCCTCCAAGGCGCGAGTCTCCAAAGCGGGTAGATTGACTGCCCTTGGATTCTTAGAGGCAATGTGTGCCTGTAGTTCTGGAGAAGCGTTCGTCAGAGCAGCTTCAATGTTTCCGCGAATTACGCTTTCAGGCAATGCCGCTGCCGCGCCCGCGCTCTGCATCCCCGCTTGAGTAGGTGCAACTTCACCAGTTTTGAGTTCCTTTGCCCATGCTGGGGTTTCAGCAAGGGTTCTGCCCGCCATCTTGCCGACCTTAAGACCGCCAGCCACAAGCAAGGGCGCATTGACCACAAGTTGCTGGGCATCAGTCGGGTTCATGCCCTGCTTGACCAAATACTCAACCGCTGGTTGTGCGCCATACTGATCAATCAAACCCATGATGCGCGACATGAAGCTCATGTCATAGGCTTTGCTTCCCTGACCGATCCCTGCCTGAGGATTCATGGCAGTAGCCAATTTCCCAGGCTCAAGATATGACAAAGGCAATGCCACACCTTCAGATAACTGTTGCGCCCGTGCTGGCTCTGTGCCAAACAAACGGGACGCACCATAGGTTAATCCACTTGCAACTTGCTTGGGAAGACTGAGCACCATGTCAGCGAGTGACATACCCGTGGCCTGAGTGCCTTGCCGAGCCTCCAAAGCGTTCTTGATGATGTTTTGACTCATCGTCAGCTTGGGCGCTGGTTTTGGCGCTGCGACAGGCAACGGCTTGTTTGAGAAAGCCGCAATCAGAGGGTCATTCTCGTAAGAGTTTTGGGGCGCTGGTTGAGATGCACCGAACGCAGAAATCAAAGGGTCTTGCGAGTAATCAGCAGGTGTGCGTGATGTGGTCATCAGAAATCACCCCTTTGGAGTTTGCGTAGATTGGTGGCTTTCTCACGCAGTTTAGCCAACTCTGAATCTGTTGCAATCCCAAGAATGCGCTTGATGTCTTTTTGCTTTTCCTCAGGCTTGAGGTTGGAATTGTTGATGTTCTCAACCATGAAGATTCTGGGGTCGTAGTTGTCTTTCCAAGCCTGTTGGAATCGATCAGCGTGAATCGCAGAATTCAATGGGTCGCGGGTCTTGTACTTGGACAAGCCCTCGTTGTACATCTGCACCGCAAGGCGTGTGGCATCCGCACGTTCCACAATCTTTGCCAATGCCTTGGGATCAATGTCGGCTGAACCGTTTGCAGTCTCAACGATGTTTTGAGCGTGAACAGTGTCAGCGCCCATCAGTTTTGCTTGTGCAAGTTGGTTTTCAGCCAGATTTTTCAGCAGGGTATCCAACTCTTCACTACCAGCAATAAATTTGCCAGCTTGCCTCAGCAACTGCCCAGGCTTGCTGCTTTGGGCTTGAGCAAGGTTTTTCTTGATGTTGTTCAAGATGTTCTGTTGATCAGCCGCTTTTTCATTGAGGTCTGATGCCTGAGCAAACAATGCCTGACCTTGGTCATATCGTTTTTTCTGCTGTTCGTTCATCTGACGCAAACCACCAGCGGGAACAGGCATATCCTCTTTGACCAAACCAGAAGGTTCAACCAATGGTTTGTTGGGGTTGTACTGACTCAAAGGCGAACGCCCAGGTTGGGCGGGAGGTTGAGCAGAAGGTTGAGCGGGTTGAGGCGCAGGTTTTGACTCAGAACCGGCAGGAGTCAACGTGGGTGAACCTCCAGCCTGTTTGGGAGGATTCACAAAGTATTTCACCCCGTTGATTTCCACCACAGAAGGCGCAGGAGTCACACCGCCAGGGGTTTCATAACTGACTGTTGGCTGTTTGCCATAAATTTGAGGCTCAGTGCGGACAACCTGACCAGCACCAGTGGTTTCAACCTTCTGAAGGCCAGCAGCACGTTTCTCAGACGCAGACATTCCAATGGCAATCATGTTCTGCATATACGCAGGGAAAGCCTCAGGATTACGCATAGCGGCGGCCATGGCTGGGGCAGTGATCATGTCCACTTTCTTGGGATCAATACCCCGCGCTACCGCTTGCTCTTTGACCTCATGCAACACATCAATGGCGTTTGAGCCGTTCTTCTTGAGCGCATCAGGAGACAGGCGAGGGTCATAAGCAAACCCAGACAGGATCTTGGTGAAGTCATCCTGTTGGTTTGCGTCAAGACCATACTGAGCTTGCAATTTTTGAATGAGCGCAGTTTCAGCTTGAGTCTTGGCTTGTGAAATTCTTGGATCTGCGGTTTCTCTTGAGACTCGCGTTTCAATCCCAGTTCTTTCAATATCAAGCGGTGTGGTTTCAGTCAGCTTTTGCAGTTCCAACTGCTTTTGCCTCAACAGCATGGGGTTCATCTGTTGAGCTTGTTGCAACTGAGTGGCAGCGTTCGCCATGTTGAGCATATCGCCCAACGTCATAGATTGCGGTGGTTTAGATTGAAGTGCTACAGGTTCAGCCATGATGACTCCTTATGCGGGGACATAAGCACTTGATGCGCCACCATAAGAAGCACCAGTAACTGCTGGCGCACTCATGCTAAAAGTTTTGGGCGCAAGCAACTGCGAAAGCATATATTGATTCCCTGCGTTTGTGATGCCAGTTCCCAAAGCATTACCCTGCGCCACCTGCCCAGCGCCCAACGCAGAACCAACATTAGAAATTGCGTTCCCGATATTCGCCCCAGCCGTTGTGGAAGCGTTTGTGGTTTGACCCAAAGAGGTCTGACCCAACCCAGCAATTGAAGACAAGGTGTTGTAGATGTTGCCTCGCTGAAGTTGGAATCGATTAAACGCATTCCCAAACTCTTGGCTTGCTTGGCCTTGGGTGTAATCCTGCATCGCAGCAAGCGCATTGCCTCCAAGCAATCCACCTGCCTGATTCTGCTGGGCTTGCAGTGCCCGTTGACCTTGAGCCAAGCGGAACGCATACCCAGGGTCAATGTTCTGTTGGAAAGTTTCAGGGGTAAATTGCTGGGTGAAGTAAGGCTTCATCCCAGCAATGTCGGACAGCGCAGAATACCCAGCCTCACGGTATGGGGCTTGTTGCGCGTTCTGAATGTCAAACATCTGCTTTTGCAGTTGAGCAGATTCCCGAGCCGCATCAGCTTGAGTTTTTGCCCCAGCAGAAGCACCCATACCACTGAGCAATCCACCCAGTGCAGCACCGCCCGCCATAATCCAAGGCATATCAGTTCCCCTTAATCAAAACTTCATCCACTTTTGACGGGTCTTTCTCGTCAGTCGCATGGATGCAATACCAAACACAATCCGTCAAGGCTTTCACGCCATGATTCAATCCCGCCTTAATTTCAATACAGGCTGGGGCTTCAATGATTTGATTCTCGCCAGCGTTCGCAAGAATCACCTTCCCTTTTGCCAACACACCAAAATGACTGTAGGTGTGCTGATGTTGCACCAATGTCTGACCCTCGGAAATGTGCGTTTCCTTGGCATAAAGTTGGTCAGCAAAATGGTGGATGATCATGTCATTGATTGTAATAAGGGACTTTGAAATTCTGACCATTCACCGTGACATTGATGAACCCCACAGGATTGGCGGGCAAGGTCGCAGACCCAGCCGTTGCTGTGGTCGCGGAAGAGAAATTGATCAGGTTCAGGAAAAACTGCTGCCATGCCCGAGTCGGACGGTTCGTGGTCTTGTCCAGAAACTCCGCTTGCGGGTACGGGTTGGTTTGGCTTGCGCCATAGAGTCCAGTTGCCATCAGTTATCCCCCACAGATGCTTTGAGGTTTGCAGACACAATCACAGCGTTTACAGGATCGGTCACCACGACTTCAAAAACCCTGTCGCGGGCCATGCCCAAACGCCTCCAAATGGCTCGGTTCTTGTACCGACCCTGCTGACCAATCGTCACCCAATGCTCATTTGACCAAGTAGACCCGCCATCGTTTGACCAGCGAAGCATCGCCTGGGGGTAGGTCGTGGGGGTGGTGGGCAGAAGTTGGGCTGCCGAACCAATCGTGTAGGTTTCATAAGGGCCAATCGTGAAGGTCGCATCTGACGCAATCACATAAATTGACCCCAAAAACATCCCGTTTGAGTAGTCCTGAAGGACTCCCGTAGTCCCAACCCCAGGCTGGAATTGAATCTGTAGCTCGTCAAAATAACCGCGCTGAAGGTCGCTCACCAAATGGGGCGCTCTACGCAATCTGCGGATTTTTTGACCAGAATCAGTGTAGTTTTGCTTGTCCAACTTGTAGATCGTGCCGTTGGCATAGTCGCCCACCAACACCGACCCCTGGAAGACCGCACAGCAGTTTCCACGGTGACGCTCGTATTGGTTTTTGTTGTTGCAATACAACCACTTATGCCACATATTTGAGGCGATATCGTATGCCCAAGTCAGGTTCAGGGTGGGGAATGAAATCACGTAAACCTCATGCCCTTCCAATTGATAAGTCCAGGCAATCGCATCGTCCACGTACTGCCCCGTCAGGGTGTACTCAACCGCATGGTTGGAGATGCGCTGGGGGATGTACCCGTTCATCTGCATGATTTCAGCCTGACCTCGGTTGTTTCGGGACAGGTAGGCAAACGAATTCCCAAGGCGGGACACTGAGAAGGCCGCAGCAATGCCGTGCTGGGTGGAAGTCCCTGGGATGCGCTGGAAGGGAAACTGAGCCGCGCCCACATCCACCCAGACTTCAGAAGATGCCTCACCCAACAGGTAGACCTCTCGGTGATCCACGATCAGCGCCACCAGATTGTCAGGTGAGCCGTCCTTTGAGGAAAACGAAGTCCCCACCGAAATCGGAGAGAGAGCATTGCTTGACCCCCACTGTTGGGAGTTCGGTCGGTTGTAGACGAAGTAGTTGTCCACAATGTCCACGGTGTTCGCACCCGTGAATGCCCCGTCAGTGCTGGGCATGATCGCAAAATTCAGCCCGTAAAGCGTTCTGGAGGTCACGGTCTGGGAAGTGCTCACCGTGTAAGTTCCAGCGCCTCCTGTGCCCGTTCCGAGGGCTGTAATCATGGTGTTCGTGGCGACCGTTGATCCTTGAATTGTCTGACCCACGTAAAGAGTGCCAGAAGTGACCGAAGTCACGGTCAAAGTCGTGCCAGAAATCGATCCCGTCACCACCGCGCCCACGTTGACCGAGTTCATGAGTTCGCTGCCCACGGTCATGGACTGATTGATGGTGTACGTCCCCACCCCGCCCGTGCCCGTGCCCAAAGCGGTGATCACCGTTTCTGAAGTGATCCCAACCCCGAAAAGCGCCTGATTGATGCCAATCGTCCCGTTGGTCACCGCTGTGACGGTCAGGGTCGTTCCAGAGATTGAACCCGTGAAAACCGCAGAGGAGGGGCTGGAAATGCGCCAGGTATAGCGGTTTGTGCCGTCCACGATGTAGGCGTTGATGCCGTTGTCGGTGATGCCCACCCGCCCTGTAGAGGTCGCAAGCTGACCCACAATCGTTGGAGTGAAGGTTGAGGTCAGCGAGTAGACGTAAGGCCCGCAGACCGCCATCATCTGAGTTCCTCCTGACAGGGTACGCATCCCGCGCACCTCTTGGGAGTTCTGGAACACAACTTGTGGAGTCAACCCAGGCGTTGGGTAAAGCGCCACCACGCCCCGATCCCCAGGTTGCTTGTAAGGATCAATCTCAGGGTAGAAATTGATGCACTCTTGAGCGTCCTGGTAACCAGATTGCGCTGTGTAGCTTGGGCCAACGAATCCAAAGTCGGGCATGGCTTGTCCTTATCTGAAGAAGCCGCCGCTCAAAATCCAACCAGCATCCTTGGCTTTGCCCACTAGGAGGCTGTCGGGATAACGGGCAGCTTGGACAGGGCGCATATTCGTGCGCTTTACAGTCGCTTTACCTTGGGCGGCAAAGCCCTGAATCATGGCGATCTGGGTCGGTGAGTTCTTGCCGTACATTGGCATCAGACGTTCAGCCAAACACCAGCGAAGCGCCATTGTGAAGCCCTGAGGAAGGACAATCGGGTCATAGATGGAGGTGTACTGCCTGAAAATTGTGTCGCAGAACAGGTGCATCTCACCCTGGCTGGGGTTGGGCCACACAAAGATGTTCCCCAAAACTTCAGTGGGTTGGTAGTAGATCGCCTTGGGCCACGGGCCTGACAGGGTTTTCAACCCGATCATCTCGTATTCCTCAATGTTCAAGATTGCCACGGGGTAGTCAAGGCCACCATTGACAATCGGCTGACCGTTGGAATTGGTGTTGATCCGCACAAACGCAGAATTGATCACCAACGGGCGCTGATAGTAGGCATTCATCGTGGTGGACGCGACACTCTGGCTGATGTTGACCGTGTACGTGCCCGCCTCGTTGACGTTCCCGCCCGCGCCAGAACCAAAAGCCGTGATGGTTGTCCCTGCGGTGATGCCCGTCCCACTTAGGGTCTGACCAAGCGCAATCGCGCCCGAGTTGATGGAGGTCACCGTCAGGACGTTGCCAGAAATGCTGCCGACAAAGTTTGCGCCAATCTGCCCACCAGGGCCGATGGTGTATTGGGTCTGACCAGAAACGATGGGAAACACAACCTCGGTCTTGTAGTAGACCATCATGTCTTCATTTGACCATTGGTCAAGAAGATCGTTCAGCATTTCAAAAGCGTCTTGAGCAGCATCAGCGGTGGGCACTTCCCCAGCTTCCAATGCTCCGATATCCTTCAAAGCTCTGCTGATGATGTCAATCGGTGTTGCCATGAAACCCTCTTATAAATTTGGCGTGAAAATCTGCGGTAGCCAAGGGGCGACAACAACTCGATTCTTCTTCAGATACGCTAGTTGTTCCTCAAGTCTGGATTCTATTAAATTCTCCCCGTATTGGGTAGTCTCTTCCTTGATCCACTTGGCAACATCATCCTGGGTCACCTCTGCAAACGGCTTGATGATCTCCTTGCCGTTGAACCACCAGTTCCCCTCAGTCTCCACGGTTGTGCCGTCTTCATCCTCGGCAATCACATGATATTTGGCGTGGGTGATCAACTCACCATCGGCAGATACCTCTAGGATTTTCCAAGTAAAGCCAGCCATCTCACACCACCGAAGGGTCTGCTGCCCACTGCACCGTAATGGCTTGCTGAAGGGTCGGAATGTCCGTGGAAGCCGCAATCGCCTGTTTCACGGTCTTGGCCTGGGCACGAATGGCAGAGCGCCATGCCAGCCAATCAGCGGGAGGCGTGTACTCAGGGTCATTGGCCTTGCGCGAGTCCATGTAGTCGGTCTTCTGAAGCATCAGCCAAACGGTGTCATCAACCCATTGAGTCCACTGCTTTTTGAGTTGGTCAAGGTCTTTGGGGTTGTTCACACCCCAGTAAAACCGATCATCGTACGGTTCTGGATCAGGCACTTCTGTGATGCCGATGGCTTGCTTTTCTTCCAAACTGGTGACTCTGAGCCAGTTGGCGGGGTAATGAGTTCCATCCACCTCAAACGCGGTGTCGATCGGCAGGGGTTTGTTGTCGAGCATGAACATGCTTGTTACCTCGCAAGAGAATATTTGAATGGGTTTTCGGCAAATGCCGCGTAGATGTATGTGCCGCCAGAGTTGTTTACTGCGTTGCCCGTGCGTCGAAGTTTGAATCCATTTGAAAGGAAATCAAACGTAGCGCCACCAGCAGTCGTTTCCGCTATAGCGATGTTAAGGTCAAGTTCCGCATCAAGTGCGTTGTATGAATTCCTTGAAGTATCAAAGGTATACCAATCTGCCGTTGTGTCAATGCGCTTGACGAATACATAACGAGGACGGAATCCGCAATACACAAACGGCCCATCAGAAGACCCGTTGCCTGTGTATGACCCGAACTTGCTGAAGCCTGCGACTTCAGCGAATAGGTAGGCCACGAACCTGAGTGTGTTCTGGTTGACGGACGAATAAGTGCCGAGCGAGAACACGCTGGAGTTCGCCGCCGTGGAGTTCCACAGCGACGATGCGCCAGCATTTGAGTTGGCATCAGTGCCGTTCAGGATCAGGCGACCAGTTCCCATGACAATGCCAGTGTGTCCAACAATCCAGGACGGGTCGGTGGCAGAGTCACGGCACTTGATGATGATCATGCTTGGCGCAACGCCCAGTCCATGTCCCACAGTAGCGTTCGCACCAGTGCCTGTATAGGTTGCGATGGAGAAACCAGCCGTAGCATTCACACTCACAGTTGATGTGATTGAGCCATTGGTGTTGGATGAGGATGTGCCACCTGCTTTCCATTGCCAAGCGACATAAGTTGCTGTGTTGTTGTTGTAGTTTGTGTCTGAACCAACAGTGAATCCAGTTGATCCAAATGCAGTTAGGCCGTTTGTGTCGGTTGCTTCTGCCGCAGTTGAATTAGACACCAAAGACTTTGTTGCCCCACGAACAGAATCAGTCAATTCATTGTTTGTCGCACCAGACCTAGACTTAATCCAAACCCAATCAGGTTGGAATGAAACGTTATTGACGGCATTGCTAATGGTTTGGCTTGAACCCGTACCCGTGTACAACGATGCCGCCATCACAGTCGCACCATTCACAATGGTTGGCGTTGGCAGGTTAAATGTGTTCAGTGCTTTGAAGCCAGAGGGCGGGGTGTAGCTGAATGGGCGTTGACCGAATGTCGCATTCCACACATAGGCTGTGGAGTTCTGTCCATCGCCAACACAAGCTGAGAAAGAACCAGACAGTCCTGTGTAAGCCGCATTCGTTCCTGCCGCTGGATCACCGCTTGCTTGCCATGTGCCATTCTTGCTGAACCAGATTTTCCCGTTGTCCATATCAAGCGCAACGCCAATCACATCACCGCTTGTATATGAGTTCCCATAAGAAGTCGCTCCACCGCCAAATACAGTGGTTACTTTTTGCCCATCAGAGAAATAGAAATATCCTGCGCCATCAGAAGTGCCTTGCACGGTAGTCAGACGAACACCACAAGCACCATAGTTGCCACCAACAGTGCTTGCCGTCACTTCCCAATACCACTTGCCAGAAGTGACTCCAAAAGAGCCTTGCGCCGCAACTCCATAGCTTGTAGACGCATCAGAGGCAGTCAAGTTGCCGTTAGTGATACTTGCACTGCCCCCTGCCATTTGGCTTGGAAGTGCTGGGTTCCACACGCAGTAGTTTGAACTCGCCGCACTCACTGTCGGCGAATCAATCATGGAGTCGTAGGTCACACCAGAGGTCACGCTGATGTTGTTCGGTGTCCAGTTGTTGCCGTTGCCTGAGTAGTCTTTGCCGATTGCGGCGGCAGTGGCGGCAGAGTTATCTGAGAAGTTCAGATAAAAGCCATTCGTGCCGTATGTACCTGTGTATTTGATAGGTTGCCATACGCCTGTGACAGAGTTCGTTTGACCAAACGATGATGGTGTCAGGGCTTGACCGTCAATGAAGTTGACCTCGGTGAGGTAACCGTCAAAGTAATTTGTTGTGGCGTAATTTAATTGACCAAGCGTGTGGATGACATTGGTGTTTACAGATGTAACTTGGTTTTGAGAAATCTGCGTTGTAATTGTTAGGGTTTGCTGAACTCCGTTTACATACACAATTACTCGATTTGCCGCTGTTGCTTGAGTCGTATCAATTTTCATGACAACGTGATACCAAGCAGATGGGTCACGAAAAACCGCAGGAGTTGAAACATCAATAATAGTTGCCGCACCTGAGTTCGTAGCAACAACACTTAATGAGTCGGCATTGAACCTAATCTGAAACCAATACGAACTGCTACCGCCAGCGTAAAACAGCGTTCCTGTAACACCAGAACCTAAAGCTCCACGTTTGACCCATGCACTCCAAGTAAATGTCGTTTGGTTGGTAGAACTAGCAGGCGTCCTATTGAAATAAGCAGACGCACTAGAACGCAACCGAACAGAACGGCTGATTGTGTACCCACTGGGACGAGTAAAGAGTTCGTTCTTTGCGGCAAACATTATGCGAACGCCTGTGCAATCGTGCCATACCAGTTCGTTCCATCGCTGACAAAGGTCAGAATGTCACGCCCAGTTGTGGCGGTGGTTGTAATTGTGGGAGCCGCTCCACCGGGCCATTTCACAGAAGTGAATGTGGCAGTTCGCCCACCCGTTGAGTCTTGAGTCAGGATCAAAATGAACGATTTACCCGCAGTTGCTGTCGGCATCGTGAAAGTACAGTTCCCGGTCAAGGTCGCCGTTTGGAATGTCCCGCTGGTCAACGACAAGGTTTGGGAAGTGCCTGTGTTTCCGATTGCCACAACACCTTCGGTGTAGTTGTTTACGCTTGGATTGGTCAGCGTCTTGTTGGTCAGGGTCGCAGTTCCATCAACAGTGACCGCACCGCCAACGGTGTTGACCGCAGTTCCCAACGCAGTCGCAACGCCACTGCCCAAGCCACTTACGCCCGTTGCAATCGGCAAGCCCGTGCAATTGGTGAGCGTTCCCGCACTCGGAGTGCCCAAGTTGGGGGTGGTGAGCGACAAGCTCGCCGCCAACATCGTACTGGTGACAGTAGCCGTGTCTCCAGAAGTAATGAGGTTTCCAGTGACCGCAGGAACGGTGATTGTGTAGGTGGATGCGGTGTTCGCCCCAACCAAACTGATTTGTCCACCTGATGCTGCTTGCAAAACAAGAGTGCTCATAATTTTTCCTTTACCCGACTCGATACCAAGAAGTGTCGGCGGCTCGATACAAGTATGAAACCGCACCACCCGCCAAAAGAGTTGTAATCGCATTGCTCACGGTTTGCCCAACATTAGGACTCAGCGTCAGCGCAGTGATTGTTTGTGTCGTTGAAATTGTGACCGTCATCCCATCGGACGGGGATAAAGGCATTGTGACCGTGCCAGTGGCTAACAATCCAAGAGGCTTGATGATGACCACCTGAATTCCAGAGCCAACCGTGTAACTGAATCCAGTTGTCGGGGTCTGGTAATCCACATTCCTCAAAATTCCATCTTGACCACTGATTGCAACCGTCACAATACCCTCCAAACAGATGAGCTTCCAATCGTCACGGTGACACCGGAATTGAGTGAAAGTGGCCCAACCGAAATGCCATTGTTGCCGTTGATTATCGTGTAATTTTGGCTTACTGTGGCTGAATTTACAGCGATGCCGTTTGAGGAAACCATCTCATAAGAAGACAACTCACCACTGCTCGGGTTGTATTGATACTTCGTCGAACTGGTGTATTCCGTTGAGACAGTTCCAGAGGTTGCATTCGCAAAAAGCGGATACCTCGTGGCGTTCGTGGTCGTGTCATCAGACAGCGTAATGGATGTGCCAGAAGATGACCAAACAAACGCCGATCCGTTCCATGTAAGCGATGTGCTGGCTGTTGTCGGAGCAGTAATGAACGAGGTCGCACCAGCCCCAGTTTGGTAATGAATCTGGTTTGCCGATCCACCAGCCACATTGGTTGCCGTGGTTGCCGTGGCGGCGTTCCCGCCAATTGACAGACTAGAGGCAGTCCCGGTCAGCCCCGTTCCTGCGCCACTGAAAGCCGTTGCGGTCAGCGTTCCGGTTGAGGGCACAAACTGGAATTTGGTCGAACTCGTGTACTCGGTGGTGAGGTTGCCCGTGGTTTGATTTGCGAACAACGGATAACGGGTGCTTGCCGTGGTCGTGTCGTCGGTGACCGTGGCGTAAGCCGTGGGGGTCACCCAAGATGGCGCACTAGTTCCGTTGGACTGCAAAACCTGACCAGAAGTTCCAGCAGAGGTGAAAGCGTAAGCCGTGCCAGTTCCATAAGCCACTGCCCCAGCCGTGGGAGTCGCCGTTCCATTTGTCCCGCCTTGCGCTATGGCAACCTGACCAATGATGTAACCAGTATCAATTGATTGGTTCATCGGGTTGATGTACAGCTTGCCGTTATTGGCATTGGAGTACAAACAAACGCCCATGTGAACCGAATAATTTGGCGTACTTGGCTCAGTTTGAGTGATTGCGCCAGCCGTTGTAGCAGACAAATAAATTGGGTTTCCTGCGGTCAGCGCACTAGTGTCAATGTTGCTAACCGTGCCCTGAGTGACGATATATCCGTTGGAATTGTTGGGAATGTCCTGATTTGCCACCCCAATGACCTGCGAGGACACATAAGCATTCGCTTGAGCCAGAATGATGTTGCCTTGCTGACCAGTTGAGCCAGAGATATAAACAACCTGACCCTTAAGAATCGTTGACCCAGTGGAATTCCTGACCTTTTGCTGGATTTCCTGACCAATGTGAACCACATTATTGGTGGTGTCGTTGTAATAGGACAATGAAGCCGATGCGCTGTCATACCAAACCAAACCAGCCGTATAAGTTGGCGCAGTCGTTGCCGTGAATGCTTGGTAATTGCTGATCGTTGGGTTATTCAGGGTTGGCGCAGTCGCCAACGCCAAAACCGTTCCTGTCCCCGTTGTGCTGTAACTTGTGCCCCATGCTGTTCCGGTGGAATTGGGGATGCCAGAACCCGGATAAACCATCGGCGCAGAGTTGGTGATGGTGACCGCTGCAGAGCCGTTATAACTAGTCCCCGAAAGCCCAGAACCAATGGTCAAAGCAAACAGATTTGACCCCAAGGAAACCCCTGAAATCGTGCTGTTTTGCAACTGAGCATTAGTGATTGTTCCGCTCAGATCAGTGGTTGGAATGGTCGTTGAGGCCGTAAATGCGCTCGTGCCATTGCCCTTCACATATCCCGTGAGCGTGGTTGCCCCTGTCCCGCCATAAGCCACGCCAATCGTGCTGGCGTTCCATATCCCTGCGGTAAGCGTCCCAACCCCTGTAATTCCGGTGTAAGAACCAGAAATGTAGGCCGATCCGACAGTGCCCGAGGTGATTTGGCTACCAGAAATCGCAATGGATTGAGCCGAAAGCGAGGTCAGTTGGCCTTGGGCGTTAACTTGTGCGGTCAGGCTTTGCGATGCAGAGCCATAAGTCCCGGCAGTCACGCCCGTGTTGGCAATGCTGAAGGTGTTAGCTAATAGACTTAGACCTGTGCCAGCGTAATAAGTGCCAGAGCCTGAGAACTGAACCCAAGGCATTGCAGTAACACCAATTGTCCCGGTGTCAGAGGCCGTACACACCCAAGAGGTGTTCACATTGACCGAACCATTCAGAATGACGGTGTACGCTCCGGGCACTTCCGACCACACATCCATGTCAACGGTGCGTGTCCATGCGCCAGATGAGGCGGCATAAATGCCATTTTCAGCCGTGTTTGTCTGGTTTTTTACCAATACCCTGTCGCCAGCCAACGTGGTGTAAGTGTCAATCGTCTGCAAGCCCGAAAGGGTGATATTTGCAGTCGTAGCGCACTTGACAGCCTGTTTGGGGTTCAATCCTTGGGCAATTGAATCGACATAAGCCTTGTTGGCAATGTCAGAAGCCGATACCGGAGCAGTCGTGATTTGCCCGGTTGTGGTCAGAATATTGGTAAAAACCCCAGTAGAGGGGGAGGTTGCGCCGATTGTGCTTGAGTCAATCGTGCTGTTTGTGATGATCAAGCCCGACTGAATCGGGTTAATCGTTGCGTAAAACGGCTGACCCTGCCCAATGAAGGTTTGGAATGTACCGTCAACAGAAAAATACGCCTGAACTGGCAATAAGTTCTGTTCAAGGACTTTTGCGGGGTCAGCCATACCGCTCAGGATTGGTCAGCGGCGGGGGTCACATACAAAATTCCTGCCGTGGCATTGTTGCTTTTGGCAGTCAAATAGTATGGAGTCGTGGGCGTGGCAATGATCATCGGCAATGTCATGTTGGGGGGCAACACGAAATCACCATTTGTGCCATCAGTCGGGAAAACAGGTGCGCCCGGATCAGAATTGCCCCAACGAACCGCAATCGGGTATGCGCCCAAATTGAGGAACGAGGTGTAGTTGATCTGGTCATTGGTAGAGTCATCGATCAAAACCGCTGCATGGGCAGTGGAAGTGACCGACAACGCAACCGTTGGCCCTGCGTTTCGTTGAACGGATGAGCTTGCCATGTTTACACCGCCGTGACGGGTGCTGGGCCTTCCAAACGCACAATCTGGAGCGTGTAAACACCAGCGGCGGGGGTGGCAGAAAGAGCCGTGACGTTGCCAAACTGAATGGTCAGAATGTTGGCGGTCAGGCAGTCAGCTTCCGCAATGATGATGCCAGCGGTTTGTGCGCCGTTGTATCCGACAACCATCACAATGTCAGTGGTCTGCAAACCGGGCACAGAAAAGGTCTGAGCCGCTGTGGTGTTTGCTGAAACTGCCGAGGGAGTAATGGAGGGCTGGATGTAAAAAGTCTCGTGCGAATTGCCACGAGTTACGGTGGTAGAAGACATGATTTCTCCTGTGAAGTGGTCAAATTGTAGTTTAAAAAAAAGAAAAAGCCACCCCTTTTGAGAGTGGCCTTTTCATCGGTTCATACAGATCAGCTATATGTGCTGAAGTCGTAACCGTAGACGTAAACGTCCATCGTAGCGGCAGCACCTTGTGCCGTGCCCACGTTCAGATACAGGTTTTGACCCGACTGAGTAGCGGTGGCGGCGACAGTGCGCTGAGACACAACGGTTGAGCCAGTCAGAGCAGACAAAGCGGCGTTTGCCACGATTGCCGTACCACCTGCGCTGGGGGCTGTAAACAGACCTGCAGCGGCAGTGGTCAGGCTGGTCGAGGCGTTCGTAAACACCACATTGCTGACTGAGTAGTTGGTGGAGTTGATGATCTGCAAAACTGCTTGATCACCAGTTGCGTTCACATTCACGCCAGTTGCGGATGCCAACAGACGAATCGCCTGATTGGAAGCCACGTTTTGGGGATGAATTGTGGTCGTTGATGCTGGTCCGGGGTTTGCCATGATTTTGTTCCTTTCAAAAAGTTAAATTAGGCTGCAACACGGCAAGCGAGTTCGGGGTAGAGGGGAGCCCAACCGTACAACACATCCAAACGAGTCGGGATTGAATCGTTGTTGATGGTGTATTGGCGAACCACACGCATGGACAGACCGATTTCCTTGTCGGAAGCACGACCAGCGAAATGCACACCTTCAGGCAACTCAAGATCAGCAACTGCCAAAGTGAAGGCGTTGCGGTGCATGATGATGTTCTGAGGCGACACAGTGCCAGTGCTGTTGAACTGAGTCACAGCGGCAGAGCTAGAGGTCGTGGGGATGGTCACGTTCTGGAATTGACCAGCGGTGATGACTGCGGGGCTAACCACAACAGAACCAGACGAGCCAGAAGCAATCGAGGTGGTCTGCTTGACCACGAAATTGCGGAGCTTGTTAGAGCCGTAGGCTTGACGGTTTTGGGGGTTAACTGCGTACACACCAGCAATGGTGATCACATCGCCAGCATTCAGGTTCATCGTGCCAGTGTTGGCGGCGGTGAGCGTGATGGTGCTAGAAGATGCCCAACCAGAGGTCAGGAAACCAGAAGCGGTGGTGGTGTTCACAGAAGCGGTCACGGTCGTGGTGGTGTTCGAGCCAAAGGTCTGGCTCACCACGTTCTGATCCATCTTCCAGTTCATGCCAGCGGAGTCACGACCCATCAAGCCTTTGCGATATTGCTCGCCAATAGCTTCTTGGGGCACGAACAAACCTTTCAAGCTGTCCACAATGGTAGCAGAGGTGAAGGGTTCAACGATGCAAGAACGGCGACCATCACGGGGCGCACCTTCAGCGTCCAAATACGCACCTGCGGTCAGGTAAGTAATCAGACCAGTGGGGGGCGTTCCAGCAGTACCAACGATGTTGGCGGTTTGCAGGGTAGCCATAGACATACCGTCACGGTCAATCTTGTTGGCGATTGCAGCGACAGCGGGCTTCAACACTCGGTCAGAGAACATATCCAAAGACAGAGCCAAATCCTGAGTGGTGAATTGGGTGTCAACGTGGAACTGGGTGGACAGAGTGACGGGCACACTGGTTTCGTTGAAATCTTCAACGTTCAGTGCAGGGCCAGTCGTACCGATGAAACGACCGGGTCTACGGACGTTCACGGTGTTGCCGATCTTTGCGCCGACAACGGCGAATTGATCGTCATAGTTACGGTCAACTTCAGAGGTGAAAGTCAATTCGTTTTCCAAAACCATCAACGCTTCGTTGGTGATCTTGGAGATCGTTAAAAGTTGGTTTGCCATTTGGTTTCTCCAAAAAGATTAGGTTTATTTGATCTTTCCGGCTTTGCGGTTGGCCTTCCACTGTGCGTAAGTTCCATGAAAATCTCCATCGGAGCTAATCGGAACATCCACCGGGGCTGACCCGCCACGAATCGGATTGATCGGTGCTGGTGCTCGACTTTTGACCACAGGAGTTTCCAATTTCACTGGCTTTGCGCTTAAACGCTCTTCCAGTTTCCCAATCTCTCGCAATGCCGCTTTCGTGGACATACCTGAGATTTTCTTGGCAAGTTCGTCGTTTTCAGCTAGGTGATACAGGACTTGAGGCCCAACATCACTCTCCAGAATCGCATCTCGAACGTCATCATTTACGACAACATCGCTCGACGCAACGACCTCGTCAAAATCAGGCAAATCCGCTTTGGCTTGCTGAACCTTACTTGCCCAAGTCTCAATGACTTTTTGGCGTTCTTGTGCAACTCGCTCCTCAGCTTCTTGCTTTTTCATCTCAGCGATTCGCTTGTCAGCCGTGTACTCTGCTAGAGCCTTGGCATATTCAAACGCATCCTGAAATTGGCTGGGTTGAGGTTCTTGATCTTCCTCCACCACGGTGGGTTTAGGTTGCTCAAGTGCCTTAATCCTTGCTTCCAGAGCCTCCCTAGCTTCACGCTCCCGCCTTGCTTCCGCTCTGGCTTCTTCACGTTGCTTGGTTATCTCTGAAAACCTCCTCTCAAGTTTGGGATTCGGCTTTTTCTCTTCTGTGGCCTTGGCTTCTTCCTGCTGTTCAGGTTCACTCTGCACCACCTCCTCAACTGGCTCGGTCTGCGCCGCCTCAGTTGGCTCGGCCTTGTCAGCTAAACCTAATCTCTCTGCATAAAATTCAGCCGCATTTTCACTGGTCAAAACTTGACCTGCTTCTTTCTCAGACATGAGTTTCCTCAAGAATTAACCCAGTGAAGCCCACTGGTAGGCATTTTTTTACCAAAAAATTACTGCTGTGTCAAAGGATTTGCACCAGATTCAATATCTTGCGCTGCAAAGCTCATGGACGCTTGTTGTTCTTGATCCCGCTTTTTGATCTCCTGATTTAAGCGAGCGGTGTCCATGTGATGAAGCAAAAGCTCCATGATGGCCTCAATTTCAACCTTGTTTTGGCTGGTAATGGCTCGGGTGTTTTGGTCATTGACCTTAACTTCAGCCATTGTTTCGGTGTTGTGCGCCTTGGCAGTTTGACGGAGCATTTCACGCTTGGTTTCGGCTTCCTGTCTAACCGATTCAATGTCTTGACGCTGCTTGATGATCATTTGCAACTGCTCAATTTGCTGCGCCATCTTCTGCATAGCATCCTGACTTTGAGCCAGTTGCATCTGAACTTGCATCGGAATCGGGCTTTTGTCATCCACTTTAGACAACGGATTAAGAGTCGCCAAGCGGTCAGCAATCACATCAGCACCGGGCCAATCCATGTTTCGGAAAATCAGGTCACCAGCGGTCTGCATGAGGGTTGGGTCTGCCTTGAGCATCCCAAGCATTGAATCCACAGCCTCTTGACGCTTGGAGTTGTAACCCGGCCCGGTTTCCATGACCACATCGTAATCACCCACCGTCATGTCGTTCAACACCTTATCCACGGCGACCCGCTGGTTCAAAGTGATCAACTCTGGCTTGCCATCGTCCCCAATGATCCGCATTGTCCTTTCGGAGTCATAAATCTTTGGAATCAGGTCAAGAATGATCTTTCCGGTATGACTAATCGACCTTGTAAGGTTGTCGTAATAGTCGTAATTGGTCATATCAATCTGTTGCTGCTGACCGTTCAGAGCCTTGCCCGAAATGTTTCCGGTTGGCAATTGGTTGGGGTCAAAAATCCCCATGATGGCTTGCAAGTCTTGATTGATTGTCCCGGCAGCGGTAATCACGCCAGCCGGGGGTGGTTCAGGCTGGAGTCGTTGGGGAGGGGGCGCAGGTTGCCCATCCGTGTCCCGTTGTTTGTAACGCAAATAAGGCGTGGACTTGACGTTGGCCTGTGCCCACTCGTTCTCGTGTCCTTCGTCCTGTCCTTCTGCCATGATCCATTTGGCTTTGGGGGCAAGAGCAATCGATTCGGTCAGCGAGGTCTGCCAGAAGTTGTACATCCGCTGGGGGTCTTTGGCGTGACGAATCATGCCGAAAACCTTGGTGCGGTTGCCGATCACGACCTTTCTGCCGTAGACGGGAACGATTGGGATGAAGCGTCCGGGCCAATCACGTTCTTCAATGACCTCAATGGCGGTGAGCTTCTTCCATTTGATCGTTTTCTTAAACGATGGACGCTCGTTGATGACGGTCAAACCCGCACCCTCAACACGCTCAAAGAAATGGGCATCATCAGCGAATCGGCTTGTGCCATCACTTAACAAATAAAGGATTGCGGGTTCTCTGACAGTGTAAAAATACTCAGCAAGGCGAATGTCCTCTTTGGTGATCCACTCGGACTGGCTGTCGCCCGTGCCCCGCTGAGTGAAGCTCGTGCCATCGTCCAAGTCTGGGTATAAAGTCCGGAACACATCCTTGGGCATCATGGTGGTGATCAGGCACTTTTCAGCGTCAGAGCCATCAGGAGCAACCGAATTGGGGTCGAAATAGACCGTAAACGGGTTGTCCACAGGATCAATGATGATCTCTTGATCAAAACTGTCCTCTTTGATGTATTTGGTATTGACCCGCCAATAACCCCAACCCATCCTCACAGCGTAGTCAAACGCATTGTCATAAGCGTGGTCGGCGTTGGAATTGACCTCAATGTGACGAATCAAACCTGAAATCACCTGTGCGGTCTTTTGGTCGGCCTGAGTGTTGGTGGCGTGAACCTTGATGCGTGGACGCTGTTGCCTTTGTTGGTTCGTGACTTGTCGGCAGTAGGTGTCGAGCTTGTTGATGGTCAGAACGGGGCGAGACTCAAGGTTTCTGGAGTTTTGAAGCTCAACAGGCCATTGGTCACCGTTGACAAACTTTAGGTCTTCAAGTGCTTCCTGACGGTTTGTGGTGTTTGCGTCATTGCAGAACTTGAGGAAATCGATTGCCTCTTGGATTACTGGATCGTAGTCATCAGCCATGTTTACCCCATCCAACTGTTTGCCGACCCATATAAAGGCATCGGTTTTGGTTTCTTGCGTTCTCTCGGCTCACTCACCATCAATGCGATATACCTGAAGGCATCTGCCCCGTGTGAATACTGGTCATGTAGCGGTTTCCTGCTGAATTGACCAGTTTCCGGATCAGTTTCATATCGATAGTGTCGCAAACATTGTAAGCCTTCGTGGCAATTTTCTCTATCAAAATAACACGCCCTGAATGTTGTCCTGGCAGCGTTAATTGAGTCCAGCACCGGAACACGCTCCAAGACCCTTGTCTTATACCCGCTTGCCCTGACGATTTCCTCAATGCTCTTGCCTTGTGAGGCCAGCGTTTTGTTCTGAGCGTCATGGGGTAGCCAAAGCGTGTCGTAGACGTACCCAAAGCTCTGCATCTTGGCTAGGTAATGGCTGATGGTTTGTTGGCTGTCCTCAAAATACCGAATCAGGCGGGTTTCCATACCGATAAATTGCACGAACCAGATTGCCGTGGAATCTGCCCAACCCAAGTCAAAGACCGCATGGACGGGCTTATTGGCATCGTATGGGACTCGGGTGATTCGCCCCTCCATCTCAGCCACCTGAATCTCACGGGCAAAGATCGCCCCGTCAATGGTCTGCCGACAAAACCCCTCCCAAACAGTGCGGTGGGCTTCCGGGTCACGCATCTTGAGGCTTTCCATCTCAAGGCGCAATGTGTCAGGAAACCAAGGATTGTCCGACCAGTTGATCTTGGTCACCACGGCATTTTCGGGCTGATGCACCACAAACCGCTGATAAGTCTCGTCAGTCTCAAGTTCAGGGTTAAAGGTCACCCAGATTTCGGAGTCAGGCTTTCGGATGGTCGGGATCAGCACATTCCAACTCATCCGGGTCACTGTTTGGGCTTCCTCAACCCAGCAAATATCGATGCCTTCGTAAGACTTCACATTGGCGACATTGTTCTTCAAGCCAACAAAGCTAAATTCCGACCCGTTTTTGCCCCGGATGCTGGCTTGGGTGATTTCGTAGAAGTCAGTCAGTTGCAGGTCAATGATCTGGTCACACAAGAGTTTGTGGACTGAATCCCTCATGGATGTCATAAATTCTCGGGCGCACAGGATTCTCAGGGGGTCTTTTGCTGCCTTAATCAGCAATGCTCGGGCGACTCCCCATGATTTAGCACCACCTCGCCCACCATAAAGCACTCGGTAACGGCTTTGGAGCGGGTTGAATAGACACTCAAGTTTGGCAGGAAATTGGGCGTTGGAAATCATTCTGGCTTAACAAAGCTGACATTGATTCCAGTTACCAACGGCTCGCCATCTGCTCCCGTCAGTTCTTGTTTAACAGTTTCCGACCACCTCATTTGGCTTTTTGTCCACCAAATCAGGCTGGTCGTATCTCCCGCCACAGCCTTTGAATAAAGCGTCTTGGCAATTTGGCTGTTGGCCTTTGCTTTTCCGGCATCAAGCTCATGCCTGTAATACTTACGCAAAGTCTTGTCATCTATGCCCACCAAAATGGCAATTTGCTCGTGCGGCAAGCCCAACCCGCTGGTGCTTTCAACCAATTTACGGCTTTCGTCCGTTGGGATGTGAGGTTCTTGTGGAATGACTGGCATTTTATTAAGGGGAACTCGTTGATATTTAATCAGTTTCGGTTAGTTCTGTCAATAAAACGGCTTTTTTGCCTGTAAAGTCTTCCCATCGTTTTACTATTACATCGCAATATTTTGGGTCTAGTTCCATTAGTCTGGCATGGCGGTTTTGTTTCTCACAGGCAATCAATGTGCTTCCCGAGCCACCAAACAAATCTAATATCTCATCACCTGCTTTGCTAGAGTTATTTATGGCTCTCTCAGGTAGTTCCACAGGCTTTTGGGTTGGGTGATATGTATTCTTAGATTCTTTTTTTAGTTCCCAGACAGTTTTTTCATTAGTTGGCCCATACCAAGCAGGCGAACAACCATCTTTGTGTAAATACATACATGGCTCAGAGTTTGGGATATATTGAGACATAAATGCCCCAAGTCCAGACTTTACTTTGTACCATTGAATTACTGCTCTGAGTTTTAATGGCAGTTTGGATAGTGCCGCATAAGTCTCTATGGATTTACCAGAAGCATACCAAACATAAAAAGCCGCACCATCCTTAGTATTTGGCACAGCCGCCATTAGCGCACCATAAAATAAACCTGTAAGGTCATCGCCCTCTAGCGTGTCAGCAATAATGCCTTTGCGCTTTTTCTGATTATGTCCACCTTCATACGCCACACCATAAGGCGGGTCAGTAAATACCATATCGGCTTTCTGCCCATCCATCAATTTATCCACAGCGTCAATGCTGGTGCTGTCACCACACATTAGCCGATGGTTGCCCAACTGGTAAATATCACCTAATTTGGTTTTCGGCTCTTCTGGCACATCAGGAACGGCATCTTCATCGGTCAGCCCTTCCACAACCTCTGGCTCTAGCAAGGCGGCTATTTCTTTCGGGTCAAAGCCTAATATGTCCAACGCAAACCCATCTGCCAATAGGTCGTTTAACTCTATGGTCAGCATTTCGTTATCCCACCCCGCGTTAAGCGCTAGGCGGTTGTCGGCAATGATGTATGCCTTCTTTTGCGTTTCGGTCAGGTCTTTGAGTTCTATCGTGGGAACTTCGGTATGCCCTAACTTACGGGCGGCCATAAGCCTGCCATGCCCAGCAATAATGCCGTTTTGTCCGTCTATCAGTATTGGGTTAGTCCAGCCAAATTCCTTAATGCTTGCAGCAATCTGTGCCACCTGTTCGTCAGAATGGGTTCGACTGTTGTTGACGTAAGGAATTAGTTCTGCGACCTTTCGAGTCTCAATTTTCATCTTCTTCCTTTGGTTGTTGATGGCAGACCGGGCGATCTTGTGCATAAGCCAATGCGCTTAACCACTAACACGGCTGGGGACTGAGCGACTGGTTCGGGGTTTAATCCTAGTGGTCATCTCTTGGGTCAAGCCCTTTTCAATCCCCATGCGTGTTGACCCCCTTGCGGGGTGTCAAGATATTACTTCTTTTTCTCGGCTTTGCCACCTTTTTTGGCAATCGCCTCCTTTTGCACAGAATACCCAATCGCAACTGCTTGCTTCACAGGCTTTCCAGCCTCGATCTCTTTTTTGATGTTCTTCTGACGAGTCTTGTCAGATGTTCCCTTAGTTAGCGGCATTTTCTTGCTCCTTTTTCTCGATTTCTGTAAGCATCCACTGACATTGCTGCAGTGCCCCGTTGATTTGGTGAATCTGGGTTTCCAATTCCTTGCCTTTGGCAATCAGGTCTTGGATTCGCAATTGAATGAGTTCTTTTTCCATTTAGCAGTTCCAATTTTTTAGTGATGCTTTAGCCCGTTCTGCTGGGCCTTTTGAGTGCTTAACCACGCCCTCCATCCTTGCACAAAATGACGCTTTCCTGCCCTCGTCCTTCTTTGTCTTGGGATTTGGCGCAGGTGGCTTCAGATTGGCGTTGTTTTTGGCGTTGTATTCAGCACGACCCTTCGCAGTCATCCCAGCACCCTTTTCAGTCGGGTTGTAGGTCTTGCCCTTGCCAGTGGTCTTATGCTCAATGGGTTTGTCGTGCTTTTTCATTTTTTAGCCGTTTTTGCTGATTCTTTGAATGCTTTGGCTGTGGGCGCACCCTTTTCACCGGGCTTCCTCATCTTTTCCACAGGTTTTCCCTCGGCTTTCTCACGCTTGATGCGCTCTTGCTTCGCATGAATGTTGGCATATAACCCAGATTTAGCCATTTATCCCTCCACAACCGCACAAATGTCGGCTTCCTGAATGATTTGATAGTCCTGACCGTCAACATTATGCACAGGCCAGTTCAAATAGTCACCATTGCCATATTTAACGAAATCACCCACCTTGGTCTGCTCAACCAATGGGCCAATCGCCACGACAGTGCCCTCGTTAAAAGGCTCTTTATTGTTGATGATGAGGATTTCTGACAAAACCCTGACATTGGGCTTGATCACAACTCGGTCACGCAGAGGCTTGATCATCTTTAGCCTCCTTTTTCTTGCGCTGGTCGGGCAATTTATGCTCACCGCACCACTCGGATACCGAGCGAGTCTGAAAAACGGGGAAACGGCGGCATGACCCCATCCGATCCCCAAAACCGATCACAAAGTATCGGCAACTGCTACATACAATTGGTTCAGCCATACAAAGATCCTTTTTGTGTGGTTAGAAACGCCCTTGGTCTGATCACCTTGGGCGTTTCGTTTTACATACCGTCTTGTTCGTGAGCGACCCGCTTGTGGTCATAAACCACTTTTTCGCCCATGTGACCCTTCATTTCGCCCAAGCGACCATCGTGCTTGCCCATGTGTGAGCCTTCACGCAATCCCATGCCGTCAGCTTTGCCCATGCCCACGCCACCACGAATGGGGGCTTTGCGCTCGCCAGTGGTGTCGCTAGACAATGCGCCCTTGGGAGGAGTTGCGCCAGTACGACTTGGAACTCCCATGCCTTCCTTGTCAACACGGCTTGCGCCAACAACTTTCTCACCAGTGCGGTCACTGGATTTCACGCCCTTGGGGGCGACTTCTTTTCCGTAATATCCCATTTTCTTTCCTTGCAAGGTTGGGGGAGATTTCATTCTACATATTTTTAATCGTTTTGGAAGTGGGTCAAGATCAAGAAAAACAACGCAACAAACCCGATCCCAAGCGCAGCACCCACCAGCAAAATCAGTATGGTTTCAAACATTGTTCTTCTCCTTGAGTTTGGCTTCGATGGCACGGACAATACTGTATTGAGGGGCGATTGTGTTCACGGCTTTATCCCAACAAGTTTGCGTCTCCTCATCCGTCAGCCACTTCCATTCACGCTTTGGCTGTGGGTGAGTGTAGAGTGCCAATCTTCCTTCTGCTGGATGCCTATAAATAGTTCCGCAACTTACCAATCCCATGTGTTCAACAACCTCATCACGATTTACATAACCAAATGGCTCTTGCTTCTCTGCCTCTGCGATGGCTTGGCGACCTTCCTTGGCATATGCGTAGAAATCAACACCGCCACCTTCTGCGGCAATCTCCAACGCCTCGACCATCTGTTTCATTGCTTCAATGTGGTTCATAGCTTGATGCACTCCATGCCTTCCCACTTGCACACAGGCTCTTCCTTGCACATGATGACAAATCCTTCAATGTCGCCATCACCGCCACATGACTGCACTTCATAGCCGTAGTCGCCGACTTGAATAATCATCGGCTTGTCTGGGTTGATTAAGTCGCCTGTATCTTTCCATTTGCTGTTACGCCAATGGTCTTCAACGTCCATCATGCTTAACATGACAAATCGCATGGATAGTGATTTCAAAATCATTGTGGTTTCTCCTCGTCTCCAAAATCCATATCAATAGGGTGTGGCACATCGTCATGCACGATGACACCGTGCTCATCTGCTGGCAAAAACCTGCCGCATATCACGCAGTAGTAGCCCTGTTTCATTGCTTCAATGCTCATTTAACAAGCCTCCATTCACGCTCAGACCTTTTGGACTTGGAAAGCACAGTTTTCCCGGTCAACTCAATAAGACCCATTTTTTGAAGCTCACTAAGCCTTCGTGCCACCTGATTGCTGTCCAGCCCGGTCACATTAGAAATCCCATCCTTACCCAAATCAGCCATTTTTAAGGCCTCAACGATCATCAGGCAATGCCGACTAGCCAACTCTTTGGCCTTGTCTGCAGCCTGAAAAGATGTGATCGGATCGCTTGCACGAACCCTTGGAAACTCCAAATCAGGAAAAAAGTTCTTCATGAAACCCATGATGCGCTCCTTAAAAAGGGAAATCTTCACTGTCGGTCTTTTCTTTCTTTTCAAGGTCGTAGCAGTTCGCCCAACCCGACCACCCACCCTCAATTAAGGGAATGGTGTCCAACTTGATCTTCAAGTTTTCGTTATCGTCCACAAAAACAGAACCAATCGTCTGGTAACGCTTTTTTTCCTCGCCAGAACGGTTTTTATAGACCCCAGTCACCACCACAATGTTTTTGAATCTTTGCATTTCAGACTTTCAGTTTGTTAAGTTTTTCAATTTTGGCGTTCAGTTCCTCAAGAAATAACGCCACCTCACCCTCCAAATACGCAACCATTTGCGTATCTAGCTCCACTCTTTTGACAAAGAGTTGAAGACCTTCGTCCATTCGTGGGTCAAAACTCACGAAATCGCACCACTGACGCTGGGTACAGGCCATCTGCCACTGCATCTGGATGTTGTACTTTTCTGGGACTTTTTGATCCAACAAGGTTTGAATGTGAGTCGCCGTGTTGGGACACTTGATCTCCACCAATCCAAAAAGCCCCACCAAGCCATCAGGAGACGCTCCAGAGCCTTCAATTCTTGGATGCAATATCAACCCCACCTGCTCCACCAAAACATCGGCATGGGACTCATAAGCGGCCCGGGCAAAAGGTTCTTGCTCAGTCCCCCATTGCATTGCAGCGTTTGTGAAAGACTCTGCAGGTTTTCCTGTCATGCGTTCGCAAACGAGTTGAGCCATGTAGTTGTCACGGCTGGCTGAGTAGCCTGATTTGGTCTTGGCAACCACATCTGCCACACGGCTGGCGGTGACTTTCCCGCATCGAGCTTGAAACCATTCTGGTGTTCCTTGTTCAATCATGCTTTCGCTCCCAGTTGTTCAGCAATTCTTTCAATCGCTCCTATACAACTAATGTTCAGTGCTGCTCGAATCAATCTTATTGACTCATCAATCATTTCGTCATAGGTTCCGGGGTCAGCATCTTTAATTGCCTCTAGCGTTGCTTTGGCATCTTCCAATGCGTCAATGTCTACACTGTTGAGTTTCAACAGCAAATCAATGTCAGATTGGATGTTCATTTCTGCTCCAGTTGTTTTTTCTTGCTGTCTTTCTTTGCAATGACTTGCTTTTGCCACATCGCCTCACCTTGGCAAGCAGCGTATGCCGCCTTATATGTTTTCTGAAGCTCATCAAGTGTCTGGCAATCATCCATCGCAACCATGAGATCAGCAATCTGGCTTTCATTGACGCTGGATTTGATTTCAGTGCGCCTTGATGCAAGGTTGCCATCATCGTCTTCAGGAGCAATCCCACAGGCCGCCATGAGGCTGTAACGCCTTGCGTATGTCATCGCAGAACCATAACCCTGCGGGTCTTGTTTGGCGGCTGGAACATGAAGCAAACCACAATCAATCACTTCACCAGACTCGTGCATAAACACAGTCTCAACCATCACGCCATCACTGCATTCGTAAGTTTTCTGAATAAGAGCGATGTTGTTGGCGTTG
>Ga0228702_1000397_pt1 | contig 34592 bp, 29 predicted proteins | sample McNCre217_Aug_MG_2_FD_178018 | JGI IMG/M metagenome (GOLD analysis project Ga0228702, IMG submission 178018) | Freshwater microbial communities from McNutts Creek, Athens, Georgia, United States - 20-17_Aug_MG | ecosystem: Environmental > Aquatic > Freshwater > Creek | place: USA: Georgia...
TTGCTGCCGCGTATGCACTCTTTGTGGCTGCGGTGATCTATCGCGAGTTGACTTGGAAGCAGTTGTACGAAGTGTTTGAGCGAGCAGCCATGACAACTGCCGTCATCATGTTCTTGGTGGCCGCTGCCATGGTGTCGGCTTGGTTAATCACGGTGGCCAATTTGCCTGCACAAGTGGTGAGTTTGCTTGAGCCATTGTTGGACAGCCCTAAATTGTTGATGTTTACCATCATGTTCTTGTGCATGATTGTTGGCACGGCAATGGATATGACGCCAACCATTTTGATCTTGACGCCCGTATTGATGCCGATCGTTAAAGCAGCGGGTATTGATCCTGTGTACTTCGGTGTGTTGTTTATCATCAATAACTCTATTGGATTGGTAACGCCACCTGTAGGCACGGTGCTAAACGTTGTTGCCGGTGTGGGGCGCATGCGTATGGATGATGTGACTCGCGGTGTCATGCCGTTTATGACGGTTCAGTTCTTAGTCATGTTCCTGATGGTGCTATTCCCATCTATCGTGATGGTTCCTGCAAGATGGCTTTACTAATTAATTTTTGCTGACTAAGAGAGTTTCAACTCAAAAGAGGTTTTGTACTTAGCTACCGCTAGGTCAAAGCAAAAAATGTTTACTCATTTTTCGAGGGTGGCTGTGTCTCCAGTCACCCTTTTTTTATAGATTTTGTGTTTTGATGATGCATAAAGATCAATTGGCTAGTCCAGTACCTTTAGTGCTTAAAGAAAAAAACTTTTATGACTAAAGCAACGGTTGTTGAACAGCTCTGCGCATGCAGGATAAATATTTTTAGATTAGTACAAATCAAAGCTAATCCACATTTTCTTTGGTATCAGTGAATTCACGCTAAGTTTATATAGAGACCCTCGCGTTGCAATGTCGGTTTAACCGACAAATTTGCACGCAGCCTGAAAGTTGAAATCCACATGACATTCACTTTCAAGACATCCCTTACACGGACTTTCCAATGGATATGATCACCCTCTACGCCTGCTGGGATAGAGAGCATTGGGTGATCATGCGGCCCAGTCATTACTGAAAATTTGAGTTTTATTGGACAGACAGCATTCGACCCGTAGCGGTCTCTCAGACGTCTTAGTCTTGTCCTCAAAAACGGCCTTGTAAGTGGCCCAAGCTTCAAAGAACCAGAGAGCCATGATGATGACAAAGTCCAAAAAACTCATAGGCTTTGTGTTGCCTTGGCTAAACCACTCAACTACTTGAGTTCTGCTGTTAGTTACTACCTGATTTGGGGCTATTCCTTTCAATGCCCACTAAGCTCTATGGTCTTCATATTCAGTTCGGTAATCGTTAGGTGTTTTGCCTGTCCACCTTTTGAAGGCTCGGCGAAAATTTGCGGCATCGCTAAAGCCAACTAACGAAGCAATATCTTCTATCTTCATCTTAGTTGTTTTTAAATATTCACTTGAGAGCGAGACACGAATGTCATCCACTATCTTTCCAAATGACGTTTCCTCTAACTCTAGCTTTCGACGCATAGTTCGCTCATTCATATGTAGCATGGAAGCGATATCTTCCATGCTTGGGTGCTGAGCAGGACTGGACATAAGAATTTGGTAAACCTGTCCCGAAATTCCCACACTCGTTTTAGCCTGTCCAATAAGTCGTTCGCAAGTCGCCTGCATCAGTGCCGACGTTAGCTTGTGCGCTAACTGAGTAGGATGGTCAAGGATAGAAGCATCAAAGTGAAGTTCGCAAACTTGGCTATTGAAGTGCACAGGACAGCCGAGGTGCTGTGTATAGAGTTCTTCATGTTTCGGTGCTGGATAAGGCAGTAGTGCTTGTAAAGGTCGACACTCTGGCCCAGCTACATCCATCAAATGAATTGCATGTTGAACTAACTGTAATTCCAGTAGGAATTTAGAAAGGTCTGCACTAAGTTCTGGGGCAATGAGTCTTGGGAAACTCCAAATTGCAGCCCCATCTTGCTCTCTCCACTCGATGACAACGGTAGGTGTCGCAAGCTTGTGGTATTTCACACCATCGTTAAAAAAATCACGCAAAGTCATGCTGCACATCAGGGCATAACCATACATTCCGTAAGCCGACAAATGAAGTTTCTGAGCCATCAGAAACGGAATCTTCATCGAACCTGGCAAGCGCATTGCATTGCGACATGCGGTAAAAAACTGCCCAACTGATGTCTTGGACTCAGGGTCCTCAACGTCTTCTGCTTCTAACTCTGTGCCTCTTAATATGACGCTAGGTGGGACACCAAGTGAGCTGACAGTCTCAACTAAAGCTGCCAACTTGTAAGGCGCATAAATTTTTTCGTTTATCCAAGGTTTAGCAGACATTTGTAGCGATCGGGACAGGCCCGCTAATTTCAATTCAACCAATGCACAGTGCATTTCTCGGCTCTTAGGTCACTATAGCACTAAGGGTTTTTTCTAACCCCCAGAAGTCTGTTAAAGACTCCCCGAGGTCTGAAATGAACCTGTTGAACAGGTGGGGATTTTCTTAATATTTGCTTCCAGATATCACCACCTGCAGGGCACTTAAAAGTGCATTGCAGATGCAACAGTGAACAAGAAACAAATTCGGAAATAACAAAGCACTCATGGCAAAAAAACAAGACAAAGTAATCATCAGTTGTGCAGTTACTGGCGCGGTTCACACACCAACCATGTCACCTTACTTGCCCATCACGCCAGACCAAATTGCTGAGCAAGCTATTGACGCGGCAGAGGCTGGGGCATCAATCCTGCATTTGCATGCTCGCAATCCTGTGGACGGCAGCCCAACGCCAGACCCACAAATCTTTGACCAATTCGTACCGCGAATCAAGGCCGCAACGGATGCCGTAATCAACATTACAAGCGGTGGCAGTACACGCATGACGCTTGAGGAGCGTTTGGCTTATCCATTGCAAGCAAAGCCTGAAATGTGTTCGCTGAATATGGGGTCTATGAATTTTTCAATTCACCCAGCAGCAAAGAAAATAACTGAGTGGGAGCATGCTTGGGAACGTCCATATGTTGAAGGCATGGAAGACCTGATTTTCCGAAACACATTCAAAGATATTAAGTACATCCTGCAAACATTAGGAGATGGATGTGGAACTCGATTTGAGTTTGAATGTTATGACGTAGGCCATCTATACAACTTGGCATATTTTGTAGATGAAGGATTGATCAAGGGGCCACTTTTTATCCAGTCGATCTACGGCATTTTGGGAGGTGTAGGTCCTGATCCCGAAAACCTCGTAACTATGCGGACAACAGCTGATCGACTTTTCGGTCGCGACAACTATCGGTTCTCAGTTCTCGGCGCTGGCCGGCATCAGATGTCCTTATTGACGATGGGGGCCGTTATGGGAGGCAATGTTCGTGTTGGTTTAGAGGACAGTTTGTATTTAGGCAAGGGCCAGTTAGCTCAGTCATGCGCTGATCAAGTACGAAAAATTCGCCGAATTCTTGAAGAGTTATCGCTAGAAATTGCGACACCTGCTGAGGCTCGAGCAATGTTGGGCCTTAAGGGCAAAGAAAACGTGAATTTCTAAGCGATGAGCAATATGGAAAAAGCTATTTCTGTAACAGTTCTTGGAGCTGGATTGATGGGGCATGGCATTGCCCAAGTATTTGCTAGAGCGGGGCACTCTGTAGTGATTACCGATCCCAATGAGTCTGTGCTAAATGTTGCATTAAAGAAAGTTGCAGCAAACCTTGAAGATGAAGGTGTAGATCCAGAACGTGTGCTTTGCAACATGGAAATCCAACGGGATCTTAAAACTGCAGTCACAAGTGCAGACCTTGTCATTGAAGCAGCACCCGAAAAACTTGAAATTAAACAGATGTTGTTTGCAGAAGTTGCAATGGCAGCACCAAAGCATGCAGTTCTTGCCAGTAATACATCGGTTATCCCAATCACGCGAATTGGCGAAAAACTTGACCCTCTGGCGAGGAGCCGATTAGTTGGTACACATTGGTGGAATCCGCCGCATCTGGTGCCACTTGTAGAGGTGATTAGAACAATTCACACGAGTGAAGAAGTTTTTGAAAAAACCTATGAATGGCTACTTGCAGTTGGAAAGTGTCCAGTTCGCGTTCAACACGATGTGACAGGATTTATTGGCAATCGTCTACAGCACGCACTATGGCGAGAAGCAATTAGCTTAGTAGAGCAGGGTGTTTGCGATGCAGAGGACATTGATTTAGTCGTCAAGAACAGCTTTGGTATGCGTATGCCTGTACTTGGACCTATGGAAAACGCAGATCTTGTCGGACTTGAACTAACAAGAGATGTTCATAGAGTTATGTTTCCAGATTTGAAGTGCGACAAATCACCATCCCCTTTGTTGGATCAACTTATTGATGCAGGTAGCACGGGAATGAAAGCTAACAAGGGATTACGCACATGGACTCAAGAGCAAGCACAAGAAGTTCACTCTCGACTGGCTAATCACCTCATTCGCATGAGTAAACCATTGATCGAACAAAACAACTTTCCCCAACCAACTCTAAAGGAGACAACCCTGTGAATAATTTAAATCGTCGCGATATTTTGACGCTGGCCGCAACTAGTGTCGCAGCCTTCGGTTCAGCTCGTGTAATGGCCCAAAGTTCATCTTGGCCTACAAAGCCCATTAGCCTGTTGGTGGGATATCCACCTGGAGGACTGACAGATGCGGGGGCACGATTCATTAGTAATGGCATGACAAAGACATTGGGTCAGTCTGTCATTATTGAAAATAGACCTGGAGCTTCTGGCAACATCGCGGCCAACGAAGTTTTGCGCTCACCAGACAGTTATAAGTTATTGGTGGCCAACCCAAGTCTCACCATAAATCCGCACACATTCTCAGGACCATCGCCTGACCCGACTGCGTTCACTCCTATTGGTTTGATTTTGGAGTCGCAGTACATCTTGTGTGTGCATCCTTCTTCTCCAGCAAAGAATTTGAAGGAGTTTGTAAATTGGGTTAAAGCTGAAAGCACAAAAGGGTTTAGCTATGCAACTGCAGGCAGTGGTGGGAACACACACCTTGCCATGGAACTTTTCCGTGAACGCATGAGTCTGCCAAAACTTAGTCCTGTTCCATACAAGGGTAGTGCACCAGCGATTCAGGATGTTATTGGCAATCAAGTTCCATGCATTTTGGATGCAGCATCACTATTGATTCCCTTCATCGCTTCTGGAAAATTGCGTGCAATTATGGTGACAGGAAGTTCACGCCATCCTTCACTCCCCGACGTGCCAACTGCTACCGAACTGGGGGTCAAAGATTTTGTTATGTCAGCATTCATTGGTCTTTGGGGGCCTGCGAATATGCCAAGTGACATTGTTCATAAAACAAATGCAGCAATGAACGAAGCACTTGCTGATCCAACTGTTCGTGCAACCATTACAAAAAATGGCGATACCGTGGGTGGTGGTACCCCAGAACGACTTGGTACGCTTACTCAACAAAACTATAAAGTTTGGGGAGAAGTTGCTAAGCGGAACAATATCCGCATGGAGTAAGTTGTAGATAGTTATAGATTTTGATTAAAACCAATCTCTATTAGAGTAGAACTCTTCGAGTTTGATAAGCCCCTTAACTCATTTGAGTTTTAGGGGCTTATTTACTCCACAAATGTTAATGAGCCGCACTGCTTATTCCATACGTACTGATAATCTAAGAAATGCTGTTTGTAGGTGCAGGCTTTGCGAATGCGTTGACCCCAGTGCAACGATCGTAATCGTCAAAGCTGTCTCATAGCCCTAGCTCAGCTTTTATAGATAACCAAACTAGCAAATGAGTCGTGTGTCCGCTTTTGGCCGAATGCAGACATTTATACATGCGGGATAAATATTTCTAAGTTAGCGCAAACCAAAGTAAATATGTATTTCATGTAGTTATCGCGTAAGTGCTTGATTTCATTGACCCGACAGGTTGGACGGGCTTCGGTTGCCCAAACCGAATCAAAGAAAACAAACTGTAGCTCTGTATTTATTACTTTTAGGAGCACAGATGGCACAAGCAAAAACACTCACAGCGGCTGAGCTACGCCGCGCAACCGATTACATAGCAACACGCCCGCATGCAGCACGCAACAGGGCAATGCTGTTAACGACGCACCTTGCTGGACTTCGCGTAGGGGAAGTTGCCTTACTCAGCTGGGCAGACGCTGTTACCCCTGAGGGACAAGTCCGCGAGGAAGTCCGTTTGAACGCAGATCAAACCAAGGGACGACACCCACGAACCGTTTACATCAGCCCAAAGCTACGCAAGGAACTGCAAGCGTATGTGAACTCTATTCCTGCAAGAGCACCCGAAGCAGCCTTTTTCTACACACAGAAGCATCCACGCAGAGGCTTTACGCCCAACACGCTCACGCAGCTGTTCTTCAATCTGTATCGTGGTGCTGGCATCGAAGGCGCTAGTAGTCACAGTGGGCGCAGAACGTTTGCCACATCACTGAGCAGCAAAGGCGCAAGCATTCGTGTACTAATGAAGCTGATGGGACACCGCAACATATCCACAACGATTGGCTATGTTGACGCATCAGATGACATGCTGCGTCGTGCGGTGGAGCTTGCGTAAACTCGCCTAAAACAATAGCCCCTGATGATCCAACGTCGGTTTAACCGACAACTTTCGGTGTGACCCTGAACACCGTATGACCTCAGCACGGGCATTTCCCATTTCTTCTGCCCCCAGAGCAAATAGCTCACGCACACGGCAACTGTCCCTAAAGTCAAAGCATCCCTGAGTTACACCCAACTTGGTTTTGCAGGGAAAGTCGTTGATAGCAGCATGCTCAGCGGTATTGAATGCCCACTCGTGGTGTCGCACCACTGTGAGTGTCAGATGGCGGCGCACATGATCTTCCGAGGCATTCATTCTTCGACCTAGTGGGTTAATCGTCCCAACCAAGCGATCTACCAGCATGGCTTCTGCACCAATGCGCCACAACTCCACATCTGGGTTGCTGAACATTAAGTAGCTGAGATAGATGTTCTTCCAAAGGTTCTTCAAAACTACAGGCGTTAGTCGTGTGCTGCTGCCCTCGCCTTTTGGCACATGGGCTTTGATGAAAACCAACAGCTCTTTGTCCGTCATTCTGTTGACGCCATCTGGGAAGCACAAAAGCAAATCGGATTTTGAAACTGAGGCAAGCTCATTTACTTTGCGAACTTCTACGGCTTCGCGCTCGCTGTGGCACTTACATCCCTGCTGCTTTATCCATTCACTGTATTGGCAGTGGCTCACATCCCCATAGGCTTCAGCACAGCTGAGCACTTTTTTGCCATGAGCATTGAGCTTTGTCTTGCCACCTCCATTGGCAATCCGATGGCACCCAGCGGCATAGCTTGGACTGAGGCGTAGGTAGTTGAAAAGCAACCTGTCAAAGGGCAAATCTGCACCATCAGGGCCAGCCGGCAACCTGTTGTGCTTTGTTGTTTTTGTCTCTTGCCCCACCCTAGCTGACCGTTCTTTTTACATACTTTTTCTGGTTCTCAAATTTGTATGTATTCAAGCACGGGAGGAATAGTTGAAATAAATGCGTGGTCTTTGTCTTGAACAGATCACGCATCCATCAACGAACTAGGAGCTCATCATGAGTGAAGAAAAAGTAACCGAATCAACACATGACAGTGAATCAAAGACCACAGACGCACCAAATAGGTTCACGTCCAGCGTAGTACAACTACTAACCCGCAGCAACCCAGAGAAAGCTGTCGGCGAGGTTATTGACCAACTGGTCAACGAGCGAGTTCACTGGGAAAACCACGAGCTTGCCAAATCAAACGATGCCCTGTACGCCCTGCTCCAACATTGCTACACGCTCAACAACGCAATGTCTGGCTCGGACTTCACTGCCAAGGCCTTACGCAAGGGCTTGGCTAACCACATCCAACTCAAAGGCTATCAGTTCAAAGACTCAAGCCCATTGATCGCAAAGATCGTGAAATGCGTCTTTGGCGTTGATCGTCGTCGTGTGAACGCCTACAGCTCTGCTCTGCGTGTAGCGATAGCTGAAAAAGTTGCAGTGATCAACTTGCCTAAGTTCTTCAAGGACAAAGGAGGCATTGAAGAAGTTCGTCGCCAAGCAACAACTGGCCGTGGCAAGACTATGAAAGACAAAGTTGAACTTGGTCGTGCAGTTCTTGAAAGCGAAACACTTTTGACAGTCAAGAGCGACACATTGAACAAGAACTTTTCTAATGACAGTCTTGAAGAAGGTGTCGTGTTGCTTGCCACTCGTGAAGATGATGGCAGCTTTGCTATTCGCCGAGTTGTTCAATCAAATGCCGCAGTCAAGAGCGCACTTGCAGCTTGTGCCAGCGTAGGACAAGACAAGGAACGAGCCAAGCAATTTGAAGACGAGCAAAAGGCAATCGAAGCTGAACGCTTAGCTGCCCAAGCCGCCCTTAAAGCTGCATGAAGTGAAAGCCCCTCACGAGTGACTGTGGGGTTGTGCCCCCAGTCACTCCCCTACTAAGGAGATTGAAATGAATACCGTAAAAGTTCATCAGCCCACTTGCCTTCAAGACTTTGCCTTACAACCCAACAGCAAATACAAACTAGAAAGCATCTTGGATTTGACTCTGCCATTTCCAGACAACGGCGTTTGCGGAATCATCTTGTATGGCCTTTACGGAACGGGCAAGACGACATTGGCCAACCTGTTGCCAGGACTTATTGATACGGCAAAGAGTGACCCGAATGCTCAAAACGTTCACCCCAGTTTTATTGTTGATACCACTGAGCCTAACTTTGATGTTCATCCATGTGCCCAAGGTCAAAACGGCGCACAACTTACACAGCAAATTCAAAACCGCACACAGTTAATCTCTTTGAATGGTTCGGGCTATCACTTTGTCATATTGGATGAGGTAGACAACTTAACCGAGGCAGCACAGGCAGGATTGAAAGCAATCATGAACAAACCTCATGTTGTTTTCATAATGACCACAAACAATCTAGACAAGATTGACAACGGCATTGCAAACCGCAGCGTACTGATTGACATGAACATGTCTACAACTGCGAGCTGGCTACCAATCCTGCGTAAGGTTTACACAGATGCTGAGCTTGATTCCCCGCCAGATGCAGCCTTAGAGCAAGTAGTAACCGCTGGGCGAGGTAGTGCAAGAACAATCTTTACTGATGTTGTTATGGCGGCAAATAAAGCAAAGAAAGCTGGGCAAACAAGTGTGTCCAATATTGCCAACTTGCGAAGCTAGTTACGCTATCTATGGTGGGGGGGTGAGTAAAAAACACCACCCCAAAAGCGTAAGTACTTCACTACGATTTTTCGCAGCGCAGAAATTTAGGGTTGCAGGACCCTTTTCCCAATCAAAAAGCCGCAGGCATTGAATCTTGCGGCTCCCAGCCCTGCCCTGCGCTTAGATTAACTCGACGAAAGACATCGCCAAGGTATGCACCTCTCGACTCGGTTGTCATGCCAGTCTGCTGAATAAGCGTCTCTCGAAGCGGATGGTGACTGCCTATGAAGAATTCATTACGGGTATGAAGTCTTTCTAACAGCTTGATTGAAGGAATCCTTGCATGTTTTCCACGAGGCCCTCGGTTACAAGCAACACATGACAAAACCAGATTCCAAATCCCATTGAAATTGATTCCTAAATTCATATGTTTCAAAGTATCTGGGAAGAAGTGATCAACTTCAACATTCATGTCTTCGCCAAGCAGCGACAAATCAGCAAAGCAATAGAAGCATTTACCTTTCTGGTATCCGTTTAACGCTGCCCGACTACTAGTAACGTTCTTTCGACGTTTTGAATTGTCGAACGTAAAGATCTCTCCAAGCTCGTGATCGTGCTGCACTGAAAGCAAGTTAGTTGAAATACCAAGATTCCAAGCAGTTTCGACTAACCGCCATCTGGCTTCTACTTCTTGCTCAAGGTTGCAAGATTGAACACTATCAATCAGTTTTGAGAATTCATCAGTAATCCTCAAACCGTTGTTTGACCTACGTTCATCAATGAAGAATCTATGAAGAACATCGCCTGTTGCAACAACATGAAATGCATCAATCACGTTAGCAAAACCATGTGCCACAGTTACTTTGGTAAGAGCATCTAAGTCACGATCCAAGTTAAATGCTTGGCATGCATCAAGGAACTTTCCTTGCTTTGTTGTGATTTGTTTCGGCGACTCAATTAGATGCTTAGCAATGCTCTTAGCAAACGTAGGTGCAATATCTTCGAGTTTTACTAGCTGACCTGATTGCGGCTTAATTTCCAACAGGGCAGTTGCTAAGGCAAATTTGTAGCTTGCTGTATTTCGTCCATAAAGTACAACACCTCTCCAGCAGTCCTCGACCGACGGATCAGCAGTAATAAATGGAGTTGTCATGATTAAGCGAGTTCAATCAGCACAGATTCCCATTCAACAGAGTCGCGCCCCATACTGTCTGAGTTACCCCATTTTTCAATCACTCGAAATCCAAGGTTTGTGAAAATGCTTTGAAGTCTGTCGGATTGGTTTGGGATAAAGAGACGTCCATGAGCATCTCGATCCTCTGCAACAACGTCAAGTCGTTTTGACGGAACTGAGTAGAGAACACGACCATGTTTATTTAGGCATTGCTTAATCGATAAAGCAGATCCGACTAGATCTTCTACTGACACATGCATTAGTACGGCCGAACAAAGAATTGCATCAAAGCCGCCACCAAAAGGCAATCCTAAATTTGGCAACGAATTACAAGCGATCCTGCCTGTTAGCTCTGGATGTAATTTTTGAGCTAGAGCTACAAACTCTTCTGTCGCATCTACTCCGTAGCAGTCATAACCTAATTTTGATAGTGCAGACAAGTCTCTGCCCGAGCCACAACCTACATCTAGGACTCTGGATTGACGGATAAAAGCAGTTTGAAAATGCTGAGCTAAGTTACTGACTACAGACTCATACCGATCTGCAATCTCGCTTGCATTTGCCGAATAGTATTTCAGGGTTTGATGATCCATTCACTTACTGTACAACGGACAACTTGTTTCACTTGTCGGTTAAACCGACATCTTTGTGCGAGGCCCTACCCCAGCTAAGCCAACCGCTCAGCAGCCATGGTTGCAGTCATCTTGGAGTAGTGCTGCTCCAGCATGCCCACTGACGTTCCCATCTGCTTGGCAACTGTGTGCATGTCCATCTGCCCATCCATCAGCGCCAAGGTCGCATAACAATGGCGCAGGGAATAGAGACTTCGGTTTTTGCCTGTGATTGGATCTACCCTCATGGCGCTATCTTTAAGCAGTAACTCAAATGACGTGTGCATGCTAGTAGGCCGCTGTCCAGTGCTTAAGCTGAACACAAAGCTATCGCTTTTGGCTTCAATCGCCTCATTCAAGTTAGCACCTACTCTCTGCCTTTGAGCCAATCTGGTTAGCGCCTCTGCTGCTCGATGTTTAGCAATTAACCAACGCCCGCCCGTTTTGCCACTTACCCAGATACGCAGGTAACGCACATCCGTCTTGCCGTCCGAATACCACTCGATGTGCTTCCATTTCATGTTCATGCTTTCACGCCCAGAGCGCATGCCAGTGGTCAAAAGCAACTCCACATAGTCACGCAGCAACTGCCGCATCTCGATATGGTTTTTACGCTCAGCCATCAAACACCACTTGGGCATGTAGTCCAGCAGCTTGGTCAACTCGTCTTGAGTGAACGCAGGTCTTGCTGAACCCTTCTTGCCTTTGCGACTGAGCCTTGGAATTCCAACCTTGTCACTAACCCACCCTTGCTGGATAGCTAGGTCAATGATCCGGTTGTACGCTGAACTGTGGTTAGCTAGGGTGCTGGATATGGGAATCCTCTTCATCTTGAGATTTCGCCAAGCCTCGTACTCTGCAACTTTCTGTGGCGTGATGTTGGTCAAATTCATCTTGCCAAAGAATGGAATCAAGTAGTTGTTCATGGCCCTGATGTAGTCCATGTTGGTATTGGCGCGGATGCCGCGCTCAATCTCAACCTTGAGCACCCGAATACATTCATTAGCTAGCGAGTCAAAGCGCACGGACTTTTGAGGCAATCCCTCCTCTTCTCTGAATCGCGCTCGGTCATAGATTTCGCCAGCGACCTTCTTGGCCCATTCAAGCTGTCTGTGTCTGGTGCTGACACATCGCCACTTGCGATCAAACAGTTTGTAACGAACTTGCCAAACCTTGCTATCAGGTCGCAAGTACAAAACCACTTCTCCGTCACGCATGTGGTGGGTGGTTTCTTTTCTGGCAGTTATGTGGAGCTTCTTAATAAAGGGCTCGGGGGTGATGTGATCGGTTGGTGTTTGCAGCCTATTCGCTAGCTGCAAAAAACCTATCTGCGTTTGCTTCAACTTTTATTCCAAAGCGCACAGCGTAATTTCTACATTTGCGTTGAGCAACCTGAAACCAGAGCAAACTGTCAGGATTTTTAAGATGTTGCTCAACAATTGCCGACTCTCAAAAGTAGAGTTACAAAATAAACCGCACGATGGATTAGATCGTGCGTTCTTGGTTCAAAACTAAAAAGTCATCAGCGACGTGGACGTCTGGCGGGGGTTCCACTTGGTGGCGTGCGAGTTTCAATGTGCCTAAACGTCACACGTCCTTTGCTCAAATCGTAGGGTGACATTTCAACCGTGACCTTGTCGCCAGCCAAGATACGGATCTTGAATTTGCGCATCTTTCCGCCGATGTAGGCAATCATTTGGTGATTGTTTTCTAGTGTGACGCGATAACGCATGTCTGGCAAAACTTCATCCACTTTGCCCTGCATCTCAATCAGTTCTTCTTTGGCCATGTTGACCTCCAGTTGTCAGGCAAATGCCTTGGGGTTGATGAGCCAGTAACGACCTTGTACGGCTGCATAGGTCAAGGCGCTATCTGCAGAGTCAAACTCTGGATGAAAGCTGTAAACCTTGTCGTGTGTTTGAGATTTCTGACCGCGACGCACAGAAAGCGATGCGATATAGCGTCCGTTCTGGCAAGTACGGGTCATTGGAGTGATTAAAAATTTGCCGGCAGTAAATGCGGTAGTTGTATGAGTTGTCATTAGTGAAAAGTAAATACGGCCCAAGACGAGCCAAGCTGACGAATACGCCAGTGCAATGAGCTTGCCGAGTTTGGAAAGAATGACCACCAAAAACCCAGTGAGATAGGCTGGCGGTATAGGTGTGTAGCGGTGAGGGTGCTACTGCCCAGTCATACTTAATTGCAGGTAAGGTAAGCAAACACCTGCAATGGTGCGAATTTTAGTTCAAAACAATTAAAAGTGCAACCACCATGTTTTATTTCTCGAAATACAGCTACCTCTCATTTTGAGAGTTTGTCCAAGAGCGTCTGTCACCTATAGACGCAGAGGACTACGGCATGCCTCCATCAATCCCATGTCGGTTAAACCGACATCTTTACGCCACCCCCAAGTTTTCCCAGTTGGTGCCGATACTTTGACCAGTGGCATGCCATCTTGGTTGATGGCTGCATCATTAGCAGCTCGATGAGGCGATGAATCCGCGCATGGTCGGCACCGTTTGGTACCGTGGCCGTAGGGTTCTTCAGGGTTAAAGCAAAGTAGGCCCCACGCTGAACCGAGCCATCAGAAAATTTTTGAAACTAAAAAACTGGCCTAGAGTCAATTCACGGGGAGAATTTTTGTTTATGGGACAAAATCTGTGTCATAATCTCGGTCTTCTCTCCCGTGCCCGGGTGGTGAAATTGGTAGACGCAGGGGACTCAAAAAAGTAATACTTGCGATTTACTTCACGGTTTGCAACGGTATCCGCAACGGTTACTTTTTCTGTATTGCAAACTGTACAAAAAATCCTGTCTTAACGCTGCAAATGACCATGTAACGCAAGTTGCTGGACCGTTGGCATTCGACTGGCAAACGCCCACTCCCCTACCCCCGCAAAAACTGTAGAGCCACTGTGCAATGACAGCTATTGGACAGCTGATACTCAATGCATTGGCAGGTTAATGGCATGAAATTTCTGTCCGCAATGGAAGAAAGTTAAGCTGTCTCTAGGCAAGATCAATTGAAACGCTTGTTGACTTATAGGAAATTCATTAGCTATGGGAATGTCCAGAATTCGTAAACAGCAATTCTTTGCAGCAAATCCTAGCTGTGTGTTCTGCGGTGGTAGCACGCTTGCAACAACTATTGAGCATTGCCCACCAAAGTCAATGTTTGACAACAAAGAGTGGCCCGAGGGGTTTGAGTTTTCTTCTTGCTCCGCCTGTAACAACGGAACAAGTGACCAAGATCTCATAGTTGCTTGGATGGCACGAGTTGATTTCACAGATCAGTCTGAGACAAGTGATCAACGAACTGAAGGGTTGTTGAAACGCATGCATCTTCAACACCCCAAAATGCTCCGAAAAATGCTGCCATCGTCCGTTGAAGCAAGACAAACAAATCGGCTGTTAGGAATCACTCCTCCTCAAGGAAAAACTCATACAGAGACTGGTGTCATCAACATCACGCCAGAGATGACCAATGCAATCCATACCTTTGCAAAAAAACTAGCAAAGGGCGTTTACTTCATGCACGCACAAAAGATCTTTCCTAGTGATGGGTGCCTCATGCTCGGTTGGTTTACGAACGTGGAGTTCGTCAAAAAATCTGGCTTCGTTCCGTTTGATGTCATTAAAGATGTAGCGGGAACAGTTCCACCGGTCGTCAGAAATGGAAAATCACTCGACAACAGATTTAGTTACAAACTCTCGATTTCGACGAATTCTGATTTGTTTGTTCTGCAAGCGATGTTCGGAAATTCATTTGGGTTGTTAATATTTGGAGCAACTCAAGCTGGGCAGCTAGAAGGCATTATTGAAAAAATACGCCTTAGCACTGACAAACTCGAAGGTCCCTTAACAGTCCTTCAGTCAACGACTCTTGATGTAGCGTCGCAGTGAAAAAGCCACACATCAGTTCGATGGTGGCTATAGGAGTCGATTAAATCTCTACTCGCTTGATCACGGCTAGTTTCTGCTCTAGCGTGTAGCCCACTGTTCCGTATGAGTTGAACTCTGAACCCCCACTATGGTGACCCGTAATGCTTTCAGCTAATCGGGTGGGGATGTCATTACAAGCCTTCATGCGATCAATCAATGCATGACGGAACATATGGGTTCTAAAGTTCAAATCAAGCAAGCACTTGTTCATGGTGGCAGAACAGGTGGTGCTTCCGTTGTAACGAGCGTAATGAGGCACAAACCATTCACTACCCACTTCAACAGCTAGCGCATGGAGTTTTTTGGCAGCTTGAAGTGAAACACCTACCAGCGGAACGCAACGAATGCTGGACTTGGTTTTACGGTCAGACAGTGAGTTCTTGCGTACCCACAAATGCGGTATTTCATGGTCAAGTACACAGTCTTCAAGCCTTGCAAAGATAGGTTCTGACAAACGTAGCCCTGTGTTCAGCTGAATCAAACCCACAAGTCTGTATGGCGCATCATGGCTAAGCAATCGTTGTTTGACTGATTGAAGCAACTCAGGCGTGATGGTTTCCATATGTCGCTTGATGTCCCCAACCCCATGTATGTACATCGCGCGGAATGGACTCAGGCGGTCAATGTCCAAATGTCTAAATGCCAAGTTCAGCACAGCGTTCAGTGTGGCGAATTGTTTGCGGACACTGGTTGGATTTAAGCCACGAGCTAGCTGAGCATCGCGGAACTGAGTGCCATGCATGTGACGCAATTCATCAAGTGGCAAGTCACCAAACTGCGCTTGAAAGTAGTTGAAGTTGCGAGTGGCGTTCTCAGTGAATTTGCGACGTGCTGGCGCATTGCTTTCTCGCATGTAAATCTCAAAAGCAGACGCAAAGGTAGGCTTGCTGACGGCACCTTTTGAGTTCATGTGATTTGCAATGAGTTCAGCGAGTAAGTCTTCTGGAAACTCAATGCCTTTAATGTTGACCTGACGACGAAGACGAGTGTCGATAAAGGTGCTTGGGGATGTTTGTATCTCGTAGGTCATAGACTCTCAAAAAAAGACTCTACTGTTACTGAATGCAAAGCTGCACCCAGCAATTGCTGAGTGCATGACCCACGTCATTTACTTGCCAAAGCCCTCGCGGAGCTTGATAGATGCAGTTTCAATAGCTGCATCCAACTCCCCGCTAGCTGCAATTGTTTTAAGTGCTTCGAGGGTGGACACCAAATCTTTCTCACTGGCAACCTCGATTGCAAACTTACCCTTTGCAAGCTCCAGCAGACGTGCGCCGTAACGCAGATTAATAGCAAATTTTCCGTTGTCAGTAGCAAACCACCACTGCTTCACACGCTTGTTGGATTCAACCAGTTTGCGTTCACCTGTTTCACTTGTAACGCTACGCAGCTTAGTGATAACAGGGGGTGCACCAGCTTGCATTGCTTTTGCGATTGCAATTTGTTCGCCAAGTGCTTTGAGCATTTTGGTGCGGCGAACTTGTGCGCCAGTAACAGAGGTCGCTTTTTGTACTGCTGACAGCTTGAGTGATGCGAGTGTTGCCATGTGCTTTCCCTTTCAAATGTTGATAAAGCACGGGCAAGTATGTGATCGAACAATAGGCTTGGGCGACCTGAAACCCGCAAGATTGGCGGGCCATTGGATAAGCTGACGGTTGCAGTGTTTACGTTTGACGCAGGGACACATGCCAAAAGTTTCCCTCACGCACAGCACGTAGCGTGACGAAATCTAAAGGGAAATCGACTGCCAATTTATTGGGGTAGATATGGCTCTTGCCCACATCTTCACGTGCCCAAATTTGCAACTGATCTTCGTGCTTGTTGACGTAGAAGCACAAACCTTTAACGCCGTTTGCACCCAAATAATGCAGCTGGGTCGTTAAGAAATCGAAGAACCATTTGCAGTCTGGTCGCATCGCTATCAGCTTGACCGCGTTGGTTAGATGGATGTTTTGTGCATACGGAAACAGGCCGCGTATGTTGTCCGCCTTGTCGATTTGTAACTTAAGTAACTTGGTGTCATCAGCCGCAGTCCAACTTCTTCCCTCTAGTGCTGCATGTGCGGTTTTTATTTCTGTGTAACGCATTGAATTCCCTTTAGCGTATTTAGCTAGCAGGATGCACAAGCCTAAGTTTGGTAGAAATATTTACGGTTTTGTTTGGTGCGAGATAAATATTTGTATGAACAAATTCAAAAACTTGAAAGATGATGCACTAACTGCAGATTGGTTACGTGACATTGGACTGAATGACAAAACATTCAACACTGCAAAACTTAATGTTGTGAGGGCGCAAACAATGGCGCATACGTTACTGTCACAGCATCGCGATTTACTATCTAAAAGTCAACTTCACTCACTTACAGATTTTCAAAAGGCATGTGACACTAAACGTGAACGTGAGCGAATCACTGATGCATTTTGCTACTGCGTTATGAACATCAACACAAATATCAATCGAAAACTATTTCAGCAATATCGAAAACTAAAAAAACAAGAAATGACCAAAGAAAAAATCTAAAAATTTCAAATCAACCAGCAGAATAACAACTGCTATATCAAAGTGTACAAACCCAGTTTGGAATATGACGGCTAATGAGACTGGTCCTGCTACGAATGTTGCAAAGTTGCGTAGCGTATAGGGAGAAGCCGCAGAGTATCAGCTTAATGCTGTTTGGAAGTTTCAATACATCAGTCTTCCCATGAACTCTCTTTGCAATCGTGTGGCACGTGAGAACTCACTCAAATGAAACACGACGACGGTTATGCGTTTTGGTTCAACCAGCGTATAGCCGTCGCATGACCATTCGAATCTATCTAAATGAACCCAATACATCTCACACAACGCAAGCGTTGCGTTCGACTTCTACTACTTCAAATCAACAAGTAAGAAACAAAACACAGAGCGAAAGCGATATGTGTTTTGTTTTGCACAAGTGAGCAAAGCTCACTTCATAAGTTTTGTTAGCTATGCACCTAACTTTGACATATGGCATGCCACGAAACGAAAACTCAAATTGATATCACGATCAATTCGGATTAGTACTCACTTGGCAACATCAGCACCCAATGGTCACCTGACCAGCAAGCAAATAACGTGATGTCTGGAATCGGGAAGTCTGTGTATGTGATGCGTTGAATAGCGAGCTCTCTGTAATTGCCATCTGTCAACAGCAACAAAGCCGTTTGGTTCTTGACAGCAAGTGATGCAGCCACGAAGTGTTCACGATTTGTTAGAGCGGGCAAGTAGCTTGCAATTGCATCCATGAGCCAAAACGCTTCGGCGTTCTCTGCAAGAAACTTTGCTCCGTCAGTTAGTACGACATGCGGGGCAAGGCGATGGTATGCAGTTGTGCCCGTAAAAAAAACCGAGCTGCTTAGGGTCAAACTGTTTCATGCGCACAGTTTGTTTTCTGCTGCACAAAAAAGCGACCAGCTAGAGCGAGCAGCAGCACCTCAAATCAGCCCTACAAGCAACGATCTACAAAAAGCAGCACGCACATGGCGGGAGCAAGAAAAACGCTGCTACGTTGCTTAAAGCAATCGCAGCAGCGTTGTCGCTTTTGTCCCACAGACCACTTGAGATGCAGCTAAATACAAGCACTTAATAAAAACACAGAAATATATAGCTTGTTGATTTCATTGAAGATTTTTCAACCCGTCATCGCATCGGGTTTCGGTCGCGTCATTTTGCTAAAGAAAACACACTTGTTCGTGCGTTTTTATTTATCTAAAGGACACAACACATGGCACAAGCAAAAACACTAACCCCAGCAGAACTTGACCAAGTTCTTGCATACATCGCATCCCGTAGCTTCGCGACAAGAAATCGCGTCATGTTGCTGACTGGGTTCTATAGCGGAATGCGAGTTGGGGAAATCGCAAGTCTTAGCTTGGGCGACGTGGTGAACGCAGACGGAACAGTTAAAGCTGAAATTCGCTTGGCAGCTGCACAAACGAAGGGGCGGCAACCACGCACAGTGTTCATTCCTCAAAAGCTGCGTGATGAACTTGCAAGCTACATCGAGCTACGCCAACCACTCAACAAGTTAGCCCATCCCTTGTTTATTACTGCTGGTCACAAACGATTCACAGCAAGCGGAATGACACAGCACTTCTTCTGGTTGTTTCGAAACGCAGGTGTTGCAGGAGCCAGCTCACATTCAATGCGCCGCAGCTTCATCACCAACCTCGCAAATAAGGGCATCGGTGTTCGTGTGCTTGCATCACTTGCTGGTCATCGCAGCATTGCTGTCACCCAAAAATACATCGACGTAAATGACGAGATGAAACGCAATGCTGTTGAGTTGATATAAAAAAAGCTAACTCTCATTTTGAGAGTTAGCGAAATCAACTACGCATTGCTTCAATCAATTTCAGAGGGAATCAAGTACAACAAGAAACTCCTCCGATGACATGGAAGGCCCCAACATCATCTACGAAAAATGGAACCCATTACTAGACTCAAAAAAAGCAGCATTTAGTTGGCACAAAAGATCATGCTCAACATGCATGTGTTCTGTTTCCATTATTACTGCGTCAATTTTGCAATGCGGACATGCAGCTGTTTTTTCATTTGGTATTCGTACCAATGCGTAATTTCACTAGCATCGAAATGCGCCAAACATTTGAAACAACCACACTCTTTGCTTATTGAAGCGTACCGCCAGCTATCAATGCAGCGGCGATGTTGTAACAATAGATTTGATTCACTCAAATTGTGCAACATTTATTTCTCCTTGTTTTTAAGAACTCACATTAGCTAACTCTCAAAATGAGAGTTAGCTACTATGGTTAAGTAATCACAAACAATACGGAGCAACCTTGTCCAGCAAGACCTTGTTGTTCCCTAAGTCAGCAGTCCATGTACCTGTCGTCGTAAACAAGTGCTTAATCAAGTCAAAGCACTGCAAGTAATCAGCAGGGATGCGATTGACATCACGAGTTGCCACAATGTCATTGGCCTGCTTGAACGCATCAAGGTAAACCCAGATGTTGTGATTGATCAGCAATGCATTGCTCAAACTGTCATATTGACGCTTTTGCCACATGCCCTCTTGCACATTCAACTCATTCAACATCAGAACTTTTCCCAACGGACTTTGCTGATGCGGAAACGGCAATGTGCAATTTTTGTCGGCGTATGAAGGGTGTTGAGGTGCCTTTACTTTTTTGATCGTCCATGAAGAAGTTGAACTGCCAAAAGCTGGTGTCAATGCAACATCCTCAAAACGACCACCTTGCAAAAAGGGGCTGCTCGAATCGAAACTGACCTTCAATTCAGGATTTGTATTGCGCAAACCTTCTTGAATGGTGGTCAATGCAACAGCCCAAAACGGCGTGGATACGCCAAGCACATGCAACCAGTCCTGCCCTGCATCAAATGCGTTGTCATCACGCATCATCAACAACACGGCAAGCATATTGAACAAGCCACCTGCCATGCCAGCAGAACCAGCCATTGCCCAGCCGCCTTTGCGGAACCATTTAACTTGATCCCACCAAGCAATTGCGTCAACAACTGTCGGACCACCTTGAATGACGTTCAGCCATTTAACGTGTGGTGGACTGAATGCATCAATGTAGCGAAGGTTTTGCACTGTCATTGCAATCAATTCCTGAACAGTACAACGGTGGAACGGTGAGCTAAAGCCTTTCTTAGCTCGCGCCCACAGTGGCATGTCAATCGTCATTGCGTAATCACACTCTGACGAAAGGCAATTTGTGATCCATGCACGAGCAGCAGATTCATAGCGCCAAGCATTAACTGCATCAACTGCCTTCATCTGCTTGTTTTTAACGTATTTCAAACCTTTCAATGTGCCTTTGCCAATTTGATAGCCGCCGCTATCACCGACCAAAATACTTTGAGTTCGGTTTGCTTTGTTCATTGCACTGTGAGGTGCTTTACCAACTGCATACTGCCCGATGCTGTGCAGCATGTAGGGGTAGTGCCAGAGGTTGTTTGGTTCCCAAAACATCAAATCTTTGGGAGTCAAACCAAAAGGGAATCGACGCCCCTGCGGCAAGGGGCTGGCTACTGTTGTGACGTAGCCAGTGTTTACCGCAGGGAGGTAGATTGCACAGTTAGAGCTATGCAATTCCATCGTTTACTCCAACATGTCTTCTTCAGACTGATAGCTTGGATCAGCTTCGGGGTCAATGTCCGCACGAACCAGTTGGTACTTGGTAAAGCCATCAGTTTCGCGCTTCCCCTTTTCCGTAATGAACGGAATGCAGACCTGATAAGTAGCCGCATCGGTTTCGTACAGGATTTGCATGAAACCGTCGAAGACACGGATGGTTGCATCACTGACCAGTTGCAAGTCACCGATGCCATGCATGGCAGTGGCAAAGTCCTTGCTGAGCACTTGGCATGGCGTGCCATGAATTTTCCCAGTGGGAACATCAACAGCAACAGACAGTCCGACGTTGTACTCCGACCCCTTTTTGAAAAAGTTGACCTGAACCACTTTGTTTTTAAACTCCAGCTCCAGCACCGACTGATTAGGGCGGGTGATGTTCTGGCCGTGGCTCTTGACCCAGCTGTTCGTGAACTTGGAGTTGAACAACTTGATCCAGTCGGCAGATGCTTTACGCTCCCACAGCGGCTTTTTCTTCGTCATGTCCACGATGTCAACTTGGTGAATCGACTCGTTCACGGACGACTCGGCGCTCAAGTACACGTTGATAGGTTTGACCTCAGATTTTTCGTTAGTCAGAGTGGGAACAAGGCGCAGGTGGTGCGAGAACTCGCCACCGCATGGGAACACAGCTTTGCTGCTCAGGTTTTCCAGTTTGTGGGCTTTGAACTGACGTGGACTGATGATGGCCTTTTCCAGGTGACGGCGCGACATGGTGAGCAGTTGCAAGTCATAGTCGACCTTTTGAATCACACGCGACTTTGGCTTGGCAATGGTCACAACGCTGCTGTCAGCACGGATAGCACTCATCAGAAATGTGCCTTTCGCAGATTTGTAGACCAAGCGGCGAACAACTTTGCGAGGCGTGCCATCGCTGAATTTACCCGCTTCCTCGATCAGCTTCTTGTACGTGTGCTGCATAGAATTTGGCAAGCATTGCGTTGCAAGCACTTCATTGATCACACGCAGCGACTGCGGAGAAGACGAAAAGTCAGAGCTGTATTGCTCAGCAATGGCTTCATTGATCACCTTAGAGTCGGTGATTTGAGAGATCACCGCGAATTGACCGTTTTTCTTCTGGTTAACAAGCACAAGAGAGCAGCCATCTTCGTTGAGCAACACATTGCTGGTGAAGTTTGCAGTTGGCAGCACAGTGACGTTTTGGTAATGAGCCAGAGCATCTTGATGCATCTGGACGATTTGCTGATTGCTCAGCTTAGTCACAGACTGGCACAGCAACATGTCGGCATCCGTGTCAGACATGTTGGCATCGGCATTCGAAGAACATTTGGCTTTGTACTTCACCAAACCGTTCACACCACCATTGGCAATAACGAAATCGACCAAATTTTTCACAGTTTCTGTTGTGTACAAAACGCGGGAAGCGTTGTATTCGTCCAAGATTTTGTTCATGGCACGGGACATGCGGTTGGTCTTGTTAGTGTCCAGTTCACACTCCAGACCCGCCCAAACGGCATTGATGAGCGGGGCAAAGTTGATGCCATGGCTGACATGCGTCTTGAACTTCTTGCCATCGGTAACGTTGCAAATTGTTTCCATGTAGCCATCAATTGCCACTGCGTCTTTGCCGAACAGAGCAACCTCCACAATCAGTTTGTAGTGGCTACGGTTGTTCATGACATAGCGGCGAACGATGTCCTTGGCGTGCTTCTTCATCAGACCAAAAGTGACGTCCAGCTTTTGCTTTTTCAGCTTCAGCGCCTTTGCGTCCTTAACGAAGTCACCGGCAATGAACGAGCTGCTGTTCGCAGCGGGGATCGCCACATTGATTGCGGGAGCCTGCTTAGTGGTGGTTTTAGCAGTGCGGGAAGGTTGAGATGCGGCTTTTGCGCGGACTTTAGTGTTAGTCATATATTCTCCAGTTAATGACTGTTATTGACGTCTAGGTGATATGAGACTCACATCACCCCGTCAACACCCTCCATCATAGAAGTGTTACAAGTATTAAAAAATCATCTTATAATTCTGTAACGATTAATAAATCAGCATATGACCATCACTACTTTCGCTAAGGGCCTCAGTAAATACAGCTTCAATACCATAGAAGAAGAACTAACCTATGCATGGAACAGCATCTATCGCCATTGGTGGTTCGCTCTTCGCTGTAGTCGGGACTATTGGTGGGTATGCCAAGAAAAAGGTAAGACACTTGATCCTGAATTGAAGCGTGTTTACAAAGCGTTCGGACCAGTACATGGTCGGACGTTCTCCGACTGGTGGCGTTACAGCGCCCGAGAAAACTTCAAAGAAGAAATTGCGCCACCTAAAGCTATGTTGCTTTCTTCAAGAGCTGAACTTGATAATTTCATATTCGAAGATAACGAATGGATGTTGCTCAGAGTGCCATTGAACATTAAAGAGCCTAAACTAATTGAAGATTTTGTTCAAATCCTTCGGAACCATCCCAACAGAAAAAATCTCAGAAATCCGACCGCTAAATTTCCACTTAGAAAGCACCAAAACATTCAGCTTGAAGTTTATGAAAATGCATTCTGGCTTTGGCAAGAAGCTGAACTATCAGGCGATCGTCAACGGGTCGGGACAAGTAAAGGAATTAGCTACTACGACCTTGGCGTTAAGTACAACGTTAATCTGGATCTTGTAATTAACGGACCTGATGACATGCGCAAACACAAGAAGCGTAATGCAATGAAAGTCACTGTTCATCGAATGCTTTCGAAGGTAAATGCACTTGTAGCAAACGCTGAAATTGGAATCTTTCCATCAGAATCTCCACTTGAACCACGTGAGAGATGGAGTCCTAGTCAATTAAAGCGTCTCGAAAAGTCGATTGCGAATGGTGATTGGCAACCACAGCTAATGACAAACAATGAATGGGCCGCCGAATTAAAGCAAGTTCATGCAGAAGAACAAGCCAACAGAGAAGAAGTAAACATGTTTGCGGCTCCGAGACATCGTTTCTGAATCGTTGCACTCATTTTGAGAGTTAGCAAACGTACTCAAAGATGCAATCGAACTAAGCAACTATCATTTTGATAGCGCCTAGTCCAATCGAATCTACACAAACTACTCTACACACCACTGGTAATGATGCTGTAGACCTCAACACCATCGACAGTCCTGCTTCGAATTTGATACGTAGCATTTGCGCCTGTGTTTGTCCAATTCGTTGACGTGCCACAGCTATTTATCGCAGTACCAGTGCAAGGAATTGTTATTGAGCTCGCTGTGTATGGAACAGTTAGTGATGTTGTTCCACTTGTCGCATTGCTGTACCCCCAATAAATTGCAACAGACCATGGATGCACATTACCTGCCGACGTTCCAAATTCAACGCTTGTTGATGTCGAGCCATTGAAGGTCGGAAGCTGATTCTTTGTTGTAGTTGAGAATGTTGGATAGTATGAGAACGCAGTCGCTTCAGCGGTTGAAAGAGGTCGGGTTGGTAAACGATTTATATAGCTAACTGTGCTGCCATCTGACAATGTAATTTCAAAGGTATATGGCTCGCCTTCCCCAATTGATGTCAGGTCAGAATCTGACAAGTAGTTACCTACTGTCGTAGTTAGACCAGTGTATGAGCCAGTATTGTTAACACCCGCTTGGAGTGTTCGTCCGTCGTTACCAATTTTTGCTAGGTAGGCAACTACGTTCGCTCCGATAGTGTTGTATGAATTCGTATACGAATATGCAAGCGTGATAACGCCCATGCAAGGTGATGGTTCATCAACGTTTGCCCAATTACCAGCTGAATTATTTGTAATGCGTTCATAGGTGGTGATTGGCAAGTAACTGCCACAAGTACCTGCAGCTTTCTGAGCCAAATAAACACCACCAGCAGGCAACCCTTTGCCCGTTACTTTAGCCATTACAGGTTTCCTGTGTGTTGTATCAGTGGATGATTGCAAGTTCATGACCTGAAGGTTTAGTCCTGTCTCAGTTCGAGTTCCACCAGTAGCAAGATTTGTCGTTTGCTTCACAGTAGGAAGAATAAAGCTAGTGAAGTCTCTTTGATCTCCAACAAATCTGTATCCGGCGTCACTGCTTGAAACAAGGTTGGTAATTTTTTTAACCACGATGAATGGCGTTCTTATCGCATCACCAAGTTGATCCACTGTGCCATCAGCAAACTGGATTGGAAACTTAACCGCCCATGTCGTTCCTTGTGAATCAATTGGGCGAATGATCTTCGGCTTTAAAAATTTTGCACCATCATATTTTGATTGCGTCAGCATGTAACCAAACATGCCTGCGTAGTAAGAGTTAGTGTGACTCAGTGCAGGGTCGTAATTGGCACTGTTCCACGTATAGCTAGAGTGCTTAAATCCATCCGCTTGTGTGTAATCACTGGTAACAACAAAATTAGCATCAGCACATGCGGATGCTGGACTTTGTGGTGTCCCTCTACTTGTTGCTGGTAGAGCGAAGCAAGATTCTAAATTTGCACGAAGTGTTTCTAGATCTGTGATACCGAGTGAAAGACTGCTCGTTCCAGCAGTCAGGCTTGATGCATTACCTGCAGTCGGCAACTGTCCTGCTTGCAGCACCAATGTTGTGTAAGGTGTTGTTGCACTGCTGCCAGCAGCCAAATCGTTACCAACTTTTCCAGCCGATGTTCCCAAAATGACTTGACCACTTGGTTGAATCGTTGCACTCACGTTATCAAGCATCTTGTCTAGCGAAGCCGTATAACTGCTGCTCAACAATGAACCTGTAACGCCATGCACGCCCATTACGCCAGAAAGTGCGGCTCGATAGGCTGTGTCTGCTGCATCAATTGCTGTTTGCGTAAGACTGATTTGATTTGATGGGTTTGAGATTAAATCCAACGGATTGCCAGATTGACTAAGTGAGGAGGCAATTGCGTTTGTTAACTGCGTTACGTTCGCCGTACCTGATCCTGTCGCTACGCTTATCAGTGAGATTGCGGAATCGGCGCTTTGACCATCGGCCTTGATAACAAATGGTGGTGTAAACCTTGCCGCATCATAAGAAATTGAGTAAGTCCCATCTGCGTTTGCAGTTGTTGTCCCAACAACTGCCCCGAGAGAGTCTTTGACTGTAATGGTCGCTCCAGAAACCGGCGCACCAGTTGCAACAGTTCCCCCTAGTGTGGATTGCGATGCGCCACTGCCACTGCTACCACCGCCTCCGCCACAGCCGACAACAGCTGCAAGCAGGGTCAAAACCGCTATCGATTTTCTTTTCATGCAAATCTCCAAAACGCAATTTATTGCCAATATGGCAATTATATTGTTGCAGATTTGGCAATTGATTTTCTACGGGGAATCGCTAATTTTGCGAATCTTCCCTTAAAGATCTCTTTTGGGGTAGTGACGTAACAGCGTGGCAGAAAGATGTAAAACTATCCATGTCCCTGTAATGTCGCCAACAAACATAGGGATGGCATTAGCATAAAGATCCTCAATTTTGCCTAACGCTAGTAGTAATAGCGTATGAGGAATAACGTTGCAGACTGCACCAATTAACGAAAAAACCAGCAGGTGTAATGGAATAAGACCAGCTAAATCGTTTGGCAAGCGCAACATACGTATACAAACGGCCACGGCGATAAGTGGCCCTGCACCTGACAGCACGGAAAACGAGGCGTTTTCAATGAAGTTGAATCCGTAAATGGGGTTGCTGGTTAGGAAAGTACCAAGCATCAAACCTGCTGCTGCCGCTGGTCCCATGACCAATACGGTCAACAACCTAATAGCTGCAGGTAGAAAAATCCAGCAAACAAAGCTAGAAACCTCTATTGATGCAAAGATCCAATCGTTCAGTCGATACAGAACAGACCAAAGCAACGTTGCGATTGCTGCATGGACAACCCACTCTTTGTAGCCTGCATCGCGCATGTGTCTACTTTTTGTTGGCAGTTTCTAGGCATTTGCCCATTTGAGCAAAGTAGTCAGTTGCAAGTTTTGTTGGCTCTAGATACTTGACTCGATTGTCAACTTCATCTGCGACCACTTCGATCACGCCCTTTTTACGGAGCGATTTCAGTCTACGGTGTACTGTTGTCCCAGACACATCCGATGACATCGCCATGGCCTCCAAGACGGTGACTTGTTCGCCTGAGTGCCAAGCTGCCGCTAATTGATTAAGCAAACGTTCTTCCAAAGGATCAATGTCTGGAAAAGCAGGCATTTGCCTAAGCGCCTGAACTAGATTCAAGAACTTGAGATACGTGATTGATTGCTTGGGTTGCTTAGACACAGTCAAAGTTTACAACTTTCACGAAACTCTCAAAATGAGAGTTAGCTATCGTCCCGTTACTAGTCGTTTATCTCAAGCCAATCGCTCAGCAGCCATGGTCGCAGTCATCTTGGAATAGTGCTGCTCTAACATGCCCACCGACGTACCCATCTGCTTAGCTAGTGTGTGCATATCCATCTGTCCGTCCATCAAGCTCATAGTGGCGTAGCAATGCCGTAGTGAATACAAGCTGCGGTTCTTGCCAGTAATTGCATCAACTCGCATTCCACTGTCTTTCATTAGCAGCTCAAACGAGGTGTGCATACTAGTTGGGCGTTGCCCTGTACTGAGACTGAACACATAGGCATCACTCTTGGCTGCAATAGCCTCATTCAAGTTAGCGCCGACTCCCTGTCTTATAGCCAGTCGCTCTAAAGCACTAGCTGCACGATGTTTGGCAATCAACCATCGCCCACCAGTCTTGCCACTTACCCAGATACGTAGGTAACGCACATCCGTCTTGCCATCTGTGTACCACTCGATGTGCTTCCACAGCATGTTCATGCTTTCACGGCCACTGCGCATGCCCGTGGTCAAGAGCAGTTCCACATAGTCACGCAGTAACTGCCGCATCTCCACATGGTTCTTACGTTCGGCCAACAAACACCACTTGGGCATGTATTCCAGCAAGTGCTTCAACTCATCTTGCGTAAATGCTGGACGCGGTGAACCTTTCTTGCCCTTACGACTGAGCTTGGGAATGATGACCTTGTCGCTGATGGAGCCTTGCTCAATCGCAAGATCAATGACACGATTGAATGCACTACTGTGATTTGCCAGTGTGCTGCTTATTGGAACTTTGCCCATCTTCTGATTACGCCACTGCTCGTATTCAGCAACCTTTTGGGCGGTGATGTTTGTCAGCATCAGCTTGCCGAAGAACGGAATCAAGTAGTTGTTCATGGCCCGTATGTAGTCCATGTTGGTGTTGGGACGGATGCCACGGTCAATCTCAACCTTCAGCACACGAATGCACTCATTAGCCAAAGTACCAAATCGCACTGACTTCTGCGGCAAACCCTCTTCTTCCCGAAAACGTGCTTTGTCGTAAAGCTCTCCCGCCACACGCTTTGCAAATTCAAGCTGCCGCTGCTTGGTGCTGACACAACGCCACTTGCGATCAAACAGTTTGTAACGAACTTGCCAAACTCGGCTTGTGGGCCTGAGATAGAGAACCACCTCACCATCACGCATGTGATGGGTTGTAGGCTTTCGCGTGGTTAGATCGAGTTGACTGAGTAGCGATGGCGTGAGGAATGCATTGCCCCTCAGGGCGTGCGCCAAGTGCAAAAAATCGTTTTGCGTTTGCTTCAACTTCTAGCCCAAAACGCACAGCGTAATTTCGCGTGTGCAGTTGGGCGACCTGAGTCCGAGCAAATGGGCGGGACTTTGGCTAGAGACTGTGGTGTCGTTCAACACGACAGCAGTTAACTCTCATTTTGATAGTTACAGAACGCAAAACGCACGATTGATTGGATCGTGTGTTTCTTGGATTGCTACTTCACAGCTGCAGATGCCCTAATTTTTTCTGTGTAGCCACACCTAGGGAACCGACTGCAACCAAGAAACACTCCATACGGACCATTTCGCTGAACTAAAAAGCCCCGCTGGCATCTAGTGCAAACAGCTGATGACTCAACTTTGCCATCTACGGATTGAACTGGAATCCTCTCATCTCTGACCAATTCCGTAATGAATGACGACTCTTTATGTGCAACAGTAATCAACGTTACTGTTGACTTGGCTCTTGTTAAAGCAACGTAAAACAAGCGTCGTTCTTCAGCAAACTCAAAAGAGTCCTCACTCGGCATTGCAAGTTGAAGTACAGGATCATCTGCAACTTGACTTGGAAAACCCAAAGTTTCAGAAGTCATTTTGGGAATGATGACATGATCAGCTTCTAAACCTTTAGAAGAATGTGCTGTAACAAACTCTACTTCCACATTGGAATTTGAGTTTGTAGGCAAATACTCTCGCTCTTTTCTATAACGCCCAAGAACATAGATTTTTAAAGGTGTATTTGATAAATTTTTCTCAACTGTGAGTTCATCAACACGCCTCGCAATGGCAGAACGTATCTTGAATTCATCATCTACACGAATGATCTTTACAGGTTGATCCTCATCCTTTTGATCTGAAGCGATTTCTTTCTTTAGTTGACGAGGATTTTTCTGTATGAAATTGCTACTGATGTCACACAACGATTGAGGACATCTAAAGGTTTTTTCGAGCTTAAGCGTCACAGCTTTACCAAATAAATTCTCGAACTCAGTCATGACGCTCAAGTCTGAACCTGCGAACCTATTGATGCTTTGCCAGTCATCGCCCACAGCAAACAGATGTTTGTCTTTTTCTTTTAGTAGTCCTGCAATTAAACGAGCCCTTGCTTGACTTACATCTTGAAACTCATCAACCATAACAAGCTCGTAAGGGCTTTTCCATTTGCCGGATTCAATACATGCAGCAGCTGAGTTCAGCATGTCCTCAAAGTCAATGCAACGCTCAGATTGAAGTCTCTCTTCCCATCCTTTCCAAATCTCTCCGAACAACTCTATAAACACTTTATGGCGATAGTAGAAATGTCCTGCCGATTTATTTTCTAGACGATGCTTCAGTTCATCAATCGTCAAGCGATTGCTTTTGGTATGAGTTAGAAATGCTCTAAATGTTCGAACCAAACGCGGAGCCTCTATCGGCCTTCGTCCTTCAACCTCTCGGTCCGGATTGGGATCTAACTTAATTCCTAGCCGTGTTAGCTCTTGCGACAAGTACGCAAACGCTTTGCCACTCCACAACTCAGCCATAGTTGTTTCAAGGAGTGTTGTTTCGTAAGTAGCATGTAGCTGACGTTTCCAAGCCATGCCCTCCTTGTATCCTTCAAATTCCGGTGGGGGTTCTCCGTTTTCATCTACAGCCCAGTGCTCTAGATAAACGTCTATGTCGGGAAAATAAAAGTCAGGCTTGTACTGGCGGTGTTTTGCATCTGCAGTATCAATGGGATAGTCGAACTCATACTTGTAGCTAACGCCGTTGTAAAAAAGCCAATTAGCAATTAGTTGCTCACCACGGCTTTTGACAACCTCATTCTGCAATGTTCTGAAACCAGACTCTTTGCTTTCCTTGTCCCAAGAATCAGGCGACTCTTCCTCCTGACCAAACTCAGGCAAATCCTCACCCAGAACTATTCGGAACAAATCCCACTTAAGTCGAAAATCAGCATCGCGATCTTTTATTTGATCAACGATATCAAGAAGTACTTCTAAGTCTTTTCCACTCTCCAACCAAGACGCTAACGATGGCTTTTTACCAGTTGCTTCACCAATAATCTCTAGACCAAAAGCGTGGAACGTTTTTGCCGAGAGTCCCTCGACTTGCAACCCCTGCGGCTCAAGTCTCACTTTAATTCGCTGCCGTAACTCTGATGCTGCATCTTTATTGAATGCTAAGAGCAGTATTTTTTCAGCGGGGAAATAGCCCTTCTTCAGTGCATAACCTGCCTTGGCAACCATCGTTGAAGTTTTACCCGAACCAGCTGAAGCGACAAGTAAAACTCGGTTATCAAAGCATATAACTGCCTTGGCTTGCTCCTCCGTTAACGGTGATTTTTCAACTTCATCCAAGAAGGCTTTGGAGCTAAGCAGCTCCCGAGCAAGAAAGCTCTCATTAGCTGCATCAGCGACTTTAGAAAAGTCTTTCTGCCAGACTGAAACAGCGTCTCGAATAGGTTGCTCTAAAGTTTCAAGATGCTTTACAACTTCTGGCTCATTCAGAAGTTCATTCAATCCGCTAGGTTTTAGCTCAGACAACTTTTTCGAAAAATCGCGTGTCAACCAGCCCTTGCTTTGAAACTGCTGTTTACTTGCAGCTCGTGCATTCGCAACCCAAGACACAACTGGTTCTATTGCAGTTGCGAAATTTCCAATTAACTGAGCGATGCGTATCCGTTTCGCTTCTACAGCTACAGTTTCAAATAGTTTTCTTGCACTGGCGTTAGGTATGCCATCAATTTCAATTTCCCCAAATCCACTCACTCGCAGAGTCACGCTTGTCCAAAAAATACCGTACGCGACCTTGGCCTTTTCAAGCTCGGGAATTGGTCCAACTAAGTAATCAGTACCCAATTGAAGTTGATACTGCTCGTTTACTAAAGACAGCGACCAAACGGGCGATCTTGTAAAAAGTCGCCCAAATGTAGAAGGACACCAAATGTTTTGCAAAGTGATTTCTTCTCTATTTTTCAACTTTTCTCTGCTTCAATTCGAAACTTAGCCACTTGTGACTAGAGGTTACTCTTTGCATCCATCAAGGTAACTGTTGATTTCACTACGGACAGTGTCTATGTGCATAAATGCACCCCATCTAAAGTCACTACCATCCTCAGTCCATGCACCCAACGTATGTGCTCTTTTTAGTGCAAACACTTGCTCTGCACCCAAAGGTCGAAAAATCCAAATTGTGCTGTCCGCAACTTCAGCACCCGCACTACCCTGTGCAATCAACACTTGCTCGTCATCAATTTCTAAATAATTTTTTGTAGCAAGCTTCAACTTTGAAGAAGATAACTCAGGCGTAGTAACAATGCCTGCATTCCAGTAAACACGCCCATCTATGCACGTTAATAGAAACCTAGCAATAACGGTTGAATGAATCTGCTCCAACCTTAAATAATTTGGCCCATCAGAGATGGGTTTGAGAATGGCCGTTGTTGGCTCAGGGGCATCTTCATTCGATTTTTCTTTAACCACAATGTAGAGTGCAGCCAAACCCACAACAATGAGCGTAGCAATCCCTATGACTATTTTTTTTCGTGGCATTTTTTCTGTAGTCAGATTAGCCGGAGCTCTTACGTCTCGCACTATCTCCCAAAATTCTCATTGAGATTACAAACCTTATCCACCAGCTTGTTCAACAGCATCTAAGACCAATCCCGCTAGTACAGAACTTCCCTTGACTTTACTGGGCAACGTGACCCCTTCTTGCATTCCTTTTTCCATAAGAAACCCAAGTGGGCTGGGGACTTTTACTAACTCACCACTTCGATCCCACAACGCTTCCCCGCTAAGTCTGTAACCATCTGCCAATAGCTCACAGCAGTGGAGCATCAAAGCTCCTGTCCTTTGACTACTCAATCGATGCTTTGCGATATAGCCGCCCAACAAGCCTTGAGCCAGAACATTCACCACAATGGCACAACTCATGCCATGCTTAGCTATTGCATCCTTGCCAGCTTCGATAGCTTCAGCAGGCGTTTGGACGCTATCTGGCTCTAGTACGCTTCCAAGTATTTCAAGAGCCATTTGAATACACCCTTTGGCCGTAATAGTGTCTTGCTGCGTAATCAGATCAGCACCCGTTTTCTGTCCAGATCGGTACCACGAAATTGCGCCAATTACCGCCAACAAAGCGCCCCATATCAACACAGTTTGGCTCATGCTTGCTCCACAACGAAAACAATATTACTGAAGTTAATCATACTGACGATTGAGCGCCTCAAAACTGGATACGAAAAGTATGGAGGGCCGCAACTCAATTGAATCGAACCGAATTGAGCCAACTGCTGCCGTGGGCATAGCGACAGAGTTCACAGGCTTTGCTGTACAAAGTCTCGTGAGTAGAAGCTATGGTGTCGTGTAACACGACATCTGCTAACTCTCATTTTGAGAGTTACAGAAAGCAAAACGCACGATGGATTAGATCGTGCGTTTTCAAAGTCTGTCTATGAACTTTATTTATGCAGCAGTACTGTGAATCTCAAACACTTTATGCAATTGAGGAATGCTGTGCGAGGTCACCGTCACTTGCTGGGTTGGCTTCTGTTGCACTTGATGTACTTGGCACATCTTGGCAATTTCCGCCGATCGCTGCATCGCTTGCTTCATGGCATTTTGAACTAGCAGGGGCGTTTGGTGCGACTTCATCAGCAGCTCCGTTTTCAGTATCGTTAAATGAGTATATAGCGACTTCTGGATTAGAGCTACCTGTGTTTTTCTCTAGGCTTGCATGTAGCGCCTTACTGAGTTGTGCAGCAATTCCATGAGGTTTTTGAACATCAACAAATATTGTTCTTGCTTCCTTACGGTCAATAACAAAGCCATGCGATGGATATCCAGTCACAAGAGTTTGCAACCCATTAGGACGCAAGTTATTGCTTTTGTCATTTAGTCTAGAGCCATAGGCAAAAGCAATTTCAGTAGCCCTCTGCATCTCAGCTAGCTTCATGGGATCAATTTGAGCGAACACCGGCTCATAAAGTCCTTTGGTGAGGTTGGCTGCTATGTCTGAAGCAATCTTTGTAGCGAGCCCAGCATCACGAGTAAGCTCAAGCAAATAACTTCTAAATGCCGTCATGGCTTGTGTATGTAAGTAGTTAACGGCTTGCAAGATATCTAGGCCTGAGCTTCTTCCAAATACCTCATCACTTTTTTTGACCTGAACATCAAGTGGGCCAAGCTCACTCATATCATCCAAATATAGACGTCTTGCACCTACAACTAAGAGCGTGCCAGCACTTTTACAAAATCTAGGAACTAGAGCGTCAAAGTGATCGTAGTGATGTTGAAGCGCCCTTGCAATGCGGAAACCAGCATTAGGGTCACCACCTGGCGTAGACAAAACTAACAATGCACTACTAGACGCTTGTTTGGTCAGTACTTCGCAAATGGACTCGTATCCACGTAAGTTAATTTCACCCGAATAAGTGATTACATCTATTGTTTTGATCATGGCTTTCTCAATTGAATCGCTACAGACATGATCACTATATCTGGTAGCCAGTTATGCACCAAGACGCTACGGGTAGTGTTTTGGTAGGAAATGCTTACTTTCAAAGTTTCACTTCAAGAACATTCTCAAATGCGTGTTTTTTGAGACTTTTTTGAAGGCAGTAGTGGCGGCGAGTTCAATTAGAAATCCAGCGTTGACGCCATCTTTTAGGCACTTTGGAACGCTAACGCTGATGGGTCTTGAGCGTGAAATTGCAACGCACAAACTATGTGCAAGAAAACTTTTTTCAGCTGCAACACAAAAACGTTGAAGATGGTGTCGCTACTGCACGTCTTTAATGCGAATTGAGTTGCCGTTGCAGTTGTCGCCAGAGGAAAACTTGCACAAGTTTTCAGCATTCAAGCCGATACAACAGGCAAGCATGACCCCCAAACGGTCAAGTACCGTTCAACCACAGCCCAACTTAAGCCCAACCCCTTCCATCTACCATCATGAGCCAAGTTTTTTCACAGCAGGCCATCACGCCGCAAAATCTGTGTCATAATATCGGTCTTCTCTCCCGT
>Ga0228702_1000400_pt1 | contig 34442 bp, 30 predicted proteins | sample McNCre217_Aug_MG_2_FD_178018 | JGI IMG/M metagenome (GOLD analysis project Ga0228702, IMG submission 178018) | Freshwater microbial communities from McNutts Creek, Athens, Georgia, United States - 20-17_Aug_MG | ecosystem: Environmental > Aquatic > Freshwater > Creek | place: USA: Georgia...
TAAATTACATTAATTTTCAAAGCACATCTGTCAATCTATGAAATACCGCGACCTCATTTGGAAATATTTAATCATCATCAGCTTGGGGCTGATTGTGTTTTTTATCGACGACCAAGAATTTTTTGACTACAAAATTACATTAGGTCTAATTTGTGCCTTATCGCTCGCCAAATCCATTTATTTTGTGTCCGTCAGTTATCGAAAAATCATCGAAGCGAGCGTTCGAGAAATTGCTTACCATGCCTTCATGGCTTTCATGTTGCTCAACATTTCGATGATTGTTTTTTCCTTTGCTGTCGATTTTTCCTGTCTATATCAGGTGAATCCCAAAAGTTTTGTGGGTATCGAACCGCATTTGAATTTTTGGGAAACCCAGTTTGAATTTGTCTATTTCTCCATCCTGAATTTTTCTTTTTTTGGTTATGGCCAAATCATGCCCACCACTATCGCCGCCAAAATCATCATCATTTTTGAAGTGATTATTTCGTTTTTGACGATCGTATTTATCCTGTCGGATTTCATTAGCCTAAAAGAATCCATCACGGAAAGGTTAAAGAAGTCTGATTGAGATTTACTCTTGTTTGGTGATTTTAATCGTTTTGTTCTGCGTCTGATCTAGACTCTCTATACGCAAAAAGTAATTTCCCGCGGGAAGAAAACTCAAATTGAGTTCTTGTTGACGTATTATTGCTAATTTCTGTATATAAAATTTGCCTGATATATCAGTAAGCGAAATCTGCGCTTTTTCACCAAAACTTTTTGGTATATCCAAACGAATTAGGTTTATAAATGGGTTTGGAGATACGCCGATGCTTTCGGGTTCCGCTGCTTCCATGGCAGTAATTAGGCCATATTCACCTTTAGATACATCCGAACTACAGCCATTTGAACCCGTTACCTGCACGGTGTAAATACCAATGTTGCTTGCCTTGATGCTACTATTTGTTTCGTTGGCCAATTTTACACCATCCAAAAACCATTGATTTCCGCTCGTGCTTGATGAATTCAAATTATTTCCATTCCGCGTTATGCTAGGGGTGGGTATAGCAGCGAATTTGGTGATCGTCAACGTATCCGTTTGTGAGGTGCATCCATTTACATCAGTTTTGCTAATGACTAATTTACCTGAATCCGAATAGGTCTTCGTGCTGACATTGGATGAATCAATCTGTTTTCCGAAATACCATTTATAGGCATCTCCACTTGTCGTATTCGTGATATTGAGTTTCAGTGTTTCATTAGTACAAAAACTTAATTTGGTCGTGTTTAAAATGGGTTTAGTTGCCTTACTGCAATTCACGCTTTTGTAAAAATAACTTTCAATAACGTTGTTGACGTTGAAAATAAATACATCATTTATTCCATCCTCATTGAAATCCTCAACCCAAGTCCAATATGGAATATTTAGCGGTTTTACAGAATTTGGCGTGATAGTCATCTTGGTGTTTACATATTTGCCATTCGTATAGTAGTAATAATAGTTGAAGTAGTTTTGGGATTTATCTAAATTCCATTCACTTGAAACGATATCTGATTTGCCATCACCCGTGAGGTCCTTGATATAGCCCTGTATACGAAACCCATTTTCATTAAGGTCCGGTGTCCAATATTTTGTAGTCGCTAGTTGGTTATTTTCAATGATGTTGAAACCCATTAATTCGGATTTATTCCCAAATGGAGAAATCATGATTAATTCATTGATGCCATCGCCATTTAAATCTTCATATTTGTAGGATTCGTTGGCCTGAATAGATCCCAAAGAGATTGTACCATCGGATAATTTGTATTGGGGATGTTGAAAGGAATTGATTATAGTTATTGAACTGTCTTTCAGATTAATTTCAGCAATATCTATTTTAGCTTTGGTTAAATCAGGCGTAAAACTGTCGTGTGAAACGGCCATTCGTAATTTGGCATTTTCTATTTTACCAAAAGTGAAAAATTTAATTAGTTGGGAGGAATATTTCTGTTTCAATAGTTGATTGATGTTATCATGTGACCGATCAAATTGCTTCGTTTTTAGATTGTAAGTGTATACAATAAATTTTTCTTGAGGCATGGAAATGATTTCATCTCTTCCATCACCATTGATATCATAAACTTCGCAATTCTCTGAGATCATGTTTATTGTATCTAAATTCACTCGATCGAAACTTTTTCCATTATTGAAAAAGACATGGCTTGGACTGCCATCAGGAACATCTTTTGAAGTAAATAAATCCAAGGGTTTTTTTGCCTGGTCTCCATGGTAATTTTCATTGACATGGGCGTAATCGACTAATCCATCGCCATTAAAATCGCCAAATTTTCCACTCCAAGGGCGCCCTCTACCGTTGATGATGTAATTGGTATCTAATTCAAATACATCATTACCTTTGTTAATAAAAATTCCTTTGTAATATGCGTAGGCAGAATCATATTGTGCCTGAGGGCGGAAATATTCTAGTCCTAATTCGATACAAATATCCTTTTTCCCATCTTTGTTAAAGTCGTAAAATTGTTTGGATTGATTTGTTCCAATTTTGGTGCCAAGAGCCTCATTATATGGGTTGTAATTGCCTACATGCCGTTTAATCCAATCGGCCATATTGGGTGGAAATTTTAATAAGGAGGGTTTAATTTCCATCTTGACCTGTCCATGCGATACGAATGTGATTAATAAAAGCAGGCAAATTCGAAAGATGTTTTTCATGCGATAACATTATTGTCTTACCAAATTAATGGATCTACAGTTAAATTCTTTGTCTTATTTATTTAACGGCTTTTGAATTTAGGTTGGCCGTTAAATAAGTATGTCTTTGCATTTCCTTTTGCTTTCATTATCATTGAGCATCAAAGTTATTCTTACATGAAAAACCTCATACTCATCGCGTTAGCGCTATTTATGCTTTCCTGTAGCAAATCAGCAGATCCAGCTCCCACACCCGTTGCTCCAACTCCAACAGCATCTGAATTAGTCAAAAAAGTGTGGTCGGCAGGTGTGGTCCAATGGGACGGAACGACGCAGTTCGACAAATCTTCATCTGCGAATTTAGTCGCGGGTTATAGTCAATTTCGCTTGGATTTAACAAGTAGTACAGCAGTAAGTCTGACGGAATTTGACGGAAAGAAATTTAAGGGAACGTATACTTTGTCGAGTGATGCGAAGAAATTGACATTATCCGGATTAACAAGTGCGGAAGGTGCACCTTTGGGTACAAATGGGGTTTTGGAATTTACGGTTTTATCGACGCCATCTGCAACGAGTTTGTCCATCGAAACTACGGGGACTTACATCAAAGCCAGCAGCAAAAAAGTCAAGCTTAACCTAGTTCTATAAATATAGATCTACTCTTTATACTGAAAAGGCCACGTTTGTGGCCTTTTTTTTGCCCTTACCTTTGGCAAACCTGGTTGGAGGATTGCCAAAGGTACGGCGCGTGGCGCGATGTACTTTCAGCAAAACTGATAAACAAAATCTATTTTCTGATAATTTTCTTAAACCACTAACAGGCCCATTTCTCGCAATTCTTCCCCGATTTCCCCTTGCCAAAATTGCATGAAATCACCGAGTCCCGCTTGGCTAAATGCTTTTTGGAATTCCTCAAAGGTCCAAGTTTTCGATGGACCTAAGGAGACAGAAGCCAGGACTTCCACGAGCCAACTAGCTAGTTTCTCTGGAACGAGCAATTCCACTTCTTCCCGACCCGTACTCAGATGGAAAGCGTATTTGCCGCGCGTAATTTGGCCTAACGTAGGGATGGGGCCGAGCCAACAAATTTTGGCATTTGCCTTCGGTATTTTATCGTCCTGTTGCGTTAAGATGCGCGCGATGTAATTTTTGGGAATCTGCGTCCGCGGAATTTTGAACTCAAACCACTCCTGCAGCGGCATGTCTAAACCAATGCCATGCATGTAATTAAACAAGGATTTCTTTAAGCCCTCACTGAATTGTGCGTGGTCCGTACCCTTTGGATCCGCATGTTCCAAATCGTTATTCGCAAAGCTTCCCGGTTCCGGATTCAATATTTTTATGTGATAAGCAACCGGATTCAAGCCCACCGGACTATGCGCCGTCAACGCAAATTGATGCCAAAAACCGGAGTGCATCACCCCATTTTCGACGAGTTGGCGTACAACCTCCAACGAATCCACCGTCTCCTGCGCAGTCTGCGTTGGGAATCCATACATCAAATAGGCATGGACCAAAATGCCCGCCTGCGTAAAATGATCCGCGACTTGGGCCACTTGGGCCACCGTAACTCCTTTGTCGATAAGGTCTAATAAACGATCCGAAGCCACTTCCAATCCGCCCGAAACGGCAATGCAGCCAGAGCGCACTAATAATTGGCATAAATCCTTCGTGAAACTTTTCTCAAATCGAATATTTGTCCACCAAACCACCGTCAAATCCCTGCGGATAATTTCCAAAGCCACATCGCGCATCAAAGCCGGTGGCGCGGCTTCGTCCACAAAATGGAATCCATTATTTCCTGTTTGGGCAATCATCGCCTCCATGCGGTCGACCAGCATAGGTGCCGTCGTGGATTCGTAGTTTTTGATGTAGTCCAAAGAAATGTCGCAGAAGGTACATTTGCCCCAATAACAACCATGCGCCAGCGTCAACTTATTCCAGCGACCATCACTCCAGAGGCGATGCATAGGATTGGCGATTTCAATGACCGATAAATAGGAATCCAAAGGCAAATCCGAATAATCCGGAATGCCCACGTCCTTCTGTTTGACGTCTGAATCTTTGGAGCCATTTAAGTAAGTAACCGTTCCTTCGATGCAACAAAAGGTGCGTTTCAAATTGCTTAATTCGCGTTCCCCTCGTAAATGCTCCAGTAAATTCATCAAGGGTGTTTCCCCATCATCCAGGGTGATGAAGTCGACGAATTCAAACACGCGGGGATCTTGCAAGGAGCGTAATTCCGTATTCGCATATCCGCCACCCAAGGCGACTTTGATCTGCGGATGGTGTTTTTTGATCCATTGCCCGCAACGCAAGGCACTGTATAAATTGCCCGGAAAGGGAGCTGTGATGGCCACCAAATCGGGCTTTTCGGTTTGAATTTTTTGATTCAGGATGCCTACCAACAACTCATCGATGTAGGTCAAAGGCGCTTCTAATGCCTGGTTTAATTCATGAAAACTGGATGCCGATCTACCGAGCCGCTCCGCGTAGCGACTGAACCCAAAATGCGGGTCCACGGCATCAATGATTAAATCCGAAATATCTTCTAAATAAAGTGTGGCCAAATGTCGCGCTTTATCGCGCACGCCCATGCTACCAAAGGCCCATTCCAAATCCGTTACTTGCTGAAAACGGGATGCTTCTGGCAGGTAATTTTGTTCGGCAATGACATGTGCCATCGTGGGGTTTTTGTCATGCAAAAATGAAATAACCGGGTCAATGGTGCGAATGTAGGACTGTTTCAGTCGGAGCATGCGCTGCCCGTTTTCATTCAGTTTTTTGCCAGCTGTTTCTATGTGAGCGAATAATCGTTGGAGGCCTCCTTTCGAAAATAGTTGGAGAATGACTTCCAAACCTAAGTCGGCCTGATACGACTCCATCCCCTTCGTATTCAAGAACCCCTTCAAATAAGCCGTCGCAGGGTAGGGCGTATTTAATTGGGTAAACGGGGGGGTAATAAAAAATACCTTGGTGTTTTTTGTGCTCATGAATCATCCCTCACCTTTGGCAAACCTTGGAGGATTGCCAAAGGTACGGTGGCGGCGGGACATTTCAGCGCGAAGAGCTGATAAAGAATATCAAGAAATTGATCATTTGTTTTCACGCTCCTCACCTTTGGCAATCCTCAAACCAGGTTTGCCAAAGGTAGTGTGGGGGTACGGAACTCTGATGGTTGTAACTCATAAAAAATATCAAGTTGTTGGTTTTTTTCTACTAAGTTTTAACCCTAAAACCCTGTACCTTTGGCAATCCTCCAACCAGGTTTGCCAAAGGTAACGTGGGGGCAAGAATTGTCAAGACTCAGCTTAATATCCACCGTGCGCTGTAGGATTTCACAAATTCCATAAAACTTGTAACTTGCCTTTCTAAACCTATCTCGATGAAAAAAATCCTCTTCCTTATAGCCGCAATCTGGGCTTTGCAAGCGTGTAAATCTGAAGAAACAAGCGTTTCGAATTACTTCAATTATGGTGACAGCCTCGAATCAGCAGGCGTCCGCATGATTCCCATTCAAACGCCAAAAGGTACATTCAAGGTTTGGACGAAACGATTTGGCAAAAATCCCAAAATCAAAATTTTATTGCTCCATGGCGGTCCTGCCATGACGCATGAATACATGGAATGTTTCGAGACCTTTTTTCAGCGCGAGGGTTTCGAGTTTTATGAATATGACCAATTGGGATCCTATTATAGCGACCAGCCGACGGATACGACTCTATGGACCAATGAGCGTTTCGTGGAAGAAGTCGAGCAAGTTCGCAAGGCAATCGGGGCGGATGCGTCCAATTTCTACATTTTGGGGAACTCCTGGGGCGGCATTCTCGGGATGGAATATGCGCTGAAATACCAGAAAAATTTGAAGGGTTTGTTAATCTCCAACATGGTCGCTAGTGCACCCGAATATGGAAAATACGCGGATGAGGTGTTGGCGAAACAAATGGATCCCAAAATTCTAACAGAAATCCGAGCGATAGAAGCGAAAAAAGACTTCGCCAATCCCCGCTACATGGAATTGCTGATTCCGAATTTTTACCATGAACATATTTGTCGCTTGCAAGAATGGCCAGATGCCCTGAATCGCTCCTTGAAACATGCAAACGGTGTTATTTACACGCAAATGCAGGGTCCCAGTGAATTTGGGATTGGAGGTTCTTTGGCAAAATGGGACATCAAAAACCGCCTAAAAGAAATCTCCGTTCCTACCTTGATGATTGGAGGAAAATATGACACGATGGATCCCAAAGCCATGGAGGAACAAAGTAAAATGGTTCAAAAAGGCTCCTATTTATTTTGTCCAAACGGAAGTCACCTTTCCATGTGGGATGACCAAAAGGTCTACATGAAAGGGGTTGTCGATTTCATTCACAAAGTGGATGAGGGCGCCAATTAAAATCAATCCAAGCAGTCCATCCCAATGGGTGCGCCATCAGGAATGTTAGGTGTTTGCATCGGTTTCCAATCGTTCGGATTCGCCTTAAATTGGTCGATCGTCTGCACAATGTATTTTGCCATCGCTGTCGGCTTAAGGCTATAATTTGCCCGAATCTTTTGTACAGATGCTTGCACCTGCGCCGCCGCTAGGGGAGAAATGCTAGGTGCATTCAATACATTCAATAAGGCCGAAACGACTTTAAAATTGATGGTTTCTTGCGTGGCTTGCAGATAAGAATCTGTATGTGATTTATTAATCGTTGCTTGCATCAGCCTATCCAAAGTTTCTTCCACGCCCAATTGTTTTGCATCCAGCGCTTTGTTTCCGGCCAAGCGCGATAGTCGATCCGGATGCAATAAAAAGTCTAAGGTAAAATCAGCTGCCGACTCCACCGCTCCCATGGGATCAAAAGTGATGCCCGTCTTCCCTTTGAATGATTCACGCGTCCGATCGTAATTGAAGGCGCGCGGTGGGAATAAGGCGAGTTTATCTTTGGGAATGGCGAGGGTTTGTGCATCCAAGGTAGTTGTCAGCGCTTGCAATGCATTGAGCTGTAAAGCAAGAGGTGCCGGTGACAAGACCATCTCCTTTCCGCCCCGCACGGCATAGTTGTATTCCGATCCTCCGATGATTTTGGAAACCGCCTCCGTCTGGTATCGATGTAAAAAATACAAGGGAACAAATACATCCTCCAAATGCGAATACGCCTCATTGGGGCGGATATTGTTTACTGAAAAGTTCGCAATGGCTTGTTGGCGAACCTTCAAAATCTTCTGTAATTCATCCACAATCGTTGTTCCATTGTCCCAAAGGTGTGCATAAATATGTGCACCGCCCGGATTTCTTGCGTCCGCATCCGTAATGAACCGCATTCCTTTTTCATAAGCATTGTCTAATACTTGATTCAGCGCCGCCTGGGTTTTATGTTCTCCATACGCATAATCGACCGAAACCTTATCCCAATCCCCTATTTTCGTATCATAGGCATGGCTGAAATCCATTTGATTGTTTTTGAACTCGATTTGCGGGTGGGGGTAATCCATCACACTGCTATTGTTGCGCGCACTCGCCGCATAATTATGGGCAAAACCGAGCGTATGGCCGATTTCATGTGCGGCTAGTTGGCGAATACGCGCCAAAGCCATCGCCATCATGGGACCATTGTTTGATCCATCCACGGCAAACGGGGCATTCATCAAGGCCTGTGCGATTAAGAAATCTTGGCGAATGCGTAGACTACCTAAGCTCACATGGCCTTTCATGATTTCTCCTGTGCGCGGGTCGGCGATGCTTGCACCATACGACCATCCGCGTGTCGAGCGATGTACCCATTGAATGACATGGTAGCGCACGTCCATGGGATCTGCATCTTCCGGTAATAATTTGATTTGAAAGGCATCTTTGTATCCAATGGCTTCGAATGCTTGGTTCCACCAGCGGCCTCCCTCCATCAGTGCAGTACGGATGGGTTCAGGTGTGCCATTGTCCAAATAGTAAATGATAGGTTTGATTGCTTCACTCACAGCGGCATTCGGGTCTTTTTTCTCCAAACGATGACGTGTGATCCACTTTTTTTCAATCACTTCTTGAACCGGAGAAGCATAATCTTGAAAGGTGATCGCATTAGCCCCAGAACGTGGGTCAAAAAGGCGAGGTTGATAGTTGTTGTCGGGAAGTTCAATGAACGAATGGTGTTCAACTACGGTCACATTATCGGCATTCGGTGCCACAGAACGTATTTCGGATCCCGTTCCATTGCCAGCAAAGGTTAGTCGCGCTTCGAATTCCGTGTTTTTAGGAAACGATTTGGTACGTTCTAATGCCAAAGAGCTTTTTGATTTATCTAGACTATAAGTACCTTGTTTCGCTTGCGCTAAGCGTTTCAAAACTCCATGTGCATCTTGCAGAAGGAAGTCCGTTAAATCAATGAAATAGGATCCATTGCGACTATATTCGATTTTAAAACCAAACAAAACCGATTTCGCAAAGGCTTGTTGGACCGATAATTTTTCCAATGCATTCGTCGTATTCGCTCGGTAACGCGTGTTAGGCTGAACGAGGAAAATTTTATTTCCCTGCTTCTCGAAAAACACAACTTGCTCATTACCTAATTGGCCGCGGTCTAAGCCGAGGTCATTATTCCCTACGCCCTGGGCGAGTGAATAGGCATACAAAAATTCCTCGTTGAGTTTGTTGACTTCGAGGTAGATTTTGTCGGCAGTATCATCGTAATAAAAATTGAAATAGCCCGGATGGGCTTTCATGGACTGGATTTTATCGGCGATTTGTGCTTGCGCACCTAGACTTAAAAGGACAAAAAGAAGGACTAATTTTTTCATTTTCGTTTGCTGTTTCTCCGGATAGACCGGTTTGATTTCTTGGCCAATTTGTCTATCATTGGCATGTAATTTCTAAACTTATGAAAAATATTCTATTGTTGCTTCTTTTGGCGTTTACGAGTGTAGCCCAAACGAAACCTTTGCGAATCATTTTTATTGGTGCGCACCCAGATGATTGTGATATTAAAGGCGGAGGAACAGCTGCCTTGTTTGTGGAAATGGGGCATCAGGTTAAATTTCTTTCCGTCACCAATGGGGATGCCGGTCATCAAACACAGGGAGGCGGGATGCTTGCCAAACGGCGCATTGCGGAAACGCGCGAAGTGGCGAAGCGTTTAGGTGTTTCCTACGATGTTTTGGATAATCATGATGGCGAATTGTTACCTAGCTTGGAAATTCGCTTACAAATCATTCGAAAAATTCGGGAATGGAAAGCGGATGTCGTGATTGCGCCTAGGTCAAATGATTACCACCCAGATCATCGCTATACGGGAATATTGGTTCAAGATGCTGCGTTTATGGTGGGTGTTCCCAATGTCGCGCCGGATGTAGAACCACTCCGCAAAAACCCCGTATTTCTCTATTATCAAGATAATTTCAAGAAACCCAATCCCTTCCAACCCGACATCGCCGTGGATATCACGCCGGTAATTGCTAAGAAGTTGGCCGGCCTCGATGCCCATCAATCGCAGTTTTACGAATGGTTGCCCTGGATTGGGAATTATGAATCCGAGGTGCCCAAGGACCCTGCTAAATACAAAGATTGGTTATTGCAAAAACGTGTGTTGAAACCCAATCCCGAAGTACAAAAGAGCCTCGTCAAATGGTATGGAGAAGCGCGTGCTGCCAAAGTGCTCTATGCCGAGGCCTTTGAAATCTGTGAATATGGCACACAGACGAGTGAAACAGAAATACGGAACTTGTTTCCCATGTTAAACTAGATTGAAATGAAAAATACCTTATTATTCGTAGGGCTCCTGCTGACTTTTAGCTTGAATGCTCAAACCTGGAAACCACTTTTCAACGGCAAAGATTTGACCGGTTGGAAGCATGTGGGCGGCGGCTCTCGTTTCGTCGAAAATGGCTTGCTATCCAGCAAAGGTGGCATGGGGCTCTTGTATTGGACTGGCGGAAAACTGGGCAATTGCCAAATCAAAGTCGTCTACAAAATGCAGAAATTCAATAGCAATGCCGGTATTTTTGTGAAAGTTCCTATCGAACCTAAAGAGGAATGGATGCCTGTATTTTATGGCTATGAAGTGCAAATCGATAACCACCCTGAAACCTCCGGCGAAGATGAATATCACATCAGCGGTACGCTTTATGCTTTTACAAAACCCAAAAGCAAACCCGGAAAACCGGGTCCTGAATGGAATACGATGTTGATCACCTTAGACGGTCCGCGGACGATTGTATACCTAAACGATGAACTCGTGACGGATTACCGGGAAGGAGAACCTGTGCCGGCAAGGAAATTTGATTTTGAACCATACCCAGGGCGCCGACCAGATTCCGGGTATTTTGGCTTGCAAAATCATGGAGATGAAGATGTCGTGTATTTCAAAGAAGTATCCCTAAGACCCCTGAAAAAATGAAGCGTTCCGAATTTATTAAGAAAAGCTCCTTAGCTTCAGCGGGGTTTTTAATCGTGCCCCGACATGTCTTAGGGGGTAAAGGTTTTGTCGCACCCAGTGATAAATTGGTCATCGCGGCGATTGGTTGTGGAGGTGAGGGGGATAATGATATCCAACATTTGGCTAAAACACCTAATAACAATTCGACCATCGGTTTTTTATGCGATGTGGATCAGCGCCAAGCCGCTCCGAAAAGAAAGCAATTTCCGAAGGCCAAATTTTACGAGGATTGGCGGGAATTGTTCGATAAGGAAGGCCAACATTTTGATGCGGTGACTGTCGCGATTCCAGATCATAATCATGCATTAGTGGGCCTGCGCGCCATGCAGATGAAAAAGCATTTGTATTTGCAGAAACCTTTGACCCATGACATTCATGAGGCTCGAATCATTACGCAGGCGGCTTCGAAATACAAAGTCGTTACCCAAATGGGAGACCAAGGTGCTTCTTGTGAGGGCATGCAAACGATGCGCGAATGGATTGAAGCGGATTTGATTGGGGAGATTTCCAAAGTCTATTGCTGGACAGATCGTCCCGTTTGGCCACAAGGCATTGCCTGGCCGAAAACCCCGAGCCGAATCCCAACAGAATTAAACTGGGATTTATGGTTGGGGACCGCACAACAAACTAATTACATTGAGAACCTCGTACCCTTCAACTGGCGCGGTTGGTGGGAATTTGGTACGGGAGCACTTGGCGATATGGGTTGCCACATCATGGGGCCACCGTTTAAATTATTGAATTTGGGATACCCGCATGAGGTGTCGGGAAGTGCGTCCACGACCTACAGCGGGGTCTTTAAGGAGTCGGCCTATCCGGAAAGTGGCCCTATTTCGAGTTCCTTGAAATATAGGTTTACGATGAACAATGGCAAGGATTTGGATTTGTATTGGATGGATGGGGGGATTACACCGGAGCGTTTACAGGCCTTAGCACCTGATGTCAATATGAATGATGCCTTGGGTGATTATCCTGGGGAAAACGATTTTGAGGGTTCAACTTTATTTGTTGGGACCAAAGGCGTGATAGCCTGCGGTTGGGGTGGTTCGCATCCGCGCCTGTTTTCGAAGGAATTACAAGAGGCGGCGAATCACATCCCCCAAAAATATGCCCGTGTGAAAGGTGGGATGGATGGCCATTGGTGGCAGTGGATTGATGCGAGTATTGCGGGATACGGCAATATGGAGGTGAGTTCACCTTTTGAGGGCTATGGTGGACCATTGACGGAAACCGTGTTATTGGGTAATTTATTGTTGAGGAGTTTTAATATCCGGGAGAAGGTCAAAAAGATGGATCCCGTTTACGGAGCCATGGAAGGTTATGCCTACAGCGGAAGGTACAAGGCGCTGAAATGGGATGGGGCCAATATGCGTGTCACTAATTACGAACCAGCGAATCAGTTTTTACGTAGGACTTACCGAAAAGGTTGGGGCGATTTGGTGCTTTAGTCGAAGATACGCTTGTTTGAAACCAAAGGTTTGGCCCAAAAACCAATGCTGAAAATATAGCTCATGCTGAGAAAAAGGATACTCATACCTGTTTTTAGGCCAAAAATATCTCCAATTCCACCCACGATGAAGGGGGAAATGGCGCCACCCACGATGCCCGTGACGATGATTCCTGCGAAGGATCCATGGTGTTCGGTGACCGAGTTTAAGGCCAGCGAAAAAATGATAGGGTACATGACCGAGGCAAAAAATCCGATCAGCGGGAAAGCGATTAGCGCCATGGTGGCGTTCCCGTAGAGCGCAAAAGCGAGCGCTATCATAGCTAGAAACGTGAAAGCTACAAGTACAATTCGGCTGTCCAATAATTTCAATAAAACAATGCCTAAGATACCTCCGGCGGTCATCAGTCCCCAGTAATAGGCAATCGTATTGGCGCCGTCGGTCTGCGGATTTAATCCATGGTAGGTTTGGAGGAATTGCGAAATCCATGTCGCGATTCCCTGTTCGGTACCTACATAGCAGAGCATGGCTAAGAAGTACAAAATCACTTGTTTGTTCTTGAATAGTTCCAGATGAATGGCAATAGCGCCAGGTTTTTCCTCATCCGATAATTTCACTTTGGGAAAATGGGTGCTCAGGGTTATGAGCATCATGATGACTGAGATTCCAATAAAAAGGATGTATAGACTTAGCCAAGGTAAATGTATACCAATGAAAAATTGATAGACCAAAGGGCTTAAAAAAGACGAAAAACCAAAGATCAATTGGGCCCAAACCGAGTAATTCGCGTAATTTTCTTCTCCACCTGCGGTTCTAAGTAAGGGATTGATGACGACTTGTAACATCGCCATACCGGAACCAATCATGAATAAGGAAAGGAGGGCTGTTACGTATTGTGGCGATAAGACAATCAATAAAGATCCTAAGGTTGCTAGGCCAAAAGCCATCAACATCACTTTCTTCTCATGAAACGTTTCAAGCAAAATTCCCGCGGGAATGGACGTCACGCCATAGGCAATGAAAAAGGCAAATGGGAGAAGCGATACGAGCGTTAAACTTAAATCAAAAGTCCGGATGAGATCTGGGATGATTGGCCCGATGATGTTTGAAATAAATGAAATGACGAAGAAAGTCAATAAGATGACTGAGACAAGCTGTTTGTTTTTCATAACCTTACCTTTGGCAAACCTGGGAGGATTGCCAAAGGTAGTGGTTTTAGGAGGTGAATTTTATATTGGAACTGATAATCTAATCCAGTTTATTGGATTTTGTATTTTTCAACGATTCATTTAATCTCTTCCTCCGTACCTTTGGCAAACCTTGGAGGATTGCCAAAGGTAACGGGAGGGGAAATAGAATTATTGCATGATTTCGCTAATCTTCTTTGTGTCATAACGTAACCATTCAACTACCTGCTTGCCATCTTTGATGCCATCTACGGAGTGGATAATTACTCTGACCGATTTGTCTCCACGCGTCAGGGTAAACCATGCATAGGCGTAAACAAAATGATTACAATCGAAGTAACCCTTTTCGTTGTAAATCGTTTCTGTGATATTCGGGATGGAATCCAATTTCATCGTAATTCCTTTCGCTTTGAAAGCGGTAAATAGGGAAACGTTTTGGTCCAAAGTCGTCGTATCTGCATTGTCATAAAAGACCGCGTCTTCCGAATACGTGGCACGATAGGTAGCAGAATCCCCGACGCTTAAGGCCTGCATCGATTTTTTGCTTAATTCGATGTTCGCCGACTTATCAACGACATAGCCGATAGCACCTTCAGGTAATTTGTTTTCTTGTTTCGAACAAGACATCATTCCGCCTGCGATAGCGCAAGCAATGGCTAATATTTTTTTCATGATTGTTGGGTTAAAAAAAAGGCCGACTCGAGTCGGCCTAGAAATTATAGAACTAGTTAAATGTACCTACTGCATATTTTAACATGATCGATTGGTTCATCGTGCGTAAATCCCCTACTTTTTTCGTGAATTGGTCCGCTGTGAGGTTCATGTATTTTTTTGCCCCGTTGATGTAGATTGAACTTGAATCGAAATCTAATTTTGACAAGTCTTTAAAGAAGGTAATGGTCGTGAACTGTCCGGGACCATCATAGGAAGTTGGTGCCAAATGTTGTAAAAAAGACCATTCCTGAATATTACCAGCTTTGATGCGATCTAATTGAATGGCCTTTATTTGTTTCTCGAAATCCATGTAAGCAAAATAATTTTGTTGCGTTACTTGCATTGTTTCCATCATGATAATCGAATTCAGGTCATTTGACGCGCCGGTGGTCTCGATTAATTTGGTTACTTTATTCCTAATAACCGATTGTACTTTCGCGGATTCGTCAACGAGCGAAAACAAACTTGGATCCTCTTTTATAAGCGCTGCAGCCATCTCTTCCGGATAATCGTTGATTTTGTTCAAATCATAGGATGCATTGAGCGATACATAATCAAAATCTACCGTCTCTGATTTATATCCATTTTGGATTGGATAAACGGCCCAAGCACCGATGATTCCTAGTGCCTTTCTTTTTTGGTGAACTACTTTCCAACGTTTCTCTATCGCCATAGCTTCCTCAATGGTGTGGCCTGGCTTCAATTTGTGAAAAGAAATATTGATGTAAATCGGTTTGTTTTGTGCGAATGTGCTCGCTGTAATTGCAAAAATTGCAAGGAATAATAAGGTAAGTTTTTTCATGGTTTTTTGGGTTTTAAAATATTGTCCGTGAGCGATATGCCCACGGACTTAATCAATTTAATTTTTTGTTTTTTCTCTAGAGAATTGCTTAACTGAATCTATTTTTCCAGCCAAATTGAAACCGAAAAGTTCTACTAGATTTTTATCCCAAATTTTACCATCTTTCATGACGCGTTTTTCATTTGAGAATACGATAATTCCGGAAGCTGGATCGGTGTCTTTTACTTTGAACGGAAGGATAAATCCAGGTTTCCAATCCAAAGATTGAAATTCAGCGAATAAGGCTGGAAGCATATTTTTGGTGAATGTGAATTTGTTTCCGTCGAAATCCTCAAATTGAACTTCATCTGCCAAAATAGCCTCCACCGCTTTCACATCCATCGCATTATAGGCTTTTGCAAAATTTTCAATTGTTTCAATTTCACCTCGGTTGCTGAATTGAAGAGTGCGACCTGCTGGATCAGCGCCAGGCTTGTATGAGATTAATTTTCCGCCATAGGTCTTTCCATATTCATTGCTCGCTGGAATGGAATGGTATTGGGTAAATCCGGCGATTTTCCCCGACTTATCTACTTGGAACAATTCGAATAAATTCAAATTTTGCTTTGAGCCATTTTTGAATATGCGCTCCTCGGTAGATTGCAATAGGACAACTTCTGTTTTTTGACCCTCAGCATACAAGGGAAGGATTGCCATAGGCTTGTTTACGACGAATTGATATTCGGCATGTCCTTTTTGATTCGCTTCTGCGTATTTCTTAATCATTTCATCTGACCACAAGGCAGTCTCGGCTGCAGAGTTGTTTGCATTGTAAGCTTTGACAGCTTCCAAAACAACATTGCTACTTTTTTCTGAACCAAATTTGAATGATTTACCTTGGCTGTCGCCAACAAATATTTTGCCAGCTGTTTGCGCTTTTACGAAGAATGCAGAGGCTACTAATGCCCCTAATAGAACTAGTTTTTTCATGTGTTTTTTGATTATTAATTGATGAAAGCAAGTACGAAAGTTTGATTCCCTTATCGAATAATTTCAATGGGCAATTTGTACCCTTTTGCATTTTTGGGAACAGATTAATTAGGCCTTGTCAGGCTTTTCGGATGGGTGTTTTATACTTTTGAACACAAACCAAACATGTCAAATATGAAAAAAATAATTATGATGGTGTTTGCGGCAGGAACCTTATTTTCTTGCACGACACAAAGTGAACAAAATGAAAAAGTAGCTGCGGAAAATGTTGCCAATTATGGTCACGTATGGGACGTTGTCATCAATGAAGGACGTAGTAACATTTTAGATACGGCCTATGCGGAAAATGTGGTATTGCATACCGTCCCAGAAATAAAAGGAAAGGCGGCTGCTAAAGCCTATTACGAAAACTACATCACGGGATTTTCTGATCGTGAATTTATCGTGAAAGAATCTTTCGCAGCTGGAAATAAATTAGTTAAATATTGGCAGTTCAAAGGTAAGCACACAGGTAATTTCTTTGGGATTCCTGCTACAGGTAAGTCGGTGGATGTAATCGGATGTACGATTGCAACGATCATCGGAGGTAAGATTACGGAGGAACAAGACTTTTTTGATAACCTTGAGTTTTTCAAACAGTTGGGGTTGAAAGCTCCGTAATTTTAGATGAAGTAGGTAGTACGGAAAGCCCTTTGCTAATTAGCTGAGGGCTTTTTTTGATTTGATGTATGCGGATGGGGTGACACCTTGCCGACTCTTGAATGCGTCAATGAATTTTGAGCGGGATTGAAACCCCGCTTCGGCTGATAGGGCTTCTATCGTATACACGTTCGCGTGACCTTCTTCAATCAATTTGACCACATATTCGATCCGTTGGTCATTTTTCCATTCACCAAATGTTTTATTTAAATCATTGTTAAAATATGCTGATAAATTTCGCTCCGCAATTTTCAGGTCAAAAGACATTTGGGATAAGGTGAAATCCTTTTTGATGAAGGGAGTAGATTTCAAATAATCGGCCAATTGAAGCTCGAATTCAGGAGTGTTCTCCAGGGGTTTAACCTGTTTGGCAAAACTAGATTTAATTTTCTGGAAAGTGGAAGCCCTATCTAAATCCAAAGAATAGGAAATGTTCCCGTAAAGGATATTGGGAAAGAGGAATAAGAAGAAATTTTGGACAAAAAATCCACCTCCACAAATGCGGAAGAAGTGTTCTTCGCTAAAAATACTTTGGGAAGAAATACCTAAAATGTACACTGGTTTGAAATACAAGGTAATCATGTGTCCTAAACTCGTGGAAGCAATGATCACTTGTAAGCTGATTAAAATGAAAAACCAACGTTGGATGATGGGATGGTTCGACGGGATTGTGCCATATTTTTTCAGCAACATCTGTTTGTTCCAAAAGAAATACCCGATTGAGATGAAGGCATACAAAATCACATGAATCGATCGTCCATAAAGTAATTGCTCAAAGGTGACCCAGTTGAAATTGAGTCGGTAATCCTCCGTGAAATTCACAATTTGATGTGCCATTTGTGTTTTGATTGCCAAAGGCTGGAGGGTGAAGGGGAGGGTGGCGATGCCAACAAATATAGCCGGGATCAGGTGTAATGCGTCCTGCCAGGTAAAGGCTTTGTTTTCGGAAACGGTGTGCTTGACGTAATAGAATAGGGTAGGGCCTAATAGGAAAGATAGCGGCAGGAAATGCACGAAACAGATACCTTCCCAAAACTCCATCTTGCTGTAATGCAAACCGAAATAGACCATCACCACGAGGTTGCAGCACAAGAAAAAGAGTGCTAAAAAGATGTTCGATCTGTTTAATGAACTGAGGTAATACAACAGGATGAACGAGGTAAAGATGCCAAAAACGGGCGCAAGTATTTCCAAATGAACTAGTTAATTAACGAAAGATAATCAAAACGAATTAAATTCTCCACTCCTTACCTTTGGCAAACCTGGGAGGATTGCCAAAGGTAGTGGGAATAGAATTATTTTTAAATTACAAAACTGATATTTTCGCATAATTACATCTTCGCGCTTAAGCAGCATTTTAATTCGAATGCAGTACGATGACTAATGTTGGGGATCATAAAGTGTCCCCCTGTCTTCAATTGAATATGCAGCTCCGTAAAAAGATTTTTCTTTACTAAAGTGACGGAATCTATTTCCTTGTATAAAATCCGGTGCGTACACTGGCTGAATTGAAAGAGCGATAACGTGTCGATTTCAATTTGGCTTGCCCCTACATATATTTTGTGTTTGGGACATCCCAAAAGGCTGGCAAACCATGGGCTGTGAAACGTATGTTGCATGGATGAATTGATATGCTCAAATATAAGACCAAACCGTTTAATCAACAAAATCCAAATGTGTTCAAATGGTTTATAACCAATGGATTAGGTTTTGTATAAACAAATTGTGTTCGAAACGAAGTGGATTTTAGCGTGAAGACTTAAGGTATTATTGCATAACATGCACTATTCTCAAACCCAATCCAGTCCACTGTCCAGAGGGCTCCCTGAAGTGAGCTTATGATCACATAATCGGTCGTTTCTTGTTCTTTATATGCTAGTCCTTTTGAATTGATAATGCGTTCGAAATGTCCAAGGTCATTCCAATTCATACAGCCAAATCGGACTAAGTCTTCATCTTCGCGTAATGACCGATTCGGTAGGTCCTTGCGAAATTGTTCAATACCGCCTTGGTATTTTTCCTTCAAGGTACTTTTACGTACCACTAAATTGATAAATTCTAGTTCGATTGCCATGCTGCAAAACTACGCAGGTTTTGTGTAGGAAATATCGGCTTGGTATTTTTCAAATTGTCAATTTTGAATGCGTTTAATCCGTTTATTTTCAGCACGTTGGCAATCATTGTATTTCGTAATGTGCGTAAAATTTGTCACAATATTTTTTGGGAAAATTCGTATTCGTAAATGGAATTTGCAGCTTTGCATCTCGCAAAAAAGAATCTATGAACACTATTTCGGAACGCATCAAGAAACATTTTGACGGGGATGTCCACATCCTTTTAATTGTTATTCTTCTCAGTATCGTCGGCGTTATTATTCAATTCTCTGCCAAAGGGCGTTTAACGATGGGTGGTCCTTTTGTTCCGCTCCAGCATCTTGTTAAGTCACTCGTTATCTTGGTTGGCGGATTTTATGCCATGGGGGTCTTTTCGCGAAAGGATTATTTGAAATCAACGAAATATGTGGATTTAGCCCTTTACGGCTCTTGGTTGCTCATCGGACTTGCGTATCTATACGGGAAGGAAGCGGGCGGAGCTAGTCGGTGGTTGCAATTAGGCCCCTTGAGTTTTATGCCTTCTGATATGTCGAAATTGTGTTTGACGATTTCTTTGTCGAAGATGTTTGCTGCCCGACAAGCCGATCCGGAAGCCTATGATCCCGCGGTATTATTTGTTATTTGCTTTAAATTAGGGGTGACTTGTTTTCTGATTTTCCTGTCTAACTTTTCCACGAGTGTGATTGTCTTTGTGACTTCGATCGTCTTAATGATTTTCGGTCGGGTGCCCTATAAAGCCATCGCCATCGTATTGGGGATTTTCATATCCACGGGTTGCGGACTGATTATTGCGGGCGTAGGCCAAAGGGCTGAAACGATCAAGCATCGAATTGAAGTGTATGTGAAACGTATGTTTGGGCATCCTTCCAAAGAGGAAATTGAGCTGGATGATCAAGGGACGAATTATCAATTGAAACAAAGTCTTTATGCCATTGCTACTGGAGGTTTACAGCCCAAAGGGCCAGGAAATAGCCAATTTCGCTTTCATTTATCACAGGCAGAATCGGATTTTGTTTATGCCATCATTGTAGAAGAATGGGGAATTGTCGCTGGATTTTTGTTGCCCGCCATGTTTATGTGGCTGTTTTGGCGTGGCGCTCTCGCAATTTCGTACAGTGCCAAACCGCTCGGCGGACTAATGTCGGCCGGCTTAACTTTCTCGATTGTCAGTCAAGCATTCTTAAACATGTTCGTGGCCGTAGGGGCGATTCCCGTGACGGGCCAACCGATTCCCTTGGTTTCGGCGGGTGGTACCTCGTTGATCTTTACCATGATTAGTATCGGGTATATTCTTTCGGTTACGCGGGATAAAGAAAAAACGAAACTCGCCCGCACTTAGCTTTGGCAAACCTTAGAGGATTGCCAAAGCTACGGGTTTGTGGGGAGAAGGATGGGTGCCCAACTGATAATTAAAATCTACTTCTTGATTATATTTGTTTAGCCCAGAAAATTTTCATACAAAACTACTACCTTTGGCAATCCTCTAAGGTTTGCCAAAGGTAAGGGTGGACTCGCCAAAGGTAAGGGTGGACTCGCCAAAGGTAAGGATGGACTCGCCAAAGGTAAGGGTGGACTCGCCAAAGGTAAAGCGAAGAACCAAGGTAAAGGAACTCGAACACATTGAAATACATCATCTTTTTATTTTTACTTGTAAGCGCTTCCCTGCATGCGCAAAGCCCCCTCGATTCCTTGATGCAACAAGCCGAGTCACTCGGTCTACGTTCGAAAGATTATCAATACACACGGCAAGATACTAGTGCGGCGAAAAAAGCAGTCCAACAATTCATGCTGGATCTCAAGTTTGGGAATCAAGCACCTTACCTCCGCTTTCAAGGCTATGATTTCAACCTGCCCCGCGAGGCCTATCGGAACCGCTATGGCGAACTTTGGAGTACACCTAAAATTAAAGAGTTAGCGAATCGTCTAATTAATGAGGAGAATGAGGTGAAGCAAATCCTTCAAGTATTAAAAGATTCCGTACAATACAGCACCGAGAAAAAGCAATTATTAGCCAAAGCCGCCAATGAATACCGTTGGCTCATCGCAGCGAGGGCGAATCGTTCCTTGGTTTTGGTCAATATTCCTTCGACCCAACTCAAAGCCTTCGAATCTCATAAACAGGTCATGCAAATGCGCGTTGTCCTAGGCAAACCCACAAGGCCCAGCAAAACGCTTTCCAGTAAATTGAAAAATATGATTATCACGCCCTATTGGAGCGTGCCGCGTAGTATCTGCATTGAAGAACTTGTGCCGGAAATTCGAAAGAATATCCGCTATTTTTATGCAAGTCATTTGGAGATATTTGATCATAATAATCGCAAAGTCGCTCCGGAAACAGTGCCCTGGAATCGCTTAAACGCAAATTATTTCCCCTATTCCATGCGCCAAAGAACTGGGAAATGGAATACGCTCGGGATATTGAAAATTCAATTTGATAATCCTTTCAAGATGTACCTCCATGATACATCTGAAAAGAAATTATTTAGTAAAGAAAAACGATTTTACAGCCATAGCTGCATCCGACTCGAAAAGCCATTAACCTTTGGTTCTTGGTTATTGAAACCGAATTCAACCGCCATCGACACACTCGATGCCCAAGCAGCCTATTCCGATAAAACGCCTAAATACCTAACGATTAAGCGCAATATCCCCTTGGTTATTTGGTACAGCCAAGTGGATTTTGACGAAAACGCTAAGCTGGCGTTTTACCCGAATATCTACAAGCGTTAAATCTTGTAGTATTGCTCCCAACCTTTACGTGGCGCTGGGCCTACCAATAATTGGTTCGCTAATTTATTGTTTGTGATCAATTTAGTCTCCCGATCAAACACCAATTTGGTATTCAATTTTTGAGCCAAAACACCCAAAGAGAATACTTGACTCAATGGTCCCGCAATGGCAAACGGTGACCGCGTTTTCTCCTGACCCATACATGCCTTTAAGAAATTCGCGTAGTGATTCGATGGGCTCTTTGGTACATCGGGTAATTTTAAATCTTTCCCAGCATCTCCTAAAATCGACAAGGTTGAGCCATGTGATCCTCCTTTGAAGGTCAAATCTTTGCTATAAATGATCTTACCCGGGTTCAATTTAGCCGGTTGGATTTTGCCATTGCTCGCTGGCGGAATGTTCGGATCTAATTCTGTGGTGCCATAATTCGCCGGCACGGGAGGAATATTATTTACCCCATCATACCAGGTGATATCCATGGCAGGCATATCTTCTCGCGATGGAAATTTGAATTGAATGGTCGACGACATCGGATAAAAGAAATTATTGTGTCCATCTGCACGCAACATGTTAATTTCAGATGGTAATCCTAATTCCAAAAACTCATGCGCCGTATCCATAATATGTGCTCCCCAGTCCCCTAAGGCACCTAAGCCATAGTCAAACCAGCAACGCCATTGTCCGTTGACAAAGTCTTTTTGGTAGTCATGGTTTGGCGAAACAACACCTTGCCAAATATCCCAATCCAGTGTACTTGGAACAGCTTCTGCAGGTGGGAAGCTCTTTATGTTAGGATCCCAACCATGCCACCTGCGAGGTGAGTTCATGTGTGCCGTCATCGCCGTCACATCTTTGATAATGCCCGCTTCTTTCCAAGCTTTGAATTGGAAATAATTGGCCTCCGAGTGACCTTGATTTCCCATCTGGGTAACCAAATTCGGATGCTTACGCGCCGCTGCCATCATCAATTCCACTTCATGAAAGGTACGCGCCATCGGTTTCTCCACAAACACGTGCTTGCCCATTCCCAAAGCCATCATCGTGATAGGAAAATGGGAATGATCCGGTACACCAATCGAGACTGCCTCGAATTGATTGCCCATCTTGTCGAATAGTTGGCGGAAATCCTGAAAACGCGGAACATCTGGGAATTTTTCCAACACCTTCAAGGTCTGTGGAGCTCCCATGTCCACATCGCAAAGCGCGACGATGTTGCAAAGTCCCGTGTTATATAAAGACATGACATCCAATCCCCCTTGGTTTCCTATTCCGATACAGGCTAAATTGACTTTATCACCCGAATTTTTGGAGATAAACGCGGGAAATGCCGCCGCGGATGTTAATAATGCCGCGTTCTTTAGAAAGGTTCTGCGGGAAGATTCATGTACTTGATTCATAGCTTGTTATAGGTTTATATCCATTAAAGACAGCATGAATCAAAATTTACTTAAATTATATTTCAACCGTACAACGCTCTTCCGCGCATTGTACTTTCATTTCAGATAATTCCAAATCTGATTTTAAGATCTCGCGTTTTTCTTGTGATAATTTTCGAATGATTTTTCCCTCACAGAAGCGTCTTACTTGGGTCTCTGTTGTCAATTTAAGTCCTGGAACCTCGGTTAAATTTCCATGTTCATCTTTGGCAGCCATCGTAAAATAGCAGGAATTCGTGTGGCGCACGATGCCATCCCGCGGGTTAAAAGATTCCACGCGCATGCCTACGATCATGGTCGTCCGACCTACATAATTAACGGATGCTTTGATCTCGACCAAATCGCCAACTTCTACCGGACTTTTGAACTCAACGCCTTCAACGGAAACCGTTACACAATACTGATGGCTATGTTTGGAGGCGCAAATGTAGGCTACTTTGTCCAACAAGGATAGAATAATTCCTCCGTGCACCTTTCCGCCAAAATTGGCATACGATGGAATCATCAATTCGGTATAAGTGGTCTCTGACTCGTGTACTTCTTTGTATTGCATCTTACATGATTAAAATTAAACCTGCTATTCCGAGCATATAAACCCATAAAACAATAAATGAATCGATGCCCATTCGGAGGATTTGCCGATGGGAAGGAATCAGCATACCTGCCATATAAATACCGGTCAGAATGATTCCCAAGGTCGTTAAATATAAATCTGTCGGTTTTAAACTTGGCAAAATGGCATCACCACCGATCATCGAAGCAAACAAAAATAGAATAGGCAAAAATGCATTTCCACCAAAAATATCACTCACGGCCATGTTGTAGTCGCGGATTTTGGCAGAAGCTATACCCGTAGATATTTCCGGTAAAGCTGTACATAAGGCCAAAATGGTTCCGCCAAAAATGACGCCATTGATATGAAATCGGGATGCAACAATTTCGCCTGAGGCTTCTAATAACCAACCCGAAAATAGAATAAGTAATGCGCCTATGCCTAATTCAATGAATGCTTTGGTGCTACTTCCTTTGAAGCGTTTCGTTGGATGACGGGAATGGTGCAATTCCTCGGTTAGTCTTTCGCGGGCCGCATCAGCTTTGCCTATCCGAGAAATGAAATAAATGGAGCCTAGCCAAATCCCAAAAATGATCCATTCAATGGGGCTGCTACGAAAATATTTAAAGCTTTCAGGGAATTGCTTCCCCATCAAGACAAATGTCAAAATGAAAATTAACGCAAGTCCTTCCAGAATCAGTACCCGAGCATGCCCTTTCCATGTTAATGGGGCGGCGTGACCCACCCCAAAAACATCGATTAAGACAAGAACAACCGTTTGGATGGCTATTCCGCCTAAAATATTACTGACTGCGATATCGTAATTACGGTGGGCCGCGGCCATCAACGTAATCGCAATTTCAGGCAGATTGGTGATAATCGATAAAAATACCATGCCGCCAAAAGCCTCCCCGAGATCAAATCGGAAGGTGACATAATCAACCACTTTGGTGATCCGTATACCCAGCCACCAAATTATTGCTGTGGAAAGAAGGAATAAGGCCACCAAAAGGGGAGTTGATAGAGCTTGCATGCTCAAAGCTATCAATTTTTAGATAAATAATTGAAATTGAAGCGTTAATGTATTTAATCGATTACCGGCTTTTATCACATCGCCTTGCACCTGGTAACTCGGTCTGTTTTGGAAGTCCAAACTCAATTTGGATTTGTTTCCTTGGATGTAATAATTCAGTCCTAGGTTATAAGTGTTCGTCGATAAACCTTGCATGCGGTCATATTGAGCCAATGTCGCCGTTGCATAAGGCATCCAGCGTTTTGAAGGAAATAAATACCCTACCTGACTGTAAACGACATGACCTGTACCAAACATCGGATACGAATTTCCATAGGTAGGTCCTTGACCTGAAATCGAATTTGAAGCGGTCAACGTACTTCCATTCGCAGGATTCATCACCCCATTATAGCGCAAATAATTGGTTCCGTAATTTGTGTTGAAATAGCCTACATACGCATTGATAGCTCCTTTATTCGCTAAAGGCATATCTACAAAACTTTCCACAGCCCAGTGCATCATCGCATGGTAAGTCGTATCGCCAGAAGCTGATTTGTTCCAAAGCGCATTAGCCTGGTAAATAGCTCCCGCAGCAACATTTACAATTTTTTTAGTCCCCAAATAAGATCCCGTCATATAAGGTGTCGTGTGGCTTTCATGATCAAAAAACTGATAAATTAAGTAGGCCTGTTGCTGAATCGAATGCCCCTTTGTACTGAAGTTGGCCACAGAACTCAAGGCTGGAGGCGTTTGGCCATTCGAGCTGATTGGGAATGGATCACTCAAAATATAGCGATAATCCCATTTGCCTATTTGCCCACGGGCATAGATGCTCAGTTTACGTGAAAATTGATCAATCTGATCCACGGTTGTTTGCGCAAAAACAGGAACGTCCATACTCGTAATAGTTCCAATGCTCGGTTGGGAAAAGCGCGATAAACCCGAAATGATGCTTAAACCACCACCTACCTTCAATTGGTTTTTGCTTGAAATCCGATATTCACCCAAGGCATCATGGAAGAATGGAGCAATTTTGCGATTTCCTGTGCTATTGTATTGGGCATTGAAATTGTTTTGGCCAAACTGAAAATACAAGAAAGTACGATCCGTTATTTGACCAAATAATTGCATACGCGTTCTGCGTAAACCGATGTCAAAGGTGCTCGATGCCGGATCGCCTTCCACGGTAGTTCCGGGGTTACTTTCGCTTGCGCGAACCCAAACTTGGTTTAATAAAGTGGCTTGGAAATAGTGACTTCCCGACTCGTTTAATTTGAATTTTAGCGCTTCGTTATCTTGCGCAAAGGATTGCTGTACGAATAAAAAGCATACAAGCATTAAACATAAATTTTTCATATGGTGATTAGGAAACGGCATCACGTGGATGCCCGATGAATGAATAAGTAGTACCGATTGCTGAGGCGGAATTCTACAGGCGTAGATTTCGGTATCGAATGAAAAGGGGTATTAGAATGCATGTGGTATGTTGTACGCGGATTGCATGGTCAACAAAGACTGGAAATTCGATTGTTGGGAAATCCCAGCTAGGCACTACAGCGGGGAGCAGGACATCATCCTCTTCCTGATCTTCTGCTGTTTGGGCTTGAAGTGTATATTTAGCTTTGGTATTGAAATCAGAAAATGCGAATATCCGATTGGCCGCTACTAAGAGCGTCAAACAAAGGCAAATCCGAAAAAGCCAAAACTGCTTCATTTTCATGTTACAAATATGGTTTAAAACGTCGCAAGTTAAATCGGTATTGCCCTGAATGTTGCATCAAAATCTTGATTTTCTATTTTAAGTCCATTTAAAAATATTGATATTTACATTCAAACCTATTCAAGATGAACAGAAGAAAATTCTTAGCAGCGACTCCTTTGATTGCTGCCTCCGCAGGAAATGCTCCAACAAAAAAACCTTTATTACACCACGTATTTTTCTGGTTAAATAATCCGAATTCCGAAGCGGATAAAAAACAATTAATCGCTGGTTTGAAAACCTTGAAAGGGATTCCAACCATCAATGAAATTCATATTGGTACCTTAGCTTCCACGGAAAAACGGGATGTCGTAGATACGTCTTGGGATGTTTCCGAGTTAATGTTTTTCAATGATGAAGCCGGCCAAAAAGTGTATCAAGACCATCCGATCCATCTGGAATTTGTGAAAAACAATTCGCATTTATGGAAGAAAGTGGTCGTTTATGATTCGATTGACGTTTAATTGGGGTAAACGCTGCCGGGGTCTTCAGACCCCGGCAGCGTTAGTCAACGGCCAACTATATGAAATCGTATATCTATTACTTGATAAATCGCGAAAAGCGATGTTTAAGTCAAGATAAATAAAGATAAAATCAGGTTTTTGGCGGACACCCTGCCGACCTATTACACGAAATCTTCCCGCACAGGCGTAAAAACATCGATTAATTCCCCTTTTACGATACAAACTGCGCCATGAACTTCTCCACTAGGTACAAAATAAACGTCACCCGCAGCTAAACGCTGGGTTTTCCCATCAATCGTTATATCAAATACTCCCTTGGAAACATAGGACGCCTGCGTATGTGGATGGTGGTGCAAGCTTCCAACAGCCCCAGGTTCAAAGTCCACTTTGACAATCATCATTTGGTCATCAAAGGCCATCACTTTGCGACGAATACCCGCCCCTAAATCCGTCCATTCAATCGATTGATCTGCTATTAATGTCTTTGTCATATTACGAATAAACGCGTAAGCTCGTTCCAGTAAGTGCCGTTTTATAGACGGTCAAGGACCTGTTGGTGACAGATAATGCGCTTCCTGAAGTGTTAAATGTAGCTCCATGTTGGCCACAATAAAAATTCATCCCATTATAAGTTAAGGCCAATAAATTCTCGTGCGGACAAACTTGGCTGACAGCCACATAACTACTTGATGAAACCCGAGCAACGACCACTTGGCTGTTTACGACATATTTTCCCACGGCAAGAGTTGAAACATCTAAAGAAAAATCAACATTGCTCGCGGGCGTTACACCTGCATCTGCTTGGCAGGCACTCGCGCCACAATAAACGGCTAATAATGCAGCCCCTTTAAGCCCCAAGGACTTTAAAAATTCATTACGTTTAATTCGCTCTTCCATATAAATGATTTAAGAACACTAATTTACGGATTAGATTGGATCTATATCAAAGAATTGATAATTGCACGAATCTCGCATAGCATACACCATTTTTGGTCGATAAAAATTGTACATTTGAAAAATTTACACCAACCATGATTGAGCTTTTTACCCTGCGATTTCTGATCAATTTGTTTTTTACCTTCTTGGTCATTCGATTTATCTATTATCCGCAATACAAAAACAAGGATTTTGTCTTTACCTTTTTCTTGTTCAATTCAATCTTGTTTGTGCTGTGTTTTTTGTTGGCTGAGGCCGACTTGAAGTTTGGTTTTGCTTTTGGCCTTTTCGCCATGTTTTCCATGTTTCGCTATCGGACGGTTACGGTTCCCATCGGCGAAATGGGCTATTTTTTCCTTGTCGTGACGCTAGGTATTATCAATTCGATTGCCTCGCTAGAAAATTACCCCATGCTAATCTTAGCGAATTCATTGCTCGTAGGCGTAACCTTTTTATTAGGTCGTTTTCTGACCCTAACGCATGAAAATTTTCAGATCTTAACCTATGAGAATTTGGCCTTGGTTAAACCCGACCAAAAAGCTTTATTGATTCAAGATTTAATTGACAAGACAGGCCAGCCAATTCACCGCGTTCAAGTGGTAAAGGTGGATTACCAAAGGGGTGTCGCGCAGTTAAAGGCCTATTATTATTCCAAAGACAACGAAACTTTTACTGTCGATGCGGAAGCTTAGGCTACTCATTTTTTGCCTAGTTTCATTCCAAGTTGCGGCGCAGGTTGACACGCTGAATAATGTTGAGGTGAAAGCAAGCAGACCCGAATTCGGGAAACAGGTCTTTTATCCGTCGGCGAATTTGACCAATTTAGGGGGTAATCTACAAGATGTATTAGCGAATATTCCGTCCATCTACGTCGCTGGCGATGGTTCGATTCAATACCGCGGGAGTCAAAGCCTTACGATTTATTTTGATGGTAAACCCTCTGGAATTCTTTCTTCTTCAAGGGCCAATGCACTCAGTCTTTTTCCTGCAGATCGCATCGAATACATCGAAATCATTTCAGCACCGGGGGCAAAATATTCTGCGGAAGGGAGCTCTGGAATCTTAAATATTGTCCTGAAAAAAGGCAGTGGATTCAAACAAGCACAAGCAAATTTGCAATGGGGAACGCACGATCAGGTAGCTCTTTCTACGCGCTATGGGAACGGCTTTAATAGACTTTCTTATTCGTTCGATTATAATTTCAAACAATCCATTCGTGATAATTTTCAGCATTTGTATCGCGAAAATGCCAGTCAATATGGTTTGTCTCAAATCGAACAAAACACCCAAGAGGTAAATCGGGATTATAATCACGCTTTACAAGCACGTTTGGAATACAGCTTAAATCCGCGCTGGACCCTGGGATTGCAGGGAATTGGTCGATATTCCAAAGATCACAACAATGAAGCCCGACTGAATTTTTCGCAATTTGTGCGCGCTCCGGATCGCTATTACATACGGGATGCCGACAAGCAAGGAGATGATCGTGGGATGGATGTTTTGATTTCTTTGGGAACCGTGGGTAAGCAAAGAACAACAGCCCATTTGGATTTTCTATGGATTCGAAATGTGGGTTCGGATCAAAATGATTTTTTGCAGCGCTATTTCTATGGTGGCTTTGATACTCCCAATACGAATTTCCCAAATCGAATCGAACAATCCTCCGCGAGAAGCGGCAATTATACACTGCTCTTTCAAGGGGATTGGGAGACACAGCTGTCCAAAAAATTCCGTGTTGATTATGGGTTTAAGTTGACAGAACGGCTATTTGATACCGATTTTCGCTATGAAAAATTTCAAGGTGTTTGGAATGTTGACACCAAACGAAGTAATGCTTTTCAGTATTTAGAACGTATCCAAGCGGTATATGGGGCAACGCATTTTAGCGAAAAAAAATGGGATGTTCTAGGCGGATTGCGCGTGGAGGCAACACAAGCCAATCTGAATTATGTACAGCTATTTCCTTCGTTTTCAGTGGAAAGGCAATTGACAAAAAACCAACAAGTTGGATTTCGCTTTTCTTCACGGGTGAACCGACCGTCCTACAAGGCCTTGAATCCATTCATATCCTTTGCGGATCCATTGAATCTGCAGTCGGGAAATCCAATGCTCCAACCCGAGCGAACCTATTTAGCGGAAATCGAGCATTCCATGGATGTGGGAACCTTGCATACGAGTAATCAATTATTTTACCGTCGAGTCAATCAATTAGTCGGCCGGGTGCGGACCTTATTGGAAGGAGATACGACCTTGACACGTTTTGAGAATATTGCTCGTTCGGAAACCTGGGGCTTTGAAAATATAACCACCTTTAACCCGACGAAAAATTGGAAGGTCAATGTAACGAGTTCTTTATATCAAACCGATTTGCAAGGCCAGGTGCAGGAACAATCCTTGAACATGAATCGCTGGAGTTGGAATGGCCGTTTAAGCCAAATTTGGAACTTATCATCCACTGCATCTTTTCAAATCAGCGGGATTTATCAATCGGCTCAAATTCATCCCTTGGGTATTATTCAGGGTTTTTACACCGTGGATTTAGGTTTCAAAAAGGAGCTGAAAGCTTGGGTGTTGAATGCGCGGATTAACGATGTGTTTAATACCCAACAAACCGTATATGATTCCAGGCCTTTTGGCTTTGTGAGTGATTTAACGAAGAAAAAAGAAACCCGAATTTTCTATTTGGGCCTTGCGTTTAAGCTAAGTACGAAGAAGAATTCGGGTCTTAAAAATCGGAAATCGGTCAACGAGGACGAGGCAGGTGAGGATGATTAATTCGCTCCTTTGACGCGTCCTTTTTCAGCATCTAAGCCTGTAGCACGTTGGCGTGCGCCTTTGATGGAAGCATTCCCAAAACGATACGTGAAGTTTAATCGAACTATGCGCGAATCGTTCTTGGGTTGAACCAATACATCCAAATCCGCATATTTGATCGTCACCGGCGGATTAGACGTGTACAACATATCTTGCGCGTTCAAACGAATAGTCGCGCGCTTCTTCATGATGGTTTTTTGAATCCCCATATTCAAGGATCCTCCTGCTCCAAATAAGAAGGCTCCTTCTAAACCTCCCGTGAAGTAATTTCCGCCGAATTCAATTTTAATGTCTTTCGGGAGGGTAAACGTGTGGTTTGAGGAAATGTAGAACATATTCCCAGCTGGAGTGATTGTCGACGTAGCGATATTTCCAGTTAATTCCGCACGGTTAAAAAAGATATCGGAATTACTTGTCCACCATTTATTTACCGGGATAGGTAAGGAAATCCCCATGCTATAGGTCACACGCTGTGCCATATTTGCGGTCGTTTGGTAAGTTTTACGTGTCGCCACATCTTGCTTCAATAATTGCGTAATAACCTGGTCAGTCTGACTATATCCCAAAGTGGTCGAAATACCTCCCATGTAGGTATGGCTCAATTCGAAGGAGTTGGTTAGTTGGGGCATCAACATCGGATTTCCCACATTGTAGGTGTAATTATCCAAGTAGAAGACGAATGGATTCAAATCAGAATACCCCGGTCGGTCGATCCGCCGACTATAAGTCATGCCAAGTGTATGTTTCTTGGATGCTTCGTATTGCAAGAATGCACTTGGAAAAAATTGTAAGTAATCGCGATGGAAACTAATATCGGGTTCTTGAGTATAAGCAGAAGATGTTCCATCGGCAAAGGTCCATTCGCCTCTAAGGCCAATTTGGTAACTCCATTTACCTATGGCCCGCTCGGTATTCAAGTACAGGGCATGGATTTGTTCGGTATAGACGAAGCGATTGCTTTGTCCGGTTAAGAATTGATACTGTTCTCCTTGAAAAGCTTTTGCTCGGAATTGTAAATCATTATCCGTTTTTACCCAAGAGGATTTCATGCCAAGACCCCATTTGGCTTTTAAAAAGGACGGAATAACATAATCAGATTTCAAGGAATATTGATCGATGTAGGATTGTGATCCTGTTCGAAGTAATGAATCTGGGCGAATAGGTAAAAATAAGGAATTCGAATAGCGCGACCGGTAGTCATTTTGGTTTTGATCGTTAAAACGCGCATGGTCAATGTCAAGTGTTAGTTCACGGCCTGTGGAATCGTAGGTGTGTTTGAAATTGAAATTAGCTGCATAATTAAAGAAGGGATTGTTCATGGAATTATACGTATCCAAACGCGACAATACTTCATTCTGGCTGTTCATTTGCACCGTTCTATTTAGTCCGTCATTCAGGCTATTGTGATTATATCCACCAGAAATTAGAATACCATAGGTCGTTTTTGGTGAAAAATACCAATCGATTCCCGCTTTTAATTGCGCATTCTCATTTTGATTCGCATATTGAAAGTTTTGCTCCCAATTTTCTTGTTGGGCTGTGAATTTCCGCAGCAAATAATTCCGTTCCATGTTCGGACGGCGGCCAACGGATGCATTTCCAAACCAGTTCCAGCCGTTATTGCGGTAGTTTAGGTTGCCGCCTAGGCCTTGCCGACTGAAATAGCCTTGAGCCAGGGTGGTATTCACCGAGCCGTTCATGCCGATATTGGCATTTTTCTTGAGTTTGATATTAATAATTCCACCCGTTCCCGCGGCATCATAGCGCGAAGAGGGATTGGTCATGATTTCCAACGTTGAAATTTGATCCGCAGGTAGGTTACGTAGGTAATTTGCCAAATCGGTTCCCGTCAAATAGGAAATTTTTCCATCAATCATGACTTTGGCGCCAGATTTACCCCGTAGGGAGATGTTTCCATCCTTGTCGACAATCACACCGGGTGAGCGCTCCAAAACTTCCATGGTTGTATTGCCGGCAGCCATGGCCGAATTCTCTACATTGACGATGGTTTTATCCAGCTTTTTTTCGATGAGCGGTTTTGTGGCGCGGACTTCAACCTCCGCTAATTCTTTGGTTAAGGCCAAAAGGCTGATCACCCCTAAGTCAATTTGAGATGTCTCCGTGATAGTAGGTAGGCTTAATTTTTGAGTGATAAATCCCGTCGATTGGACTTGCAGTACATAATTGCCCGCAGGGATTTTAGTCAGTTTCCCAAATCCATTTTCGTCGGTCAAAAAGCCTTTGTATAGGCTTGAATCGGGTAATTTCTTTAGGATGGCGGTGGAAAAGGGGAGGTCTTGTTTGTTAGAATCCTGCAAACGAAACTGCAAGGAATTTTGAGCAAATGATGCAGTGGAAATAAATAATAGTAAAAGTAGTAAACGCATGTAGGCGGATTGAATAAGGCTGTTAATGAAAAAAAGCTAGATGCAATTTCCTGCGAATGCGTTGCATGGCCAAGTAGTTTGGGATGAGTGGCCAAAAAAAAAGCCTGAACGAATCAGGCTTTTTTTGAAGTATTATAATGGTCTAAGTCGGAATACCATGCCCGGGTTTTCAGTTCCCACATACAAGTATCCGTCTACTCCTTGTTCCACATTCCGCATGCGGCCGAGGTTGACCAGGACTTTTTCCTGTTTGATGACCTTATTGTCTTTGATGACACAGCGATTTAGGTAGTTGAAACGTAAAGAACCTACCATCAAATTGCCTTTCCAAGCGGGGTATTTGTCACCTACGACAAAGGTCAATCCTGACGGAGCGATGGATGGAATCCAATAGATGATGGGTTGTTCCATGCCTTCTTTTTTCGAGATGGCTGTGATGGGTTTTCCGTCGTAATTGATGCCGTAGGAGATGACAGGCCAACCGTAGTTTTTGCCTGCTTGGATGATGTTGATTTCATCGCCACCGCGTGGACCATGTTCTGTTTCCCAGATCGCGCCGGTTGTAGGATTCAAAGTCAAACCTTGTGGGTTTCTTTGGCCGTACGAATAAACCGTTGGGTTCGCGCTTTTGGCAAATGGATTATCCGCTGGGATACTACCGTCATCTTTGATTCGGTGGATTTTGCCATTGTCATTATCCAAAGCTTGTGGGAATACTTTTTCCATGCCGCGTTCGCCTACACTGAAGAAAAGGTAACCTTTTTTATCAAATGCCAAACGAGATCCGAAGTGGTGGAATGTTTTGGTATAAGGTTTTGCCTCGAAAATTTCTTGTGACTCAACCCATTGATTGTTTTTGATTTTACCGCGAACAATCGCTGTTGTCGTTTCCGTTTGACCCGCTTCTGTTCTGAATTTTGAGTATGACATATAAATCCAACCGTTTTGCATGTAGGCTGGGTGAAGGGTGATGTCCAATAAACCCCCTTGACCTTTGGCCATCACGGCAGGAGTACCTGTAATGACCGTTTTGTTTTGTTTTTGGTCGACCAAATACAATTTTCCTGCGCGATCCGTGATTAGATAATCGTGGTTAGGCAATTGTGCAAACCCCCAAGGACTGTCTAAACCTGTGGCGATCGTATCCAACTGAATCGTCATCCCTTCGGATTTAAAGATATTGCTCGTAGGCTTGTTGGCAAATTTATATTGCTCCACACCCGCTAAATTCTCAACGATCAAGTCGGCCAATTTCTCGATTTCCTGTGCCGACAAAACTTCTTTCCAGGTCGGCATGCCTAATTCGGGGTAGCCACCGGTGATGCTTGCGATGATT